>ERZ808240.2172-NODE-2172-length-22226-cov-13.408281_pt1 | contig 22226 bp, 15 predicted proteins | sample MGYA00521084_ERZ808240 | MGnify/ENA primary metagenome ERZ808240 (study PRJEB31516, sample SAMN03275571) | gut metagenome | biome: mammalia-associated habitat; material: feces | host: Papio cynocephalus | place: Kenya | collected 2012-08-06 ...
ATTTTTGCTCTGCCGTCTTCTACCCGGTAGACAATGTCACATTTTTCAATGGTCTGTAATCTGTGGGCAATAATGATCAGTGTCTTACGGCCGTGCAGTCTGTTGATGGATTCCATGATGGCTGCTTCCGTATCGTTATCCAGTGCGGAAGTCGCCTCATCTAAGATCAATACCTCCGGATCATTGTACAGTGCTCTGGCAATACCGATACGCTGTCTCTGTCCGCCGGAGAGACGAATGCCTCTCTCACCGATACCGGTCTCTAAGCCTTCCGGCAGCGTCTTTATAAATTCATCCAGCTGCGCTTCCTTCAATACTTCCCACAGTCTGTTCTCATCGATCTTATCCTCCGGCACACCAAACGCCACATTTTTACGGATCGTGTCATCCAGCATGAAGATCATCTGCGGAATGTAGCCGATATTTTTTAGCCATTTCCGATAATTACCGGGCTCTTTCACATTCACGCCGTCTGCATAGATGTAACCCGTACTGGGTTCTAACAGTCCAAGCAGAATATCCACCACAGTACTCTTGCCAGCGCCGGAAGTACCCACGATACCTACCGAAGCCCCCACTGGGATCTTCAGATCCGCGTGATCGAAGATCAGACGCTCTGTGTTCGGGTAAGCATAAGTAATGTCCCTCATCTCGATGCTGTCTTTCACATCCAGTTTTTCCTCTTCATCGGTAGCGAAGGACATATCAATGTTCTGTCCGTTGATCTCATCCTGTAAATTATCGCTGACACCCATGAAAAACGGCTCAAAATACGCAATGGAGTTGATCTGATTGTTGGTACGGTTCACACAGGGCAGCAATACGATTGCCGCTGCCGCCAGGGTTCCGAACACGGTCAGCATATTCTCCGTGGGCACGCCCGTAGCTACCAGGAAGATCATATATCCCACCATAGTGGCAACACATGCCGTCTCGATCAACAGCTTCGGTACCTGATTGTACAGGCTGTAACGCTGCACCGCATCCACATAGCCCTTACCGCACTTGCGGTACTCAGATACGAAATACTGCTCCTTGGCAGAGATCTTCACTTCCTTAATTCCCTGTACCGTCTGGGATATCCATTTGAACAGACCGCTGTAATAGTCCTGATTGTCCTTACCTGCCTTATACATGATGGGCTTCAGCACTTTCTTGATAAGCCACATGAGAGAAAGCAATACCACCGCCATCAGAATCGTCATGGTTCCGCTGGAGATGAAGCAGTAGCTGATGACGAACAGCGATACCACGCTGTCGGATAACAACTGTAACAATGCCAGGATCAGGGCATACATATTATTTACATCCGAAGTGATACTGCGCTGTACCACAGCAGTATCCGCATTCAGGTAAAATTCATAGCCCCGGCGCAGATAGTTGCGCATCATGCGCTCAGAGGTGCGAAACTGGTTCGTATAGACAAAAGATAAGGTCAGCTTTTGCTGTACGTAAGTAAACAGATTCTTCACCACGAACACCAGAATCAGCAGCACCATAACTATGATTGAGAACGTCCGGTAACTTTCCACTCCCATGATCTCATAGCAGGTCTCCGCCACACGGCTGTGCTTTACTGCTTCGGGATCAATGACGATCTGCATGACCTCCACCAGCATACCCACACCGGCAGTCTGTAAAAATGCGCTGATTACCATGAGAATAATCAGCCCCACCATGGTTCTCTTCTGTTTTTTGTCCAGCAGGACATTCATTTTCTTAATTATCTGTAACATAGAGTTCTCCAGTTCTCCGGTTCTTCATTTCTCAAATCTGTTCATTCTGTCTGTGGATCAGGGGATCTTCATAGGCATCCATGAAATCCGGTCCCAGTCGCACCGCTTCCTCCGCGAAGGGCAGCCCCTTCACCTCTGTCAGCACTCCCACTACTTTTTTAAACTTCAGTCCCGGGAAGAAATTCAACACTTCCATGGGCACTGTAGCATCGAACTGCGGATACTCCGGGAACAATTTCCGGTAATCCAGTTCATCTCTGGGGTGGGGCTTAATAAAAATACTTCCCTCTTTTTCATACATTTTTATAACATCCCGGAAAATCTTCTCTCTGACATCCAGCGTACACAGAGGATCCGTGAGAATCAGTATTTTATCCCCTACTTTGCTGCTATCGGCAATCTGGCGCTCCAGTTCTTCCTTATTTTTCACAAAAGCCTGAAGAATCAGCTGCTTGTCCGCCTCTGTCAGGCGATCCACCAGTGCTTTTCTCGGCTGCTCGATATATCTGGGGCAAGGATAATGGATTGCAGAGATATCATTAACTTCCATATCCATGCAGTATTTTCCGTAACCGTTCTGCACAAAGATCAGATTCAGATACATGGATAAAAAGGCTTTCAGCTTAAAATGACCTCTGTTGTCATATCTCGCCGCATCAAAATTTTTCAGGCAGTTCAGCCCGTCCTCCACCGCATGATAACGGATGTGATTCTGATTCAGATAATACCCGATGGGATCGGAATCGCAGTAGACATAGATATCCTTGTATTCCTTCAGATTCACCGGCACGTAAGGTGCCTCCAGTCTGGCATATTCCTTCGTGAACCGGATCCGGTTCTTCAGATTCCCCAGAAAGCTTCCTGTGTCCTCACGGTATTTTGCCAGCTCCGGGAAAAAGTCTTCCCGCTTCTCATCGAATTCCAGCACCTGTTCAAACAGTCCTGTGCTCTCCACACGGGATTTCAGGTTCTCGAAGTTATTGGACATTTTGGACAGCACTAAAGTAGCAGCCCCCACTTCCTTCGCAGGATCTGCCTCGGCACACAATTTCAATTCCTTCAAAAAAGTCACATATACATGATAGTAGGTGTGACATATATAAATTCTGTCTTTCATCTATAATCTTATAATCTCTTCTATTTTTTATTGTAACTATAACACACTTTTCCGAATCCGTAAAAAATCTTATGAAATTTTAAGAAAGTCGGTACAACCAAATTCCCCAGTAGGATGTTTCCGTCTCATAATAGCCAATAAACTTCAAGCCCATCCGCTCTGCATCACCGATCTCAGCTCCGGAGAACAGATACTCACACCCCAGTTCCCGCAATGCCTTCATGTCAAACTCCAGACCTTCATAGACTAGAGTGTTGCCCTTTTGTAGTTCCATATAATTTCCTGTGATACTGTTGAGCAGATAACAACGATTCCCCCACCGATCAAAATATACCCGTACTTCCTCGTTTTTCTCAAGCTCCGCCGCAATAACTTTCCGAAATCTATGCTTATACTCCAAAGGATAATTATTGGAATATCCATCCACCGTATAAAATCCGTGCATCAAAGCAGGAGCAGGACTAACTCCTAGATGTGCCACGCGATAAGTGCTCTTATCTTGTCCGATAGCATCATCGATCTCCTGCATCAGATCCTCGGCGAACCAGCTTTCCCATGAAATATACCCCGTGATTTGAGAGCCGTTATTGATCTGATTCACATTGAGATACATTCCGGAATTTACCTTCAACAGCTGAAGGGTAGGTAACAGACAAATCAGGAAAATAACAAGTTTCCCGGACAGCATTCTACTACCAACATATGACACTTTCGTCCTCCATAACACAGCTGCTGCCAATGCGAACTCATAATACCACCCCGCCGGGTACAGCCAGTAGACCCGCTGCATCTGAAAATAATGTAAAAAACCTGTGACACTGTTTTTCCAGTCAACTATTGCTGTCATATAGCAAAATGCATAAAACAAAGCAATACCGATCAAAAACAAAAAGTTGATCACTGCCGCCTTATAAATCATTCTGTCCGTTTCTTCCTTTTTACAGAACGCTCCCAAAAGCAGGAATACAATGATGGGCAATATCAGATATTTATGTAAGGACGGCGCATGCTGTGCACTGTTTCGGAAGAGGCTCCAAAAAGTATCAAAAAACGGCATGGCGGAAGATACCATTTCTTCCCGGTGGCTGATATAGCTGCTGTCTCCGATCAAAATTTCCAAAATCAGTGACCAATTAACAATTACATAGACTGCCAGTAATTCTGCAAATCCCACAATCGCCCATTTATTCTCTCTTTTCCGGAAAGCAGCTATCACAAGTGCCAGAAGCCACAGCCCCAACACTACATAACCCGTACACACCAGATGACTGGTTAGTCCGAACAATAAGGTAAGTAACAATGCCAAAACTATGTTTTTCCGTTTCCACAGACATAAAAACGCATACGCAACCAGTGGAATTCCAAATTCAGAAAGACCATATATTGAATATAATGGCAATACACAGAAACAGCTTCCGGCTATCACCGCCAAAATACTGCTTTCTGTGCTCTCTTTTACCAGCAAATACATTCCCAAAAAGGCAAGCAGAAAACAAATAATATACTGCACCAGAAATGCTATTCTGGCAGAAAGCAAACTGTACAACGGTAAAAACAATATAGCTGATGGTTGCATTCCGCTAGCATTCACACCATTTAGCATTTCCGGATAAACGTTACTTCCATCCAAAAAATGCCTTATTGGAAGAATATAATTCATAATGCTTTCATCCAATTGATCATTAATTTCAAACACACAGCCATTTCCCAAAATAATGTATGGTAGGAAAAAGACTACCGCAATCAATATTCCCAGCCACCACAAAGGCAACTGATCTATTCGAAGTAACCCCTTTTCTACTCGATTATATCCACTAATAAATCTTTTTTTCACTCTACTCATCGTGTTCACTCCTATAGATCAAGTCTTCGATCAAAATAGTATATTCGATATTTTCCTCCATGAGATACAATCAGTTCCTCTTTCTGAACCCCTCTAGTCCCAGTTTTTTCTTCCATATATGGTAAAATTTTCTCCAGTTCTTCTACTTCAAAATCATACAAAATGACATAAAATCCATTTTGATTATCTGCAAAATACTGTTTCAGAGCGTTTTTCATGATTGGGCTGTAGGAAAACCATGTTCCTGATATCATATAATTATGAGGTCCATTAAATCTATTTTCAAGAACAGCCCCCATATAATAGCTAGTTGAAAAGGAGTCCATCAAATACTTACGCTCCGGGCACCTGTCGCAATAATCATTAATTTCCATTAGCCCATGCATATACTGTTCCATGCCTTCATTCTGGATTTTCAAGAAACGATACTGCTGCCTGCCACTTTGATATCCCATAAAAATCAGAATCAGGCACATCAAAGCTGCACCTACTTTTTTCCATACTGCTTTCTTCTCCTCAACAACAATTGCCACCAGCATAATCGCCAAATAAAATGCTGTTTCCCCAAAATGCAATGGCAAGATCACTCTGTTAGGCATTCGTCCTTTATAAAGTAAATATCCCCATATCACAAAAGATCCCACTTTTACAAAAGCCACCGGTATCAGGTAACGATATCGTCCATAAATAATTATTATACTACTTACAAGGACCAGTGCCACCACTGTAATTCTATTCACATTCCACACGCCATCTTGCCACATCACGGTGCAATAGTCGTTTAACAATTCTCCAATTTGTGGAAAACTATATTTTGCTTTCGCATATGCAGCTAGTTTTTCAGCACACTCAGCATTTAAATTTCCACCCAGTATTATATATCCCTTATAAGCTTCATATTCAGCCTGGCTCACACGATACTCATCGAGAATATCGGAAACCTCTTCATATTCTGGTTTTCCATAATAATCGAACATTTCTGTTCTGGCATTGTTATATTTTAGGTAATCCTTCCATTCCGCACTATGATAACCAATTGCATTTCCGATTTGTCCAAGAGTGAAACATCCAATGACAATTCCCAGTATTACAAGAAGTAATGTCAATTTTTCCCTCATATTTTTTCTCTTATCAGCCAGAAGTAATCCGGCTGTTGCCAGCATTCCCAAAGGCTGCACCAGCAACATAGCATCTCTGCGAAGCAAACAGGACAACAACATAAAAACTGCAAATATACAAAGTTTATGAAAATCCAATTTGGTCATATATAATGTACACAGTAAATAAACATATCCTGCAACAGTCAGGACAATTGCTGTCGATGTATACTGTATTTTGGCAATGGCATAAAAATTCTGCAAAAATAATGTCATCACAATTCCCATACTAAATAGTATTTGTACTTTATTTCTGCATAATTTAATCACTGCATTGAACGCCACCGCATAAGCCACCACATGGAATAACAAAAGCATCAGACCATACCACGGAATTCGCAGAGTAATTCGATATAAACCTGCCAAAAGCAAAGATAACCAATAATTTACATATACTGTATGTGCATCCGGTTCTCCTCCATAGGTTCCACTCAATATTTCCGTGATAAATCTATCATCATTACTTTCAAAATATATTCCTGCGCGAATATAAACTGACATAATCATAATCACGCTGATTCCAACGCACATAAAAAAGCGAACTAAAGAGTGTGTGCTTTCCTTATCTTTAGAAATGTACACTGATGTAGTCCCCCCTGTCTACAATATATCCTTCCTGTGGATAGCGAGGCTGATCCGCGGACTGCACTTCCGCCTCCGCATACAGACTGCCGTCTAATAGCGGAACAATCGTATGTCCATGCATGGCAAAAAACTTCACCAGCTCCGCATCGTTATCAAACGCATACCGTCCCCATTCGATGACAGACAGCGCCGGGGTCTGTGCCACCCATACACCTTTGGAACCGCGGTTGTATTTGTCCAAAAGATCCGGATCGATCCGATCCGTGATCCGTTTCATCTTCCAATAAGTCTCTGTTCCGTAGCCCACGTAGGCATCCTGAATAATGCTGTAGGGGATCTCATAATTTCCCGTGAATACCACTGGTTTGGAGGTGTCAAAATCCCGTTCCAGATCCAGGGCGATCTGGTCCACCGTCTTCACGGCAGCCTCGTATTTCTGTCTGTCTATATAGAACCATTTCGTCATGTCCATGCACTGGTTCCAGGTGATCACGAACAGCACTGCCACCGCAATCCCCCGTACTCCCAGGATAAGCTTCCTCCGTACGCCCCGTCCAATCCGTGCCGTAAGGCTCCAGATGCCATAGGCAAATAGCAGTGCCCCATAGCCGCAGAAGATGGGTAAAAACTGCGCCGAACGGTACAGGGTTGCTTTCCCCTCGATAAATAATAAGGAAAACGCTGCCAGATACGCTGCCGGCAGAAGTACCAGTGCCCACAGGTCTCTCCCCCGCACTGCACGCACCAGCGCCACCACCGTAATGATGACCGCAGCCAGGACAAAGATACGGATCGGCAGATACGCATAGGCAAACACGCCGTATAATACAAAGGTTCTCTTCAGAATCATTGCCAGCTCACTGAAAGCTCCGGATCGGAACATCCAGCCTAACATCTCCGTCACCGAGCGCTGCACCGCTTCTCCTTGTAAATATTCCAGATGAAAAGCTTTTGTAAGCACAACGATCATCAGACTTCTGAGGATTACTGCCACCAGAGCCGTCACTGCTCCGCCCACCAGTGTGAGGAATACTCCTCTCGCTCCGGTCTGGGACTTTCGCTCCGTTCCCAGACCGATTCTCTCGGTCAGCAGCAATAACATCAAACCGGCAAGCCACAGAATCATAAAAGATTCATAACATCCCATGGCGATCCATAAAAATACCGCGGCAAACGCCATATCCCCCATATGGAGCTGCTGCCATCTGTTTTTCCCGACGCGGTTAACCTGCCATTCCCGCATACAGCACAGGCTGAGCCCGCAGCACAGATAGCCGATGGCAATTCCGTTATGCAGGAAATAGGTAAATACCTCACTGATCAGCGGGCAGGAAATAAATACCGCTCCGAAAAAGGCATAACCGACATACGGGACCTTCTCTCCCAGAACAGAATAAAACAGCACCGTCCATACCATTGCCGCCAGTACCAGCAGACATACCGCAATAAAATCCGTCACGAAAGGAACAAACTCCGCCAGGGAGATCACCTTGTTCAGGAGAAACAGCACCCACCGCCCCACAATGGCAATCAGTCCCTCTTCAAAATAATACAGCGACGGAGTGTCATCAATACCGATGGTAACATTTGTCACCTTATAGCCGTAAGCACATACTGCTGTAAGCAGCAGTATCCCCATAAACCATCGATTCTCCCAAAATTTACGAAAATTTCTGCTCCAGTCTAATGCCCTTTTTTTATGTTCTCTGTATTTCTCCATTACTTTCCTGCCTGCCCCTGTTCCTGATCTTATTGCCGCTATTCTATTGTTTTCGGCTCCAAGCGATATATCACGAAATCATAGTACATATAATGAAATTCCAGTTCCAATTCGTAATTGTAGCCATCCTCCATCGGATCGGGTTCGCTTCCCTTGAAGCAGATATACCAGACATTCTCATAGGAATCCAGCTGATTATACTCCATCAGGGCATCCGTATTGACAAAAGGAAGGCTGTATAACTTGTATCCCACCAGATAATAATGCAGATCCGGGTGATAGACGTTCAGGAAAATCGTATGCGTATAGGGTCCGATGATCGCATCATTGTCCGTAACTTCGGTCTCTATAAAATTCTCGTAAGTCTTAAGTCCCTGATCATATTCCAGACGAATCTCGGAAGCATACTGCAGTACAAAACACAAACCGGCGGTTCCTAAGGTACCTGCGATCCACCATTTTCTGCCCTTCTCCCCGGCATTCTCCACAATCTGTGCAAATCCCACCGCATACCACAGCATGACAAATCCCATGCCCGGGAACGCATAACGTCCCATAAAGCAGTTGTTGATCGTAGCGGAGATCAAACCACCCACGATTCCGGTCAGTGCAAAAGTCGCTGCCCCGATGGCAGGAGCGGCGTTATGCTGTTGTCTCACCCAGTCCACCGCACCGTAACTTAATACCAGGCACAATGCGATTCCAAGCAGAACCACAATACCGATGGGTGTCTCCACTGCCGAGAACCATTCCTTGCAATAATCCATCACCGAATTCAGGGTAGCCAGTTCTGCGGTGGAACCGTCATCATAACGCATCCGCAGGACGAACTGTCTACATGTCACCGCAAGCCACGGGGAGAACACGATTGCCACCGTAAATCCGGAGATGAAAAATCCCCTGATCAGCTCTCTTTTACGGCAGATCAGGATCGTAGTAAAGAACAGACCATAGAAAAGAAAGGTCTGAATCAGCGCAAACGTATGACAATACACCGTACAGATGCTCGCCAGGCAGAACACGATCCACTTTTTTCGGGTGGCTTCCCGGAAAATATCGTACGCGGAAAGTCCGGTCAGCGTCAGGAAAAACAGTGCCACCGCATACATACGTACATTGCCCGCCTGTACGCTGAAAATCGGCATCAACAGAGAAAATGTCATAAAATATACCGAAATCTTCCGATCAAACAGCTTTGCCACATAATATTTTCCCAGCAGCATATAGCCCAGCATAAATACGACGGACATCAGCTTCAATGCCCAGAAATGCATACCTCCGCCGCATAAATGATAGAACAGTTTTAACAGCACATAATAAAACGGAGAATGATCATCCGTCGCCGTGATATAGATCAGTCGCTTCCAGGGAAGGGATACCATGGAAGCCGAATACGCCTCATCATACCAGAGATTGTTAGTGATACAGAAGGCTCCCCAGATTACCAGTGCTGCCACCGGCAGTCCGTGCCACAACAGCGTCCAAAGTTTCGTCTGTATGAAATTATGCACTTTTCTGCTGCGTGTCTCCATGCCGTCTTAATACCTTTCTTCTCTACTTTGCCGCTCATATCGGGGGCGGATCCCAAGGTCTTTCACACTTATGTGAAAACTCATGCGGGCTGAAACCTTTTGTCCCCGGCATCATTAATATCGCTTATACAGTACCATATCCGCATCTCGGCCAATCACTTCATAGCCCTCCACGCTGCACAGCTCGTCGATCTCACCGCCGCTTACGGTGGCAATGTATTTGCTCTTAAGCTCTGTCAGATGCTCCAGGATATATTCTCTCTCACAACAGCTGATGCCGAACCCCTTCGGTGCACTGTACAGTAACTGCCATTTCAGATTCTGATTGCCCTCCGGCGTCTCATCCCCGAAGGTCCAGATGATCACATTGTCGTAATTCGGTACATTTTCCGTCTCCAGTGTCAGGTTCTCTGCAAATATCTGCTGCCAGTATTCCACCTGCTGTTGTCGATCCTCTGTCACATAGGGAACCTGATAATCGTAAGGCTCCACTGCCTTATAGCTGTACAGATACAGAAACGCAGCTCCCAAAAGCACCGCTTTTTTATAATATCTGGTCTGCAGCATACTTACGATGAAAATTCCCGCTGCGATGAAAGTCAGGAAATGCTTGCTGCCTTCCACCATCTTATACATCAGCAGATGGGCAAACAGCATAGCGATCAGGCTTAAGACAAAATGTACCTCTATGATCAGCTGATTTTTCAAAGTTTTCTTTTCATCCGCAGGTTCCATCACAATCCGTGCTGCCCGTTTGGTCCGGCGCAGTTTTCGGACATCCAGAAAACTCTGCACCAGCAGAATCGCAAGCAGTAACAGATATCCGTCAAAAAAGGCTCCGGAAGCCAGTCCGCTCTTCACTCCGGCGATACAGTGTCTGTAGAACTCCAGCCCCTTCCAGTGCAGGGTTCCGAAGAAATTCCTGAATCCCGCGCCAATACCATCAGTGAAAAAGGTAGTGATCCAGTCCGTATAAAATAATGGGGTAAAATATTCCGCTCCCAGGAAATGTTTGATCAGCGCATAGGCAACTCCCGTCACCATTAGGATGAGTACTGATCCGATCCAACCGGCGCATTTATTTTTACGTATCCAGAAAAAGCATGCCAGCATCAGGAATAGCAGCATGTAGGGACGCATCAGCGTTAACAGTACAGAGATGATGAACATGGCAATGAGCTTGCCCTTCGTCTCCCGCTTCAGATAGGAAATTGCCAGTCCGTAGAACAGGATCAGCATGCTGAAGCAGATGACCTCCGGCATGCCGGACAGCATATATCTCGTAAACAATGTGTACAGACTGAACAGAACCGTCAGGATTCCCAGCTGTTTCCAGGTGGGTTTCACCAGCCATACAAATACAAACATCGTGATGGTCATCAGGACAATATTGCAGATCACCGGAGACATCAGATTCCATCCGAAGAGCAGCCCCCACAGAATCCACGGGAATACCAGTACCGGACTCCACGCTGCAAAAGAAAGCTGCAGGGCATGGCTCTCATTGAATCCGAAAAAACCTCTCGGGAATCCGTAATTTACAATACCCTCCACCTGCTTAAAATAAAACAGCTCATCGTTCCATTCCGAGGACGGCAGATATACCTGTCCGATGCTCCTGCCCTCCGCCGCCGTCCGTACCAGACAGCATACTACGGGAAGCAGTGCCATCAGCACTGCCTTCAGCATGGTCATATACCTTTTATCCTGTTTCCACCAGTCCGTAAATTGCGTTTTTTTCATCATCTATTATCCTCGTCCTCCAGATGGATCTTCTCTCGGATCACATACTGGGGTGAATTATTCATGCTGATATAGATACGACCCACGTATTCTCCGATCAATCCTAACATGATCATGATCATACCACCGAAAAATACCAGCGCCGCCATCAGCGCGCTGAATCCCATAGGCACATTGGGATTCACCAGCCGCTTGATGATCGTGTAGATTCCGTAGAGGAAACCCAGCCCGGCACAGCCCACACCGAGAGAAGTGGCGATTCGTAAGGGTTTCACGGAAAATGCTGTAAAACCGTTGAACCACAGTCCAAGCAGCTTCTTCAGCGTATAACCGGAATTACCCTCTTCCCGTTCTCTGTGGCATACCGGTACATTGGTAATATTTTTGGTTGCCCGAAGCACCAGACCGATGACATAAGGGTAGGAATTCTCATAGCGGATCATGTCCTCCACCACGAAACGTTTCACTGCAAAATAGCTGGAGATATACAGATCCGCAGGCTTATTTAACATCATCCGGGTCATCAGTTCATTCACTTTGCTGCCAATATTCCGGAATGTGGAATGCTGCTTATGCTCATAGCTGGCATACACCGCGTCATACCCTTCGTCCAGTTTCTGCAAAAGCTTATCCACCTCGTCTGCCGGCGTCTGTCCATCATCATCCAGACACACTACGTAGTCGCCGTCAGAATGCCGTAATCCTGCCATCAGCGCCGCATGCTGCCCGAAATTCCTGGCGAAGCCGATTCCTTTGATATTATCGTATTTCTCACACAGTTCCCGGATCGTCCCCATGGTGTTGTCCGGTGATGCATCATTTACCAGAAAAATGTCATAGGTATACTGCGTCAGTCTCTGCATGGTCTCCCGGATCTCCTTAACCACATGGGGCAGCGTGTGCTCCGAGCGGTAGCAGGGGATCACAAAACTTACTTTTTTTATTCTGTCCATTTCTATTGCTTGCTCCTTCTTAATCTGCCGCATTCACGGCTGCCATCCATACGATGTCACGGTACGCACCGTCAATACACACGTCGTCTTTTAACAGCCCTTCTCTGACAAATCCCGCCTTTTCATAACTGCGGATCGCCTGCATGTTATCCGATAGTGCCCGCAGATAGACTCTGTGCAGCTTCTCCGTCTCAAAGCAGTACTGTAACATCAGCTTCGCCGTCGCCGTACCGATGCCACGTCCTCTGGCAGACGCTTCTCCGATGAAAATACCGTATTCCGCCTTGTTATGATGTCTGTCGATATCCCGGATATAGACAGATCCCAACGGCATGTCTCCCTCCAGATCACAGATGATCATCTGCACCACATCCCCGGTCTCCACATGGGTCCGGATCCAGTTCTCATGAGACTGTCTGGTAAAAAGTGCCTGGTAGATGAAGTTTTTACGCACTGCATCGCTGTTACGCCATGCCACAATCCGGTCCGTGTCCTCATAAGTCATGAGCCGCAGATAGATCCCGGCTTCCGTATCCCGGTACTTTTCGGAGATCGCTTCCGATGTTTTGTTTTCCGGTGTATTATTTTCTGATGTTGCTGTCTGCAATTGTTCTCTCCTTACTGTCTGTAGGCATTGCACAGATCAATGACTCTCTGTATCTCCTCTTCCCGCATCTCGGGGAACAGGGGCAGCGTCACGCAGTGACCTGCCAGGTATTCTGCATTGGGGCAGTCCCCGGGATGATACCCTAAGTCCGCGTACGCCTTCTGTAAATGGCAGGGTACCGGATAGTGCATGTTGCACTCCACATCATGATCTGCCATATAGCGGATAAAATCCTCATGATCCGGGACCGTAATGACAAGCAGGTGGAATACCGGTGTGGTATTCTCCGGATGCCGCTGCATGGTAATCAGAGGATTCGTGATCTCCCGGATATAGCGGTGTCCGATCTCCTGCCGTCTCTTCGTCCACTCCGGCAGGTACTGTAAGCTGACGCTCAGCACCGCACCCTGCAGTCCCTCCAGTCTGTAATTATATCCGATCTCATCGTGATAGTAACGTACATCACAGCCCTGATTTTTCAGGCGGTCGATATGCTTATAGTATTCTTCTTTTTCGCAGGTGACGCTGCCGCCCTCTCCGAAGGCATAGAGATTTTTCCCGGGATAAAAGCTGAAACATGCCAGGTCTCCCAGGGTTCCTACATTTCTGCCCTCGAACTGTGCGCCGTGCGCCTGGGCGCAGTCTTCCACCACGAACAGTCCGTGACGGTCTGCGATCTCCCGGACACCTGCGTAATCAAAAGGCTGTCCGTAGAGGTGCACGCCAATGATTCCCTTCGTCTTCTCCGTGATCTTCGCTTCCAGTACGGAAGGATCGATCTCCCAGGTATCCGGCGTACAGTCCGCAAATACCGGTGTAGCTCCGGTGTAGCTGACGCCCCATGCCGTAGCAATGTAAGTGTTGGCGGGTACGATGACCTCATCTCCCGGTCCTACGCCCAGGGCTAACATCGCCAGATGCAATGCGGAAGTGCCGTTGTTCACGCCGCTGGCGTATTTACTTCCCACATACGCGGCGAACTCCTTATCAAACGCATCTGCGTATTTTCCGCCGGAAAATGCAGTTTCTTTACATACCTTTTCAATTGCCTCTCGGTAGGCATCCGCATGTGCCTCCACATCTCTCGTCAGGTCGATTCTCTTAATATGTGCCATTCTGTCGTCCTTCTTTCTTCCGTTCCCGGCCGTTTCCCCGGTCGTTTCTATCCGCATCCCCTGTCAGCCCGCATTGTTACGGTTTCCGTCATCCTGTGGCTGTCTTATATGTGCTTTTTGATATAGAACTCGTTGAATAACCTGGCAATCTGCACCAGATAATTACAGATCGTCTTGAATACTTTCACTGTCGTATTATAGTCTTCCTGCCATTCCACAGGATAATCCAGGATCTTCACGCCCCGCTTCTCCGCCCGCAGCAAGAATTCGATCATGTAAAACCACCCGTTGTCCTGACTGCAGCCTTCGATCAGAGAGATCGCCGTCTCCCGGCGGACAAAAGTGAAGCCGCAGATGGCATCCGTGGATTTCATCCGCAGGAATACTTTCAACAGAATGAGCAGCCCCTGGGAAGTGATCTTGCGGTACCATTTTCTGCCCTTTGTATCGGACTCTTTGGCGAAACGGCTGCCGTTGATATACTGAATCTCGGGTTGTGTTTCGAAGAGATGAATGGCTTCTCCTAAATGCTTAATGTTGGTAGACAGGTCGATATCCATATAACCTACCACATCCCCATGGCTTAATGCCACGCCTCTGCGGAATGCCGCGCCCACACCCCGGACGTTAATTCTCTCATAGCGCACTTTGTCGTATTTTTTACGCAGCGCCTCTGCGATCTTGGGTGTCTCATCCTCGGAGCCGTTGTCCACGATGATGATCTCATAATTTTCAAAAGCGATCTTTTGCAGATATTCCACCGTGCGAGTCACACCGCTCTCTAAGCGCAGCCGCTCATTTAATACCGGAAAAATAATTGTAAACATCATTTTGTCAGTTTTTCCACTCCTTCTATTACATAGCGCTGTCTCTTAAAGCTCATGTTCAGGATCACCGACAGATATTTGAAAATCAGTGTCAGCATCACAGACATCATGAAAAATCCAAAGGAGATCAGCGTCATCAGACTCATCCAGCCTTCCACGGGGCGTACCGTGCTGAAGACGGAATACACGATCCAGCCGAACATGATCACCATCACAGAGAACAGGATCACGCTCACCAGCATGGAAAATTTCTCCAGTACATTCGTAAAAATGATCAGCGTATCCAGCGCCAGACTGCTGCGGGTACTGCGTTCTTCCCGGTTCCTGCCGCCGTTTGCCAAACTCTTATTATCATAGACCAGCGTGTCCGCTTTCAATCCGCAGTTCATGTACATTGCCTTCCGGTAAGGGATGTAAGCGTTCATCTGGTTCACACGGTTCACCGCCCGGCGGGAGATGATACGGAATCTCTCCTGGCGCAGCTTGTGCGTGTTACGGCTTCCCAGATTATATACCGCGTAAAACAGACGGGAGGTAAACGCTACATCGTGTTTCGGTGCCGCTGCCACCACATCGTAACCTTCCAAGGCTCTGCGGTATACCTCCATGATCAGGGACGGTTCAAAATCCGGCAGACATTTGTCGAACTCAAACAGGAAATCTCCTACCGCCAGATCTCTTCCGGCATTCATCGCCATCTCCACGCCCTGGTAAAAGCTTAGATTGATCATGCTTACCACATGACGGGTGCCGCTCTCTTCCAGGAATTTATGGATCTCTTCTATGGTGTTGTCCATGCAGCAGTCGTTGACACAGACGATCTCATATTTTTCAAAATTTTCTTCCATGGTACCGCAGACCGTTTTCAGGAAATCCCGGATGCTGGCACCGTCATTGTGCAGATAGAGCACACAGGACACAAAATTTTTTTCTTTATTCAGAATCTCTTGATTTTGCATTACTTTCTTCTCCATAGTTTTTCTCTATGTCTCACTCTAAATAGGGATCCAGATCGTATACCGTGTTGATCTTCCCCGACAGTACACTGATAAATGTAGGTTCTGTGGAAATCGCCCGGATCACGGTAGGTCTGGAATCGTCGATCTCCGAAGCCTTCAGGATCGGCTTCATGGAAAACAGAGATTTCTCATAGCTGAAACCGTACTCTTCCCGCAGATATTTTCTCGCCAGTGTGGACATATACTCCCAGGCACTCTCCGGTCTGCCCGGACAGTCATTGCAGTTACCCAGCCACCCATTCCGACAGATATTCCCATCCTGTCCCACGCAGGGGAACTTGGGTGTGGTATCATAGCTGGTCTTATGGGGTGTAAAGGTCACCGAAGTCAGGGAATGATATCCCGTCCTGCCAAAGGGCATGATAGAGAAAAAGGGACCGTCCATCACCGTGAAGCCGATATTATGGATCTTCTCGCTTGCCTTGCAGAGAATGATCTCACACAATTCATACTTCAGACCGAAGGGTTCCGTCGTCACGCCTTCCACCTTTTCCAGTACCTGATTCACAGAAGCATAAGTGGCATTCAGCACAAAGGGCGCCCGGTAGACTTCCTGCTGCCCCTCATGCAGTGCGGTCACCTCATAACAGTCCGTAAGCTTTACGATCTTCGTGATCTCTCTGCCAAAATGCAGCTTCACACCGGGATATTTTGCGATCTCTTCCATGAGATAATCCCGCAGGATATGGGCATCGTAGGTATATTCCTCCGTGAGAAAAGCACCGTCGCACAGTCCCGGCTGAAAATATTCCTCCACCGGAAGTGCCTTACAGGGAATTCCGCCATCCTTACAGAATTTCAGAAATTCCGCCGCATCCGTCCAGGAAAAATGAGCCGAAGTGGCATAAATCTGTTCAAACGATGTATGAATGCAGAAGGAATAGTCCTCCACAAAACGTTTAAAATACCCCGCCGATTTCATGGCAGTAGACAGAGAACGGGGATAATGATACCCCATGTGTACTCTTGCCTGGTTGATATATGTGGCTCTGGTAAAAGGTGCCTGCTCGATCTCCAGCACTTCCACCTGCTGCCCTCTTTTTGCACAATACAGCGCGGCATACAGTCCATACAGACCCGCGCCTATGATCAGCTTGTCCATTTGGTTATCCTATATTGTCCTTGTTTTCTTAAATCTATGTTTTATCTATGCTTTTCTGTGTTTTATCTATGCTTTTCTGTGTTTTATCTATGCTTTATCTACGCTTTTTCTATGCTTTATCTACGCTTTTTCTGTGCTTTATCTATGCTTTTCTATGCTTTATCTATGCTTTTCTGTGTTTTATCTATGCTTTTTCTATGCTTTATCTATGCTTTTCTATGCATTCCGACGTAGCTTGCGCAGTTGCACTGTTAATTGTCTTGCAGAACAACCCCAGCAGATAAGGCAGTGCCAGCATCACCGGGTAGACATAACGCATCTGTACCGTAGGTCCCAACAGCATCGTGCCGTAGTAGCCTCCCACGATGACAAGTGGCAGACATAAGCGTTTTCTGTCTGTGATCATCAATACTGCTGCCAGTCCCAGATACAGCCACAGATAACTTCCCGGCACGAAAATATATTTCAGCAAAGGGATCCGCAGATATCCGTTATTCTCCGCCCAATTCTCCAGCCGTTCATACAGCCACGGGAATTTACTGTCTTTATAGATGCCTCTTTCATTCAACACACCTTCATCCCAGCGGGTCTGCACATAGCCCAGTCCTTTTTCCTCTTCCGTCTGGCTCACCGTAGCATGGGTCGTATCGAACGGTGACAGGAAACCGGCATCCACCGCCAGTCCGGCATTGATCATATCACCCGGATAAGTTCCCAACAGATGCAGATAGGTCTTTATAAACTCCCCGGAGCGGTATCTCACTACATACGTGTTGGTATGACGCTTTACCGGATCCGCGATCCCCGGATCGTAGTCCCTATACGCTTCATCCAGGATAAAGTCATTGATCAGTGCCTTATCCTGCTCCGTCATGGTACCGTCATCCTCCGCCAGGACTCCCACCCCGCCGTGATAGATCATGCACCGGGACATCTGTTGGATCGGCATGCTTAACATTTCCCGCTTGTCTCCCTGCTCCGCATGAGTCAGAGTAAATGTCGCAGACAGCACAAAAAGCCCTACGCCGAAAGCCACCGTGCTAACCACAAGCAGCCTCCCCCAGAGCTTCCTCGCCCATTTCCCGAAGCAGAACATCAGGAATAAAAAAGCCAACAATACGATCATAGCATATTTTCCGTTATTCCGAAACAGAATCATTCCCACGGTTCCGATTCCAAACAACAGATCCCGGATTCCGGGACGGATACTCCTGCGGTCCTCCATGAGAAGATCCGTCAGGCTCACCAGCTGTAATAATAAAAACGCGCTGAACACAGTGTCCTTGGTCATGCTGACACTCATGTACCAATGGAACGGGAAAAGCATTCCAAGCAGGAGTACAAGCATCTGTGCGCCCGCCGGGGTTTTTCTTCTGTGTAATACCCACATGCCATATGCCATGCTGCCTGCAAGCAGCAGCATCTGCGCCGCCGTATAACATGCCATGCCCGCATTCACACTGCCGAAGATGTGGGATCCCAGCCACAGCATTCCCTGTAAAAGCAATGTGTGGACGATGGGGTGATGATCAAAATAGTAGTGTTCCAGGATCTGACCGGTCTGCACCGGCGTATCATAGGCGCAGATCCCCGGATAATACGCCAGATATACCGGAAGCCACGCAAGTAACAGTAACAGAAGGCTTCCCAGGAATACCTGTCCGCCGGAGCGGTTCTGTATCCAGGCAGCAAACTTTCCGTAACCCATTGTTTTCTGACGATTGTCAGTGCCATCCTTGTTATCTTTGCACCGCATCTGACCATTCTGCTTTACGGCAATATTTTCTGCGATATGACAGACCACCCCGATCCCCGCAATTCCCAGCAGACATCCCAGAATCACCGACCACGCCAAAGTGCTTCCCACATAGCCGGCGGTCCACAGGATATTCCCGTTTGCTGCCAGATCTTTTTCTGTTTTTACAAAAAATACAAACAGACATCCCAGAACGCAAAGCAGTACAGCACCTTTGCGTCTGGGAAGTATTCTCGTCTCCCGCATATTACAATCCCTTACGTTCCTGATGTTCCCCATGTACACGGTTCAGACGGTACTCGAAATCCTTCCGGTCCTTGGCCGTCATAACTTCCAGCATCATGCCGGAGAAAAATGACTGGATCCCCGCTAACAGAATAAATCCGCAAGCGATCAGCGTCGGGAATCTGGGCACCAGTCCGGTGCTGAGATATTCCATAAGTACCGGTACGAATAAAATCACAGAGATTACCGTCAGCAATAATGCCAGCATCCCGAAGAAATGCATGGGTTTATAGTTTTTATACAGCTGCAGCATTTTGCGGATGACGCGGAAACCGTCGCTGTAGGTGTTCAGCTTGGATTCACTGCCCTCCGGGCGGTCACGGTATTCCACCACCACATTTTCCACCTGCATGTTGTAATTCACGGCATGAATGGTCATCTCCGTCTCGATCTCAAATCCCTTGGAGAATACCGGGAAAGTCTTCACGAATTCATAGCTGAATGCCCGGTAACCCGTCATGATATCCTTGATATTGGCATGGAACAGGCTGTTAATTCCCGCACGCATCAGGCTGTTGCCGAAGTTATGAAACGGACGCTTATTTTCCGTGAAATAGGTGGAAGACAGTCTGTCGCCCACTACCATATCCGCCTGGTGCTTCAGTACCCGGTCCACCATCTCCCCGGCACAGTCTAAGGGATACGTATCATCGCCGTCGATCATCAGATAGCATTCCGCATTGATCTCCCGGAACATTCTGCGGATCACATTGCCCTTACCCTGAGCATACTCATAACGTACGATTGCCCCAGCCTGCGTAGCCAGTTCTACGGTACGGTCAGTGGAATTATTGTCATATACATACGTCACCGCTTCCGGCAGGAACTTCTTCACATCGGACACTACCTTGGCAATGGTTTTCTCTTCATTGTAGCAGGGGATCAGTACTGCAATCTTATCCATTTTCTATTCCTCTTATCTCTTTGTGTTAAAAGTGCTTATACAAAGTTTATTGTACCACGCTTATTCATTTACAGCCACTATTTTTGCTTTTTTCTTGGGAATAAAAACAACTTATGCTATAATTATATCCGTCAAGAGCATTACGGTCCGCATATTTGCGCCGTTATTACTTCGTTATTACTTTTTTCAGAAAGGGCATTTTTCATGGAAAATTTATATAAAATATCTCTTCACACAGTAAAAATCCTGACGCTGCTTCTCGCCGTGCTGCTGTTTGTGGGCAGTTTTCTCGCCACCTGCTATGCCGACAATATGGAGACGCAGCAGGTACTGTTCCGGCTGGACAATCCGCTGTGGAATCTGTTGGAACTGGCAGGATTTTGCCTCTTATTCTGCGGCTGCCTGTATTTTTATGATAAGTTTGGGAAAAAATTTCGACGGGGAATTCTGATTTTTACTTTGGGACTGATCTTCTGTCTGGGTGTCCTGTTAATTCTGTTCGGGCGCACGGTTCCGGCAGCGGATGCTATGTCTGTATATAATGCTGCGCTGGAATGGATCCAGGGGAACCGGGATGTGATCCACCCCACCGTCTCCTATCTCTCCTATTATCCACAGCAGATCGGGCTGATGGCATTTTTAGAGTTGTTACTCCGGCTCTGGAACTTCACCGGTATCTCCGCACCTGCCTGGCATTTTATCAAACTGCTCTATGTGTGCCTGTTGTGTGTGGCGGTCCTGTTCCAGTATCTGTCCTTAAAATACCTGTGGCGGGAGCGCTGGGAAGAGATCTCCTGCTGCTACCTGGTTCTGGTATGCAGTAATCTGCCTATGGTTATGTACAGCTCTTTTGTCTACGGGGAGATTCCTTCCTTTGCGGCATTATCCGTGGGATTGTATCTGTTACTGCGGCTGTTGTGCGGCATGACTTTTCCCGGGCACAACCGGTCGAACTCTCGCAACGGTATTTCGTTGAAACCTTCTGACTCCGAAACAGTTTCCGGAGCGACACCGTCCCCAGAGCTTCATAACACCTGGTCTGCGGTTTTTTCAGGTGTCGGCAGCATTTTATTTCTCACTTTGAGTGTGATGCTTCGTAAGAATTCACTGATTCCGATCATTGCCGTACTGCTGGTGCTGCTTTTTGAAGCGCTGCGTTCGGGACGAAGCGTTCGTATGCGCTTGTGCCTGCTCGCTATGGCAGTATGCCTCGCCGTTACCTCCGTGAACATCCTGCCTCTGGTGCAGAAATCTTATGCGAAAAAAGCCGGCAATACGTTAAGCTCCGGGGTCACTGCCATGTCCTATTTTGCCATGGGAATGCAGGAGGCTTCCCGCGGCTGCGGCTGGTATAACGGTTTCAACATCGACACCTACGATGCCGCCGGAATGAATTCCGATGCTGCCAACGAGATCAGCCGCCAGGCAATTCAGGAGCGCCTGTCCTACTTCCGGGAGCATCCGGGCTATGCCGCAGACTTCTATATCCGCAAACACCTGTCCCAGTGGGCAGATGGCACCTACGCCAGCCGCCAGGCGACCCTTGCCACTTATGGCGGAAGGAGCGAATTCTTCCAGGAAGTCTATGACGGATCTCTCAGTTCTGCCTATATCGAGTGGGGTAATGCCTGGCAGAACGTGCTGTATCTGGGGACGCTGCTGTTTAGCGTGAATGAGGTTCATCGCAAACGGAAGGGCACCAGTATGACGACTCCGCAGGGCAGTGGCGCAGATTCCCTGTACCTCTATGTAGGACTCATTGCCGTACTGGGTGGATTCTTGTTCCATATCCTCTGGGAAGCCAATTCCCGCTATATTTTCCTGTATAGTCTGCTGATGATGCCCTACTGCGCAGCGGGGATATATACAGGCATCTGCAATTTTGGGAAAAAGTAAAGCAATTGTGCCAACATGATGTGTAAATGAAAATTAATTAATGTATTTGAAATGCCTGCCGTGAAGATTACTGTTCACGGTAGGCATTTCATTTTATATCCTGCTTGATATGTCACGGCACAAACTTCTTATAATTCCAATGCTGTCCCACTCTGTTATGATCTTCGGGCACAGAGCAGCCTATTTCCTTGTGCTGTGCCCATTTTGAAGCGAGTCGCGGGCACAGAGTAGCCTATCTCCTTGTGCTGTGCCCATTTTAAAGCGAATCGCGGGTACAGAGTAGCCTATCTCCTTGTGCTGTGCCCATTTTAAAGCGAATCGCGGGTACA
>ERZ808240.2173-NODE-2173-length-22226-cov-3.738848_pt1 | contig 22226 bp, 24 predicted proteins | sample MGYA00521084_ERZ808240 | MGnify/ENA primary metagenome ERZ808240 (study PRJEB31516, sample SAMN03275571) | gut metagenome | biome: mammalia-associated habitat; material: feces | host: Papio cynocephalus | place: Kenya | collected 2012-08-06 ...
GGCGTACTCGTCCGCGATGTTGACGCCGCCGGTGTAGGCGTAATAGCCGTCGATGACGGCGATCTTCCGGTGATCCCGGTAATTGAAGTAAATCCGGTTGATATACCGGTGGACCGGATTGAACACCTCCACCTCGATGCCCGCGCTCTGCATCTTCTGGAGCGTCTCGTCGGAAAAACGGGTCAGGTTGCCGAAGTCGTCGAAAATCACCCGGACCTCCACGCCCTGAGCCGCCCGTTCCTTCAGGGCGTCAAAAATGCGGTTCCAGATCCGGCCCTCCGCCAGAATGTAATATTCCAGAAACACATATGTCTCAGCCTGCCGGATGTGCGCGATGAGATCCTCAAAATAGGCCGCGCCGTCGCCGAAGTACCGGGCGTTGGTGTTGGGATAGAGCAGAAAGCCCCGCTTTTGCAGATAGGACGCCAGACGGCTCCAGGCCGGGTCAATCCGCCGCAGCCGGGCGATGCACGCCTCGCTCTGCCGCCTGGCCCCTTCCCCTTCGGCGGGCGGCGCCACCTTCTTCAGGCTCAGGGTTTTGGCCTGATGGGTGCCGCCCCACAGGAAAAACAGGATCATTCCCGCCACCGGCAGCGCCAGCAGCAGGCACATCCACACCAGCTTGTAGGAGGGGCTGCCGCTTCTGGTGTAGATCCGGATGGCCACCACCGCGCCGAGCAGCTCCAGGGCCGCGTAAAAAATGCTGGCATATTCATGCAGGAAAACCGTCAGCAGCAGCGTGGACGCGATCTGCACCAGCACCACAACCGCGCACATGGTCAGGCTGGTAAAGGCGGAAATCCGCCGTTCTGTCCGCTGTTTGATCCTGCTTCTCTTTCTCATATCGTGCGCTCCTTTCCCCGGCCGCGTCAATTTCAGATAGTATAGTATACCACGCTTCCCGTCAAATTGCATCCCCGGATTTCACCGCGCCCCGGAAACAGGCCCGGCGGCCGGCCCCTGAAGGGGGGACGGCCGCCGGATACGCTCTTACTGCGGACTCTGGCGCAGAAGGTGCTGCTTGATGTCCCACAGCTTCTGGCTCAGATCCACATAATACGTGTGGGGATAGTCAAACCGCTTCACCTCGTCCCACAGCAGGTCCACCTGCTGCGCGCAGTAAGCCTGAATCTCCTTCAGATCCGGCTGCTCATACACCAGCCGGCCCTTTTCAAACACATGCACCTGGAGAGGGCGGGCGATATAATTGCTGATGATCTTCCGCTTCCAGGTGGAGCCGGGGTCAAAGATCTCCATGGGCACCGTGTCATCCACCACCTCGTCGTAGACGGTGATGTAATCCGCCTCCGCCTTTCCGGTCTCCCGGTCAAACAGACGGTATACCTTTTTGAAATGCGGCGTGGTAATCTTGCTCACGTTCTCACTGATCTTGATCTTCGGGACGATGGTTCCGTCCGGCTTTTCCACCGCGGCCAGCTTGTACACGCCGCCGAACACCGGCTCGCTGCGGGCGGTGATCATCCGCTCGCCCACGCCGAACAGATCAATGCAGGCTCCCTGCTGGATCAGATCCTGAATGATATACTCGTCCAGGGAGTTGGACGCGGAAATCTGGCATTCCGTCCAGCCGGCGTCGTCCAGCATCTTCCTGGCCCGCTGGGTGAGATACGCCATGTCGCCGGAATCCAGCCGGATGCCGCACTTTTTGATGCCCAGGGGCTTGAGCACCTCGTTGAAGGCCCGGATGGCGTTGGGCACGCCGGATTTCAGCACATTATAGGTATCCACCAGCAGCGTGGCGTTGGTGGGATAGATCTCGCAGTAGGTCTTGAACGCCTCGTACTCGCTGTCGAACATCTGCACCCAGGAGTGGGCCATGGTGCCTCCGGCGGGAACGCCGTACAGCTCGTCGGAAATGGTGCAGGCAGTCCCCTTGCATCCGCCGATGAAGGCCGCCCGGGCGCCGCTGATAGCGCCGTCGGTGCCCTGGGCCCGGCGGGAACCGAATTCCAGCACGGTCCGCCCCCTGGCGGCCCGGACAATCCGGTTGGCCTTGGTGGCAATCAGGCTCTGGTGGTTGATGGTCAGCAGCGTAAAGGTCTCGATCAGCTGAGCCTCAATGGCCGGTGCCCGGACGGTAATCACCGGCTCCCGGGGGAAGATGGGCGTTCCCTCCGGAATGGCCCAGATATCGCCGGTAAACCGGAAGCGGGCCAGATAATCCAGAAACTCCTCGCAGAAAAGGCCCTTGCTCCGCAGATAGGCAATATCCTCCGGGTCAAAGTGCAGGTCCTGAATATAGTCGATCAGCTGCCCCAGGCCCGCGCAGATTGCAAAGCCGCCCTTGTCGGGCACGTCCCGGAAAAACACGTCAAAATAGGTAATCCGGTCCTGAAAGCCCGCCTTCCAGTAGCCGTTTCCCATGGTCAGCTCGTAGAAATCGCACAGCATGGTCATGTTGAGTTTTTCTTCCGTTTTCATACCGCACCTCTGTCCGGCGCTCTGCGCCGTTTATTATCTGCCTGCACCGGCAGGAAATCCGACCGCATGGGTCAGCCGTACGCGCCCTCCGCGGGTTTGTTATATTATAAACGATGTCTTCCGCAAAAGCAATCGTCCTGCAAAAAATCCGTCATTTTTTTGCAGGATGGAGGCGGTGATGAAGCCGGTGCTTTTGAAAAAGCGCCGCGCCGGTTTCCCACCGGCGCGGCGCTCAGAGACGGTTTATCAGCTTGTCGGAAAGGCCGCGCGGGGGCGAGGGCCGAATTGTCCGCTGAAGGCGGACAGCCAAGGCGCGGAGCAAAACGCGGCCTTCTCAAACAAGCGGCTTTGCCGCTTGTTCGGCGGTTTCGGTTTATTTCTTCCGGTTATCCAGCCGGGCAAGGAACCACACCAGCAGGGCAATCACCCCGAGAACCGTGAAGATACCCGCCATTCCCTGCCACAACAGGGTCAGGGCGGCAGTCAGTGCAATGTTCATCGTTTTTTCCTCCTCTTACATAAAGAATCCGAGGATGACGCCGCCGGCCACCACCGAGGCGATCTGTCCCGACACGTTGGCGCCGACCGCGTGCATCAGCAGGTGGTTGGTGGGGTCTGCCTCCAGGCCCAGCTTCTGCACCACCCGGGCGGACATGGGGAAGGCGGAAATGCCCGCCGCGCCGATCATGGGATTCACCTTTGTCCGGCAGAACAGGTTCAGCACCTTGGCGAACAGCACGCCGCCCACGGTGTCCAGCACAAAGGCCGCCAGGCCCAGGCACAGGATCATCAGCGTCTGTCTGGTGACAAACCGGTCCGCCTGCATGGAGAAGGAGATCGTGATGCCCAGCAGCAGCGTAATCAGATTGGCCAGCTCATGCTGGGCCGTCTGGGAGAGGCTCTCCAGCACGCCGCACTCCCGGATCAGGTTGCCGAACATCAAAAAGCCCACCAGCGCTACCGATGCCGGGGCCACCAGCCCCGCCACAATGGTAACGAACACCGGGAAGAGAATCCGGGTCCGCTTGCTGACCCGGCCGGCGTTGTAGTGCATCTTGATGGCCCGTTCCTTCTTCGTGGTCACCAGCTTGATGGCAAAGGGCTGGATGATGGGCACCAGCGCCATATAGCTGTAGGCCGCCACGGCGATAGCGCCCATGTAGTTGGACTTCAGCACTTGGGACACCAGGATGCTGGTGGGGCCGTCCGCCGCACCGATGATGCCGATGGACGCGGCGTCCTGAATGTCAAAGCCCAGCAGCGCCGCCACGATGACCGTCAGGAAAATGCCCACCTGGGCGGCGGCGCCGAAGAGAAACAGCTTGGGGTTGGCCAGCAGCGGCCCGAAATCAATCATGGCGCCGATGCCGATGAACAGCAGCAGCGGGAAGGCCTCCGACGCCTCGATTCCCGTCTCAAACAGCCATTGCACAACGCCCTGAGTCTCTCCCACTCCGGCGGTGATCTGGTTCAGGACGCCGGACAGCGGCAGGTTCACCAGAATCGCGCCGAAGCCCATGGGCAGCAGCAGCGCCGGTTCGTACTCCTTCCGGATGGCCAGCCAGATCAGCAGGCCCCCCACGCAGTACATCACCAGTTGCCGCCAGGTGATGGACAGCAGCCCCTCGTACAAGAATTCCATGTTGACAGCTCCTTTCCTCAATCGGGGAGATGAAAAAAGACCTGTGTTTCGTTTTTAGACGAAACACAGGTCTGGTCGTTTCATACAAAGCCAGAGCGCGATCAGACGCCGCGCACATGTTTGTTGACTTTGCCACGGACCGCAGGCCCGCCGACTACTCCCCTTTGTTGAGAAAATTTTACCATGCCGGTTTCCGCTTGTCAAGAAGGCTTTCCGGTTTTAACAACTTCTATACATCCCGGACAATCTGTGTCACCGTCAGTGTCCGCCCATCCACCGTAAAGCGGATGTTGAACCCGGCGAACCGCAGCCCGTAGACCCGCTCCGGATCTGCCTGGTAATGGGGCCGGGGATCGTTGGCCAGCACCCCGACAAGGGCCTCCCGGCGGTTCTCCGGCAGCAGCGCCAGCAGGGCGTCCGGGCAGCGCACCTCCAGCAGGGCGTCCCGTTCCCCGCCGGTCCATCCCCCCTCCGCCTCCGGGTGGGCGTCGGCATAGGGAAGGTAGGGCTTGATGTCGAAAATCGGCGTGCCGTCCAGCAGGTCCGCCCCGGCCACATGGAGCACCGGGCCCTCTCCCCCGGCGGACTCGACACCCTCCAGCCGGACGGAGGACAGCCCGATGGGATTGGGCCGGAAGGGGGACCGGGTGGCGAAAACCCCCATGCGGGTATTTCCCCCCAGACGGGGCGGCCGGACGGTGGGAGACCAGTTCTCCCGCACCGCCCGGGAGAAGGCCCAGATCAGCCAGAGATGGGAAAAGCCCTCCAGCCCCCGGACGGCGTCCGAGTTCCGGAATTCCGGCTCGAAGACAATCCGGGCCTTCAGGCTGTCCACCAGCCCACTCTGCCGGGGAATGCCGAATTTCTCCGGAAAGTCCGTATGAATCCGGGCGATCACCTTCATGGGATAGCTTGTAACATCCGGTCCGCGCATGGCAGGCACCTCCATGGAAACAGTCGGTTTGGCCGGTCAGTCCGGCAGGGCGGCGCACTCGGACGGCGCGCCGGAGAGCATTTTCAGCCCATGCGGCAAAGCCGGCAGCACCGCCGCCAGATTCTCCCGGACGGCCTTGGGAGAGCCGGGCAGATTCACAATCAGGCACCCGCCCCGGATGCCCGCCTGCGCCCGGGACAGCATGGCCCGGTTCGTCACCTGGGCGGAGGCGCTCCGCATGGCCTCGGGAATTCCCGGCGCCAGACGCCCGCACACCGCCAGCGTCGCCTCCGGCGTCACGTCCCGGGGGGAAAAGCCGGTGCCGCCAGTGGTGACGATCAGCTGAATCTTCCCGCTGTCCGCCCACCGGCGGAGAACCTCCTCAATCTGCGGCTGTTCATCCGGGACCACCTCTTCGGCGTCCACGGAGAAGCCCGCCTCCCGCAGCAGCGTCCGGGTCAGCGGACCGCCCTCGTCAGGGCGCTCTCCCCGGGCGCAGCGGTCGCTGACCGTCAAAACAGCGGCATGATACATGCTCTCTCCTCCTTATTCCCGCAGCAGCAGGATATTCTCCGGAGCCACGGACACCGTGACCCTGGCCTTGTCCGGCAGGGCAGCCCAGTCCTCCTTGCTCAGCTCCATCCGCAGCGGCGGGGCCTCCGGGGCAGCGGCCTCCGGCCGCAGCAGCACGATGACGCCGAACACATCGTCCACCACCCGCTCCACCCGGCAGGGAAAGGCATTGGCCTCTCCCTCCGCCGCCGGATGAATCTGGTGGGACCGGATACCCGCCGTGGTAACCTCCGCCGGTACCGGACGGCCGCACTCCAGCGTCATCCCCCACTCCGGCAGGAGAACCCGGGTCCCGTCGCTGCGCGCCGCCGCGTAATTCTTGCACCCCGACAGCCGGGCGGCGGACACCGTGCCCGGACTCCGGAGCAGCGTCTCCATATCCGTCACCGGCTGGGAGCGTCCCCGGTCCATGACGCACACCCGGCGGCAGTTCCGCCAGGCCTCCCCCCGGTCGTGGGTCACCCACACCACCGGCCCGGAGAACTGGGCCAGCGTGTCTGACAGCTCCAGCTCCAGCTGGTATTTCAGGTAGCTGTCCAGCGCGGAAAACGGCTCGTCCAGCAGGATTGCCCTGGGGTGGGACGCCAGAATCCGGGCCAGAGCCGTCCGCTGCTGCTGGCCGCCGGACAGCTGCCGGGGCCGCTGGGACGCCACATCCTCCAGCCGGAAGCGCCGGAGCAGCTCTCCGGTCTCCGCCTCCCGGCGGGACTTATCCCGGATGGCGACGGCAATATTCTGCCGCACCGTCAGATTGGGAAACAGCGCGTACTGCTGGAACAGGTATCCCACGTTCCGCCGCTGGGGCGGCAGGTCGATTTTCCCGGCGCTGTCAAACAGCGTCTCCCCGTCCAGCTCAATATGCCCCTCGTCGGGCTTCAGGATTCCGGCCACGCACCGGAGCGTAACGCTCTTGCCGCAGCCGGAGGCTCCCAGCAGGGCCAGCGGTTCCCGGTCCGCCGTAAAGTCCGCCTGAAGGCAGAAGCTCCCCAGCCGCTTGGAAACGCACACCCGCAGGCTCATGCTCCCGCCCCCTTCCGGCTCCGGCGCTCCCGGTCCTCCAGCAGGTTCACCGCCAGCAGGAACACCGTGGAGATGGCAATGTTCACCAGCACCCATTTCATCGCCCCGGCGTCATCGTTGGTGCGCCAGAGCTGATAGACCGTGGTGGAGATGGTGGCCGTCCGTCCCGGGGTATAGCCCGCCACCATGGAGGTGGCGCCGTACTCTCCCAGCGCCCGGGCGAAGGACAGCACCATTCCCGCCAGAATCCCCTGACGGCAGAAGGGCATCCGCACCCGCCAGAAAATCCAGCTGTTGGAGAGTCCCAGCGTCCTTCCGGCGTCGGACAGCGTGACGTCAAAGCTCTCAAAGGCTCCCCGGGCCGTGCGGTACATCAGGGGGAAGGACACCACGATCGTCGCGAAAATGGCCGACCACCAGGTCATCACCAGCCGGAGCTGAAACGTCTCCAGAACCCAGGCGCCCAGAGGCCGCTTCGGCCCCAGCAGGCACAGCAGCAGCCAGCCCACCACCGTGGGCGGCAGCACCAGCGGCAGCGTCAGCACCACGTCCAGCACGCCCTTGACGGCCCTCGGCAGCTTTGCAATATAGTAAGCGAAAAACAATCCCAGAAAGAACACCGCCACCGTGGAAACCGCGGCGATGCGCAGGGAGTTCCAAAGGGGATACCAGTCCATCCGTTCCCTCCTGTTCACGGCATTTGTCTTTTTATGCAAGACCGCATCCTGAAACAAGCGCGATTTGCGGGCGAATTCTGCGTACTGAAGCGGCGCGGCTTCGCGGTAATACAAAACGTATGATGAAAAACCGCAGCAGAATCGGGACGCAAAATTTCCGCAAAGCGCCGCGGCTTTCCTTGCGCGGCGCCGCCTGAAACCGCAGCGCGCCCGAAAACGGCCGGAGAGCCGTTTCCGGGCGGCGGAAGCTCCTTTGCCTGCCGGCCTCAGTTTACCACATCAGCCCAGCGGGGTAAAGCCCACGCTCTCGAAAATTTTAGCGCAGGCGTCGGTCTGTAAGTAGTCCAGGAAGGTCTGGGCGGCGTCCTGGCGGGCCTGGTCGCCGGAGGTTTTCAGCACGGCGGCGGGATAGATCACCTGACCGCACATGTCGGCGGTGGCGCTGTCCACCACGTTCAGTCCCGCGGAGTAGGCGTCGGTGGCGTAGATGATGCCGCAGTCCACCGTGCCCTCGCTGATCTGGGTGGTCACTTCTTTCACGTTGGAGCCGTAGGTCAGCTTATCAGCAATGGATGCCTCGTCAATGCCGTAATAGTCAAAGATCTTCAGGGTGTACTGGCCCACGGGCACGTCGCTGTTGCCAATGGCCAGGAACACGTCTCCGGACTTCAGCAGCTCCGCCAGCTGATCGAAGCTCTCAATGCCCTTGGGATTTCCCTCCGGCACCGCCAGCGTGACCTTGTTCTCCAGCAGATCCACCCGGCTGCCCTCCACCAGCTCGTCCAGGCCGTCGGGGTTCTTCTCCGCGTCGCCCTTCAAAGAGCCGTCCAGCGCGTTCATCTGCTTCTGGGCGGCGGAGATAAACAGGTCGCACTCCGCGCCGTTTTTGATCTGCTTGAGCAGGTCTCCGGAAGATGCGTAGGACGGGGTGACCGTGACCTCCGGGACCACAGTCTTGTAATTCTCAATGATCTGGTCCAGGGTCTCCGTCATGGAAGCGGCGGCGAAGACGGTGATTTCCACCGGCTCCGCCTGCTGGGATGAAGACGCGGAACCGGATCCGGAGGACGCCGCGCCGGAGGACGCGCCGCCTGCGCCGCAGGCGGTCAGGGACAGGGCCATCGTCAGAGCCAGAAACAGGGATGCTGCTTTTTTCATGGGGCAAAACTCCTTTTCATCAATGATTCTTGTTCTATCAAACGTGATCCTCGATTGAGGATAACGATTGCCGAAGGAAAGGGCCGCGCCGTTCGCTCCCGGCGCGGCCCGCCGAAATTATTTTCCGAAGGGGCAGGCCGGATAATGGCAGGGCTTGCAGCCCAGGCACAGTCCGCCCTCTCCCATGGCCGCCAGATCCTGCCTTGTCACCCGTACGCCGGCGGCCAGCCGGGGCAGAATCAGGTCGAATACCGTGGCGCCGGCATACATGACGCACCCGGGCAGGCCGCACACCGGCGTTCCGTCCTCGTAATAGCCCAGCAGGAACATGGCGCCGGGCAGCACCGGCGCGCCGTAGGCCACAATGTCCGCGCCGCTTTTCCGGATGCCGCCGGGGGTGTTGTCGTCGGGGTCCACGCTCATGCCGCCGGTACACAGCAGAATGTCCGGGCGGACCGCCCGCATCCGCCCGATGGCGGCGGCCACATTGTCCACCCCGTCGCCGGACAGCGTCCGGGCGATGGTCTCAATGCCGTATTCCGCCAGCTTCCGGATCACCACGGGGGTAAAGGCGTCCTCAATGAGGCCCTTTTTCACCTCGCCGCCGGTGGTGACAATGGCGGCGGTTTTCAGCTTCCAGGGCAGCAGCTCCAGCAGCGGAGTCTCCCCCGCCGCGGCTTCCGCCGCCCGCAGCTTCTCTTCCCGGATCACCAGCGGGATCACCCGCATTCCCGCCAGCTTGTCGCCCTTTTTCACGGCGGTGCCGCCCTTCCGGGTGGCGATCATCACCTCATCGCCGGAGTTCACCGCCGTCAGACGCCGGGAATCCACCCGAAACAGCCCGTCGCACCCGGCGGTCAGCTCGATTTTGCCCTCCCGGACGTCTCCGCGCTCCATGTGGTCGTTGATGCACAGGCGGCACAGCCGCGCCGCGCCGTCGTTCTCATGCACCATGCCGGGGGTCATCTCCCAGACATAGAGGTGCTCTTTCCCCATGGACAGCAGCACCGGGATATCCTCTTCCGTCACCACATGCCCCTTCCGGAACCGGGCGCCCTTGAACTGCCCGGGGATAATCTGGGTCAGATCGTGGCACAGCACATGGCCCGCGGCCTTCTCCGTCTCAATCAGCTTCATGCTCCGCGTCCCCTTTCAGAATCTCAATGGAATCCCCGGGGCGGACGGTGCCCTCCCGGAGGACAATGGCAAAAATTCCCTCCGTGGGCATGACGCACCTGCCCACCGCCTTCTGGATGGCGCAGCCGCTGTGGCACTCCTTGCCGATCTGGGTCACCTCCACCTCGGTCTGTCCGATCCGGAGGCGGGTTCCCACCGGCAGGCGCTTCAGGTCAATGCCCACGGTGTCGATATTCTCCGCGAAAACACCGTCCTCCAGCGGAAAGGGGCAGACGGCCCGCATGGTGTCCACGCTCTCCTCCGCCAGCAGGGAGATCTGCCGGTGCCAGTTTCCGGCGTGGGCGTCTCCCACGATGCCGTGGCAGCGCCTGAGGCGGATTTCCGGCACGGGATGCTTGGGCGTCCCCTTTTTCTCGCTGATATTCACGCAGACAACCTTTGCCATTCCCTCACGCCTCCGCCCGGTACTCTCCGCTTTTGCCGCCGGACTTGGCCAGCAGGCGGATATTCTGAATGACCATGTCCTTCTGGACGGCCTTGCACATATCGTAAATGGTCAGCGCCGCCACGCTGACGGCGCTCAGAGCCTCCATCTCCACGCCGGTGACGCCGGTGCAGCGCACCTCCGCCCGGATTTCCACCCGGCAGGGGGCCTCTTCCAGCGTGAAGGACAGATCAATTCCCGTCAGCGGCAGGGGATGGCACATGGGGATCAGCTCCCAGTTGTGCTTGGCCGCCTGAATGCCCGCCACCTGGGCCACCGCCAGCACGTCCCCCTTTTTCAGCGTGCCCTTCCGGATCCGCTCCAGCGTCTCCGGGTTCACCAGCACCGTCCCGGCGGCCACGGCCCGGCGGCAGGTCACAGCCTTGTCCGTCACGTCCACCATCCGGGCCCGGCCCTGGTCATTGAAATGCGTCAGCTCCGCCATGGGTTCATCCTCCAATCCGGTTCATGGTCCGCGGGGTATCGCTTCGGCGCTCCGCCAGGTGGTGCCGGGCGGGTTTGGTCCGGATTCCCTGCCGGATGGCCTCCCGCAGCGCCGGGCCGTGAAGCCCCTGGAGGGGCAGCTCCTCCGCCGAGTGCAGGCAGCCCTTCAGACGGCCGTCCGCCGTCACCCGTACGCGGCGGCACTCCTCGCAGAATTCATGGCTCACCGGGGAAATCAGGCCGACCGTCCCCGGAGCCCCCGGCAGGCGAAAGCGCCGAGCCACGCCGTCCGTCCCCTCCGGCTCCAGGGCGGGACAGGTCCGGAGAACCGCGTCCCCGGGCAAAAAGCAGCTCCGCTCCCATCCGGCGCAGGGGCCCATGGGCATCAGCTCGATAAACCGCACGGACCAGGGATGGTGCCATGTCAGCCTGACAAAGCCCCCGATCTCATCGTCTTTGACCCCGCCGATGAGAACCGTATCCAGCTTCAGCCCCGAAAATCCCGCCGCCTCCGCGGCGGCGATTCCCGCCAGCGTATCCGCCAGCGCCCCCCGCCGGGTCATGGCGGCGAAGCGGTCTGGCCGGAGGGTGTCCAGGCTGATATTCAGCCGGTCCACGCCCGCGGCCCGGAGGGATGCGGCGTACTCCGCCAGCAGGCTGCCGTTGGTGGTAAGGCACAGCTCCTCCAAATCCGGAATGGCCCGCAGTCCCCGGCAGATTTCCAGAATTCCCCGCCGCACCAGCGGCTCTCCGCCGGTAAGCCGGATCTTCCGGACGCCGCACTCCACGGCGGCGGCGGCGATTTCCACCAGTTCCTCCACCGACAGGATCTCCCGGTGGTCCCGCTTCTCCACGCCCTCCGGCGGCATACAGTACCGGCACCGGAAATTGCACAGATCCGTCACCGACAGCCGCAGATAATCAATGGTCCGCCCGCAGCCGTCCGTCATGGAATCACCTCCAGCGTGATACTCAACCGAGAGTAACGGTTTTGCCTTATCATAGCCGCTTTCCCGTCAGAAGTCAAGCGGAACCGGCCGGAAAGAAGCCGCCGGAAGCGTCCCGCGGGCGCTTCCGGCAAACGAACTCAAAAAAACATTCTCTTTTCAGGCGGTCTGTCACAGCTTCCGGAGGGCGTCCACCAGAGCGGTCTTGCCCTCGGTCTTCTCGTCTTTCATCTTGATGACCCGGGCAGGGCAGCCGGCCACTACGGCGTTGTCCGGCACGTCCTCCACCACCACGGCTCCGGCGGCCACCACAGCGCCCCGGCCCACGTGGACGCCCTCGATCACCACAGCGTTGGCGCCCACCAGGACGCCGTCCTCCACAATCACCGGCGTGGCGGAGGCGGGCTCCACCACGCCGGCCAGCACGGCGCCCGCGCCGATATGGCAGTTCTTCCCCACGGTGGCCCGGCCGCCCAGCACGGCGCCCATGTCGATCATGGTGCCCTCGCCGATGACCGCGCCGATGTTGATCACCGCGCCCATCATGATCACCGCGCCCCGGCCGATCTCCACCTTCTCCCGGATGATGGCCCCCGGCTCAATCCGGGCGGGAATGGCCTTCATGTCCAGCAGGGGCACGCCGGAGTTTCTCCGGTCGTTTTCCACCACCACGTCCGCGATGGCGGCGGAGTTCTTCTCCAGAATGGGGCCCAGCTCAGACCAGTTCCCGAATACGATCCGGCTGTTTCCCTCCCCGAAAACCCTGGCGGAGCCGAAATCCACCGGGGCGGTGAGGTTCACGTAGACCTTCACCGGGGTCTTCTTTTCGGAATTGGAAATATAATCAATAATTTCCTGTGCGTTCATAGCTCAATCCTCTCCAAACAGAATCTTCTGTAAATCGTACACGCCGTTGGGCATTCCCGCCACCCGGCGGGCCATGGTCAGCGCTCCGTTGACAAAAATCTGGCGGCTGGAGGCCCGGTGGGTAATCTCCAGCTCCTCGTCCGTTCCGAAGAAATGGACGGTGTGGGTTCCCGCCACCGTGCCGCCCCGGAGGGCGAACACCCCGATCTCCTTCCGGGTCCGCCTGCCGCAGTTCCCCTCCCGGCCATAGACGGGAGTATATTCCCCCTTGGGGTCTATGGCGCTGAGAAGCAGCCTGGCGGTTCCGCTGGGGGCGTCGGCCTTCTGATTGTGGTGGGTCTCCGTCATCTCGATGTCGAAATCCGGCTTGAGAGTGTCGGAAATCTGGGTCAGCAACCGGTAAAACACCGCGACGCCGATGGAGTAGTTGGCCGCCCACAGCACCGGGGCGCAGTCCCCCAGCGCCAGGAGGCGTCTCATCTCCTCATCCGTGTAGCCGGTGGTGCCGGAGATCAGCGGCGTGCCGGTGCGGCGGATGTATTCCTCCACCGCCGGAAGGGTCTCCGGCCGGGAGAAGTCGATGACGGCGTCGGCAATCCGGCCCGCTCCGGACAGCTCGCTCAGATTTTCCCGGTGATAGGCTCCCACGATTTCGTCTCCGGCGGCTTCGGCGGTGGACGCAATCAGTTTGCCCATTTTTCCCTGGCCGATGAGCAGAAACTTCACAGCAGGCCCGCCTCCTTCAGCGTCTCCCGGAGAACGGCGGCATTGGCCTCGCCCATCTCGCACAGCGGCAGGCGCATGGGACCCGCGTTCAGACCCATCATGTTCATGGCGGTCTTCACGGGGATGGGGTTTACCTCCAGGAACAGGTCGTTCATCAGCTTCAGATACCGGTTGGCGTTCTTCATGGCCCCGGCCCGGTCGCCGTTGAGATAATCCATGACAATCTGGTGGGACATGGCGGGCATGACGTTGGCGAACACGGAGATAACGCCGCTGCCGCCGATGCTCAGCAGGGGCACGGTGATGTCGTCATTGCCGGAGTAGAGGGCAAAATCCGGCCCGATGCAGTGGGCGATCTTCATGGCGTAGGACATGCTGCCGCTGGCCTCCTTGATGCCCGCCACGTTGGGGTGCCCGGCCAGCCGCTCCACCACGCTGACCGGGATGGAGCATCCGGTGCGGCCGGGGACGTTATAGAGGATGCAGGGGACGTCCACCGCGTCCGCCGCCGCGGCAAAATGACGGTACATGCCCTCGGCGTTGGCCTTATTGTAATAAGGTGCGATCAGCAGCACGGCGTCGGCGCCCATGCTCTGGTACTGAACGGCCTTTTCCTTCTGGGTGGCGGTGCAGTTGGAGCCGCAGCCCACAATCACCGGTACCCGTCCGTTCACTACCCGAACCGTGTGCTCCACCACGGAGGCGTCCTCCTCGTGGGTCATGGTGGCGGACTCGCCGGTGGTGCCCAGCGTGAGGATGGCGTCGGTGCCGTTGGCGATCTGCCGCTCCAGCAGCTGTGTCAGCACCTCGAAATTGACGCTGCCGTCGGAATGGTAGGGCGTAATCATGGCCACGATGGAGCCCCGGATGTTCTCGAACTTCATAGCATTTCCTCCATATCTGAAAATCTTTTGCCGGCCATAGCCGCACTCGCCCGGCAGGTCAGCGCCCCTGAGGGACAAAAAACCGGCAGAGGCGCGCCTCTGCCGGTTCTCCACCCGCGGTCCTTCGCGGGATGTACGCAAGCGGTAGATAGCGCCCCCGCGGCATAAGCCGCGGACAGTGCCGCAGGTGTCTCCCACGGCCCCATCCCCCGCCCCTGCCGGAACGGAGAATTCGGCGGATTTGCCCTCTCTCCGTTCTCAGCCCGCCGGCTCCCGGAGATGCGTCGCGTCCGCGCCTCTATCTCGTTTTGCGTTATCATAGCACCATTCCCCCTCCGGCGCAAGGGGCTTTTGAAAAATTATGGACTGTCACAAAGATTTCCGCGTTTTTCCTCCGCGGATGGGGACTTTTTTCAAAACAGGGGGTGCATTTTTCACTCCAGTCTGGTATGATGGATACGAAAATCAGGGGGAAGTGCGTTTCCCCGCGACAGGAGGATACAGACAAATGGATTACGCGGCAGAATCCCTGAAGCTTCACTACCAGTGGAAGGGAAAAATCGAAATCACACCCCGGGCGGCGGTGGACAGCCGGGAGGCCCTGTCCCTGGCCTACACTCCCGGCGTGGCCCAGCCCTGCCTGGAGATTCAGAAGGACATCAGCAAATCCTACGAGCTGACCCGGCGGTGGAACACCGTGGCCGTCGTCACCGACGGCAGCGCCGTTCTGGGGCTGGGAGACATCGGCCCCGAGGCGGGCATGCCCGTCATGGAGGGCAAGTGCGTCCTGTTCAAGGCCTTCGGCGGCGTGGACGCCATCCCCCTGTGCGTCCGCAGCCACGATGTGGACGAGATCGTCAACACCGTGGCGCTGCTGGCCGGCTCCTTCGGCGGCGTGAATCTGGAGGACATCTCCGCCCCCCGGTGCTTTGAAATCGAGCGGAAGCTGAAGCAGCGCTGCGACATCCCCATCTTCCACGACGACCAGCACGGCACCGCCGTCATCACCCTGGCAGGCCTGCTCAACGCCCTGAAGCTGGTGGGCAAGAACATTCAGGACGTCAAAATCGTCACCTCCGGCGCCGGAGCGGCGGGCATCGCCATCATCCGGCTGCTGATGAGCATGGGCCTGAAGAATGTCATCATGACCGACCGGAAGGGCGCCATCTACGCCGGACGGGAGGGGCTGAACCCGGTGAAGGAGGAAATTGCCGCCGTCACCAACCTCAGCCGGGAGCAGGGCTCTCTGGCAGAGGTCATCCGGGGAGCCGACGTGTTCATCGGCGTCTCCGCCCCCGGCACCCTGACGAAGGAAATGGTGCGGACCATGGCCAAAGACCCCATCATCTTCGCCTGCGCCAACCCCACGCCGGAGATCTTCCCCGACGAGGCCAAGGCCGGCGGCGCGGCGGTGGTGTCCACTGGCCGCAGCGACTACCCCAATCAGGTGAACAACGTGCTGGCCTTCCCGTGCATCTTCCGGGGCGCGCTGGACGTCCGGGCCAGCGACATCAACGACGAGATGAAGGTAGCCGCGGCCCATGCCCTGGCGGGGCTGGTCAGCGGCAGCGAGCTCAGCGCGGACTATATCCTCCCCGCCGCCTTCGACCCCCGGGTGAAGGACGCCGTGGCCGCCGCCGTGGCGGAGGCCGCCCGGAAATCCGGTGTGGCCCGGCTCTGAGCGGTTTATTCCGCGGCCGCAGGGAAGGCCGTGCTCTGCCGCGAGTCTTTTCGGCCGGCTGAGGGCCGGGGGCGCGTAAACGCGCCCCCGGCCCTCCGGATTTCCCGCGGCTTGCAATCCCCTGAAAAATCGGATACAATACGGAGGAAAACGGTTGGCCCTTTTCGGAAAACAGGAAAGCGGGAGAGTCCATATGGAAGATTACTGGAATATTGACCTGCCGGAGGATCAGCTCCGGGGCATCAGCAGCATCGGCCTGGCCCATCTGGGGGACGCGGTGTATGAGGTTCTGGCCCGGGCGTGGCTGTGCGCCCACGGAAAAGCCACCGGCAAAGGCCTGCACCGGGCCACCATTGAGCTGGTGCGGGCAGAGTCCCAGGCCCGGCGGTCAGAAGCCATTTTGCCGCTGCTGACAGAGGAAGAGGCGGCGGTGTTCCGCCGGGGCCGGAACGCCCAGGTTCACTCCGTCCCCGCCCACGCCAGCCGCGCGGAATACGGCGCCGCCACGGCGGTGGAGGCCCTGCTGGGCTGGCTGTATCTCCGGGGACGGCGGGAACGGGCCAACGAACTGTTCTGCGCCATGATGGACTGGAAGGAGGAATCCCAATGCCGTTAGACGCCGTGTGCCTGCGGGCCGTGGTGGAGGAGCTGCGGCCTCAGCTGCTGGATCTCCGGGTGGACCGGGTGCAGCAGCCCGCCCGGGATCAGGTGATCCTGCTGCTGCGGGGAAACCGCCGCCTGCTGCTCAATGCCGGAGCCGGCTCCTCCCGGATTCAGCTGACCCGCCTGCTGCGGGACAACCCGGCGGAGCCGCCCATGTTCTGCATGCTGCTGCGCAAGCATCTGGTGGGCGGCCGGGTGGCCGCCGTTGTCCAGCCGGGACTGGAACGGGCGGTGGAGCTGGAGCTGGACATCACCGACGAGTTCGGCCGTCCCGGCCGGCGGACGCTGGTGCTGGAAGCCATGGGCCGCCGCTCCAACCTGATCCTGCTGGACGGGGAGCGCCGGATCATCGACTGCCTGCGCCGGGTGGACGCGGAGATGTCCCCCCAGCGCCAGGTGCTGCCAGGGCTGTTTTACGAGCTCCCCCCCACGCAGGGAAAGCCCTTTTTGACGGATGTGACGGAGGATGCCTTCTCCGCCGCCATGGCGGCGGCCAACCCGGACCGGAAGCTGGACGACTTCCTGCTGGACTGCTGCTTCGGCATCTCCCCCCTGATCGCCCGGGAAATTGCCTTCCGGGCCGCCGGAGAACCGGACGCCCCCCTGTCCGGTCTGGACGAAGACGGCCGGCGGCGGCTGTGGCTGGCCTTTGAGTCCGCGGCGGAGCTGCTGCGGGAAAGCCGATTTGAGCCGGTGTGCCTGAAAAGGGACGGAAAATTCTTCGACTACACCTATCTGCCCATCGCCCAGTACGGCGGCGCGGTGGAGGAGGTCACCTATCCCAGCTTCTCCGAGCTGATGGATGACTACTATGAGTCCCGGGAGCAGCAGGAGCGCGTCCGCCAGCGGGGCGCGGATCTGGTCCGCACCGCCGCCAACGCCCGGGACCGTCTGCGCCGGAAGCTGGCCCAGCAGGAAAAGGACTACGCCGCTACCCGGGACCGGGACCATCTGCGGATCTGCGGCGATCTGATTACCGCCAATCTCTACCGGATGGAGCGGGGACAGCGGTCCCTGCAGTGCGAGAACTACTACGATGAGGCCTGCGCGCCCGTCACCATCCCGCTGGACCCGCTGCTGACCCCTCAGCAGAACGCCGCCCGGTACTATAAAAAGTACGCCAAAGCCAAAACGGCGGAAACCGTCCTCCGGGAGCAGATGGCGATTGCCCGGCGGGACGCCGCGTATCTGGACAGCGTGCTGGAGGAACTCAGCCGCGCGGAGACGGAGCAGGACTTTCTGGACATCCGGAGCGAGCTGCGGGACGCCGGGTTCCTCCGCCGCCCCGGAAAGGAGAAGAAGGCCCTCCAGCGTCCCGCCCGGCCCCGGGAGTTCCGGACCACCTCCGGCTTCCGGGTGCTGGTGGGCCGGAACAACCGCCAGAACGACAAGCTCACCCTGAAGGACGCGGACTACCGGGACCTCTGGCTTCATACCCAGAAAATCCACGGCTCCCACGTCATCCTCTGCACCCACGGCCAGTCCGTGGACGACGACACGCTGACGGAGGCGGCGAAAATCGCCGCCTGGTTTTCCCAGGCCCGGGACAGCGGCAACGTGCCGGTGGACTGCACCCAGGTGAAAAACGTAAAGAAGCCCGCCGGGGCGCGTCCCGGCATGGTGGTCTATTCCACCTGCCAGACGGTGAACGTGACGCCGGATGAAGCGCTGGTAAAGCAGCTGGCGGTGAAGTAGCCCCGGCCCCGCCGCCTTTGAAATTTTTCTTTACAGCGGTGAAAAAAGCGAGTATACTGAAAAGGTATCGCAGGCTCAAGCAAAGGAAAGGCGGTGTCCTCATGGACGACTTTACCCGAAAATTCAGTATCGCCCTGGAAAAAGACGAGGAAATCCATCAGATTCTCTCCGCCGTCTATCAGGCACTGGAGGAAAAGGGGTACAACCCCATCAATCAGATCGTGGGGTATATTCTGTCTGAAGACCCCACCTATATCACCAACCACAACAACGCCCGGACGCTGATCCGGAAAATCGACCGGGACGAGCTGCTTCAGGTTCTGGTGCGGAAGTATCTGAATCAGTAACAATCTGTAACAATTTCATTGCGGGCTGTGACGCTTTTTTCCGCCGGAAAGATGGGAAACGTTGGATGTTTTTCCTCTTCCGGCGGAGTTTTTTTGCCCATTTTTGTGGATTTTGTGAAAATTGCCCATGGTTTCCGGAAGAAAAAGCCTGTGCAAACATTGACAGAACGGAAAATATATGTTACAATTTGGTTACAATTTTTTTGAAGGAGATTATGATGGCTGACACGAAAAACAAGGCCGAGGGCCTTGTCTACCGGGGACACCCCCTCCGCCGGGTCGATAATCTGATTTATTACGGAACCATGGCGGAAAAATATATTATCATGATGCAGATTCTGGACACGAAAACCGTGGACGGCCTGAAGGTGGCCACCCGGGTGTCCGTTCAGCTTCAGCTGACAGACCCGGAGCTGCGCTCCCGGGACCGGATTATAAAAAGAAGCGAGAAAGACAATCTCTACGCCGCCATGGACATCGGCGCGATCTGGCTGGAACGGGCTCTGGCCGGTAAGGAAAAGTAAGCCCGTCCCTCTCCACTTCACATCAGATAATCAGAAAGGAAGCGCTTTTGATGACACACTTCGCAGGTAAAGCGGTCAAGATTCTGCTGTTCTCCGCAATGACCTCCCTGATCCTGGCCGCCACCGCTCTGGCCGCCGACCAGGCGTCCTACGTGGGCGCCGTCACCGGATCCAGCGTCCGGATGCGTTCTGCGGCCAGCACGGACGCCTCCATCATCACGACCATGGAAAAGAACACCGCTGTCGCCGTTCTGGGCGAGGCGGAGGGCGGCTGGTATCCCATCGCCTTCAACGGCGAGAGCGGCTACATTTCCGCCGACTATGTCATCCTGGACTCTGACGGTCTGTTCACCGCTCCCGGCCGCATCAATGCCGACGGCGTGAACGTCCGCAGTGCCGCCTCCACGGACGCGGGCGTCGCCGCCTCCGTGTCCAAGGGCGCTTCCGTTACCGTGAATTCCTTCTCCGACGGCTGGTACGGCGTCACCCTCCAGAACGGCGCAGCAGGCTATATCCGCAGCGACTTTGTGGACCTGACCACCTCCGCTCCCGCCGTTTCCGAGTCCGGCTCCAGCCTTGTCGCCACCGCCAAGAAGTATCTGGGAACCCGTTATGTGTACGGCGGCTCCTCCCCCAGCGGCTTCGACTGCTCCGGCTTCACCATGTACATATACAATAAGTATGGCGTTTCCCTTCCCCACAGCGCCACCAGCCAGTGGCAGAGCGGTAAGGGTACCCGGATTTATGACCGCAGCCAGCTTCAGGCCGGCGATCTGGTGTTCTTCTGCAACCCCGCCTACTCCAACGGCAAGGCCTGCTCTCACGTGGGCATCTATATCGGCGGCGGCCAGTTCATTCACTCCTCCTCTCCTTCCAGCGGCGGCGTGATCATCAGCGACCTGTACAGCGGCTCCCACAACAAGTATTATGTGGGCGGCATGCACATCCTGTAAGCCGGCCTTCCCCCAAATTTTCTGATGAGCTGAGAGACGCCCCTTGCGGCGTCTCTCAGTTTTCTGTTTGCGGGACTGCCGTCCGTATGAAAAGATTTCCCCCGCGCCCTAACGGGCGCGGGGGAAATCGCCGGGTTCAGCAGCCGCAATTGTTGTTGTTGCCGCAGCCGCAGTTATTGCCGCAGCCGTTGTTTCCGCAGCAGCAGAACAACAGAATGAGAATGATAATCCACCAGCAGCAGTTTCCGCCAAAGAAGCCGTTATTATTGCACATATCCGGACCTCCCAAGAGATGTAGGCTGATTGGCATCAGCCTCAGTTCATCCTATGCAAAGGGCGGGAAAGCGTTCCAGTCAGAAACGCTTTCCCGCCGCATCTCTTTTCTCAGGGCAGTTTCGGTCGATTACGCTCCCAGCGTCCTGCCGGACGGAACCATGCTCCGGGCCGTCTCCGCCTCCTCCGCGGTATAAACGCCCTTCGTCAGCAGCAGATCCCCCAAAGTCAAACCGGTTCCGGCGGTGTCCGTCTCCAGTGCGCAGTAGGACAGATACACCAGCTGGGCCCGCAGAAAAGGCTGATTTCCCAGCCCGCCGGCCTCTTCCCGGCTCAGCAGTCCGCAGTCCTGCGCCCGGTCCAGCGCGTCTGACAGCTCCGTATTGGCAGAAGAGCTGTAGCCCAGCGCCCGGAGAATGAATTCCGTGTACTGGTTCACGCTGACCCTCAGGCCGGGCCGCCATTCCGAGGCGGTATAGCCGTTGGTGTAGCCCTGCTGATAGGCGTAGCCCACGTACCGGGCGGCATCGGAGCCTCTTTCCATATCCCGGAAGGGCAGCGTCCCGCTCCAGGACAGAGCCGCGTCCTCCTCCCCCAGCACCCGGATAAACATGATGAGCGCCTGAAGGCGGGTAGGAGCCTTTTCCAGATCATAGCCTTGGCCGTAGCCGGTAAAGCTGCCCCGGAACAGGTGCAGCGTCTTCAGCGCGCCGGCCATGGCGTTGTAGTCCACGGAATCGGAAAGCGTCATGGTATAATAGCCCTGGAAGCTCACCGCCGCTGTGGGAGAACCCACAGAAAACCGGGCGGTGGTATCCTCCGCCACCAAATAGCGATGGTTTGCGGTCAGGGCGCTCCCGCTGGAGACGGCGGTTCCCGCCGTCACGTCAATCACCGCGCCGCTGGAAAAAGAAACCGTCACATTGCCCGCCAGCGTCAAAAAGCTCAGGCCGGTGTAGCCGGTCAGCACATCTCCCTCCTTGAGCCGCTGTTCCGTCCAGACATCCGCGCATTCGGCCACCAGAACCCCGGCCTCTCCGCCGGAGTCCTTTCCGGCGTCAGCGCGCAGCGCCCGGTCAGAAGCATCCAGCCGGTCATCGACCTTTGCCTGGATGGAATCCGTATATGTACCGTTCAGATAGCTAAGGGACACCAGCCGTTCCGATTCCCCGTCTCCCGCCGCGGCCCGGAGCAGCAGTCCGGAAGCCAGCAGCGCCGCCGCAGGCAGCAGCCATACTTTCCTATTCATATCAGGAGGGGTTGGAAATCCGGTAGCTCAGTGTCAGCAGGCTGTCGGCGAAGTGAATGTTCTCAAACTTGACCTCCGGCCGGCTGCTGACCAGCTCCATGTTGGTAAAATTCCAAAAGCCCTGAATGCCCAGCCCGATGAGCCGGTCCGCGGTCTCCTGTGCCACGGACTGAGGGATCGTCAGGACTACCACGTCTACATGGTGCCCCTCCAGAAAGCTCTCCAGGCTGTTCATATGGTAAATGGGGACGCCCCGGATTTCCGAGCCGACCACATTGGGCGAGACGTCAAAGGCAGCGTCCACGGTAAAGCCCGTCTGGGAAAACACAAAGTTCTGAAGCAGCGCATGACCCAGATTACCAACGCCGATCATAATCAGGTGATGGTCGTTGTCCACACCCAGGATATGCCCGATTTCCGAGCGAAGCTCCTCCACGTTATAGCCGTAGCCCTGCTGCCCGAATTCCCCGAAGCAGCTGAAGTCCTGGCGAATCTGGGAAGCGGTAATATTCATTTCCTGTCCCAGCGAATGGGACGAAATGCGAACCACGCCGCGGCTGTACAGGTCCGTCAGTTGGCGGTAATACCGCGGCAGCCGCCGGATCACCGCGTCCGAGATATTTTCCTTCTTCAATACGGTCCCCTCCTCACGATGGCAACCTGCGTTCCCCTCGTTTTTCTTATAGTTTACCGTAAATCGGTCAACTTGTCAATTTTTTTAACAATCTTTTTTATTGTTTTTTTGAAAAAATTTTAAATTCCTCTTTACAGAAAAGGTTCCATTTGTTATAATAACAAATGCACTTGAAAATAACATCCTGTTATCTGCGCCCGTAGCTCAGTTGGATAGAGCGTTAGACTCCGACTCTAAAGGCCGCTGGTTCGAATCCAGTCGGGCGTACCATA
>ERZ808240.2175-NODE-2175-length-22200-cov-15.896094_pt1 | contig 22200 bp, 14 predicted proteins | sample MGYA00521084_ERZ808240 | MGnify/ENA primary metagenome ERZ808240 (study PRJEB31516, sample SAMN03275571) | gut metagenome | biome: mammalia-associated habitat; material: feces | host: Papio cynocephalus | place: Kenya | collected 2012-08-06 ...
GCGTGCCGGTCGGCGTCGGGCTCGATCCCGGCTGCCGCCCGAGCGCGGCGCGTCGCCGCCCAGCGATCACCCTGCTCGTGCAGCATGGCGATCATCGCGATATCGACGACCATGAAGAGAAACTGCGACGGCACCTCGCCCGGCACCACGACGTTGTTGACGAGCTGCATCGTCACACCCACCGCATAGGCGACCGAGATCGCATGCGGCAGCCCCGAGCTGCGTCCGAATTTGCGCGCCATCCCCGCGTGCGCCGCGGACCCGGCATAGCCGAGCGCGCACGCCGCGACCAGGCTGCCGGCGAGCATCGCCGCGAACTGCCGCGCCATGATGACCACAACCGGCGCCGCGACGGCGAGCGTGCCCATGACATCCGAGGTCACGCGTCTGCCATGATCGTCGGCAAAACGGTAGACGAGATACGGGCGGAGCAAGAAGCCCACGATGGCGGCAAGGACGATCGCCGCCGTCAACGGAAGCACCGCCGGTGCATCCGCGCCCACAAAGATGGCGACGCGGGAAACGAACAGGCGCTCCGCCGCGATCGCAGCGAAATAGAAGAAAGCGAGCGAGAGAACCTCCCGTGCCCCATCGCGCATCTGACCGACCAGCTCACCGACTGTTCGCATGGCATGTCACCTCCGCCCCTGGCATCGTCTATCACTTTATTGTACGGGAGTGACAATCGGCACATGCGTAAGGAAACAGCCAAGATCGTAAAAAAGAGAGGGCGGCCGAGCACATTCGCCCGACCGCCCCGACGGCGTCAATTTTTAAGCGGAACGACAGCCGCCTCCGTTCTAACGCGCCGGCTCCACGACCACGAGCGCATCGCGCTCGAAGGGATGCTGCGCCACGCGGACGCCCGCACCGTCGTCGAGCGCGCGCACCGGCACCTGGGCGATCCGCTTATCCTCCATGTCGAGAACCGTCGCATGCCAGGCGGCACCGGCATCGAGCTTGAGCTTGAGCGCTGTGGTGCGCGGCACGTAGGCCACGACCTTCTCCCCCACGCGCGCCACGCGGATGGCCGCGCGGTCGTCATCGAGCAGTTCCTGCGCGGGCTCGACGGCCGCTGCATCGTCGGCCGAGCTGGCGCCAAGCATCCGCAGCACATGGGGGATCGCCGAGAAGTCCCACACACCCGGGAACTGCAAGCACTCCTGCCAGCGGAACGGCATGTCGAAGCCCTCGCCCAGAACCGATCCCGTCGAGCGGCTCGTCTGCCAGTTCCACACGCCGTGGGCGCCGTACGTCACGCCCGCCGAAGCGCCGGCCAGGATAGACGACCACACGCTCGCGCGGCAGTCCTGCGCCGTGAAGCGCCAGTAGACGTTGCGGCTCGCGCCCATCTGCTCGTAACAGGGCTCCGAGTTGACCATCGGCTTCTTGGGGTACTTAGCACGAAAATCCTCCGGAAGCTGCCAAGCTTCGGGCTGGCCCTCGTAGTTATGGCCGGGCTGGAACATGTAGAAGTCCAGACGGTCGAGGTACTGCTCCGGCAGATCGCGGTTGGCGCGGTTGATGTGCATAGTGCGAAGCTGACCGGGCGCCAGGCGGCAAACCTCGTCGAGCGCGTCCTCGTAATAGGCGATGGCCTCGTCCGACTTGAAATCCGTGTCGCCCGTCACCACGTAGACGGGGTCGAACTCCCCCAGGTTCTCGATGACGCGGGCCACGTGCGCGCGAACCTCCTCGCGCGGCATGGCCTCGGCGCCGAGCCGCTGCGCGATCATGCCGCCCCAGGTGCCGGGCACGTAGTTGCACCACATGAGCACGAGCGCCGGGCGGATCCCGGCGCGTACGGCCATCTCGCACATCGTGCGCGCACGGTCCCAATACTCCTGGTTGGGCGCGCTCCAGTCGAAGTGCACGCCATCATCGCTCGCGTAGGGCCAGATGCCCAAGTCAGGCAGGCAGCGGTCCCACTGCGGCAGCGTGTTGATCTGCAGCACGTTCATGCCTTGCTCAGCGCGGCGCGTGAGATAGTAGTCCCAGTCCTCGAGCGAGATGCTCGTGAAGGCGCTCCAGCACGTGTCGGCGAACCAGAAGAACGGCTTGCCATCGCACAGGAAACCGTCCCGGCGGGCGTTGACGCCCAGCTTTCCCAAACCCATGTTCATTCCTCTCCTATGGCGGACGGCTGTCGCGCGACCCCTCGCGCACCGTCCACCGCTTTGCAAAGTGTTCATTGGGGACGTATATAAACGACCGGTCATTGGGGACGTATATAAACGACCGGTCATTCATTTACGTCCCCAACGTACGCGTCCCCAACAAACGGTAGCAGAAGGGTCCCGCCGGGCTTGCGCCGGACGGGACCCGTTCAATCGGCCGTGATATGACGTGCAGGCCGACCGTAGACCAAACTGGTCCGGAGACCCTAGGCCTCCATCTCGGCGAGCTCCTCCTTGGAGAAGCCGGTCAGGAAGACCACGATGGTGGCGATGACGAAGGAGATCGCCATGCCCACGATGGCCCAGACGGTGTTCATCTGGCCGCCCTGGAGGTAGTTGGTGAAGACCAGGAAGTTGGAGGCACCGCCGGCCAGGTAGTAGGTGACGCCCATGAGGCCAGAGAACACGGCGCCGATGGCACCGCCGATGAACATGCCGAGCATGGTGCGGCGGAAGCGCATGAGGATGCCGAAGAGCGCGGGCTCGGTGACGCCGCCGGCGATGGCGGAGATGACGTAGCCGATGGCGAGGGACTTCTCGTCGGGGTTCTTCATCTTGAGGAAGGCACCGAAGGCGCAACCCCAGACAGCGGCCATGGCGCAGTTGGTGGAGACGAAGACGAACGGGTCGTAGCCGGCGGCGATGATCTGGACCTGAGCGAGCAGGATGACGGGCATGTGCATACCGCAGACCACGAACAGCTGCCAGAAGGCGCCGAGGACGGCCATGACGACGAGGACGCCGAAGCCACCCATGTCAGCCAGACCGAAGAGGGCGTTGGCAATGACATTGCCGATCTCGTTGCCGATCGGGGCGAGGACGATGAAGGCGATGGGGATGGTGACGATCATGGTGCAGAACGGGGTGAAGACCGTGGAGAGTACGTCGGGCATGACCTTCTTGAAGAACTTCTCAACGAAGTACAGGACGGGCACCGACAGGATGATCGGCAGGACGGACTGCTGATAGTTGGCCGCGGCGATCTGGATACCGTAGACGGAGATGATGCCGGAGCCGCCGTCGGCAGCAGCGCTCACGACGGACGGGGCCATGAGGGCGCCGCCGAGGAGCATACCCAGGACCGGGGAGGCGCCGAGCTTCTTGGCCGCGGCGTAGCCCAGGTAGATGGGGATGAAGGTGAACGTCGCCTCGTACAGGGTGGTGTAGAGGAACGTGTAGGTCGGGTCGGTGTCGGACAGGACGCCGAGCATGGTGGGGCCGAGGACGGCCGCGATGGTGCGGAACAGACCGCCGGCCATGAGCAGCGGGATCAGCTGGGTCATGGAGCCCGACAGATAGTCGAGGATGATGTTGGGGAGGTTCTTGATCTGGAACTTCTCCTTGGGCGCGTCGAGGTTCTCCTTGACCTCCTCGCCCTGCTTGACGCCGGAGATGGCGACGAACTCGGCAAGCACCTTGGGCACGTTCTGGCCGATGATGACCTGGAGCTGGCTGCCGGCGAACTGGCAACCCAGGACGCCCTTGACCTTCTTGATGGCCTCGACGTCGGCCTTGCTGTTGTCCTTGAGCGTGAGACGCAGGCGCGTCATGCAGTTGGTGGCGACGGAGACGTTCTCCGCACCGCCAACGAGCCCGAGGACGTCGATGGCAATCTGCTTGTTATCTACTGCCATGGGACCCCTCCCCATATACATGCGCCCGATATGTGCATATACGGGCGCGCCTTTACCCCGGCGGCTATAACCCCTTACGGTCGCCGGAGCCCGGTGGACGTTGTGGTAAACACGTTGTTTACTGAACGTTTACGTGAGCTATCTTACACGGCGAGCCCATTTTGCGCCGATTTTGCTGCCGAACGTCCGGTGAACGGTCGTAAACGGCGGGTGAACGTAGTTTTAAACGTTTACATTGCATTCAGGCGCCCTCCTTTTCTAAACGATAGACTGTTTAAGTGCGTTTACATCGTGCCGTTGGAGTCTCGCTTCCCTACGCTTTCGTGAAAACGCGCCGTTTACGTCGCATATAAAAACGTTTTACCAAGCTAAGGCTCCGCGCTCGCCACCGCTTTTAAGCCGTTTACCGAGAAACCGCGGGGTCGGTGGAACAAAACATTAGACTAAACATGTTTACTAACGTCTAAACGAACAAAGGGGTTTATATGGCAGAGCTCGGGAATGGGACCGCGACCTACGCCACGGTGACCGCGCTGGGAGACTTCGGCCCGTGGATCGACAAGATCGTGCTCGACCTTCCGTGCATCGTGCGCTCAAATGATGTCGACACGCATACCTTCAACATCTATTGCGAGCGCCACGAGCGTAGCGGCGAAGTTCTCATGCGCAAAGAGCACGGCGCCGACCACGTCGCGCCGAGCGTGGGCTACATCGACGTGGACGCCGCCTACCCGTGCGACGGGAACGGACGCAAGCTCGCCTGCGGCACGCACGTGGCACTCGAGGTCTCCGAGGTGCGCCTCACCAAGGAGATCGAGGGCGGTGTCATGGGTTCGCGCTATATCGAGAACCGCCTGCGCGTGACGCAGCTCGCCCCGCTCCCCGGTAACGACGGCGACGATCCGACGACGGGCCTCGTCTTCGACACCTGCCGCGGCGACATCTGCCCGGCGCTCAAGGGCTGGAAAAACGCCGTCCAGGAGCAGTCCATCGATGGCATCGCGCTCGAGTACGGCTATTTCGAGCCGAGCTTCGAGCCGCACGACTCCGCGCTCTTCAATCCGTTCAAACCCGAGGCGACCGTCGTTCCCGAGAAGGCGCCACTCATCGTCTACCTGCATGGCGCCGGCGAGGGCCGCGGCAAGACCGAGGGCGAGGGTGCCACGCGCGCCTACACCGGCAACCGCGTGACCGCGCTCAGCCAGGCGCAGATCCAGCGCTACTACGGCGGCTTCGCCTGGGTGCTCGTGCCGCAGAGCCCCACCTTCTGGATGGACAACGGCGTCGAGCAGCTCGGCGAATCCAACGAGAGCATCTACGCACCCGTGCTCAAGGGACTCATCGACGAGTTCGTGGCCGCGCATGCCGACCGCATCGACACGAGCCGCATCGTGATCGCCGGCCTCTCGAACGGCGGCTTCATGACGCTGCGCATGTGCCGTGACTACCCCGGCTTCTTCGCCGCCGGCCTCCCCTGCTGCGCGCCGTGGTATAACGCGACCGATGAGGATGTCGAGCTGCTCGCCCGGACCCCCTTGTGGTTCACACATTCCAAGGGCGACGAGCTCGTCGACCCGCACCGCACGGTGCTGCCGCTCGTCGGCCGCCTGCGCGAGGCCGGCGCCGACGTCCACTGCACGTATTTCGACCACGTCGAGGATCTGACCGGGCGCTATCGCGAGGCCGACGGCTCACCCAAGAAGACGTTCAACCACGGCGTGTGGATCAACCAGTTCAACGACCTTTGTTATCAAGACATCGACGGGGGCTCCGTGCTCATCGACGGCGAACCGGTCGGCTGCTGGGAGTGGGCGGCTCGCGTTTCCCGGTAATCCATCCCGGCGCAGGGGCCGAGGGCAAAGGTCTGCAAACGTCCTCGGGCATGCATGCCTTAGAGCTCCGCGCTTCGCGCTGCGCCAAGGCACGCCCCCTGTGGAAAGCTTGCAGACCTTTGCCCTCGGCCCCTGCTGCGTTCACTTTGCCGGAAACGCGAGACGGCCGCTCCCGGCAGACGGGTGGGTCGGCGGCGAATGGGTACCGGCCCGTCTTGCCTTGCGCGTAACCATCTAAATAAGATGGCGGCTGATTTTAATCGATCCTAAGCTGCCAGCAGCCTTTGCCTGTTTGTGGTATCGGTTTTGGGGTGCCGCGTGGGCGGCAGGAAGTTTGTGGTATCGCTTTTGGGCTTGCTCGTCTCGGGACCGAGTCTTCACCGTTTCCATTACCTGCCGTTTCTTTATGTCGACGGCCACTTTCGGCGCCCATGATCCGGCGCACTCGGTCAAAACCGATACCACAAACGCTCTAGCCCCCAATTTAAACCAAAAAGCGATACCGCAAATCTAGCTAGCAATTCATGGAGACGGAAAGGACCTCTCGATGCCGCAAAACTCCGCCCGCGTGATCGTCACGACCGATATGGAAGTCGACGATATGAACTCGATGATCCATCTGGCGCTCTACCTCAACCTGCTCGATGTCGAGGCGGTGATCTATACCGCCTCGCAGTATCACTTCCAGGGAGACGGCACCCATACGCTCGGGGAGGTCACGCCGCATTGGCGGACCAAAGGACGTCGGTCCTATGAATGGACGTGCGTGCCGCACGAACCCGACCCCGAGGCCGGGTCGCTCCGCAGCTACCGCCCTTTCCCCGAGCACTGGTGCGAGGACCTGTGGCAAAACGAATACGCTGAGGCCTGGCCGCTACTCAATGCCAACGCCGCCGCAGCCGGAGAGCCGCCGTTTCCCTCGCCCGAACAAATGCTCGAGCGGACGCTCGTGGGCAACGTCGCCTTCGAGGGCGACGTGCGCGAGGAGACGCCGGGGTCGAAGCGCATCACCGAGGCCATATTGGACGACGACCCGCGCACGCTCTGGCTGCTCTCGTGGGGTGGCATGAACACCATCGTCCGCGCGCTCATGTCGATCGCCGAGCGCTATCGTGACACACCGGAGTGGCACGTCGTACAACAGCGCATCTATAACAAGGTGCGCGTGATGGGCGTGGCCGACGGCGTGGGGCAAGACAACTCCTGGCTCGACCACGGCGCCGACTTGTTCCCCGACCTCACCTTTTGGTGCGTACCGTACATGTACGGCGGCTACATCGACGCCAAGATGGCCCAGGAGGATTCAATCGAGCTGTTCCGGGCGCCGTGGCCGGAGCAAAACCTCACCCGCGGCAACGGACCGCTCATGGCCCGCTATATGCTCTACGGCGACGGCAAGGTCTATGCGAACGAACCGGAGCGTTTCCAATTTGGCAAGCATGCGCGACTCGACTGGGGTCTCGAAGGCGTGCCGGCGATGCAGTTCGATCGCGGCGATTTTATGGCCGAGGGCGATTCGATGACGTACATCCCGCTGCTGCCCTTCGGCCTGCGCGGAGCCGACGACCGTGGCTTCGATACCCTGCTCGGCCGCATGTTTATCGACGGGTACCCGGACGGCGGGGCTCCGATCGGCTTCTCTGCGCTCGGCAAGGTCATCGAGGGCAATCCCAACCCCTATCTCCGCGCTTATCAAGAGGATTTCGCCGCCCGGGCGCCATGGTGCGCCCATGGGCCCAAGACTTGCTCGCATCCGGCACGCGTGACGGATGTGACCGATGACCGGACAGCGGCACCTGGTGAGGCCGTTAAACTCACGGCCACGGTCGATGACCCGGATGGGCGCGGATTCGACGCCCGCTGGGACGTCGCCCTGGCGCCCACCATCTACTCCGGCACGCAGGACCTCGGCACCTGGAGCGGGCACGGCCTCGACGCCACCTTCACTGTGCCCGTCGACACGCACCCCGGCGATCGCTTCGTCCTCACGCTTACCATCCGCACCCGCGCGGAGCGCCCAACGACCCGCTACGCGCAACTCGCCCTCACCGTCGCCTAGGACCTCCGAACCGAGATCGTCCTCGCTTTTGCTTCTTTTAACGAACTCGCGGTCAGGGCCCCACGCCCGCATTCGACCCCACCCCGCTGAAGTGCGGCTTTCCAACAAAACGCCCGGCAAGCACAAAGCTTGCCGGGCGATCTGCCTGCGATTATGTTGCACTGCAGCCGGGCCGCACGCTTAAAAGTCGCAATCGGACGGACCAATGCGGAGAAGAAAACGGGCTAGGCCTCGTCCATCTCCTTCTGTTCAGCCTCGGTGATACCGAAGAAGTAGGCGAGCACGGCAGACAGGATGAAGCCGACCGCGAAGCAGATGCAGAAGTTGATGAGGTTGCCCGTGCCGGGGGTAAGGTAGCCGATGAACACCAGGAAGTTGGAGTTGGCGCCCGGCATACCGAGCGTCACGCCCAGAATCGCCGCGAGCAGGCTCGACACGGCACCGCCGGCGATCATGCAAGGGATCAGGTGCTTGAAACGCAGGATACAACCGAAGAGCGCAGGCTCGGTCACACCGCCTAGAATCGCAGAGATGATGTAGCCGAAGGTCAGGGTCTTCTCCTCCTTGTTGCGGATGCGCAGAGCGGCGCCCAGGATGACGCCCCACACGGCGACCATGGCGAGGTTGGAGGCGACGAAGATGAACTTGTCCTCGCCGATACTCATAAACGTTGCGATGGCAGGCAGGATGATGGCGGCGTGCATGCCGGTCAGTACGAACAGCTGCCACAGACCGCCGACGATCATCATACCGACGTAGAAGCCGATGCCGCCGTTGTCGGCTAGGCCGAAGAGCACCACGGACAGCAGGTTACCAAGCTCATTGCCGATGGGCGCTAGGATGATAAACTCCACCGGTACCATGACGAACATGGTCAGGAACGGCGTGAAGACCGTGGACAGAACGTCGGGCACGATCTTCTTGAAAAAACCTTCGACCCAATAGAGCGCAGCGACCGAGAGCAAGACCGGCAGAACCGTCTGCTGATAGTTCTGAAGCGGGGCGTTGATGCCGTACACGTTGAGCGTGGCCTGACCCTTGGCGGCGAGCGTGACGATGTCCGGGCAGATCAGGATGCCGCCGCAGAACATACCGAGCACCGGGCTGGCGCCGATCTTCTTGGCCGCCGTGTAGCCCAGATAGACCGGCAGCATATACATGGCCGCATCGAAGAGATAGGTGTAGAACAGCAGGTACGTCGGGTCAGTTTCGGGCACTAGGTTCAGGACTTGAGGGCCGATGACCGTGCCGATGCACTTGAACAGGCCGCCGGCCATGAGGATCGGGATGAGCGCCACCATCGAGCCGGACAGGAAGTCAAGGATATTCTTGCCGATCACCTTGGGCGTCAACTTCTGCTTGGGCGCATCAAGATTCTCGTCGATAGCGGCCTTTTTCGCAAAACCGCCCAGGGCGCACACCTCGTCGTACACCTTGGGCACGTTCTGGCCGATGATGACCTGGTACTGCCCGCCCGATTCCTGGGCGCCCACGACACCTTTGATCTTCTTGACTTTGTCGGTGTCGGGCACACCCGAGTCCTTGAGCGTGAAACGCAGGCGTGTCATGCAGTGCGTCACACCCGAGACGTTTTCCGCGCCGCCGACGGCCGCAAGCACGTCCTCGGCGATCTGTTTGTTGTCGGCCATAAAGACCTCCTCTTCCATTGGCGGGCGTCCGTCCGCCGACACCTCAAAGGGTGTCTTGTACAACCCGTCGCCCGGCAGCAGGGATTTGTAAGGGGTTGGGGAGCCTCGCTGCAGCCTCAGGCCGGTTTACCTGCGACGATGACCGCCGTCGCCACGGTATATCTACACCCGCGGGTGCGATATGCGAATGATATGCATGAGCACGTAGAGCTTCTCGGAATCACTGATAGGCTGATCGAAAGTCTTACCGATGCGCTCGCATGCCTCGTCAAGACATGCAGCGCCGCGCTCGGACTGAGCGCGCACGACATCGTAGAGTTCGGCACCCTCGGTATTCATCGGCTCACCTGTACGGAGACGGTCCAAAAGATAGTGCATATGGGTTGCAAACCGCGCGAACTCGAAGCCCGAGCGGTCGACCTCGATATCGTAGGTGCGCTCGATAATGCGCGTGATGTCGGAGACGATGGCATCGTCCTCGGCCGCCTGCTCGGCGGTCAGCCCTTCATCATCGGGCGTGGCCGATGCGTTAACCAGGCATAACGCAATGCCGACGACTTCCGTCTTGGGCAAGTCGACATTGAGCCTTCGGGCAATCTGCGCCACCCCGTATTCGCCCACCTTGTACTCGACCGGATAGAGCTGCGCCACGTCATAGGCAAGCGGCATCTGGATATGGATCCCCTTGCGTTCGCGATGAAGCGCAAAGGTTATATGGTCGGCCAGAGCGAGGACGGCGTTATGGTTGAGCTCGTAAGGAAGCTCGAGGTCGGCCGCCTCGATGATATCGGCTGAAACCGCGAGAACCTCAGGGGCAAGCTCCTCGAGCAATGCCAGGTAGTGTTCATCGACGTTATAGAACGTGCGCTCAATAGCCGCGAGCGGCAGGTCGCCCGTCTCCTTATCGATAGCGAAAGCGATGCCCTTGCCGAACGCCACGACGCTCCGGCCTTTGGAATCCACGCACATAACCGCGTTGTTGTTGATTCGTTTGGCGACTTTCACAAAACTCCCCCGTTCACAGCTTTTGCGTGGACAAACCACGGAAACCATCAGCTGCTTGATCATGCCTCGCAGGGAGTCGCACTCAAGCGTGCTAGCGCATGTGTTATTAAACGCCCCTTAAGCGACAGGTATGGATTGAAACGCATTTTAACCGCGAGCGGTCGTCAGCGTCCGGCGAGCGGCGATACCTTTGGCGGCATCGAGGCCCCGCTGAAGTGCGGCTTTCCAGCAAAACGCCCGGCAAGCACAAAGCTTGCCGGGCGATCTACCTGCGATTATGTTGCGCCGCAGCCGAGCCGCGCGCCGGAACGTCGCACTCGAGCCAAAGGGTGCCCCCTCAGGCTCTAAGGTCGAGCGCCTCGAGCCCTTAGACCAGGTCCGCAAGACTTGAGACAAGGGTTTTCCAGGTGCCGCAGGTTGGGCCGAATAAGGAGCGCCGCGTACTTTAGGTACGCAGGCGACGAATGAAGCCCAAGGTGCGGTGGCTGGGAAAGCCTAGGCCAAGTCTTCGCCGTTGGAGGCGATAACCTTCTTATACCAGTCGAAGCTCTTCTTCTTGGAGCGCGCCAGGGTGCCGTTGCCCTCGTCGTCGCGATCGACATAGATAAAACCGTACCGCTTGGACATCTCACCGGTGGATGCGCTCACCAGGTCGATCGGGCCCCAGGTGGTGTAGCCGAGCAGGTCCACACCATCCTCGGTCACGGCATCGCGCATGGCCTCGATGTGCTGGCGCAGGTAGTCGATGCGGTAGTCGTCGTTGATGGAGCCGTCCTCCTCGACGGTATCCTTGGCGCCCAGGCCGTTCTCCACCACAAAGAGCGGCTTCTGGTAGCGGTCGTACAGGTCGTTGAGCGTGATGCGGAAGCCCAGCGGGTCGATCGCCCAGCCCCACTGGCTCTCCTGCAGGTAGGGATTCTTGGCGCCCTTGAAGGCATTGCCCTTCGTGAGCTCGACATCGGGGTTGTCCTCACCGGCGGAGCAGCGGGTGCTGTAGTAGCTGAAGGAGATGAAGTCGACCGTGTTCTCGGCCAAGATCTTCTCGTCCTCCTCGGTCATACCCACGTCGATACCCAGGCGCTCGAGCTTCTTGAGCGCGTACGCCGGGTAGTAGCCGCGGCTCTGCACGTCGACGAAGAAATAGTTGTCCTGGTTGTCGAGCTGAGCGGCGCGCACATCGCTCGGACGGCAGCTGTACGGATAGTAGCTGCCGGCGGCGAGCATGCAACCGACCTTGACCTCGGGGTCGATCTCGTGCGCGATCTTGGTGGCCCAGGCGCTGGCGACAAGCTCGTTGTGCGCCGCCTGGTACTCGACGGCCATCTTGTCCTCGCCCTCCTCGAAGACCAGGCCCGCGCCCATAAAGGGAAGGTGCAGGATCATGTTGATCTCGTTGAAGGTGAGCCAGTACTTCACCAGGCCCTTGTAGCGGGTGAAGATCGTGGTAGCGAGGTTCTTGTAGAAGTCGATCAGCTTGCGGTTGCGCCAGCCGCCGTACTCCTTGATGAGATGGATCGGGCAGTCGAAGTGCGTGATGGTCACGAGCGGCTCGATGCCGTACTTCTGGCACTCGCGGAAAACGTCCTCGTAGAAGGCAAGGCCGGCCTCGTTGGGCTCGGACTCATCGCCGTTGGGGAAGATGCGCGTCCAGGCGAGGCTCATGCGGAAGGTCTTGAAGCCCATCTCGGCGAAAAGGGCGATGTCCTCCTTGTAGTGATGGTAGAAATCGATGCCCACGTGCGCGGGGTAATAATGCTCGCTGTCGCAGTCGAGCATCTTGAGGTCGCCCAGGCACACCGGGAAACGATCCTTGCCGTGCGGCACCACATCGACGTTCGCGAGGCCGCGCCCGTCCACGTCGTAGGCGCCCTCGCACTGATTCGCGGCCGTCGCGCCGCCCCACAGGAAATCTTTGCGGAAGCCCATGTATCGTTCCTTTCGTTCAAGCGGCGCGCATGTCGATGGTCGCGCCTCGTGTTCCAGATACCAAGTATGCCGAGGTTTGGAACCGCGCTCAACGATTCGCAGGTAAACCGACACTTCTTTTCGCACGATGACATCCCGTGACGCAGGAAGCTGACACTTTTTGACACCCGGGCGACAGGACGGCGGGGCATTGCGACGGAACGGATGCGGCGGGGCGCTGGACACCGTCGCGGCTCGCCCCTGTCGCCCCATTTGACCAAATAGGAAAAAAAGGAAAAAATAGGAAAAAAAGGAAAGGACTTCCGATGGCCGAAACCGTCTTCTCCCCTTCGTTTGGAAATCGCCCCTCCTACCTTGTGGGACGCGAGCAGGTAATCTCGACATTCCTCTCGGGACTCAAGCAGGAGCCGGGCAATCGTAACCGCGCGACGCTCATGCTCGGCCAACGAGGCAGCGGAAAGACCGTTTTGCTTTGGGAGCTTGCCGACCACGCACGCAAACTCGGCTTTGTGGTCGCCACGCCCACCGTGGCCTCCGAGGATATGCTCGAGCGTATCGTCGAGAAAATCCAGGAAGCGGGCGAACAGTATGTGAGCAAGCATCGCCTGCCCAAACTTACCGGCGGAAGCCTGAGCGCCTTCGGGTTCTCAGCGGGTCTCGAGTTCACGCGCGACGTGCAGGAGACCAAAAGCTTCCAGTTCAAGCTCACCCAGCTGGCCCGCATGCTCACCGAGCAGGGGCACGGCATCCTGATCCTCGTCGACGAGCTTCAGGCGAATTCGTCGGAGATCAGGCAACTCGTCACCGCATATCAAGAACTTGTGGGCGAACGTTTGAATGTCGCCCTCGTCATGGCGGGACTCCCCGGCGCCGTCTCCGCCACGCTCAACGACCGCGTGCTCACGTTTCTCAACCGCGCCCGCAAGATGACGCTCGCCCCGCTCGCGCTTGGAGATGTCGACGGATACTACCAGCGCGCCTTTACCGAGCTCGAGCTTGATATCCCAAGCGACCTTCGTCAGGAAGCCGCCCGCGCGACCGAAGGCTCGCCCTATATGATGCAGCTCGTGGGATACAACATCGTCAATCGCTGCCGCCCCGGCGGCACAGCGACGCCGGAACAGATCGACGGAGCGATCGAAGCCTCGAAGCTCGACTTCGAGAACGACGTGTGCGAGACGACGCTCGCCGCGCTCTCGGACCAGGACATCGCGTTCTTGGCCGCGATGGCCGACGATGAGGGTGGCACATCCCGCATCTCCGACATCGCCGAGCGCATGTCAGTCACACCGGACTACGCACAAAAATATCGCCGGCGCCTCATCGACGCCGGCGTGATCGAAGTCGCCCGCAGGGGATACGTCAAGTTCGCCGTTCCCTACATGGCGGATTATCTGCACACCCGTTATTAGGGGCGATTTCTCAGTCTTGCGCGATGTCGAGGTTCTTGCCGATGAGGCCCACGTAGCCGCCTTCGGCCGCCTTGGGGCTGTCGGCATGGCAGAGCACCCATTTGTCAGCCTTCCAGTAGCAGTAGGAGTCGCCCGCCTGAGCCATGTCGTCCGCAGCCTCGGGACGCGCGCCGTTGGTGCCCGCCGGCAGCGCGACCATCACCTGGAAGCCGCCGTCATCGACCATGCAGGGCGTGTAGTGGAGCGTGGTGTTGAACACCTCGACGACCTTGCCCGCCGGCACGCGGAACGCCTTGACGCGCGCGGTGTCGAGCTTGCCGTCCTCGATCTCCCAACGATGTGCCACGAGCAGGATAAAGTCGCGCGCACCCAGGTTGAACTCGCTCGCGCGGTGATACTCCAGGCAGTTGAGGCGCGTGTTATGTCCGTTGCACCAGCCGAGCTGGAAGGGACGTCCGCCGAACATGAGAAAGCCCAACTTGTCGGAACCCTCGACGTCCTCGAGCTCCGGCGCGCTCGCCACGTACTTGCTGCCCTCGGGCACCGGCGTGGCGGCGAGCGCCTTGATCAGCGGCGCCGTCAGCTCGGCAGGCACATCGTTCCAGACGGTACCGTAGGATTTGAACTCGGGATCTTCGACGGAATAGATTTGCATGTTCGCTCCTGTTTGTTTATGTGAGACGTAGCGAACATTGTAGAACAAATAGACTCGATATTAAACAGTTGCAGCCTCTCCCCCAACCGGTGGCAGCCTCAGATGCATCCAACCCCAAAGTCCGCTCACGCATAAAAAAGCGGCCGCGCGAATGCGCGACCGCCCGGAATCGATGGATCTTTTGCAGTTCGGAGGGACCGAGCCCTACGCAGCCGCCGCCTCGGTCTCCGCCTTGGCCTTCTTGGAGCCAAAGCTCGGCTTCTTGGTGTAGCTCAGGAACACGAGCACGAAGCTCGCCACGATCGCGGCGATCGACCAGAAGACCGCCCAGTAGAGGCCCGTCGGGTCGTTGGTCGCCGGGTTGACGTAGGACGAGTACCCGAAGATGCCGAAGCCGGCGAAGCGGTAGGCGCGGGCACCGGTAAGCGACATGCCGATGCCGGTGAGGCCGCTCACGATGCACGTGATCACGAACGTGGTGCGGCGGCGCAGCGTGACGCCGTAGAGCGCAGGCTCGATGACGCCCGCGGCGGCCGGGAAGAGCGACGGGATGCAGTTGGTCTGCACGTTCTCGTCCTTGGTGCGCAGGCGCGTGGCGAGCACGGCGCCGATGGCGGCGAAGTTGCAGCCGAACGTGCTCGCCAGCGTGGTGTCGAAACCGATCGTCGCGAGGTTGCCCATCACGATCGGGAACACGGCGAAGTGCACGCCCGCCATGAGGACGAGCTGCCAGATGCCACCGAGCACCGCGGCGTAAACGATGCCGTTGAGATGCTCGAGCCAGGTAAGCGCGGCCGACAGCACGTTGGTGAGCGCCGTAACCGCGGGGCCGACGGCGAGGATCGCGAGCACGAAGGTCACCGAGCAGGTGATGAGTGGCACGACGAACGTCTTGGCCTTGTCGGGGATGAACCGCTTGTAGCGCTTCTCGAACCAGCCGGCGAACGCGATCGCGACGATGATGGGGATGGCCGTCGTGGAGTAGTCACCGCTCGGCGGCATCATGACGGGGATGCCGAAGAGGCTGTCATGCACGGCGGTCGAGGCCTGGAGCAGACTCGGGTACATCATGCCGGCACCGATCGCGAGGCCCTCGATCACCGGCAGGTCGAAATGCTTGGAGGCGGTGTAGGCCAGAAGGATCGGCATGTAGTAGAAGAAACCGTCGGCGAGCGAGTACAGGATGACGTACGTCGAGCTGTCGGTAGGCAGGACGCCGGCGACCGAGAGCAGCGGCAGCAGGCCCTTGAACATACCGAGGGCGGCGATGACACCCAGGTAGGGCGCGAAGATCGCCGTCATCATGGCAAAGAAACGCTGCAGTGGCGTCTGGTGCACGTGCGGGACCTCGTCGCCCTCGTCGACATCGATGGCGCCCGCGCCGGTGATGCCCGCGACCTTGCAGACGGCGTCGTAGACCGGCGTGACGTGCGAGCCGATGATGACCTGCGTCTGCCCGGCGACGTTGAAGAGCCCGGCGACGCCCGGCGTGGCCTTGAGCTCGTCGGTCTTGACCTTTCCGTTGTCCTTGAGGACAAAGCGCAACCTCGTCACGCAGTGCGTGAGGGAGCCGATGTTCTGCGCGCCACCCACCAGCTCGACGATCGTGCGCGCCAGCGGTTCGTAATCCGTTGCCATATATCCACCTCGCGATAATCCGTATGGTTCCGTGCCGTTATCGATGGGGGTGAGTATAGGGGGCGGGGCGCATCAAAAGCGTAACGCCCGCCTGCCGAATGCGCGACAGGCGGGCGTTATGGGATGGCGGATGGGGTTTCGTCCGCGCGGGTTCGTCTCGAAAGACCTGCGAGCGGCGGCGAGGCGGAGCCATCTCCGCACGAGCCCGACGCCGAGACCTCATGGGCGGCGAATGCGTGAAGTGCGAGAGGCTTACGCCTGCTGGTAGTGCAGATGCTTCCCATCGATATCCTTGAGGTCGCGGTCGAGATAGCGGCGCGCGAGCCAGTTTGCCATGGGAAGGTTCTGGTCGAGGTAGTTACCGCACTCCTCGGGCGCGGCGCCGGGGACATCCCCCTCGAAGCCGGCCACGAACTCGAAGAGCTCGCGCACGAGCGGCAGGATCTCCTCGCTCGTCACCTCGCCAAAGACCACCAGATAGAAGCCTGTGCGGCAGCCCATGGGCCCAAAGTAGACGATCCGGCTCGACCACTCGGCATGGTTGCGCAAAAAAGTCGCGCCCAGATGCTCGATCGTGTGGCACTCGGCCGTATTCATGACCGGCTCCTTGTTGGGCGTGGTCAGGCGCAGGTCGAACGTGGTGACGGCGGTACCGGTCGCCGGGTCGCGGTCGATGCGGCTCACGTAGACGCCCGGCTCAAGCAGCAGGTGGTTGACGGTAAAGCTGGCGATACGCTCCATGGTAGGCTCCTCGGATCAAATCGGATTCATGCTGCCGAGAAGTCTACCGCAAACGTCACGAGGTGCCCCAAACGTGATCAACGGCCGCTTGTCACGCGTAGCCAGCTAAATGTTCGGCCCGGTTGTGACAAACGGCCGTAAATCACAGCAAGGGTGTCCCATCCCGCCTCCAAATGATAAAAACTGCCGTTAATCACAGATAGAAGCGAAAATCGGCCCCCTACGTGTTGATTAACGGCAGTTTGTTCCATTTAGAAACATCTGCACGCCGGTCTACGGAAGACGAGCGACGCCCAAGTGCCGCGCAGCCGCTTAAGCCGTATAGGCGATCGTGGCCGCCACGGCGTGACGCCAGCCGGCGATCTTCTCCGCACGCTCCTCGGCCGGCATCTGCGGCTCGACCACGCCGCGGGCGCCGTAAACGTTGACCACGTCACGCGTGTACATGCCGAGCGCGATGCCGCAGGCCCACGCCGCGCCCAAGCCGCTCATCTCGTCGTTGCTCGCGATGCGGATCGGCGAGCCCGTAAGGTCGCTCTCGAACTGCATGAGGTAGGCGTCGCGCGTGGGGCCGCCGTCGACGCGCAGCTCGGCGAGTGCGGCGCCCGAATCCTCGACCATCGCGTCGATCACATCGAAGATCTGATAGGCGATGGATTCGTCGGCCGCCTTGACGAACTCCGCGCGCCCCGTGGTGCGCGTCATGCCGAAGACGCAGCCCTCGGCATCGCTCGCCCAGTGCGGGGCACCCAGGCCGGTGAACGCCGGCACGAAGTACACATGGCTCGCGGGGTTCGCCGCATAGCAGAGGTCAGTGACCTCCTCGGGGTTGTCGATGAGCTCGAGGTCGTCGCGCAGCCAGGTCTTGACGGCGCCGGCATAGTTGACGTTGCCCTCGAGCACGTACTCGGTCACACCGCCCAGGCGCCAGGCGAGCGAGCTCGAAAGCCCGTGAGATGACGCCACGAACTCCGGGCCGACGTTCATCATGACGGAGCTGCCGGTGCCGTACGTGGCCTTGGCCATGCCGCGGCGGTGGCACCCTTGCGCGAAGAGCGCCGCATGGGAATCGCCGAGCACGCCGTGGATGGGCACGGGCACGGGCAGAAAACCGCCCAGATCCGTGGTGCCGAAGAGCCCGTCCGAGTCCGTGACCTGGGGCAGTGCCGCCGCATCGATGCCAAAGACCTCGCACATCTCGGCCGACCAGGTGCCGGCCTGGATGTCGAAGAGCTGCGTGCGGCTCGCGTTCGACCAGTCGCAGCGGAACTCCTTCCCGCCGGTGAGCGTCCAGACCACCCAGGAGTCGATCGTCCCCAGGCAGAGGTCGCCGCGCGCGGCGGCATCAGCGGCGGCGGGCACGTTGGCGAGGATCCAGGCCATCTTGGACGCCGGATAGTAGGGCGAGAGTGCCAGCCCCGTCACCGCGCGCACGCGCTCCGCCACGCCCTCGCGTGCGGCCAGCCCATCGCAGAGCTCGCGGGCGCGGGCGCACTGCCACACCACGGCGTCGCACACGGGCTCGCCCGACACGCGGTCCCAGGCGACGGTGGTCTCGCGCTGGTTGGAGATACCGACGCCCGCGATCTCGGCCGGATCGACCCCGGTCTCCTCCACCACGGCGCGCGCGACGGCGAGCACGTTGGCGGCGATCTCGGTCGGATCGTGGCTCACCCAGCCGGCCTCGTTCACAATCTGCTTGTGCGCGCGGTCGGAACGGTGGATCAGATGCCCGCTCTCGTCCACAAGCAGTGCCTTGGTGCCCTGCGTGGATTGATCGATACCGATGATGTACTTGCTCATTTACTCCCCCATCCCCCTCCGCCAAACAAAGCGAGCCTGACGGACAGGTAGCGAGCGGCCACCAAGTGCCGCAGATTGCCGCGAAAGAGGAGCGCCGCGTATTTGGTATGCAAGCGACGGTTTGAGCGACAAGGTGCGGTGCTTGGTGGCCGCGCAGCGTCTGCTACAGCTAGTTACTCGGCCGGCAGGAAATCCTTAACCGTCTTGGCGATACCTTCGCCGGTGAGCCCGTAGTGCGCGAACACCTCGGGGCTCGTGCCGGTGACGACAGGCGCGTCGGGCAGGCTCAGACACTTGACCGGGCGCGGGCAGCGCTCGCCCACGACCTGCGCGACCATGGAGCCCAGGCCGCCGAAGGGGCTGTGCTCCTCGACGGTCACGACGGCACGCGTCGCGCCCGCGGCCTCGACCACGGACTCGGCATCGAGCGGCTTCACGCAGTACATGTCGAGCACGGTGGCCGAGATCCCCTGCCCGGCAAGCAGGTCGGCGGCATCGACGGCATGGCGGACCATCTCGCCGGTCGCCACGATCGTCACATCGGTGCCGCGACGCACCCAAGTCGCCTTGTCCATCTCGAACGGGCACTCGTCCTCCGTGTACACGTCCTCGACTGGGTTGCGGCCCACGCGGATGTAGGCCGGTTTCTCGTCCGCGGCGAGCGCGCGCACCAGGTGCGCCGTCTGGAAACGGTCGCTCGGCAGGTAGACGCGCATGTTGGGGATCGCGCTCATGGCGGCGATATCCTGTGCGGAATGGTGGCTCATACCGAGCGCGCCGTAGGAGACGCCGCCCGAGATGCCGATGAGCTTGACGTTGGTGTTGGAGTACGCCACGTCGACCTTCGCCTGCTCGTAGGAGCGCGTGGTCACGAACGACGCGGGGCTCGCGGCCCACGGCTTCTTGCCGCAGGCGGCCATGCCGGCCGCGATGCCCACGAGATCCTGCTCCGCGATGCCGACCTCGACGGCCTGCTCCGGATACTGCTCGAAGAACGGCGTGAGCGATGCGGAACCGCGGGAGTCGGAGCACAGGACGACGACGTCCTTGTCGTTGGCGGCAGCCTCGAGGAGGGTGTCGCAGATAACCTTGCGGTTGGCGATCTTGTTAGCCATTGATGACCTCCTTGTGGGCTTTGAAGTCGGCGATGATCTGGGCGTACTCCTCGTCGTTGGGCAGGTGGTGGTGCCAGCTCGCCTTGTCCTCCATGATGGAGGAGCCGTAGCCCTTGACCGTGTTGAGGATGATGACCGTGGGCTTTCCCTTGGTCTCGGCCGCCAGCTTGAAGGCGGCGTCGATGGCCTTGATGTCGTTGCCCGGGATGGAGAGCACGTTCCAACCGAAGGCAGCCCAGCGCTCCTCCTGGGAGTCCTGCTTCATGACGTCCTCGGTGTTGCCGCTGATCTGCAGGCGGTTGCGGTCGACGAGCGCGCACAGGTTGTCGAGCTTGTAGTTGCCGCCGCTCATGGCGCCTTCCCAGACGGAGCCCTCGGCAAGCTCGCCGTCACCCATGATGGTGTAGACGCGGTAGTCGCGCTTGTCCATCTTGGCCGCGATCGCCATGCCCACCGCGACGGGCAGGCCGTGGCCGAGCGAGCCGGAGTTCATCTCGATACCGCACAGCTTGTTGTTGGGGTGCCCGATATAGGGGCTGCCGAACTTGGAGAAGCGCGCCTTGACGTCGTCGAGGTCGAGGAAGCCCTCGTGGCAGAGCACGGCGTAGTAGGCCTCCATGGCGTGGCCCTTGGAGAGCACGAAGCGATCGCGGTCCGGGTCGTCGACGGTCTCCGGCGTGATGTTGAGATGGTTGGCGTAGAGCGTCATGAGGGCGTCGACGACCGACATGTCGCCGCCGATGTGGCCGCCGCCACCGGCCATGATGATATCCACACAGTCGCGGCGCAGGTCCCAGCGCAGGGACTCAAGCTCTTCGATAGTTGCCACGAAAAACTCCCTTCAGAGTGTTGCTAAGCAGATGGACGAGGTCGTTACTCCCCGCGAAGATAGGCCTTGACGTCCTCCTCGATGGGGTCGTACAGATCGGGCTGGATGCCGATGTACTTGCAGGCCTCGTAGAGCACCGGCACCACGTTCGCGTGGATCGCCACGCAGTGGTGGATATAGGGGCCCTCGACGATCTTTGCCTCGAGACGCTTGAGGTTCTCGACCTCGACCCACAGATAGGTGCCCATGCCGGCCGGGCCGTCGATGCCGCGGGCGTTGCCCAGCAGCAGCGAGTACTCGCCGTTGTCGCCATCGAAGCGGGCGAGGGTGAGCTCACCGTGTTTGGCCTCGGCCGTGAGCGCGCCGGGATGGTCGAACGCGAGCGGATAGGTGAGGCGGGGCTTCACACAGGCCACGGAGCACGGCCAGGGGCCGCAGTGCTGCAGCAGCTCGCCGTTCTCGTTATCGGGATGGCGCATCGTCCAGTCGGCGAACATGCCGCGGTGACGGCCCAGGTCGGCCGCCTCGACCATGAGGGCGGTGATGGCACCGTGGATGTCGGTCTCGCAGACGATGGGGATACCCATCTCGTTCAAGATCGCGTTGGCGGCGCAGGGCATGATGCCGAGCTCGTCCTGGAGCGCGTTCCAGCACTGGATGGCGCCGGCGTTGCAGCCGTACTTGTCGACCAGGCGCTTCATGGCGATGGCGAGGCCGGCCACGGCGGGCACCTTGTCCTCGGGGATCTCGACCACGAAGGACTCGTTGATATGGGCGAGCATCTTGGCCATGGCGGCCTCGTCGGCCTGCGCCTCGCGCACGGCCTGGATGAGCTCGGTCATGGGGATCGGCGAGAGCTGGATGTTGAACTTCTCGAGCAGCTCGCCCTCGTTGCACATGGTGGACCAGAAGTCGAACGGGCGCGTGGACATCTGCAGGATGCGCGTGTGCTTGAAGGTCTTGACCACGTTGCACACGGCCAGGAAGTCCCAGACGCCGCGCTCGAACTCGGAGTCGGTCAGGCGACAGTTGGTCATGTAGGTGAAGGGCACCTGGAAGCGGCGCAGTACCTTGCCGGTGGCGAACAGGCCGCACTGGCTGTCGCGCAGGCGGGTTCCGTCGGGCTCGGGGCGCTCGTCGCGCGGGCCCCAGAGAAGCACCGGCAGGCCGAGCTCGCGGGCGAGGCGGGCGCAGACGTACTCGGTGCCGAAGTTCGCGTGGCAGAGCATGATGCCGTCGACGCCCTCCGCACGGAACTTCTTGACGATGGGCTCGATATGGCTGTCGTCGTAGAGCAGCCCCTCGTCGTTGATGTCGTCGATGTCCACGATGTCGACACCGATCTCGCGCAGACGGTCGGCGGTGAGCCCGCGGTACTTGACTGCATCGGGTGCGCTGAAGATGCTGCGGCGCGTGGGCACGAAGCCGAGCTTGATCTGATCCATGTACGTCCTCCCCATAAGTACAAGCGTTCAGTAAACAAAACGCGTGTCTGTTTTATATTGTTTACTAAATGTTTTACACGCTTGTTTATTAGTCTAGCGTGATACTCCCGTAAACGGTAGATAAATCAGGCTAAACGGTATGTAAACGTGTTGAACATACAGAGGCCACAAAAAAGCCGAGGCACCGCTTGGGTGCCTCGGCTTGTCGATCAACGGATGAACCATCTACTTATGTGGGGAGTTATAAAGCGCGCGAGAGCCACACCCGCCAGGCCCGAAC
>ERZ808240.2176-NODE-2176-length-22197-cov-6.272243_pt1 | contig 22197 bp, 13 predicted proteins | sample MGYA00521084_ERZ808240 | MGnify/ENA primary metagenome ERZ808240 (study PRJEB31516, sample SAMN03275571) | gut metagenome | biome: mammalia-associated habitat; material: feces | host: Papio cynocephalus | place: Kenya | collected 2012-08-06 ...
AGCAGCTGATTTGTAATCAGCAGGTTGTTGGTTCGACTCCGACTGTCGGCTCTTTATTAACAATAATGTCTTGGTTGAAAGACTAAGGTTATTGTTAATTTAATTTTATATGGGTGGATTCCCGAGTGGCCAAAGGGGACAGACTGTAAATCTGCTGGCACTGCCTTCGAAGGTTCGAATCCTTCTCCGCCCATTTGATGAATATAATTCATCAGTTTTGCATAATATAATATTAATGACGCGGGGTAGAGCAGCTCGGAAGCTCGTCGGGCTCATAACCCGAAGGTCACAGGTTCAAATCCTGTCCCCGCTACTTCGCCTAGATAGCTCAGTCGGTAGAGCAGAGGACTGAAAATCCTCGTGTCACTGGTTCGATTCCGGTTCTAGGCACTTGATTGTGTAGGTATTACAGTTTGTAATATCTACATTTTTTTTGTTATAATTATGAATTAATAATTTATAAAAGGTGAAAATATGAATAACATTAAGTATGAAAAATACAAAATATATGAAAAAAAGATGCAGAATGAAAAAATACAAAATTTAAAAGACTATCAGTACAATGATTTACTTGAAAAGTTAATAGAATATAGCAAAGAAAATATAGTTCCTATGCATATGCCGGGGTCTAAACGAAACCATGAGCTGATAAGCAGGTATATTAAGGATTTGTCCACACCATATGATATAGATATCACTGAAATCGATGGCTTCGATAATATGCATAATGCAGACGGAATTATAAAAAAAGCATTTGAAAGAGCAGCTAATATGTATGGGGCTGATGAGAGCCTGTTTTTGGTTAATGGAAGTACAGCAGGTAATATGTCGGCAATATGCGGAGTTACTGACAAGGGGGACAGTATAATAGTTGCGAGGAATTGTCATGTTTCGGTTTACAATGCAATTATCCTTAATGAACTTGATGCAATCTATGTTTATCCACAATACGATGATAAGTATGGATATTATAAGGGGATAAGTTTAAATGAAATCAAAGATACAGTGGAAAACAGTGAGCTTTTAGGAAAAGATATTAAGGCAGTAGTTATAACTTCTCCAACATATGAAGGAAATGTATCTGACATAAAAGCTATAGCAGATTATCTTCACAGATATAATATTCCTCTTATAGTCGATGAAGCCCATGGAGCACATTTTAAGTTTTCAGATGAGTTTCCACAGACTGCTGTTGAACAGGGGGCAGATATAGTCATAAATAGTGTGCATAAAACACTTCCTTCGCTTACGCAGACAGCAGTTATGCATATAAACTATGGATATGTAAATGTTTCCAAAGTGAAAAGATACTGGAATATATATCAGTCAACCAGCCCTTCATATATACTTATGGGCTCAATAGACAGATGTATGAGTATAATACAAAAAGATGGTAACTCTCTTTTTGAAAACTATATATCAAAACTAAAAATATTACGAAATAAATTAGGTAAGCTTAAAAATATAAAGCTGATAGATTCAGATGATATATCAAAGATTGTTATTGGCTGTGACAATGCCAAAAAATTGTACGATATATTATTAAATAAGTATGGTATCCAGCTTGAAATGTCGTCATTAAAGTATGCCATTGCTATGACTTCCATATTTGATTCTGAGGAGTATTATGACAGATTTTACGCTGCGCTATATGAAATAGATAAAGGCTATGATGATATAATAACTGAGAATAATAATGAAGGCTATGATGATATAATAACTAAAAATAATAACGAAAGCTGCGATGATATAATAACTGAAAATAATAACGAAAGTTATAATGCTAATGATATAAATAATAGTGCAAATAATAATCAAAATTATGCTGAGCGTTGCAATATATTTAATAATCCGTCATCAATAAAAAAGAAAGATATGAAAGTAAATATAGCAGAATTTAATAATGAATGTGCTATGAGTATAGCAGAAGCCATAAATGAAGGCGATAAAAACGGATATGAAAATATTATGCTGAATGACAACTCTTTGTATGGTAGAATAAGTGCAAAGATGGTATATGTATATCCACCTGGAATCCCAATTCTGTGTCCTGGTGAGGTTATATCTGAGAAGGTTGTTAGAATTATAAGTGAAGCAATAGAGAATAGACTTGAAGTAGTGGGAATTGAATATACTGATACTAATGATAGCTGTAATGGTGATCTGAAATATAATATAGAGGGTAACTCAAAAAATAATTTAAAAGATAATTTAAAAGATAATTTAAAGGATAGCTGTAACTATAAAAACAAAAAACATGAGAGATATAAAGGAGCACTTGTATGCCTGAAATAGCATTTATAATGGGAAAAAGTTCAAGTGGGAAAGATCATATATTTAAGGCAATTGTGGAAGATGAAGCGCTTGGATTAAGTACAATAACCATGTATACAACACGCCCTATGAGAGCTGGGGAGACAGATGGGGTTGAGTATTATTTTGTGGATGATGGAAAAGCCCTTGAACTGGAAAAAAACAATAAGATTATAGAGATGAGAAAATATCAGACAGTATATGGTGAGTGGAAATATTTTACAGCAGATGATGGTCAGATAGTACTTGGAAAGGGAAAGCGTTACATAGTAATCGGAACAATAGAAGCATATAACAAATTCGTGGAATACTTTGGAAAAGAGTGTATGCTTCCGATATATATTGAAGTAGAAGATGGAATAAGACTGCAGAGAGCTATCAAGAGAGAGCAGAAGCAGGAGGTTCCGCATTACGAAGAAATGTGCAGAAGATTTTTAGCTGACAGCGTTGATTTTTCAGAGGAAAATATTAAAAAAGCGGGAATTACTAAAAGATTCTATAACAATGGTCCTATAGAAGAATGTATACTTAGTATAAAAGAGGAAATAAAGACAAGATTGTTTTAATGCTGCATTTATGATAAGATGTTATATGATTGGAGTTTACTATGGATATTAAAGTTAATGATATTAAAGCATCATCTCGGGTACAGAATGGTGTAAAAAGTACAGCCAGTTCAGATGATAGTTTCAAGTTTACATTAATAAGTAATATTGAGGAAAAAGACCTTCAGGAAAAGCTTGGTAATATGATGCAGGAGATTACCGAGCAGGGGGAAAAGATAGCTAAGCATATGGATATTAAGGATATGCGAAAGTACAGAGAACTAGTAAAAGGCTTCTTAAACGAGGTAGTTAACCGTTCGCATAAGTTTTCAAGAGAGAACTTTCTTGACAGAAGGGGCCGTCACAGGGTATATGGTATAGTTAAGCTTGTTGATAAGAATCTTGATGAGCTTGCAGGTGAACTTGTGAAAGAAGAAAAGAATCATCTGGAAATCGTGGGAAGAATAGATGACATAAGGGGACTTCTGCTTGATATCACAGCTTAGATTGCAAAGCAGTATAACAATCCCAAAACACCAGTGAGTGGTCGGATTCACTTATGACACTCACATCATTTATATAGAAAGATGCAGGAAGAAAAAATGAGTAGTTTTTCAGATATTTATGGATATGAAACAATTAAAGAACATATGCAGAGTGCAATAAAACTGGGGAAAGTGTCGCATGCATATATTATTAATGGCGGGCTTGGCGCTGGAAAGAAGATGTTAGCTGGTATATTTGCAAAGACTTTGCAGTGCGAGAATATGGAAGCTTCTGTTAATCCATGTAACAAATGTCATTCCTGTATACAGGCAGATACTGGGAATCAGCCGGATATTATATGGGTAAAACATGAAAAGCCAACAAGTATTGGTGTTGATGATGTCAGGGAACAGATAATATCAGATATGCAGATTAAGCCTTATTCAAGCAAGTATAAGATATATATCATAGATGAGGCTGAAAAGCTTACAGTGGCAGCCCAGAACGCCCTTCTTAAGACAATAGAGGAGCCACCTGCATATGGTATAGTTATATTTCTTACAACTAATGCGGACATATTTTTACAGACAATATTGTCAAGATGCGTTATGCTTGATTTAAGACCTATAAAGGACAGTATTGTAGAAGATTATTTAAAAAATAATTATGATATATCGGATTATGAATGTCGTTTTGCAGCTAACTTTGCACAAGGGAAAATCGGACATGCAAAGAGTATTGTGGAAAATACTGAGTTTGCCAATCTTAAGCAGGATGTCATGAATGTTATAAAGAATGCAAAGAGCATGACGTCTGGTGAGATTATGGCATTTGCAAAAGATATGAAAGATATGAGCAGCTATAATTTTACAATAGATGATTATCTTGATTTCATGGCAATGTGGTTCAGGGATGTACTGCTGTTTAAGAGTACTAATGATACGAATTATCTTATATTCAGTGATGATATATCGCTTATTAAATCACAGGCGCAGACTATGTCATATGAGGGAATTCAGGATATACTTAATTCAATAGATAAGGTTAAGATAAGACTTAAAGCCAATGTTAACTTTGAATTGTGTATAGAGCTTCTTATTATGGCTATTAAAGAAGCTATGTAAGACAGGAATATTATTAAGTTTAATGGTATTATATGAATTGATATTGATTCATATCAAAGGAATTAAACTTATCATAGATTAGGAGAATATAAATATAATGACTAAGGTTGTTGGAGTTAGATTCAGACAGGTTGGAAAGATATATTTCTTTGCACCTGGTAAATATAGTGTTGAAGTAGGTCAGCACGTTATAGTTGAAACAGCAAGAGGTGTAGAATACGGTTCAGTAGTACTTGGTGAAAGAGAGGTTGATGATAGTGCAGTGGTACAGCCATTAAAGGCTATCATAAGAATAGCAACTTCAGAAGATGATGAAAGAGAAGCTAAGAACAGAGAAAAAGAAAAAGAAGCTTACAAGATATGTATTGAAAAGATTAAGAAGCATAATCTTTCCATGAAGCTTATTAAGGTTGAGTATACATTTGATAATAACAAGGTACTATTCTACTTTACAGCAGATGGCAGAATAGATTTCAGGGAGCTTGTTAAGGATCTTGCATCAGTGTTCAAGACACGTATAGAGCTAAGACAGATAGGTGTCAGGGATGAGACTAAGATTCTTGGTGGTATAGGCTCATGTGGCAGACCGCTGTGCTGCGCAACTTATATGCCGGAGTTTGTTCCAGTATCTATCAAGATGGCAAAGGAACAGAATCTTTCACTGAATCCATCTAAGATATCAGGTGTGTGTGGAAGGCTTATGTGCTGTCTTAAGAATGAGCAGGAAACTTATGAAGAGCTTAACAGCCATCTTCCAAATGTAGGTGATTATGTAACAACGCCAGAGAAGCTTAAAGGTGAGGTATCTAGTGTCAATGTATTAAGACAGCTTGTCAAGGTTATAGTTACTGTTGATGGTGACGAGAAGGAGATAAGGGAGTATCCTGTTTCAGAGTTAAGATTCAAGCCAAAGAGAAAGAATGAAAGAATAAATATAGACGATAAGGAATTAAAAGAACTTGAAGAGCTTGAAAGAAAGGAAGGAAAAGCCCACATCAATGATGACTGATGCTAAGACGAATTCAGATATTAAGATTAATGCCAATGAGAGAATAGATGACTTGTGCAGGGATAATCTTAAGCTTATTCAGAATACGGATGTATTCTGTTTTGGTATGGATGCTGTCTTGCTTTCTACATTTGCAGCTGCCAGAAAGACTGATGCGGTATTGGATCTTGGAACAGGCAATGGTGTAATACCAATACTCATGCAGGCAAAGAATCCAGGTGGTATGTATACAGGACTTGAGATTCAGGATGTCAGCTTTAATCTTGCAGTAAGGAATGTTCAGATGAATAATCTTTCAGACCATGTAAATATGGTTCAGGGTGATATTAAGGAGGCTTCACGTATATTTGGTGGGGCTTCTTTTAATGTAGTAACAAGCAATCCTCCGTATATGAATGAGAATCATGGGATAGTTAATCCCGACAGTGCAAAGGCTATAGCAAGACATGAACTCTTATGCAGTCTTGAGGATGTGGTAAGAGAGGCTTCAAGGTGTCTTAAGGTTAAGGGACATATGTATATGGTTCACAGACCTTCAAGGCTTGCGGATATATTTGCAGCGATGAGCAGCAATCATCTTGAGCCTAAAAGAATGAGACTTGTGTATCCTTACGCTGACAAACCAGCCAATATGGTGCTTATAGAAGCAGTTAAGGGTGGAAGGCCGCAGCTTAAGGTTGAGAAACCACTTATTGTATACAATGCAGATGGAAGTTATACAGAAGAACTTTTAAATATGTATGGAATGGAAGCATAAGTTGTGTCTGCGCACACCTGACACAAACATATAATTGTTTATGTACATCGTTATTGTTGTAAATAGGTATTAGAATGTGTGCAGAAATGAGGAGTAATATGGATATTAATGAGCAGGGAGTAAACACCTGTGATGAGGTGAGAGTGACAGAAGATAATAGCTTACATAGCCATATGGGGCCTGGACAGCTCTATCTGTGCGCCACGCCTATAGGGAATCTTGAGGATATAACATTCAGGGTGTTAAGAATATTAAAAGAGGCGGATGTTATAGCCGCAGAGGATACAAGAAACAGCATAAAGCTGCTTAATCATTTTGAGATAAGTACTCCAATGACAAGTTATCATGAATATAACAAGTATGATAAGGCAAAGACTCTTGTTGAGAAAATGCTTAAGGGTAAAACCGTAGCTGTTATAACTGATGCAGGAACTCCAGGAATATCGGATCCAGGAGAAGAACTTGTAAAACAGGCACTTGAAGCGGGGATAAAGGTATCAAGTGTGCCAGGAGCAGCAGCGTGTATAACGGCCCTTACGATGTCAGGACAGGCTACAAGAAGATTTGCATTTGAGGCATTTCTTCCATCAGATAAGAATGAAAGAAAAGATATACTTGCTGAACTTGAGTCTGAAACAAGGACAATGATTATATACGAAGCGCCTCACAGATTGTTAAAGACTCTTAAGGAGCTGAGTGCAGTGCTTGGAGGTGAGAGGGCATTAACAATATGCAAGGAACTTACGAAAAGGTATGAAAACAGCATGGTTACTACTCTTGATGAGGCTTGTGAGTACTATGAAACCAATGAACCACGAGGCGAGTATGTACTTGTTATAGCAGGAAAGAGCCGTGATGTGATAAAGCAGGAAGAACAGGATAGGTGGAAGTCCATGTCGGAGCGTGAGCATGTTGAAATGTATATAAGCCAGGGAATGGATAAGAAAGAAGCTATGAAGGCAGCAGCAAAGGACAGAGGGGTGTCTAAGAGGGATATATATAATAAGCTGCTTGAGATGTAGTCTTTTGGCTAAGTTATAATTAAAAAAAATATCATGTTAAAATATATATTATAGGAAGAAAACTACGGATGTACGTGGTTTTCTTCCTTTTTTTATCTTAATTAAAAATGTTACAAAAATATTAAAAACTTATATAAAAGTACTTGCGTTATCTTACAAAGTATTCTATAATTCAATCTATTGTGAAATGTTTCTAAAAAATATTAATAAAAACTTTGAGGTTCATGAAAAATATACAATACAGATAAGCACAAACGATTATGATTGTATAAAATATGTTTAATTAAAGACTGACGTATATTTTGTAATTGTTTAAAATCACTAAGTTAGTTAATTACTTATGAAATGTTATCACTAAGCTTTTTATAGGAGGAATTTATGAAGAAGAAGACATTTAACAGAGTATTTGCCATATTCAGTGCAGTACTTATGTTAGTAGGAATGTTCCCTTCTGTTCCAGCAACTGTCATTGCGGCAGAAACTACTGGAAGTGAAGGAACAGCAGCCGCAAAAAAGGCATATGTCATGGATGCCGCAGACCTCAAGGCTGAGCAGTTTGGCGAAGATGGCAAGCTTGCAGCAGCTACAGGTGATATTAAAGTAGGAACAGATGATTATTTCACTGTCGGTGCCACAGGCAGTAAGAACTCATTAAAGCAGTTCACAGATGGTGAACGTAGCTGTGAAATGGGTGATTATACACAGGCACTTAATCTCGGCGGTGCATTAAAGACTAATAATGGTCAGGCAGGGCTTGGTTTTACAACAACAGAGCCAGTTAAGGTTATAGCCTATGTTGCTGTAAAGGCAGTTAATGACAGCAAGCATTCATTCCAGTATGCCAAGGCTAATGGTAAGGCAGTATCTATCGAGATGGAAAATGATACAAGCGTTGTAAATAAGATTGAATTCACACTTGGTGAAGCAGGTCAGTACTGGTTAGGTGGTGACAATGGTGGTGACTTCTTATATGTAGAGGTTCAAAGCCTTTTACCAGAATATTCAATCAAAGGAACAACAGTAGATGCATCATTATTCAGTGATGGCAAGCTTATAGCAGACTCTGCATTATCAGGTTTCTTTAGTGTATACAAGAATGGTGATAAGACAAAGTTAGTTGCTGACCAGTCAGTAGCTTATGGTAAGGAAACACTTACAACATCATTAAGACTTGATGGAAGTCCAACATTTACAGATGGAAAAGAAAAAGCAGTAATTACATTTACAGCTGCTAATGATTTCAGACTTACATTAGTAGCAGCCCAGAAGGGTTCAGCAGTTCCAGAATTACAGTATGTTAAGGATGGCGGTGCTACAGTTACACTTGCAGATGCAGTATTTGAAAAGGGTACAGCAGCTAAGTATACAGTAGAACTTCCAGCAGGTACATATAAGATTGGTTCTAAGAACGGTCTTGATATATTCGATATGAGTGTTAAGTATATCGAAAAGTATGAAATGAATGCTAATGACCTTGATGTTTCTAATGCAGGTGAAGATGGTAAGTTAAAGGTAACAGCAGATACAGCAGTAGGAACAGATGGTTACTTCACAGTAGCCGGCAAGGGTTCAAAGAATGTATTTATCAAGTTAGCAGCACCAGCAGAATACAAGGGTGTTACATATAACAATAAGCTTCAGCTTAGTGGAGCTACTAAGTTATCAGATGGAACAGCAACAATTAAGGTTAATGTTGAAAAGACAGCTAAAATTACTCTTGTAGCAGCAGCTAAGGGTGCATCTGGTGAAGGTACTAACCTTATCTATGCCAAGACAGGCGTTACTTCTGGTACAGCAATAGGCCAGTTAGGTGCTACAGACGAAATAGGAACATATACAGTAGAAAATGTTAAGCCAGGTACATACTATATCGGTAGCGAAAAGGGTGCTGATATATATGATATCAAGGTAGAATATGACCCAGAAGAAGATAAGCAGGCAGTTGGCTGGGATACAATAACAGCTCCTGTTATCGAGTCAGTTACAACAGATGAAGATGGTAACTTCATTGTTAAGTTCACAGCTAATGTTGATGAACTTAATGGTGCAGAGAATGTAAAGATTACAATGCTTGAAGGTGGATGTGAAGTATCTACAATTAATGTTAAGGCACAGGCAGATTCTGTAACATTTACACCACTCTGGTCAGGTGATTACACATTTACAGCAGTTGCACAGAGAGTTGGTTCAGCAGATAAGGCAAGTGAAGTATACAATTATGGTCCTTATACACTTGCAGTAAGAAAGCCAGTTATAACATGGGCTCAGAACAAGGGTAACGGAAGAGTATACCTTGACTGGGTTAATATCGAAGATGCAGACAGCTATGCAGTAAGCTACAGAGAAGCTGGAAGCACAGGCGATTACACATATGCAGTTAAAGACCTTGCAGCTAATCAGGCAGATTATACAGTAACGGGTCTTGAAGCCGGAAAGAGCTACGAATTCAAGGTTGAAGCAACAAGAAACAGTGACGGTTTTGTTGCAAATGCTACTTCAACAGTAGAAGTAAAGAGCGAAGCAGACCAGAAGTGGTATGTTGCTACAGTAGGTTCGGCACAGACAACTAATGCAGTTATTACACAGGAAGATGGTACTGTAACAAAGTACGACCTTGATTCACAGGAATCAACAGCTAATAAGGAAAACAATGTAGAAGCAGTAGATATTTCTAACACAAACGGAACTATTGAACTTGCTTCACAGACAAGTGGTAAGATATCAGATGATGAAGACGGTTTCTCTTACTACTATACAAAGATTGACCCAGATACAGAAAACTTCAAGTTATCAGCTACATTTACAGTAACAGATACTTCAAAGACTCCTGATAACCAGACAGGCTTTGGTGTAGTTGCAGCAGATACACTTGGTGTTAACAACTGGGGAAGCGTTGACTATGTACATAAGTACTTCAACTATGCATCATCTATGGTATATAGCAGCAAGTCAGCATATCCATGTATGAGAAATGTAACAGGTTATACATCAGCAGATTCATCAAATAATGATGGTGTTGACAGAGTTGTTACAAAGTCAGACTTCAAGAATACAAAGACATCATTTGCAGCAGATGCAACATATGAATTCTCACTTGAGAAGACAGATAATGGTTACACAGCAGTATGCAACGGCGAAGAGCTTAAGAATGAGGATAACTCATTTACTTCAGTTCAGGAAGACGGAACAGTTGTTGTTGGTGTAATGGTAAGTAGAAAAATCGGTGTTAAGATTAGCAATATCAAGTTCACTAAGTCAGAGAGCAAGGGTATTACAGCTAATGGCAGCTCTGATGAAAAGGTAAAGCCAAGCGGAAGAGTATATTCTTCTAATACAGTAGGTGCAGCAGAATATGAATTCATCTATGTTCCTAACTGTGATGGTACACTTAAGGTAACAGGTCCAGACGGACAGGCTTATGAAGAAGTATTATCAGCAGGTGATGCAGCCAGAGTAAATGTAGCAGTTAATGTTGGTGACAATAAGATAAGCTACACATTTGCTCCAGCAGCAAGTGATAAGATTACATCTACAGATGAACTTACAGGAGATGTAGCAGTTAAGCGTGCTGTTTATGGAGAGGAAAATGGTATTCTTGTAGTTTCACCAGAAGGAATGTCAGATGGTGATGGTACAGAAGCAAAGCCATTAAATCTTGCAACAGCAGTACAGTATGCACAGCCAGGACAGACAATCGTTCTTAAGGATGGTATATATAAGGACTGGATATCAATCCAGAGAAGCGTAAGCGGTACAGCAGATAAGATGATTACACTTGTAGCGCAGAATACAGGTAAGGCAGTATTTGAAGGTGTTGGTTTATCAGTTATTGGAGATTACTGGCATGTATATGGTATTTATGTAAAGGATTCAACAGGCGTAGGTATCCAGATTAATGGTAACAACAACATAATTGAAATGTGTACAGTTGAGCATTCAGCTAACACAGGTATCCAGATAAGCCGTTCAGGAAGCGCTGATAACAAGACAGGTATTAAGTATAAGTTATGGCCAACAGACAACCTTATAAAGAACTGTGAGTCATTTGATAACTGTGATGCAGGACGTAACGATGCCGATGGTTTCGCAGCTAAGCTTACCTGCGGTAATGGAAACAAATTCTATGGTTGTATCTCACATAACAACATTGATGATGGATGGGACCTTTATGCCAAGTCAGTATCTGGTGAAATTGGTCTTGTAACTATAGAAAACTGTGTAGCTTACAACAACGGATGGCTTACAACAGACGATATTACAGATGCTAACTATGAATATGGCGAAGGTAATGGTTTCAAGCTTGGTGGTGGTTACTTAAAGGGTGGTCACGTTCTTAAGAACAGTATCACATTTGATAACCATGCTAAGGGAATTACAAGTAACAGTTGTCCTGATATTAAGATATATGATTGCACATCTTACAATAACTCAATCAACAACAGTGCTTATAATGTAGGTCTTAATACTAAGGATTCTAACAAGAAGGAATGGGTTGTTAACGGATTAATTTCTATTAATAACGAGAAGAATACAAAGCTTGAAGACTTAATTCCTTTTGCTCTTCATAGCGAAAATAACTATATTTATAATGGTAGTGCTTCATACAACAGCAATGGTGTAGAAGCAACAGATGACTGGTTCGTAAGTGTTGACACTTCAGTTCTTCCTACAAGAAATGAAGACGGAACAATCAACATGCATGGTCTTCTTGAATTAAATGAATCCGCTCCAGCTGATTCTGGTGCAAGACTTGATGTAACAAGTGCAGATGCTATATCAGTCCAGCCAAGTACAGTAGCACCTGGTAAGATTGAAATAGCTGACACAGTAGAAAAGGCAGATGCACCAGCAGTTAAGACTGAGTTAGAAGTAACAGATGTGCTTAATGCAGAGGAATGGGATGCTTATAAGAGAGGTGCAGATGTTAAGATTTCAGTAGATGTTAACAATATCGATGAAGCAAAGGCTGATGAATCAGTTAAGAAAGATATAGAACTTGTTAACGCAAAGGTTAAAGAAGCTATAGCAGATGGTGTAATTGGACAGTATATTGATTTATCAATCAATAAGACAGTTGGTGATAATGAGCCAACAGCAGTAAAGGTTACAAACAGTCCTGTTAAGTTTAATGTAACAGTACCAGAAAAGCTTATTAACAAAGATACTAATAAGACAAGAGAATATAGTATAGTAAGAGTACACGATGGCGTTGCAGAAGTTATAAGTGATGCTAAGGTTGAAACAATTGATGGCAAGCTTACAATTACATTCAGTACAGATAAGTTTTCTACATATGCAATTGTATACAAGGATACAGTAAAGAGCAATCCTGGTAAGGATGATGGCAAGGGTGATACACCAACACAGCCAGCACAGCCTTCTAATCCTTCACAGCCAACAGAACCTTCAACAACACCTACAACACCTTCTACATCAGATGTAGCTAGTGATACAGTACAGGATAATGCTAATGTTGATAGTTCAGCAGCCAATGCAGAATCAGGTGAAGGTACTGCAACAGCAGATGCAGCACATCCAGCCGTATATGCAGTATTGGCTATGATGGCAGCAGGTCTTGTTTTATCAGTAGTTGTATATGATAACAAGAAGAAGAGAATATAATTAATAAAACATATATGATACATAGATGTGAGGTCTTATGTATCGTATTATGAGGGAATAGTAGCAAAGAACTAAAGATAAACGTAAATTAAGGTCAGGATAGCATCAGTAAGATGTTTATCCTGACCTTTTGTTATGGATAAGAAAGTGACTATTCAGCCTGGTCGTTATTAATGTGTTCATTAATAATAGCCTTGATAGTATTATAAAGATAAGGCTTTAACTTATCTATGTCAGCAGGTTCCTTGTAAAGAATCGCACTGTAGCATGTTGAACTTATAAGTTCTACTATCATAAAAAGCATTATTTCAGGCTCTTTGAGATTAAGTCCTGATTCCGCCAGCATATCATAATATATGTCTTTGAAATTAATATCATCATCAGCAACATTCGTTGTAAGTGCTTCCTTGAATATACCCCATGACAGATTCTTTGATATGAAAGTAAGAAGTGTCTGGTTACTGTTTAATGCATTTATAATATAATCAGCGATAAAGATAATCTTCTCAGTAAATGTAATATTAAAGCCTTTATTCTCAGTGTTATTGTCGTTTATGTGGCTATTAAGAGCTGAAACGGCATTCTTAAAAAGCTTGCTTGCCTCGTGTGATATAAGCTTGTTTCTTATGTCGTATTTATCTTTAAAATAAAGATAGAATGTTCCTTTTGCTATTCCAGCCTTCTGAGATATCTCTGCTATAGATGTTTTAGATACCCCCTGTGTTGTGAACAGTTTAAATGCGGTATCTAATAAAGATGTTCTTTTTTGTTGTTTATTAGTTTCTAGTTTTCCCATATGAAAAACCTCATTTCTATGTTGTGTTGGTTATATTCTTACAGGCATCCGCCCTATCAGTGAAAAGTCTAAAAGAACATGTGCAAGTACAGTCCCCTTTTTATTCTTTTAGCTGGCACGGCTCATGCTTACGCACATAGTTTACCACGAAGAAAATAAAAAATCTATAAAAAAATGACTTGAGGTCATTTTTAATATTGACTACCAGTCAATTTGTGTTAGAATATCGTTTGTAAAGAAAATGACCATGGGTCATATTTGAGAGTTTTTATCATATTTATTTTTAAGAACCATAGGAGCTGTTAAGGCAGATGTACTAAGGTGGATGAATATGAAAAAAGACGTCGCAGACGTAGAAATGAGGCGAATGTATGGAAAAGTTTGGAAAAGTAATTGTTAAGCTTAGAATTCCAATTCTGATTCTGAGCGTCCTGCTTCTTATCCCATCTGCATTTGGATATTTTAATACAAGAGTTAATTACGATATTCTGTATTATCTTCCAAGTGAGATTGAGACTATGCAGGGACAGGACATTCTTATGGATGATTTCAATAAGGGTGCCTATGCTATGGTAGTTGTCCAGAATATGGATGCAAAGTCTACCGATAAGCTTATTAAGAAGGTTGAAAATGTAGAGCACGTTGCACAGGTTATTTCTTATACAGGAATAGTTGGTGAAGATGTACCATCAGAGATAGTACCTTCAAAGTTTAGAAAGTATTTCGAGAATGACAGCACGGATACAACATTATTTGCAATATTCTTCGATAATACAACTTCAAGTGATGACACAATGAATGCCATAACACAGATAAGGGAACAGACACAAGGTCAGGCATTCATAAGTGGTATGTCAGCAGTGGTTACAGATACTAAGAATCTTTCAGAGAAAGAGACTCCACTCTATGTACTTATAGCAGTTGTACTTGTTTGTATAGTACTTGCAATATTTATGGATTCATTCCTTGTACCTGTATTCTTTATGATAAGTATAGGAATGGCGATTGTATACAACCTTGGTTCGAATATCTTTTTGGGAGAGGTTTCATACATAACCAAGGCATTGGCAGCAGTACTTCAGTTAGGCGTTACACTGGATTACTCAATATTCCTGTGGCACAGTTATAAGGAGATGAAAGAACAGTATCCGGATGACCATAAGGAAGCTATGGCAGTTGCCATAGGTAATACACTTACATCAGTTGTTGGTTCTTCTATAACAACTGTTGCAGGTTTCATAGCACTTTGCTTTATGAGCTTCACACTTGGTCTTGACCTTGGTATTGTTATGGCAAAGGGTGTTATATTTGGTGTTATCGGATGTGTAACTATCCTTCCTTCATTAATTCTTACATTTGACAGGGCATTAGAAAAGACAATGCACAGAGAGATTATGCCAAGCTTTGATAAGCTTGCTACATTTATAGTAAACCACTCATGGATATTTATCATTATCTTCCTTGTATTGTTAGGACCTGCTATATATGGACAGAGCCATACATCAGTATACTATGATCTGTCTGATACACTTCCAGATGATCTTGCATGCTCACAGGCTAACAAGAAGCTGGAAGAAAACTTTGATATGAACTCAATATATATGATATTGGCTGATACAAACATGCCTACAGATACAGCCAATGAAATGCTTGACAAGTTAAGCAATGTAGATGGTGTACAGTTCGCACTTGGACTTGACACGGCACTTAAGTCAGGTATTCCACAGGAATTACTTCCATCTAAGGCAGTATCAGAGCTTAAAGGTGATGATTATCAGATCATGATGATTGCAACGGATTATAAGATAGCATCAGATGAGATTAATAACCAGATAAACAAGGTAAATGATATTGTTAAGTCTTATGATTCAAAGGCAATGGTAGTGGGTGAAGCTCCTTGTACTAAGGATCTGATTACTATAACAGATAAAGATTTTAAGACAGTCAGTGCAGTATCTATAGTAGCTATATTTGTTATTATCCTGGTTGTACTTAAGTCAATATCACTTCCAATAATCCTTGTTGCAGCTATTGAGTTTGCTATATTTGTAAATATGGGTATTCCTTATTTCACACATACACAGATACCATTCATAGCATCAGTTGTTATAGGTACTATCCAGCTTGGTGCAACAGTCGATTATGCTATTCTTATGACAACAAGATATAAGAAGGAAAGAAGTCAGGGAGCAGCTAAGAAAGAAGCTATTCAGACAGCACTTGCAACGTCAATACCTTCAATTATCGTTAGTGCGCTTGGTTTCTTCGCAGCAACATTTGGCGTTGGATGCATAGCATCAGTTGATATGATTGGTTCATTATGTACACTTATGGCACGAGGCGCGATTATAAGTATGTTTGTAGTTATATTCATACTTCCATCATTGTTTGTGTTATGTGATAAGTTGATTATTAACACAAGTTTTGGATTCAAGCCTAAGAAGAATCAGGATGTCTAATAAGTGACTGGTATGTAATATTGTGGAAAGTCAGGATGATTTTATAATTATACTAATTACGAAGTTGAGAGTAAGTAATGGACAGAATGCATTATGACCTTGACATCATAATCAGAAGAATATATGCCGGAATGAATATAAAATATATCGGGAAATAAGGAAATGGAGGAATAGTTATGGTTAAGAAGACTTTATTCAAGTATGGTTCAGTGTTAATGAGCGTTGTTCTTATAGCTTCAACACTTACAGCATGTGGAACTAATACATCATATAATCAGACACAGAGTGAGGTTGCCATAAGCAGTGAGGCAGCTTCTAATACAGAAAGCATTATTTCAGATGCAATAAAGAACGAGTTATCTGTATCAAACACAAGTACATTGAAGACAAATACGCGTGACGAGATGGTATATGTGTTTGGCAAGGCAGATGGAACACAGGATCATGTAACCGTAACAGAAAAGGTGACAGATGCTAATGGTGAAACAACAACTAACCAGAGCAGTTCAAGTAAGAGTGCACCAGTATCTATTAAGGTTACTTATAAGTTAGATGGTGTGGAAACCAAGCCGGAAGACATGATAGGTAAGAGTGGTAAGGTTACTATAAGATATGATTATACTAACAATGAGAAGAAGACTATAACAGTTAATGGAAAGTCACGTACAGCATATGTTCCATTTACAATGATAACAGGAACTCTTCTTCCAACTGATAAATTCAGCAACGTGGAAGTTACTAATGGTAAGGTAAGCAAGGTTGGCGACAACATCATAGCACTCGGTATGACAATGCCTGGTTTAAAGGATACATTAAATCTTAAGTTTGATAATGAAAGTCTTGATATGGATATTCCAGAATACTTTGAAATATCAGCAGATGTTAACGACTTTGAACTTGATATGTCTATGTCAGTAGCAACTACAAGTGTGCTTAACGATGTGGATGTAGATGATTTCTCACTTGCAAAGCTTGAAGATAAGATGAATGAACTTCAGTCAGCAGCAGACCAGCTTACAGACGGAACAGTAACTCTCCAGAATGGTACACAGACACTTGCAGACAGCATCCCAGCACTTACAGATGGTGTAGGTCAGTTAGATGATGGTGCTTCATCACTTAAGGATGGTATATATGCTTATACAGATGGTGCAAGCCAGTTAGGAGATGGTGCCGACCAGCTTAAGGATGGTATTGCAGCTTATACAGATGGTACAAGTAAGCTTGGAGAAGGTGCAACAGAGTTAGAAACAGGAATTAAAGATTATACAGACGGTGTTGTTCAGCTTGGAGAAGGTGCAACAGAGTTAGAAACAGGAATTAAGGATTATACAGATGGTGTGGCACAGATTAGCTCAGGTTCTACAGATTTAAAGAGTGGAATAAATGCATATACAACAGGTGCCAAGCAGCTAGGAGTAGGAGTAGCCGATTTAAAGAAAGGAATTAAAGATTATACAGATGGTGTAGCAAGTGCAGCAGCAGGAGCTAAGCAGGTAAGTGCTGGTGTATCACAGTTAAAGACTATGCTTACAGAAACTATGGCTAATCAGCTTGCACAAAATCTTAGTTATTATAAGACTAACAAGAATATACAGGATAGTGTATCACAGCTTACAGCAGCAGCTACAGGAGCTGGTCTTAGCGGTATTACTATAACAGATGACCTTACAGCACTTGCAGCAGTTAATGGTGATGATGCTGTGGCAAAGAAGATTACGGAGTTGTATACAAAGTATCTTACAGCGTATACACAGAGTGTTGTTGATAATGGTGCAACAAGCCAGATAACAAGTTTATATGCTAACCAGTTAGGTCTTTTAGTTAAGGCTGCAAGCAATCAGGGTGCAGCAGGAGCACTTTCACAGGTAGCTGCACAGATTGCAGGAAGTGCTTCATCTATAGATACACTTGCACAAGGTGCAAGTGACTTAAGCACAGGTCTTGATACTCTTAATGAAAAGAGTACTGAGCTGAACAGTGGAGTAAGCACTCTTAACGATGGTTTAGCAAAGCTTAATTCTAAAAATGATGATCTTAATGAAGGTGTTGCTAGGTTAGATACAGGAGCGGATAAGTTGAACTCAAGTAGTAAGAAGTTAAATACAGGAGCAGCAGCTTTAAATGCAGGTGTTGCCACACTTAATTCAAAAAATAATTTACTTAATGAAGGTATTCAAAAAATAAATGCAGGTCTTGGAACGCTTAGCAGTAATAATGATACACTTAATGGTGGTATAGGTCAGTTAACAAGTGGTTTCACAACACTTAATGCTAATAATCTTGCATTAAGAAGTGGTTCATCACAGCTTGCAGATGGTACATCAACACTTAAGTCATCATCTACAACCTTAGCAGATGGCGTTACACAGCTTAATGATGGTGCTATAACACTTAAGGATGGTATGGCTGAATTCAACGCATCAGGTATAAAGGCTATAACAAGTCTTGTTGGTGATGATGCTGATACAGCGGTAGATACAATCAAGGAGGTTATAAAGCTTGGTAAGAATTATAATTCATTCCTTGATAAGAAAGATGGAAAGGACAGCTCAGTAACATTTATATATAAGACAGCTGAGTTAACCAAATAATTAAGCTTACTTTTCCAAAACTCTCATATATATATTTGCCGGACTGTCCGGCAGAAAGATTAATAATCTTTCAAAAAGCCCCCACAGAAATCAATATCTGTGGGGGCTTTTAGATCTTTAGTCACGTACCCAGACCATCATTTCACCGGTATGCCTGTTATCCCATGCGTAATAAGGTATCCAGAGTAAATCTTTATCTTCATATTCAAGGTCGGTATTGTCAGTATATAAATCATCACCACCTGACTCTTTTATCTTACGTCCCGTGGCGGATATTGTTACTATTCCACCAAGCATATCAGGTCGGTATTCTTCCTTGAATTGTGTTGAGGAAGGCATTTCAATTTCATGGAGATTGTTTCCATTATCTTCTTCTTCAAGACAATAAACCATAGGACCACGCATAACTGCTACTTTTCCAATATTTTCGCGAACTTTAGGATTAGAGCGTACAACCCGTGCTTTAATATCCATATTTAATTCAACAGTATGCGTACTGCTCCAGTCGGCTTCTATATATGCATAGCCATCATTTAATGTGTAATCAGCAGGTTTACCATCAACATTTATAGTATAGTTATGACACCATGATGGAATATGTAGTGCAAGCTTCCATGTATCATTTCTTGTGCTTTTTATATTAAGTATGATGTCACCATTCCATGGATAATTACTTTTCATGCTTATTTCAGTTGTATTATTAAATACTTCTGCTTGATTTCCTATGTATAGGTTTACATATAAATTATGCGCATTTTCAGTATATATATATGAACCAAGTGATTCAACAAGTCTTGCAAGGTTAGGAGGACAGCAGGCACACGAAAACCATGTCTGTCTTTTTACCTTAACATGTCTGAAAGCCTGAACCTTTTCATTCTTTTCAGGATACACCTCCAAAGGATTAACATAGAAGAAGCTTTTGCCATCAAGTGACATGCCGCTTATAGTTCCGTTGTATAAAAGCTTCTCCATTACATCAGCATATTCGCCTTTTTGCTGCATTTTGAGCATACGGAATGCAAAGAATACCATAGCCACAGAAGCACATGTTTCACCATAAACAAGGTCGTTAGGAAGGTCATAATCTATGGTAAAGGATTCACCATATGATGAAGAACCTAGAGCACCTGTAATAAACATCTTTTTATGGACAATATTATCCCATAATTTCTGACATGTTGTGTATAATTCTTCATCGTCAGCAGCTCTTGCAACATCAGCAATTCCTGAATAAAGGTACACAGCTCTTACAGCGTGTCCAACAGCTTCACCTCTGCCACGGACTGGCTTGCCAGCCTGGTAATAATCGAATTTGAAGTAGCTGTCCTTCCATTTCCATATGTTATTATATTTTTTGATTTCATCTTCAAAATAACATGGCTGTTTTCCTCTTTCGTCTATGAAATATTTTGCCAGCCTGAGGTGCTTTTCGTTATGTGTAATATCATACAGCCGCATAAGAGCCATTTCTATTATTTCGTGTCCAGGGTAAGCGTGGAGCTTGTTATCTTCTGGACCAAAGACAGAATCTATGTAGTCAACAAATTTTATCATAGCATCTAGCAGTTTACGCTTTCCTGTTATTTCATAGTAAGCAACAGCAGCTTCAAGCATATGGCCTGCACAATATAACTCGTGATTTCCCATAACATTAGTCCATCTCTTATCAAGACCATTAATAGTATAATATGTTCCGATATAACCATCAGGCTGTTGTGTACTTATTATAAGGTCGATTGCCTCGTCAATCTGATTTTCAAGGGTGCTGTCAGGATGCCACCTTAGTGAATATGCAGCAGCTTCTATCCATTTATGTAAATCGCTGTCCTGAAACACTTTTCCATGAAATTCGCCTTGTGATAATCCGGCTGCTATTTTAAAGTTTTCAATACAGTGGCTTGGTTCAATGTCTGGTATTGCATCATTTAAAGCATTCCACTGATAAGGAAGCATCTGGGTACGGGTTGTTTCCATAATAGGACTAAAGAAACAATCGCTGACCTTGACATCGTTTACTGATTGTGTGTAAAAATCTTTGTTCATAACATAAATCTCCTTTATTATTAGGGCTTATTGTAGTAAGATGTTATTAAATAATCTGATATTATTATATTAGTTCATAAACATGGATATCAACTAATAAAACTTATATAAGGTGAAAAAAACTTAGATATATAATAAAATATGAACAGCTTCACAATGGAGATTATAATACGAGGTGATTAATAGAATGAAACAAATAGTTATTCCACAAAATGAACCATTAACATATTTATCCTGTGGACAGCTTGTACGTGATAGAAACTTTCTGCATCCAAGAAGATGCATAGATTCGTATGTACTTATAGTAGTGGTGAGGGGAAGCCTTTATATAGCGCAGGATAAGACTAATTATGTAGTTTCTGATAATCAATACATAATCTTAAGAAGTAATACTCTTCATTATGGTTACAATAGTTCAACAGAATATCTGCAATATTATTGGACACATTTTTATGTACCAAATGGAACATATATTTATGATGATGTGAATGCTTTTGAATGTGGGACAGATGATAATTATATAATACCTGAGTATGGTGACCTGAAATATAGTAAGAGAGTACAGCTTTTATTTTCGCAGCTTCTGGATGAATCATTCAGGAAACCACAGGTTAAGAGTAAGTTTATGGATTACTTTCTGACATGCCTTTTAATGGAGATATCAGAAGAATTTAAAGAACAGGAAAACAAAGACATATCAGAAGAAATAATTAATATAAAAAACTGGATTCATAATAACTATAATCAATCAATCACAGTTGCCAGAATTGCAGAATTGTTCCATTATAACCCTGATTATCTTTCAAATATGTTTAAAAAGACAGTTCATATTTCATTGAAAAGATATATTAATGAAATAAGAATAAATGAGGCTAAGAATATTATGACATCTACAGAATGTTCACTTAAAGAGATAGCATTTCAGTGTGCTTTTAATGATGAGAAATACTTTCTTAAGGTGTTTAAGCAGATAGAAGGAGTAACACCGACAGAATATAAAAAAGCATTTTTTAAGAAAAAGAATGTTTAGAAGCTCTTAAAATATTCTTCAAGTCTTGTAAATGTCTTAGTAAGCGCAATGGCTTCACTTTCGCTTAAATCTTCTGTTATGTAGTTAATCATGTCTTCATGGAACTTTTTGTGATGATTATATGCAGCAATTCCTTTATCGGTAAGTGATGCATATACAATACGGCGGTCTTTTTCGCCACGTGTTCTGATAACGTATCCCTTCTTAACAAGTCCGTTAATACCAACAGTAAGAGTACCCATAGTAACACCAAGTGACCTGGAGATAACACTCATAGTGCGTGGCTCTGCTATACCTATAGCTTCTATAATATGCATATCTGTAACAGAAATGTCCTTGAATTCATCTGTAATTAAAGCCTTTTCTTCTATATTCATAATATCGTTAAACAATG
>ERZ808240.2178-NODE-2178-length-22195-cov-10.541644_pt1 | contig 22195 bp, 21 predicted proteins | sample MGYA00521084_ERZ808240 | MGnify/ENA primary metagenome ERZ808240 (study PRJEB31516, sample SAMN03275571) | gut metagenome | biome: mammalia-associated habitat; material: feces | host: Papio cynocephalus | place: Kenya | collected 2012-08-06 ...
TGGAGCCCATACAAGGAACGTTCGGGTCGGTACCCGGGGGTGAAGTTTGCTGCTCGGACAGTCCTGCTCGCACGGAGAGTACGCTCAGCGCTCTCTGGCTCGTGCGGAACTCGCGACAAACTTCACCCCCGGGTACCGACCCGAACGGCGCTTCACCTAAAACTCCGATTACAAAATCGAAAACAAAAAGGGAAGCCGCCCATATTGGACGGCTTCCCTCATGACAGCAACGAGAAACCGGCTCGATTACTCGGCCTCGTGATGACGACGCGGCTTGCGGCCACCATTGTCACCGGGACGGCGCGGACGATCGCTGCGCTCGGAACGCTCGCGGCGCGGACGCTCACGACGCTGGAAGTGCTCGTGCTCGTCACCGGAAGCATCCGAACGACCGGGAGCCTCAGGCTTGTCGAGACGGTCGAGCGAGATCTTGCCGCGATCGTCGACCTCGATGACGACGACCTTGACCTCGTCGCCCACGTTGAGGACGTCTTCGACCTTCTCGACACGGCCCTTTGCCACGCGCGAGATGTGGAGCAGGCCGTCCTTGCCGGGCAGCAGGTTGACGAAGGCGCCAAACGGCTGGATGGAGACGACGCGACCGGTGTACTCCTCGCCGGGCTCGGGAACCTTGATGATCAGCTTGATGCGCTCGACGGCGGCATCGACGGCCTCGCCGGTACCACCGACGAAGACGGTGCCGTCCTCCTGGATGTCCACCGAGGCACCCGTCTCATCCTGGATGCCGCGGATGACCTTGCCGCCGGAACCGATGACGTCGCGGATCTTATCGGTGGGAACCTGGATCGAGACGATGCGCGGAGCGGTGCTGCGGGTGCTGCGGCGCGGCTCGGGGATAACGTCGAGCATCTTCTGGAGGATGAACGCGCGACCCTCCTTGGCCTGCTGCAGGGCCTTGGCGAGGATGTCGAAGGTGAGGCCCGTGGCCTTGTTGTCCATCTGGAGTGCGGTGATGCCCTTGGTGGTGCCGGTCACCTTGAAGTCCATGTCGCCCAGGAAGTCCTCGAGACCCTGGATATCGGAGAGGACGACGGTCTTGCCCTCCTCCTGGATAAGGCCCATGGCGATGCCGGACACCGGGCGCTTGATGGGCACGCCGCCGTCCATGAGGGCGAGGGTCGAACCGCAGGTCGAAGCCATCGATGAGGAACCGTTGGACTCCATGACCTCGGAGACGACGCGGATGGCGTAGGGGAACTCGTTCTCATCGGGGAGAACCGGGAGCAGGGCGCGCTCGGCCAGGTTGCCATGACCGATCTCACGACGTTTGGGGCTACCCATGCGACCGGTCTCGCCGGTGCAGAACGGCGGGAAGTTGTAATGGTGCATGTAGCGCTTGCCCTCGGTGGGCTCGATCGTATCGAGACGCTGACCCTCGTTGAGCATACCGAGCGAAAGCACGGAGAGAACCTGGGTCTGACCGCGCTGGAAGAGACCGGAGCCGTGGACGAGCGGCAGATAGTTGTCCTTCACCATGATGGGGCGGATCTCGTCGGCCGCGCGACCGTCCACGCGCTCGCCGGTCTCGACGACCATGGTGCGCATGGCCTTCTTCTCGAGCTTCTTGAGCGCCACGGGGATCTCGCGCTCCCACTGGGCCTGCTCATCCTCGGTGAACTCGGCGCGGATGCTCTCCTTGAGCGCCTCGACCTTGGAGATGCGGGACAGCTTGTCGGCATCGCGGAGCGCGGCGGCCATCTCGTCGTAATGGGCGAAGACGCGCTCGTGGACCTCCTCGACGGGCTCGTCGAGCGGATACTCCTTCTTGACGATGGGGCCGTTGACGCGCTCCCACTCCTCGACGAACTCGTCCTGGGCGCGGCAGAATGCGGCAAGCGCCTCCTGGCCGAACTTCATCGCGGCGAGCATGTCTTCCTCGGAGATCTCCTGGGCGCCGGCCTCCACCATGGAGATGAAGTCAGCGGAACCGCCGAGCTCGAGGTCGAGGTCGGAACCCTCGCGCTCCTCATACGTCGGGTTGACGATAAACTCGCCGGTCTCGACGTTGCGACCGATGCGTACGCAAGCGAGCGGGCCCTCGAAGGGCACGCCGCCCACGGTCATGGCAAGGGAGGCACCCATGACGTTGATGACGTCGAAGGGGTTCACCTGGTCGGCGACGAGCGAGGTTGCGACGATATGCACCTCGTTGCGGAAACCGTCGGGGAAGCTCGGGCGGATCGGGCGGTCGATCATACGGGCCGTGAGCGTGGCCTTCTCGCTGGGACGACCCTCACGCTTGAGGTAGCCACCCGGGATACGACCGGCAGCGTACATCTTCTCGTTGAAGTCGACGGTCAACGGGAAGAAGTCGTAGTTCTTGCGCTCCTTGGAGACCACGACGGTGTCGAGCATCGTGGTGTCGCCCTGCTTGACGAGGACGGCGCCGGTGGCCTGCTTCGCAAGCTCGCCCGACTCGAACGTGTAGGTCTTGCCATACAGCTCAAAGGTCTTGGATACGAGAGTCATTTTTCTCCTTTACCCCACGGGCCCCTTGCCCGCGGGCTTCTCATGTGACGGAAGCCCCCTGCCCCCGTCACGCTGTAGGAACCTGCGTTCAGGTCCCTTACATAAAAAGGGCGCCCCGCGCTGCAGGACGCCCTTAGCATGTACAAATCCTTACTGGATGTTGTCACGGATGCCGAGAGCCTTGATGAGCTCACGATACTCGACGATGTCGTTCTTCTTGATGTAGGACAGAAGACGACGACGGCGACCGACGAGCATCAGAAGGCCACGGCGGGTGTGGAAGTCCTTCTGGTGGGTCTTCATGTGCTCGGTGAGCTCCTTGATACGCTCGGAGAGGATGGCGACCTGAACCTTGGGGTTACCGGTGTCGACGGGGGTGTTGCCGAACTGAGCGGTGAGCTCGGCCTTGCGCTCCTTGGAAACAGTCATTGTTTCACCTTTCAGAACATGTCGCGGATACCGCGACTCGATTCGCCTCGAACTGGGAAGCCGCCGGTGAAGCGCACATCCAAGATCGAGGTACCAACAGGTCGGAATGATATCACAAGAAAAAAGTCACGAGATGCGATCAGCGCCCCAACAAGAACTCCATCGCGCGCAGACGCTGATCAAGATGCGTGGCGGCCCAGAGATGCGAGAGCCCGAGCAGAAAAGCGGCCGTGTGCCCGTCGATCGGGGCGGCGAGAAGCTCGTCGAACGTCGAGGACATGAGCGCCCGCAGCCACGCGACCTCGCCGGTCGAGACGAGCTCGGCCCCGGGGATGCTCGACGCGCATGATCCGCAAAGCAGACCTCCCGCTTGGGGCGAGAAGTGCGAAAGCATCGGATCCCCGCATGACACGCAGGCCGAAAAATCGGGACGGTAACCCACGTGTGCCAGAAGCTTGAAGGTGAACGCCGCGACGAGAAGGTCGAGATGCGCCGCGTCGAGACCCGAGCCGACCAAGTCGAAAGCGCGCGAGGCGATCTTGAAGAGGAACGGATCCTCGGAATCCTCGAACGAGCAGCAGCGGGCGACCTCGGCAAGCGCGCTCGCGGCACATGTCTGCTCATAGGTCGGAGCAGCTCCAAGGGGAGCTTCCAAGAGCTCCGCCTGCGAAACGATATCGAGTGACCGCCCTTGTGCGAGCAGAAGATCGACCGTGCAAAAAAGCTCACAACGCGCGGCGAGGCGGCCGCCCGGCTTACGGGCGCCTTTCGCGACGGCACGAACCTGGCGCCCGCGCTCATCGACAAGCGTCAGGATGAGATCGGTCTCCTTGAGCTTCGTCTTATCGAGAACGAGCGCATTCGTACGGTATGTACGGGAGCCAGCCATTTCCGGGAAACCGGGCCCTACTCGTCCGCGTTGTAGCCGAAGCGCCTGATCTGCGCCTCGTCATCACGCCATCCGGCCTTGACCTTCACGTCAAGGGAGAGAAACACTTTGGACCCAAACAGGCGCTCAAGGTCCCGGCGAGCATCGATGCCGATATGCTTGATCATCTCGCCGCCCTTGCCGATGATGATCCCCTTCTGGCCCTCGCGCTCGACATAAACGGTCGCATGAATCTTGACGACGTTCTTCGCATGCTCGAGATAGTCACAGATGACACCTACGGAATGAGGAATCTCATCGCGGGTGCGCAGGAGGACCTTCTCGCGCACGAACTCGGCAACGAGGGTCTCGTCGGTCGCATCGGTCCCCATGTTCTCGGGGAACCAGCGCGGACCCTCGGGCAGAAAATGGGCCACGGTCTCGATGAACGCGTCGACGTTGAAATTCTTGACCGAAGAGGTCACGATCTCGTCATCGAAATCCATAAGCTCGTGGGCTGCTTTGAGTTGCGACATGACCTGCTCGGGATTCGCCTTATCGGCCTTGGTGAGCACGAGGATCTTCTTGGGACGCGAGGCCTTGACGCGTTCGGCGACCCAGGCGTCTCCCCTGCCGATCGGCTTGGTCGCGTCGATAAGGAATGCAACGACGTCGACGTCACCGAGCTCGTAAAGCGCACTCTTGTTGAGCTCGGAACCCAAACCGTCCTTGGGTTTATGGATACCCGGTGTATCGACGAAGACAAGCTGGAAACCGGGGCGGTTCACGACGGCCCGCATGCGACGGCGTGTCGTCTGGGCGACCGGCGAGGTGATGGCGACTTTCTCGCCGTAACAGGCGTTGAGGAGCGTCGACTTGCCCGCGTTGGGTCGACCGACAAGCGCCACGAAGCCGCTCTTGAACCCGGGCTCGGGGCCGACGGGCTCAAAGCCGTCTTCGTCATCTTCGAACATGGCGTCGATTTCGTCGTCGGAAAGACCGGCGAAGGGATCGACGCCTTCAATCTCATCAACGGCGGGCTCGATAGCCTCATCCGAGGGTTTGGAAGTGTTATCAGAAGACATGGAAGTCCTTTCCTAGAGAAGGCCCAGAGCGTGGCCGAACACAAGCACGCCGACGATGGCTGCCGTGATCGAGAGGATGTAGACGGAAGCGGCGGCGATATCCTTGGCACGCTTGGCAAGCGGATGAATCTCCTGGCACGCAAGGTCGACGATCGCCTCCATCGCTGTGTTGCAGAGCTCCCCATGGATCACAAGCCCACAGCAGATAACGATGATCGCCCATTCATGGGGGTCAAGACCCACAACGAAGCCGGCGACAACCGTCAAGGCACCTAAAACGAGCATGACCTTGATGTTACGCTCGGTCTTAACGGCGGTGACGAACCCCTCGACAGCATAGGAGAACGATTTGAGGAACCCGGGGTGGTCCTGGTTCGATCCGGGAATCATAGAAGCCTCCTAGTCGTGGGCATGGTTCGTAATGGGCCCGACGCGCACCTGCGATGCGTCTTCTCCGCGCTCACGCGCGAGTTCGCGCAGCAGCTCATCTTCGCGTGCCTCCATCACCTCGGCCTCGTCATCTTGAATATGATCGTAGCCCAGCAGATGCAGCATACCGTGGACGAGCATAAGACGACATTCGTCGGCCGGCGAGTTTCCAAAGCCGGGTGCCTGGCGGGCGATGACTTCGGGAGCGAGGATGATGTCCCCGAGCTCGAGCGTCATATCGTCGGGAATATCCGCGTCAAAGGCCGAGTCGCACTCGAAGGACAGCACATCGGTCGTGCGGTCGATGCCGCGCCATTCTTTATTGAGCGCGTGCATCTCTTCCTCGTCGACATATGAGAGCGAGATCTCGACATCGCGCTCCACACCCTCGCGCTCAAGCACAAGCGAACAGATATGCTCGACCTCGGACGAGTCGAGCAGGGTGTCGAGTTCCGCATCGTTACTGATGAGAACGTCCATCGCGCCCCCTTTCACGTCGCGCGCGAGCCTCCACGCGCGCTTCTTCGTACTTGTCATAGGCCTCGACGATACGCCCTACGAGCGCATGACGGACCACATCGGATCGATCGAGATGGATAAAGCTCACATCGTCGACACCGGCGAGGATTTCCTCGATATCGGTCAGACCCCCGCGGCCGGGAAGGTCGCGCTGGGACATATCGCCGGTCACGATGAACTTCGAATTGAATCCAAGACGCGTGAGGAACATCTTCATCTGCTCGGGCGTTGTATTCTGCGCCTCATCGAGCACGACGAAGGCGTCGTTGAGCGTACGGCCACGCATGTAGGCAAGCGGCGCGATCTCGATCACACCGCGTTCGATCAAGGCGTTCACGCGCTCGGCATCGGCCATATCGAACATCGCGTCGTAAAGCGGACGCATATAAGGGTCGATCTTCTCCTCAAGCGTACCGGGAAGAAAGCCAAGGTTCTCTCCGGCCTCGACGACGGGACGGGTCAAGACGATACGGCCGATCTCATGCCGTCTGAGCGCCGCCACCGCCATGGACATCGCGAGATAGGTTTTGCCCGTGCCGGCGGGGCCGAGGCAAAACGTCACGGTGTGATCGCGAATCGCATCAACATAGCGTTTCTGCCCCAGCGTCTTGGGACGTATGACACGGCCTCGGTGGGAAAGCAGCACATCATCGCGAAGCGAGGTGGCCTCATGAGAGCCCTCGCGGAGAATCGAAAGGATGCGCGAGACATCCGAATCCGAAAGCGTTCGTCCGTCGCGGGCCTCCGCAAACGCGCTGTCGAAGAATCGTGCGACGACTTCGACCTCGTCTGTCTCCCCCTTGATGGAGAGCGCGTTTCCGCGAAGGATCACCTGGGCGGAAGACAGCCGGTCGAGCGTGCGGAGGACCGAATCGGAATCCCCCACCACGCGGGAAACATCGACATCGTCGGGAATGGAGAGCCTAATCTTCGCGGTTTCCATGGACCTCCCTGCGAACGTGCACCAAACCGGACTCATCGACTCCGATGATAGCAACATCCAAGATGCTGGGGGCCTCGATTCCCTCGGCATCGTCAAGACGGGCACGATGGAACGATCCGAGGGTGGCGGTATCGCCATATTCCAGAACGGCGCGTTCAACCGATCCGATCCTCGTCTTGGCGTCCGCAAGCCCAAGTTCCCGAGCGAGGCTTCTCATGCGACGGCTGCGCTCGGCCATGACGACGGGGTCCACCTGCTCGGGCATGACGGCGGCGGGGGTGCCGGGACGGGCGCTGTAGCGAAACACGTGCATACGGGAAAAGCCCACTTGCCGGCAAAAATCAAGCGACTCCTCGAACTCCCGATCCGTCTCGCCGGGAAAGCCGACGATCACATCGCACGAAAGCGCCATGTTGGGGACATGCGAGCGGATCATGCGGACGGTGTCGGCGAGATCGGAGGCGCTATAGGGACGACCCATGCGTCGGAGCGTCGACGTGGAACCCGACTGGATGGGAAGATGCAGGAACGGGGCGACGCGGTGCGGGTACTCGGCCATGACGGCGAGAAGGCGCTCGGAGATATCCATCGGCTCGACCGAGGAGATGCGCACATGCGGGATATCCGTTTGAGTAAGGATGATCTTGAGCAGCTCATCGATCTCGACATGCTCGTCGCGCGCGCTCCGCCCATCATAGGCACCGAGGTTCACGCCGGTGAGCACGACCTCGGGGATCACGGCAGCCTCGGCCTCGCGAACCTGAGCCAGAACGCTCTCAACCGGGACGGAACGCTCGGGTCCGCGGGCCTTCCAGACGATGCAATAGGTGCAACGGTGATTGCAGCCATCTTGGATCTTGACACCGAGACGCGACCTGCCGAGGGTATCGGCGATCTCATGGACGTCGGACACGCCGCCATCGAAAGACTCGACACCGAGCACATCGCAAACGCGCGATGCGACATCGACCTTCGACGGCTCGGCGACGACACGGTCGCCGAGCTCGGTGAGGGTATCGGGATGCAGGTTGACGACGCAACCCGTGACAACCACATAGGGCCTCAGGGGATAGGCGAGGGCATGGCGGACGGCTTTACGGGTCTTGGCCTCGGCCTCGCCTGTCACGGCGCACGTGTTGATCACGACGAGCTCGGCATCCTCGGGTTCAACCAGGGAGAAGCCTTCGCGCATGAGATCGGCCGTGATGCGGTCTGACTCGACGCGATTGACACGACAGCCGAGATTGACCACGGAGACATGGGGTGCGGGCACGGGGGCTCCTTAATCGAGGATGTCGTCGATGGCGCTCTTGATACGCTCGCCGACGGATTTCTTCCCATGCGTATACTCCTCGCCGGCCTCGGCCGCATACGCCTCGAGAAGGCCCCGCTCCTTGGCGTTGAGCTTCTCGGGGATATGGACTCGGACCTGCGCGATGAGGCGGCCGCGAGCTCCGCCGCCGCCAATCCGAGGCATTCCCCTGCCCTCGACCGTGACCGTATCTCCGTACTGCGTGCCCGCGGGAACGGTGACCTTGACGCACTCGTCGGACATGATGCCGTCGACCTCGACCTCGCACCCGAGCGCGGCCTGGACCATCGACACGTCGACGGCCGTATACAGGTCATCGCCGTTGCGCTGGAAACGATCGTCATCCTCAACCTGGACGCTGACGATCAGGTCGCCCGCGGCCTCACCGCGGAAGCCGGCCTCACCGTATCCGCTCACACGAAGCTGGCGACCCGTGGCGACCCCGGCGGGAATATCGATATCGATCTTCTCATGCGAGGGCGTACGGCCCTGGCCGTCGCACGTCTCGCAGGGATGGTCGATAACCGTACCCTCGCCATGGCAGTCGGGGCAGGGCGATGAGGACTGAACCTGACCGAGGAAAGAGCGCTGGACCGTGGTCACATAGCCGGTGCCGTGGCAACGGCTGCATGTGACCTCCTTGGCGCCCTCGGCGCGTCCGGTTCCGTTGCAGTCCTCACACGGTGCGAGACGATCGTAGCTGATCGTCTTCTTGCAGCCGAGAGCAGCTTCTTCGAGCGTGACGGAAAGCGAGATGGCCATGTCGCGGCCACGTCGACGCTGCGAACGTCCGCGCTGACCGCCACCGGCCGCTCCCCCACCGAAGAACGATGAGAACAAGTCGTCCATCCCCATGCCACCGAAGATATCGCTGAAATCGACATAACCGGAACCGCCGGGGCCGTCAGCCGTGCCGTAACGATCGTAATTCGCACGCTTCTGCTCATCGGAGAGGACCGAATATGCCTCGTTGAGCTCCTTGAACTTCTCCTCGGCCTGCGGATCGTCGGAGACATCGGGGTGAACGGTGCGAGCCTTCTTCAAGAACGCACGCTTGATCGTCCGTGCGTCGGCATCGCGATCGACGCCGAGCACCTCGTAGTAATCCCTCTTGTCCGACACAGCAATATCCTTTCAGCCTTACAGATTCGAAACACCCGCTCCTATACCCAAGGCGCAGATGCATTAATCAAATGATGCGCGGGGCGCGATCGCGAAAGCTACCGCATTGCCCCGTAGGGCGCCATCATGGCCTGTTGCGAACAGCTCGCGAACCAGACCGCGACGAGCGCGAACATGAAGCCGTTCGCAAAACCGTTGATGAACTGCATGCCACCGCGCTTCCACCAGAGCAACGAGCGATGAAGCACATCGTCGGACAGGATCATGAAGACACCCATGACGAAGGGCACGAGACACATGACGGCAAAGCTCGAGAACACGCCGGAGATGGCGGAAAGCACCAAGAAGGGGGCGATGATGCCGACAAGGTAGAACCCGGTGCGCGCCTTGCCCTCGAGACGCTCGGCCGCGACATGGGCACGACCGATCAAGTCGCCGCCCGAGGCTCCGTTGGTACCGGCATGGCCGGCCCCGGCGATACGAACCTCGTCGCCGTCATGTGTGCCAGCGGGAAACTCGATCGTCGCCTCGGACGTCACGCGGGAGCGCCCGGTTCCACCGCACTCGGGACACGGGTCCGCGACGACCTTTCCCGAACCGCCGCACTCGGGACATACGCTCTGGAACGTGCCGGCACCGAAAAGGAAGGAGAGATCGACGTCGATCGATCCGCGACCGCCGCAGCTCGGACAGGTATGGGCATGCTCGGACGAGACGGAACCCGACCCGCCGCAATGGGGGCAGGTGTCGTAATGCGCGTAGCGAACGGTCTTCTTCGCGCCCTCCTTGGATTCCTGGGCGTCAAGTTCGATATCGACCACGACGTCGGCGCCAGCCTCCGGATTGTAGGCGGCCTGTCCGCGACGTTGCTGTCCCCAAGCACCCCCAAAGGGAAAACCACCGAAGGGGTTGCCCGTCGGCCCCCCGTAATAACCGCCGCCGTAGCCACCGCCATAAGGGGAGGCCGTCGGAGCCCCGGCGTAAGGGTTGCCCGAACGCATGGCGTCATAGCGGGCGCGTTTCTTCTCATCCGAAAGCACCGCATAGGCCTCTGAGACCTCTTTGAACTTCTCTTCGGCATCGGGCGCCTTGTTCACATCGGGATGCAATTTACGAGCCTTCTGTTGGAAGGCCTTCTGGATCTCGCGAGAGGTCGCATCCTTCTCGACGCCAAGAATCGCGTAGTAGTCCTTATCGTTCATCGTCGCCATAAAGGGGCAACCTCCGTCTGTATCAGCCTCGTTCAGCTGCTGGCAATTCTACCCGAACCCTCATGCAGTCCCCAAAAGAGCTCGAAGAGCACATTACCGTCAAGCCAACCCAGGTGAGTCGGGGCGAGAGCAGGATTCCGAGAATCTGAGATAGCTCCGACCGCGGAAATGAAAGGGGGCTCGATTCCATCTACCGTCCAGTGGGCAAGACCGAGTTCGACGGCTCGATCGCACGCCATCATGAGCTCGTCGGCCGGGATGGCCATGGCCGCTTTTCGCAGGAGTTCCGCTGGGATGCCGTCGGTCATGCGGCACGCGAGCATGAGGTCCTCGGCCGCCGCCTCCCGAAGCGAAAGCCCCTCGATATCGAAATGGCGACCCGCATCATCGGTTTGGACGAGACGGATGCGGGCGCAACCGGCAGGTGGCTTGACACCGGGAAACAAAGAGTCCAAACGATCGAAATCGCCCCGATCGAGCATCATAGCGGCGGAGCGGCCGATACCGAGATAGCCTCGGCCCGTCCAGTACGCGATATTGTGGCGACAGGCATGAGCGGGACGGGCGTAGCTCGCGACCTCATAGGGCCGATAACCCGCTCGCTCGAGCGCGGTTCGTGCGGTATCCATGCAATCGGCCTGAAAATCCTCATCGGGCTCAAGGGAGGGGTCCTTTTGTGCCGCATACCAAAGCGGCGTGCCCTCCTCGACGGTCAGAGGATAGACCGAGACGTGATCGGGAGCCGCCGCGATGATGCCCTCAAGCGACGCCCGCCAACTCCGCGCCGTCTGCCCCGGAAGCCCGCACATCAAATCGCAGGACACATCGAGCCCGGCGTCTTTACAGGCGCGCAAAGCACCGAGGGCGCGGTCTGCCGTATGAATCCGCCCGATCGAAGCGAGCTCATCGTCATCAAGCGTCTGAACCCCGAGAGAGATACGGGTGACGCCGGCCTCTTTGAGCTCCGCCGCAAGTGCCGGGGTCATGGATTCGGGGTTCGCCTCGCAGGAAAATTCCTTCGGTGAGGCGACCAGCGAGACGGAACGGCAGAACCGCACCAGACGCTCCCCCGCAAGCGAGGGCGTCCCGCCGCCGATATAGACGGTCTCGATTTCGGCGAGCGCGCCGGCGCACTCGAACTCGCGAAATCGAGCTTCGAGCAATTCGAAATACCCATCCATCGCCTCATCACGCAGAGACGGTGAAAACCCCCGCGAATCAAAGTCACAATACCGGCACTTCTGGGCACAGAACGGGACATGGATATAGAGCGCGGTGATCGCCATGGGCGCCTAGCCTTCGAGCGGATGCGGAGGGATCGGCTCCCCCGCTGCAAGAGCCACCTCGCAGGCGGTCACATCCCGTTCGATGGCGTCGACGAGGTTCATGAAGTCCTCGTAGGACGTGCATCGAACGACCTTCGCGCGCCATTGAGCCGCATGCGGCATGCCTTTGAGATACCAGCTTGCGAACGATCGCGCCCGCGCCATAAACGGCAGGAGCTCGTTCACAAGGCCAAGGTGCTCTCGCAGGACGTCGAGACGCTCTTTCGAGCTACGCTCGGGGACAGGTTCACCCTCGAGCGCAAGGGCTTGCGCATCGCCGAAAACCCACGGATTCCCATACGTTCCCCGCGCGATGAACACGGCGGAGGCACCCGACTGTTTAAGGTGGGAAGCGGCGGCCTCGGCTGAGAAGATGTCTCCGGAGCCGATCACCGGGATGTCGACGACATCGGCGACCTCATCGACAATCGACCAATCGGCCTCCCCGTTATAAAGCTGCGTTGCGGATCGCCCGTGGACGGCGACGGCAGAGGCACCGGCCTGCTCGAGCATCTCGGCGAACACGGGAGCGTTGCGGTCCTCCGCGTAGAAACCGGAGCGAATCTTTACCGTCACCGGCACATGGGCTGCGCCAACGGCCGCCTTGACGATGGCCTCGGCAAGATCAGGTGTCTTCATGAGCGCCGAGCCCTCACCCTTGGTGACGACCTTGCGCGCCGGACACGCCATATTGATATCGATAAGCGAAAGCCGATCGCCGACACGCTCCTCGACGGCCGCGATGCCGCTCGCAAACTGCTCCGGATTCGAGCCGAAGAGCTGAACACAGATCTGAGGCTCCTCGTCGGCCGGCAGCACAAGCCGCCACGTCTTATTGCTTGCATAGGCAAGCCCGGCAACGCTCACCATCTCGCTGTAACAGAGCGCCGCGCCGCGTCGACGGCACATGATACGGTAGGCCGGGTCGGTGACGCCTGCCATGGGAGCCATGAGAAACGGCTGCTCGGCATACGCGGCGAGCAGCCGTTTGGAATACGAGGAAGGTGCCATGGGCTATTCGTCCACCTTGAGAATCGCCATGAAAGCCTCCTGCGGAACCTCGACCGAGCCGATGGCCTTCATACGCTTCTTGCCCTCTTTTTGTTTCTCCAACAGCTTGCGCTTACGCGAGATATCGCCGCCGTAGCACTTGGCGAGCACATCCTTGCGGCGCGCTTTGACGGTGGAGCGGGCGATGATCTTGTTGCCGATAGCACCCTGGATCGGCACCTCGAAGAGTTGTCGCGGGATAATCTCCTTGAGTTTGTCGCAAAGACCGCGCGCCAGGGTATAGGCCTTATCCTTGTGGACGATAAACGACAGGGCGTCGACCTCGTCGCCCGAAAGCAAGATGTCCAACTTGACGAGCTCGGAGGGACGGTACTCATCGAACTCGTAATCGAGCGAGGCATAACCCTTCGTGCGGCTCTTGAGCTGATCGAAGAAGTCAAGGATAAGTTCAGCGAGAGGCATATCGAAATGCATCTCGACCGATTTGCTCGTGAGATGGATCATGTCCGTCGTGATGCCGCGGTGCTCGATCGCAAGCTGCATGACGGCGCCGGTGTATTCCGGAGGGCAGATGATCTTCGCCTTGAGGAAGGGCTCCTCGATGCGCTCGATACGCGTGACGTCGGGCAGGTCCTGGGGGCTCCGCACATCGACCATCGTCCCGTCCGTCTTATAGACGTGGTAGTCGACCGAGGGGCTTGTGGCGATCAGGTCGAGGTTGAACTCGCGTTCAAGACGCTCTTTCACGACCTCCATATGGAGGAGGCCCAGGAAGCCGACGCGAAAACCGAAGCCGAGGGCGACCGACGTCTCGGGTTCCCAGATCAGCGAGGGATCGTTGACGTGAAGCTTCTCGAGCGCGTCGCGCAAGCTCTCATAATCCTTGTTGTCGATGGGAAACAGACCCGTATAAACCATGGGCTTAGCTTCGCGATAACCAGGAAGCGGCTCATCGCACAGATTGTCGACCCAGGTGAGTGTATCGCCCACATGGACGGCCTCCGGGTCCTTGAGACCGGTCACAACATAGCCGACCTCGCCCACCGTGAGAGCGTCGACCGGGGTCTCAGCAGGACGCTTGACGCCGACGCCGTCGACGAGGAAGTCGCCCTTCGCCTGCATCATGAGCAGACGGTCACCCTTTTTGATGGAACCATCGAACACGCGGACCGTCGCGACGACACCGCGGTATTCATCGAAATAGGAATCAAGAATCAACGCCTTGAGCGGTCCCGCGGCGTTGCCCTTGGGAGGCGAGATCAAAAAGACGATCGATTCGAGCAGGTCATGGATGCCTTCGCCCGTCTTACCCGAGACGCAGACAGCATCATCGGCGGGAATCGCGAGGTCGTCCTCGATCTCCGCCTTGACCTCATCAGGGTGCGCCGAGGGAAGGTCGATCTTGTTGATCGCGGGAACGATGTCGAGGTTCGCATTCATGGCGAGCGATGCGTTCGAGACGGTCTGCGCCTCGACGCCCTGCGTTGCGTCGACAACGAGCACGGCGCCTTCACAGGCGGCAAGCGAGCGTGAGACCTCGTAGGTAAAGTCGACATGGCCCGGCGTATCGATCAAGTTGAACTGATACGTCTCACCGTCATCGGCGTCATAGGAGACGCGCACGGCATTGGACTTGATGGTGATACCGCGCTCGCGCTCGATATCCATCGTGTCGAGAAGCTGCGACTCCATATCGCGCTCGTCGACGGTATGGGTGAGCTCGAGAATGCGATCGGAGATCGTGGACTTGCCATGATCGATGTGCGCAACGATCGAGAAGTTGCGGATGTGGGAGATGTCGAAAGTATTCATGATGGCTATCTTACCTGAGCGCCCCATAAAAAAGGAACCCGTTCATAAAAACGGGTTCCTTTTATGCGCGTAATCTATGTAGTGTGAAGTTTACAACTTAAGCGTTGATGCTGTTCACGAGCTTGGCGAGACCGGACTTGCGGTTGCTGGCCTGGTTCTTGTGGATGACATGCTTGGCGGCAGCCATGTCGAGACGCTTGGTGACGGTCTTAAGAGCGGCCTGGGCCTTCTCGGCATCACCCTCGGCAACGGCGGACTGGACGCGCTTGGTCAGCGTCTTGAGCTCGGACTTGACAGCCTTGTTGCGGATGCGAGCTGCCTCATTGGTGCGGATACGCTTCTTCTGAGACTTGATGTTTGCCACTTCTGGAGTTCCTTTCGAGTACTTACTGAAAAATGTATGACACCTCTGAGACACGGTGAGGTCATGCAAGCGCTAACTATAGCACGGGGTTTTGACAGGTAAAAGGACGTTTTGAGAAAAAAGGCAGGTCTCATCACGATTTTTGCACGATATGCGTCACCCAAAGCAAAAGGGCGGTCTTGGAGTCCGCTGAGCCTTTGAGGGCAAGTTCGACGTCGACAGCCTCCTCGAGGGCAGAGAGAAGCTCGTCCATCTTGAAACGTCTTGCCCAACCCAGATGGTTCTTGACCTGCCAGCCTTGAAGCCCGAGCGTCGCGGCGAGCTCGCGCCCTTGGCCACGGGCATCGAGGGCCTTGGCGCAGATCAGCTCGCGGATACGTCCGCACAGAAGCGTATAGGTCCAAACATAGCTTTTGGCAGGCAAAAGGTTGAATAGCTCCATCGAACGTCGCATATCCCGGGCGGATACCGCGTTGAGAAAATCCCAAGGCTGGACCTCGGCTGTGCGGACGATCCAGCGCTCAACATCTCCCAGCTCGATCTGCGGGCCATCAACCAGCGAAGCGAGCTTTTTGAGATCGTTATCGAGCATGCGGGTGTCCTCGCCCGAACGCGACACAAGCTCCTCGGCAGCCGAGGTGGAAATCGTCTTTCCATGCTGTGAGGCCATCTGCTGGACGCGCTTGGGAAGTTCCCATCGCTTCATCGTCGAGCAATCGACGATGGCCTTCTTATCGATCTTGGCGACAGATTTATAGAGGCGCGTGTTCTTGGCGAGCGAATCGGCGACGATCAGGCAAACGGTCGAGGGGCTCGGATTCTTGAGATACTCGACGAGAGGCTCGCTCACAGCTTTCGCCAGGCGCTGGCAGCCCCCCAGAATCACCAGGCGAAAGTCAGCACCCATGGGGAGCGTGTTCAACGAGCCGATGACGGATTCGATATCGGGATCCTTCGACATGTCGCGCTCGTCGAGGTTGAATTCAACCATACCGGATTTTTCAAGCCGCGCCTTCATGCGCGAGACGGCATGGTCGCGCTTGACACCATCGGTGCCGACGATCAAATATGCGGGGAGCAGCTGCTGGTCCGCCATAGGGCCTCCTGTAAAACTTAGAACGCAACCATTCTACGGCAGAGCGCAGACCGTGTCGGCAAAACCGCCCCGTTGAAGCGAGACGCGTGGTCCGGCTTCCCCCGGCGCGACGCAAACATCACCGGCGTCGATCGTACAGATAAAGGCGGCACCGCTTTTGGCCACAGCTTCTCGACATTCTTTCGATGGGTGACCGTAGCGATTTCCCTCCCCTGCGCTCGCAACACACAGCTCGGGTTTGAGCACCTGGAGAAGATTGGAATCGACCGAAACCTTCGATCCGTGATGACCGACTTTCAAAACATCGATATCCCCCACCTCATCGGCATACGCATGCTCCTGATCCACCTCGGAATCTCCGGTCAATAACATCGTGAGCGATCGCGAGCCGTCGCTGAAATCAACCTTGAGACAAAGGGAGTCCTCGTTCTCAAGGCCGCGCACACTCGAACGAGGCCACACGACCCGGGCCGTGAAACCGCCGATCGTGAGTAAATTGCCGCGTTCGACTTCCTCGATCTCGATGTCGTCCATCGCAAGCGCCTCGGGCTCCGAGGCCGATGCCCCTTTCGCGACGATCAACCGCTCAACGTTCATGCTTTGCAAAATATCGGGGAGACCGCCCCAATGGTCCTCATCCCAGTGGGTGATGACGACACCGTCAAGATGATGGACGTTCTGCCGCGACAAGGCTTCGACGACACGCCCATCAACCCCGGCGTCGACCAAGAGCGTCGATGCTCCCTGGCGAACGAGGATGGCATCGGCCTGACCCACATCCAAGATGGTGACCGATGGAGGAGCGAAACGGTCCCAATAGACATAGGGAATCAGGACCGCGAGCACAGATAACACGAGGACGACAGCGACCCCAAACCGACGTGGCCGAGGCCACAGGACATATAGGAGAGCCAGCAATAACCACGGCGCACAAAGGAGGGGTCCGGACTCGCTGACCGAAATTGAGGCCATGGGCAGAGAGGAAAACAGCTGCTCCAAAAAGAGCGCGCAACGGGCGGCGGCAAGCGGGACTTCGCAGAGCGCGATAAGGGGCGAAAACAAACCAATGAGAGGAGCCGAGATGACCCCCAGCATCAAAAGTGCGCTGAGGACGGGGCCGATACAGAGATTGGCGAGAGGGGCGACCGGCGAGAGGGAGCCGAAGACAGGAAGCGTCAACGGTGCGGTCGCCAATTGGGCGACAAGAGTCAGTGCAAGAGGCGATGCGATAAAATCCGGCAAGCCGAACAGACTGAATACATAGCCCAGATAAGATGCGAAAAACAAGATTCCCAAAACGCTCGCGCAGGAAAGCCGAAAACCCAGATCGAACGCCATGGACGGGTTAAGCACAAGCAGGATGCACATAGTGCAGGAAAGGGCCGAGATGCCGTGCCGTCGACGCCCGAACAAACCGACGAACAAACCGGCGCCGACCATACAACACGACCGGACGGCCGAAGCGGAAGCTCCGGTGAAAACCGTATAGGCGAGACCGACCGATAACATCGCTAGGACACGGACGCGTCTGTTGACACGGAGCCTCATCGCAAAGTCCTCCGCAAGAAAGCAGACGAGCGCGAGATGGCTGCCAGAGACCGCAATGAGATGGGAGGTTCCGGTTCTAGAGAACCACTCGGCACCGGGCCCGGCTTTGAGTTCGCTCGACCTTCCGCAGACGATACCCGCAACCAGTGGCCCAGCGACCGGATCCACGGAATCAATCGTCGATATGACACGCGTGCGAAATGCCTGGAGCGGAGATACGGTGTCCTCGTTCACCCCGAGAACCTTGACGACTTTCACGCGTCTCATCTCGCGCCTGAAAAAGCGCATCCTCCCCCATTCATCATCGTCAAACGCTGAAACCCGGCCGACCACCCGGACCGTGGCGCCTTGGGGCAGATCACGAGGGGCGACAAGCAAAACCGAACCGATAGCATCGCCATCCTTGAGAGCGTCCGCGTGAAAGGAATAGCCATCGTCCGATATAGAGGGATCGCCTGCGACACGAAACGTCAGCCGGCTTGCAGGGACGTGACCAAGGGCCCGATATGACGCGGTCGCCCCGATAACCCAAAACATCGAAGAAATGCAGCCCAGAACCAAACCGATACCAAACGTCAAGAGATAGCGGAAAAGCGTCTGTCGAGCTCGAAAGAGCCATGCAAGCACGAGGCAGCCGACAGCGGAGCCGACGATTATGATGGTCGATTTGGAGTAGGTCCCCGACCCTGAGAGGCAAATCTCGGCACACAGGGGCAAGATCGCCAACACGGAAACAAGTACACCCACCACGGCAGCGGCTGCGACCGGGATAAGCGGACGAGGAGGAAACTCTCGGCCTCGGCCGGTCATATGCAAATCTTTCCCTGAAGCTTAGCGAACTTCTTCTCCCCGATGCCCGAGACCCTCATAAGGTCATCCGTGCTTGCAAACGGTCCGTTTTGGGTCCGGTCGTCGATAATCGCTTGCGCCGTCGAGGGACCCACTCCGGGAAGGGTCTCAAGCTCGGTGGCATCGGCGGAGTTGATGTTCACCAGGCCAGATGTCGAAACCGCAGCGGAGTCTCCGGCGACGGCCGACCCCTCAGCTCCACCGCTCGAAATTTCCCCCTCCCGTGGGATATGTATCTTTTGGCCGTCAGTTACCTTGGACGCTCGATTGACCGAAGATACATCGGCATCGTCCTCGAGGCCGCCCGCAGCATCAATCGCATCGGCAATGCGTTGAGAGGTCGTCAGGCAGTAGACCCCGGGGGTCCGCACTGCCCCATCGACGTCTACGTAGACCTCCTCATCGGCGGTATCCTGATTTTTCGAAGAAGAAGCCCCCTGGTCGGAAGCAAAATCAGATCCAGAGGAGGAGCCCCTATCTCCCCGCTCGATTTCCACACCGCCATCGGATGGACTGGTAACGGCCGAAAACGCCATACCGCAGGCAGCGGCAATCGCCACAAGCAGAGAGACCAGGATCACCTTATGTTCAAGGAGACCGCGCGCGGCCCGCTCCGCCTTACGATTCAGTTCATGTCGTTCTCGCTGTGCCATGGAAACCTCCCGATTCCATCATCGGGGAACGGAGGAGTATCGCGAGCGGACTTGGGAACATTCGGCCGGCGACCTTGACGGATATCCGACGCCTCTTTAATTTAATGACAAAAAATATGCATCAAGAAACCCGCGAAAGGAAACGCAAAGACCGCCAGCAGGCAAAACAATGGACCGGTTATGCAAAAACATAACCGGTCCATCCATCGTCATTGAGACATTTGACTATAAATCTCGCGAGGAGCGAGAACCTCATGCCGCTGTTTAAGGGTCCGAGGCGGTTTATATGAGTGACTGTCGAAGTCGACATACTCCGTCTCGCGCAGCAGACGCTCGATCCAACCTTCATGGTCGAAGGATTCCCACGCCTCGTGCACCTGGTCGAGTTTCGCGTGCGTCTCGGGACGGCGGGGCATGAACAGCGTGCAGCAATCGGGAGCCGCTTCCGTCGAGATATCGAACGTGCCGATCTCCTCGGCCCGCGCGATGATCTCCTGCTTATCGGAACCGATCAGAGGGCGGAACACGGGAATCTCGACGGCCTCGTTGACCGCCATGATGTTCTCGAGCGTCTGGGACGCCACCTGACCCAACGACTCACCCGTGACGAGTGCTTTCGCGCCCTCGATATGGGCAATGCGCTCGGCAATGGAATACATGACGCGTCGGTACATGATCACGCGCAGGTTGCTCGGACATGCAACCGAGATCTCGCGCTGGCAGTCCCCAAAGGGCACGACGTAAAGCCGTCCGATCTGCACGCCCGGCGCCAGCGCCCGGATGATGTCCTGGACGAGGTATTCACTCGTATCGGAAGTCTGCGGGCGACCTGAGAAATGGATTGGGACGCACACGGCGCCGCGACGCGCAAGCATCCACGTAGCAACCGGCGAATCGATGCCGCTCGAGAGGAGCGTCACCACCTTGCCGGCAGACCCGACCGGGAGACCGCCCACGCCGCGCTCGGAACGGGCATAGACATAGACGCTTCCCTGAACCACCAGCACGTTGACCATGGCATCAGGATCGTGCATCCGAACCTTCTTGTCGGGAAAGGCCTCACAGAGAACCTCGCCGACCTGCCGGTTGATATCGATCGAAGTCAGGGGGTAGTCGGTGTTCGAGCGCTTCGCATGGACCTTGAACGTCTCGAACGACGCAACCTCGCGCAGCGCCTTGACCGCGGCGGCACAATACTCCTCCGGATCACGATTGGTGTGATAGGCAAGCGAAACACGGGCGACACCCGGCACCGTCCTGATCACATGCGAGGCGGGTTCAGCATCATGTTCATTGAACGTCACGAGGATGTAACCGGAAATTCGAGACACGGCCTTCACGGAAAAGGCGGCCAAAGCCGCCTTGATGTTATCCATGAGGATATGTTCGAAGTACGCGCGGTTTTTGCCTTTCAGTCCAACCTCGTGATAGTGGACCAGGCAGACGCGACTTGCCATCTAGTCTTCAGCAACCTTATGGCCGAGCGCCTTCTCATAGCGATCGTGGTCATAGGAAATATCGCCGTCGATGATCTCGTTCATGGCCATCGAGATGGTGTCCTCGCCGGAAACCGAGATGGTGATGTCGTCGACATCCTGAACGGAAAGCACACGATTATGCTGGCTGCGAATCATGCTGTTGATATCGCAAGCGCGCTTGGACGCAAGCGAGGCAAGCAGGAAACGATTGTTGTCGGTCTTATCGAGAAGATCATCGATGGGAGGCTTCACAACGGACATCTGGCCTCAGTTCCTTTCATGCTTATCGAGAACGCGAACGAGCTCATCGGTCGCGAGGTCGAGGTCATCGTTGACGATGACGTCATCGTAGCGGTCGGCAAGGGCGAGCTCGTCGGCCGCGTCGGCAAGTCGAAGCTCGAGCGACTCGGGAGTCTCACTGCCGCGCCCTTCGAGACGCTGGCGCAAGGTGTCGAGCGACGGCGGCTTAATGAAGATAAGGACGGCATCGGGAAAACGCTTCTTAACCTGAAGGGCACCCTGCACATCGATCTCAAGAATCAAGGAAGCACCGCTCTTGAGCTTGGACTCGACTTCGCTAACGAGGGTGCCGTAGCAGTTGCCATGCACCTCCGCCCATTCGACGAACTCACCGGCGGCGACACGACGGTCGAACTCATCACGGGTGAGGAAATAATAGCTCACGCCATCACGCTCGCCCTCGCGCGGAGCTCTCGTGGTAGCCGAAACCGTCAGGCCCAGGTTGGAGCGGCGATCGCGCACACGTGCGACGAGCGTGCCCTTGCCTGCACCCGACGGTCCGGAAATCACAAAGAGCTTGGAATTCGTAGCGCCCACTTATTTGGTCAGCTGCTCGAGGAGCTGCTCGCGCTGACGGACGCCGAGACCCTGGACGCGACGGGTAGCGGAAATCCCGAGCTCCTCCATGATCTTCGCAGCTTTGGCCTTGCCGTAACCGGGCAGCGACTCGATGAGCGTGGAGACCTTCATGCGGGAAGCGATGGGATCGTCGGAGTTGAGGACGGACTCGAGGGACTTCTCGCCCTTCTTGATCTGCTCACGAAGCTCAGCGCGGGCGTGACGGGCGGCAGCGGCCTTCTCAAGAGCCTGCTTGCGCTGCTCATCGGTAAGCTGAGGGAGTGCCATTCGAACCTCCAAATAAGTTGGGTTTAACGTTTTTCAAATCAGCATTTTAGCACGTAGAACGCTCAAAATGCCCAATCGACGGCCATATAGGTTAGACGATGGGGCATCAAAGTGCAAGCTAGATGCCCAAAAGTTGTACCCGCCGGGCCCGATTTCACACAAAGGATGCGAGATTTACAGGAAATCGAGCAGATGGTTGTGCTAAAAGCGCACGTAAAAGCATGAATAGCAAAACCGGCCGCCCCGCAAAAGAGGGACGGCCGGCAATCAGGCAGACAACAGCCGAGTTTAAACTTCCCGGACGAGCTCATCGACGATGGCTTCAAAAGAGGCGACGGGGTCATCGGCACCGGTGATCGGTCGGCCGACGACGATATGACTCGCGCCACGGGAGATCGCTTGGGCGGGTGTCGCGACACGGGTCTGGTCACCCAGGGCGGCTCCGGCAGGACGAACGCCCGGCGTAACGATCAAGGCATCAGGACCCAGGAGCTCGCGCATCTCG
>ERZ808240.2180-NODE-2180-length-22175-cov-5.571519_pt1 | contig 22175 bp, 16 predicted proteins | sample MGYA00521084_ERZ808240 | MGnify/ENA primary metagenome ERZ808240 (study PRJEB31516, sample SAMN03275571) | gut metagenome | biome: mammalia-associated habitat; material: feces | host: Papio cynocephalus | place: Kenya | collected 2012-08-06 ...
AAGTCAAGGCTCAATATGTCGAAGCGCATGACCGCAAAGACAATTTGAACGACTAATCCTAAACGTAACAAAAGGGGCCGTGTTAAGCGGTCTCTTTTTTTCGTGCTTCGACAAGAAAAAAACCAAGAATTCAACCAAGCGAGAACCAAAACCGTCTTTCATGCTTAGACCTGTTATTCATAAGCGTATATATGGTGGACATTATGCCGTTTCCTTGAATGAGTGGAAAAAACGTGATGTCCTCCGTTTTGGCTTTTTGTAATCGGTCTCTTTTTCCATGGGCATCAAAAGATTCAGTTTCGATTGCATGTTCCTTACTCTAATCAAGATGTTTTTATCCTTGCTTACCCACAAGCTCTCTGATCGTGCTATCAACATATCAACGCGATGGGTTCTTCCTTAGCGTTTAGAGGCATTTTAGATCAATAAAACATAGGACGACTTTTCTAAAAAGATCATAGCCTTAAAGAAAAGCCGAAATTTTTTCTTCTTCCTTTGAACTAATGAAATGGTTTTTGCTAAAATATTTTGGTAAATGAACGAATTTTGGAATGAAATACTTGAATATTTAGACGCTTCTTTCGGCGTCAGTTTGATGAAAGAAGGAAACCCGCAAGGATTTGTAAACTGCATCTTTATGAGCGTTACCACGATTTTTGGGTTTCTTCTTCTGTATCGCGCTCTTTATTTGATGCTTGGAATCTTTGGAAAATCACGGACCTATAAAGAAAGAAAGGATGATAAACGTTATGCGTTCATCTTTTCCGCAAGAAATGAGGAAAAGGTGATTGGGAACCTCATTGAATCCGTGAGAGAACAAACTTACAATCAAAAAAATATCGATATCATCGTTGTGGCGGATAATTGCAATGACAATACGGCCAATATCGCGAGAGAAAAAGGCTGTATGGTTTATGAAAGGCATGACTTAAGCAAATGCAGGAAAGGATACGCATTGCAATTTCTTTTTGAGCATCTTAAGAAAGATCTTCCTCAAGGGATTGAGACTTACTATGCCTACGTCTTTATGGATAGTGATAACGTCATGGCTAAGGATTTCTTGTCAAAACTGAATGATGCTTTTCAGGCGGGATATGATATTGTCACGGGATATAGAAACGTCAAAAATGCGGACGACAACTGGCTTACGGCATTAAGCGCCATTAACTGGTATCGTTCAGTTATCGTTTCTTTGCGCGCCCGCTCTATTTTAAATAGCTGCGCACAAATCGGTGGAACCGGATATGGTGTTCGCTCTTATGTCATTAAAGATGGGTGGGACTATACCATGATTACGGAAGATGGAGAAATGACTACCCGTTTAATGGCCATAGAGCCTTCTTTGAAACTGCTGTTGGATAAAGAAAGTTATAAGAAACTCGGAAAGAAAAAACTCTATCTTTCTCTGCCTAACGGAAAAAGAGTTTCTTTAAGGATTCTCTTAGGAGATAAACTTGATCTGGAGATTCCCGAGAAATATTTAAAGAAATATGGTATACCAAGCGCGAAGAACGAATTCGGGGATATTTGTTTGAAAGAGACTCTTTCTATATCGAATGAGGAAGGGGAAACCGTTTTTATCGTTAATCAGGAATCTTCCCACGTTTCTCATTACATCCGTTTAGGATATGTGGAGAAAGCTCAGTTCTTCGATGAACAACCAACCACCTTAAAAATCACTCTCCGCCAGAGAATACGCTGGGCAAAAGGCGGAATGGTGAACTGGTTCTTTAATGATTGGAAACTATTCTGGTCCTTTATCAAACATCCTCGCTGGTCCAAATATGACATCTATTGGGAGATGTTCCCATATGGCCTTTGGAATTTCTTCATGGGATTTTTCCAATTGTTGATTACAACGATTTTGTGGGCGACCGGTCTTTCTGGAAATGCAGTGGATGGTTGGCAAAACATTTGGAGTTATCTTCTTAATATGACGGTCATCCAATATGTTGGCGGCTTAATCACTGGCATACCTGTCATTATCAAGGAATGGGATAAAGTTCATTTTACCTTTTGGGAGGCTTTTGGCTATATTTTCCTTTGGCCTTTCTATGACATGATTGGAACTCCAATATCTATCGCTTGCTTGTTCATGCATGTCACTTGGAAGCCGGTGCCTCACCACGTCATTAAAAATGGCGATGCATTAATGGATGTGCAGCGTAAAAAGGAAGAAAAACATAAAAGCTAAAGGAAACATCTCAAAACGAAATTTCCCAATCTACGCTAAGAGGCAGAAGACTATTTGAGAAAAGAACAGACGGATTATTTTTATTATTCTTATTGGGAAAGAAAATAAAGATAAGTCAAAACACACTTAACCTTGCGTGTCAAAATCCATATAAATTCGATGTTGACAACGTTTTAAGGGAAGGTAAAATCTTCAATGCATGTGAAAAGGGCTTTACCCCTTTTTTCACGAATGCGGATTACTCGAAAAGGAGAATTGGACAAAATGCCTACAATTAATCAGCTTGTCCGTTCTGGCAGAAAGAGCAACGTCAAAAAGTCTAAGTCACCAGCCTTAGGCAAACGTTATAACTCCTTAACCAAAACGACAACCAATCAACCTAGTGCCCAAAAGCGCGGTGTTTGCACCCGTGTTGGCACAATGACTCCTAAGAAGCCAAACTCTGCTCTTAGAAAATACGCCCGTGTCCGTTTATCGAATGGCTATGAAGTCACCGCTTATATCGGTGGTGAAGGACATAACCTTCAAGAACACAGCACCGTCATGATTCGTGGCGGCCGTGTGAAGGACCTTCCAGGTGTTCGTTACCACATTATCCGTGGTACGCTCGATTGCGCCGGTATCGAAGCGCGTCGTCAGGGCCGTAGCCTTTATGGTACGAAGAAACCAGCCCCAGCTAAGTAATAGAAAGGATTAGAGATTTATGTCACGTAAAGGAAAAATCGAAAAACGCGATGTCTTGCCAGATCCGATCTATAACAGCAAGCTCGTTACCCGTTTGATCAACCGCGTTATGTATGACGGCAAGAGAGGAACTGCTCAAACCATCATCTATAACTCCTTCAAGATCATCGAAGAAAAAACTCAGAAACCTGCCATCGATGTGTTTGCGACCGCAATCAACAACATCATGCCAGAAGTGGAACTCAAAGTTCGCCGTATTGGTGCGGCCAACTACCAAGTTCCAGTCGAAGTCAGCCCAGAAAGAAAACAAACTCTCGGCCTTCGCTGGCTCGTCACCTATTCCCGTCTTCGCAATGAGAAGACCATGGAACAAAAATTAGCAGGCGAAATCATCGATGCCGCTAATGGAACGGGTGCCTCTGTTAAGAAGAAGGAAGACGTTCATAAGATGGCAGAAGCCAATAAGGCTTATGCTCACTACCGCTGGTAATAAGGAGAATACCCATGGCTGTTGATGAAAATGATATTGTTGAGAGCGCCACTTACGACCTCCCACACACCCGCAACATTGGTATTATGGCTCACATCGATGCTGGTAAAACCACAACGACTGAGCGTATCCTTTATTACACAGGACGTACCCACAAAATCGGCGAAGTTCACGAAGGAACCGCCGTCATGGACTGGATGGTCCAAGAGCAAGAGCGTGGTGTCACAATCACTGCATCTGCTACAACCGCTTTCTGGAAAGGCTATCGTTTAAATATCATCGATACCCCAGGGCACGTTGACTTCACTGTCGAAGTTGAGCGTTCTCTCCGTGTTCTCGATGGTGCGGTTACCGTTCTTGATTCCAAAAACGGCGTTGAGCCACAAACCGAAACCGTTTGGAGACAAGCCGATAAATATGAAGTTCCAAGAATCGTCTTCTGCAACAAGATGGACGCTATCGGCGCGGACTTCTTTATGTGTTTAGACACTCTCAAAGAAAGACTTGGCGTGAAATACGCCGCCTTCCAGCTTCCTATTGGAAAAGAGAGCGGATTTATCGGGGAAGTGGACCTTGTCAAGATGATTGCTTGGGTCTTTAGCGATAAGAAAGAAGAAGCCCCAAAACAAGTCGAAATCCCTGATGATTTAAAAGAGCAAGCGAAAGAATACCATCAAAAGCTCATTGAGGCCTTGGCCGATTATGATGAAGACCTTATGATGATGGTTCTTGATGGACAAGAGCCAAGCGTTGATATGATTAAGGCCGCTGCTCGTAAGGCTGTATTAACCGCGAAATTCTTCCCAGTTTTCTGTGGCACCGCCTTCAAAAACAAAGGCATCCAATTATTATTGGACGCTGTTATTGACTATTTGCCATCCCCTCTTGATATTCATGGTGAAAAGGGCAAACTCAATGGTGAGGATTATGTCTGCAAAGTTACGGATAATGCCCCATTCATTGGCTTAGCCTTCAAGATTGCCACCGACCCATTCGTTGGCCGTTTGGCCTATGTCCGTGTCTATCAAGGAGAATTAAAGAGCGGAACCTATATTCTTAACTCTTCGAATGGCAAACAAGAGCGTATCGCTCGTTTGGTCTTGATGCACGCCAACCACCGTCAGGAAGTCAGCGTTCTTCACGCTGGCGAAATCGGCGCCGTTGTCGGCTTAAAGAACACCACGACTGGCGACACCCTTTGCGATCCATCTGAACCGGTCGTTCTTGAATCCCTCGAATTCCCTGAACCAGTCTTGGAAGAGGCTGTCGAGCCTAAGACCAAGGGCGATTTGGAGAAGATGAATATCGCCATCCAGAAATTGGCGGAAGAAGATCCGACCTTCAAAGCGCATACGAATACGGAAACCGGCCAAACCATCATCGGCGGCGTCGGCGAGCTTCAGCTCGATATCATCGTTGACCGTATGAGACGTGAATTCGGTGTCGAAGTCAACGTCGGAAGACCGCAAGTCAACTATCGTGAAACCATCCGTAAGACTGGCGAAGCGCAAGGCCGTTATGTCAAACAAAGCGGTGGTCATGGTCAATACGGTGATGTTTGGATCCGTTTCGAACCAAACCCAGGAAAAGGCTTCGAATTCGTTGACGCTATCGTCGGCGGAGCCGTTCCAAAGGAATTCATCAAGCCTACGCAACAAGGTCTTGAAGATGCCCTTGGCCGTGGTTTGATCGCCGGCTATCCGGTTATCGATATCAAAGCAACCTTATTTGACGGTTCCTATCACGATGTCGACTCTTCCGAAGCCGCTTACAAGATCGCCGCTTCCATGGCTTTGAAAGCCGCCGCTAGCAAGTGCGATCCTGTCATTCTCGAGCCTATCATGAAAGTCGAAATCACCGTTCCAGAAAAGTACTATGGCGATGTCATTGGCGATGTCAGCCGTAGACGTGGTGAGATCACAGGAGAAATCCAACGCGGCAACGCTAAGGAAATCGACTGCTTCGTCCCACTTGCTGAAATGTTCGGCTATGTCACTGATTTGCGCTCCTTGACGCAAGGTCGTGGAAACTTCATGATGGCCTTTGACCACTATGGAGAATGCCCACGCTATGTCCAAGATCAAATTATTGCGAATAGCAATATGTCTAACCGCTAATTTTATTGATTATTCACGTAGTGAGATTTACAATACATTAGCAATTTGTTGAAAACCATTATTGGAGGAATAAAAACAATGGCAAAAGAGAAATTCAACCGTGACCGTGTCCACGTTAACGTTGGTACAATCGGCCACATCGACCATGGTAAGACAACCTTATCGGCTGCTATCATGCACGTTCTTAGCTTAGTTGGCAAAGAAACCAACGGCGTCGATGGCAATGCGAAAGACGTCGGCTATGCTGGCATTGACTCTACACCAGAAGAGAGAGCTCGTGGTATCACCATTAACTCCGCTCACGAAGAATACGAAACCAAAACCCGTCACTATGCCCACGTTGACTGCCCAGGGCACGCTGACTATATCAAGAACATGATTACCGGCGCCGCACAAATGGATGCCGCTATCCTTGTTGTCGCCGCTACCGATGGTGTTATGCCACAAACCCGTGAACACGTCTTACTTGCTCGTCAAGTCGGCGTTCCATCCATCATCGTCTTCCTTAATAAGTGCGATATGGTCGACGATCCAGAATTAATCGACTTAGTCGAAATGGACGTTCGTGACCTTCTTACTTCTTACGGATTCCCAGGTGATACATTACCAGTCATCCGTGGCTCTGCTTTGAAGGCCCTTCAAGTTACCTCCAGCAAAGACCCAGATGCCAAACCAATTCTTGAGTTATTGCATACTCTTGACACCTATATCCCAGATCCAGTTCGTTCTGATGACAAGCCATTCTTAATGCCTATCGAAGATGTCATGACCATCTCTGGCCGTGGCACTGTCGTTACTGGCCGTGTTGAGCGTGGTGTTGCTCACATCAACGACGAAGTCGAAATCGTTGGTATCAAACCAACTCAAAAATCCGTCATCACCGGTCTCGAAATGTTCCGTAAGACCCTTGATTACGCGGAAGCTGGCGATAACATCGGCGCTCTTCTCCGTGGCATCACCCACGACCAAGTCGAACGTGGCCAAGTTCTTGCCAAACCAGGATCTATCGTTCCACACGATAAGTTCACTGCTACCGTCTACGTCCTTACTAAAGAAGAAGGCGGACGTCATACTGGCTTCTTAAAAGGCTATCGTCCACAATTCTTCTTCCGTACCACCGATATCACCGGCACCATCGACCTCCCAGCCGATGTCGAAATGGTTATGCCAGGTGACCACGTTACCTTCACCGTTACCTTGATTCACCCAGTTGCTTTGGAAGCTGGCACCAAGTTCTCTATCCGTGAAGGCGGCAAAACCGTTGGTTCCGGACAGGTTGTCGAAATCATTCACTAATTTCTGATTAGTCACATCAAGCCCCTGCATTCCGTAGGGGCTTTTTGTTTTAATGCTTTCTTATTTCTTTGATATAACCTATATTAATTTCTATGGAAAACGAAGATTTATTAACACCTGCACCGATTAGCAAAAGGGCCTTTGCTTTTATCGTGGATTTTGTTTTGGCTTTTCTTATCGGAACTTTGCTCAATTCTTTTTTGACGGGCACTTATATGTTTGACGCCTTAAACGGCAATACGCTTCGACAAGAGTATTATTCTTTCGCGAAAGATTCGGGTCTTTTCCAGACGACAGCAGATGATTCCGGGGAGATTCAAACCATCTCTTTATTCGGCTATGCGGAAGACGGAAAAGAAAATTCCTCTTTAGGGTATATCGCCACTCCGAACGGAGAGCTAGGCTATGAAGCCTATTTGGATAAAGTATGGAATTACTACACCGTCTTTTATCCGACGGATTCAAGAATGATTCAGCCAGAAAATTACACTTATTCCCCTGATGCATTAGACTCTTATAAGGAATTTACCTACACGAAGATTTTCCTTTTGCCGGAGATTGAAACGGTAGAAGGAAAGAAAGACGCGGTTTTATATTCAAATGATGATTCTCAGCTTTATTTCCAATATGCCGTGAATGAGGAGGGCACTCCGGATTTTGCCAAGAAACCGATTTTAAGAAAAGAGATACAGGATAAGGTGGATGCGAAGGATGCCGACACTTTAAAGAATCTCAGAAATTATTTCCTGTCCGTCGACGAGACAAGCGGAAAATTATCCGGAATATATTATGACGCCGCTCTTCATATGGAAGGCCAAAAAGGTTCCAATCAGACCTATTTCACCGATCATTACTATAAGGTTCAAATGATTTCCTGGGAATGTTCCTTAACGGCTGTATTGCCTATTTATTTCATTTTCCTTTATCTCATCCCTGTATGCGATAAGAAGGGGAGAACCTTAGGGAAATTCGTTTTCCGTTTAGCGGTGGTAAGGGAAGATGCTGTCTATATGAATCCCTTGCAAAGATGCCTTAGACCATTATTCATGCTCATCCTTGCCTCTTTAACCCTTATTCCGAATTCGGGAGTGAGCATGATGGCTTTTGGCGCGGCTTGCTTGATTGATTTCGCTTTCTGCGCTTTCTCTAAAACCGGGAAGGGGACTATTCATGATCGCCTCTTTAAGACGACGGAAGTATCTCTTAAAGGCTCGGAAATCTTTGCCAACTACGAAGATAAAGAGATGTATCTTGCCAAGCATCAACCTCAAGAATCTTTCGATGACGGAAGGATGCTAAAAGAGGACACCATTTTGGATCTTTCGACTATCAACGCCCGAAGAGATGAGGCAAGGAATATGACTTCCTTTGATGATTTTGAAAAAGCGAAAGATGAGGAGTACGCCAAAAAGGAAGCAACGAATCCAACGAACAAAGTAAATCTCAACAAAGAAGAATAAAAAAACGGCCTTAGAAATGCAAATCTAAGGTCTTTTTCTTTATCCAATAGAGCTTGCTGTCCCTGTCGTAGTAAATTTCTTCGTCCTTTCTCATGAAGGAAAAATAATCGCGAATATCTTTGATGTAGCGCTTAAAGGTCAAATCGTTGATCAATAATTCGGCTTGAACCTCTTTTTTGCTAAGGAATCGGTTATTAAGAAGTTTGTCGTAGATGTAGAGGATTGAAACGTTTTTCTTAAAAGGAGAATTTTTCATTTCCATGATTTTATTGTTTTCTAATGCAAAACGTAACAAAAGAATGCGTTTTTGATGATAATTCACTATAGTTATTAAGCATGAAACAAAAGGAACTCTCATCTTATAAAGACAATGCGATTGCCTCAAAAGGAAAAATCATTTTATCCAATATTGCCGATTATCTTGTGACGATGTTGCTGACTCTTTTTGCATACATGCTCATTTTCTCTCAAATCTTTTCTGCCGTCCCTCAAACGAAAAATCTCAAAAGCTCTATTTTTTCTTCTCAAACTTCATTAAAGGAAATTGTTGCCAAAACTCACCTTCAGACCTTTAAAAGCGGTGGGGAAGAGCTTTATAGCGTCTCTGAAATGACGGATTCTTTCTTGCTTACTTACGCGAAGACTTCTTTCTACTTAAACGAAAGGGAATTTCCTTATTCCACGCATGAAGGGTACGTTAATAAAAAAGTCAGCGAGGAAGATACTTTTTTAGCGAAGGGATATTGGAAGGACCCTCTTGGCTATTATTTTTTTGTTTACAAAGAAGGTGAGCCCGAATTGTCCTCTTATGTGTATGACGGAAAAGATTATTCTTCCGAAAAAGACGAATATTTCTATCTTAAGGCCTCTCTTTTTGAGAAAAATGTTTTTGATGATTATTTCGAAATCAAAACAAACGACCTTCCTCTCTATCGTCAGCTTTCCTTATCTAAGGCAACTCTTTTGGCCGACTATTTGGTCTATGGTGAAAAAGGGGAGTCCGCAAAAAACGTTTATCGGGCTTTGTCCTCTTCCTTTCAGCACGCTCAAGGCCTTTTTATCTCGGAAGTGGAGAACTCCCTGTCTTCTTACGTTAAGGAGAATGCCATTTTTTTGGAGAGCTATAAGAAATTGAATCTTGGGTATATTCTTTCTTATTTTCTGAGTTTCTGCTTCGCTTTTGCGGTCGCTGAATTTCTTCTGCCCCTGTTATTCAAAAAGCACCGAACAACGGGAATTTACTTTTTTAAACTGGGTTACTCTACATCCGATGATTTAGAACTTCGTGGGAAAAATATCTTTTTGAAGGGCCTTTTCCGCTTCTTCCTTCAATTTTCCGGTATTTTCTTTGCGTCTTTCTTTTTTTCCTCGCAAGCGATCTATTTTGTCAAGTACGGTTCTTTTTTTACTTTCTTCTATCTCTTGCTTCTCTCTTTTTTGCTGGATTTCCTCTCCCTTATCCTGTCCGTTTTTTCAAAGCGCCATCAAGGGGTAGCTGAAATTTGCAGCGATATCCTTATCAAAAACCCATTGGAATTCGAAATGAAGGTTAACGAAAAAGATGAAAACATCGGAAAAAGCAATCAGTAAAGAACTCATTTATCATCCCGCGAAGACTTGGAAGAGAATCGCTTCGTTTTTTCTGGATGCGGTTATTTTCTTATTTACCGCCGTTACTCTTTTCTCTTTTGCCAATATGGCTTTGCAAGAAACGCCATTCTTAAAAGAGAACAGCAATAAGCGTTTAACGATTCAAAATGAATCGGGGCTCTATGTAGAGGGCAATCTCATTTCCACCTATGTGGATATGGATGAATCTGGTTTATCTGCCGCCCGAGAGAAGAAAGATTTCCTGAAGGAGAAGATCGATGTTTTTTATCGTTCTTCTTTCTTTTCCAATGACGATGCGGAAAAGGAATATCATTCCCGTTGCCTTGAATATTCCTATGGGAATGAGCGCCTTTTTCAAGAGGGAAGAGACGGTAAGGTGGAAGAAAAGCCCCTTAATCCCGAATATTTTGTCGCTTTTTACAAAGAAGAAGTTACGGACCATTGCCTCAGTTATCTTTATACAAGCAAAGAATATGCGGAAACAACAGTCGTTTCTTTGTCGACCATGATTGCGGAATTCGCTTCATGCGCGTTGCTCTCTTCTTTTCTTTTTTTCCTTGTGATTCCTCTTTGGATTTGCAAAAGAGGCAGACAAACCCTCGGCATGAAATCTTTTAAGATCTCTCTTCTTTCCGTAAAAGCGCTTAATGTGACAAGGGCTTCCTATGTAGGAAGATATTTCTTTCTCGTGTTTGTTTATATAATCCTTGGCTTTTTCTCTTTTCTTTTGCCGGAATTCGTTTCTTTGGGGATGTTGCTATTCTCTTCTCGCCATCAAGATTTGGCTGACTATGTTTTTAACCATTACCAAGTGGATTCTTCCAACCAAGAAGTCTATTTGGATTTGGCTGATTATTATCTTCATATGCAAGAGAAAAGCAAGGCGACTTTGGAAAATAAAGAGCTTGATCTCACGAATTCAAAGAAAGGAAATTTCTTTTAGAAACCACTTTCATGATTTTTCTTTGCCGCCATGGGCTAGAATACAGGTGGAAGGAAACTTCCCTGCATATTGCAAACTGATACCCCCGTTTCTTTTGAAAGAAATGAAAAATTAAAACCAGTTTTTCGTTTTTTTGCATTAGCTGTGGGGGTTTTCTCTTTTAAGGAAGGGAAATATGAAACAAAAAATTTTCTATTTGTTAAGTGCCGTTGCTTTGATGGGTCTTGCTTCTTGCAAAAGCGAAGAGGTCTCATCTTCATCTCAGGAGTTTGAATCCTCTCAAGAAAGCCAAGAATCTTCGAATTCAAGCGATGTTTCAAGCAGCCAATTTGGTGATGGTTATGCATTGACCAGCATTGCCAAGGCTTTGGAAATTGCCAAAGAAAATACGGAAGCCACGAAAGAACGTTATTACATCCTTGGGACAATCAAGGAAATTACCGACTACAACTATGGGTCGATGACCATTGAGGATGCGACTGGAAGCATTTTTGTCTACGGTACCTATGGCGCTGACGGAGTGAAACGCTACAACGAGTTGGAAAAGAAGCCGATTGCAGGGGATAAAGTAATTCTTTATGGAACTTTGGTGAACTACAAAGGAACCTTGGAAATTAAATCCGGTTGGATTGTAGAAATGGAACACATTGATCAGGAGGTCTCCTTAGATGATTACCTCACTATGGATATTGCCCAAGCTAGAAAAGCCAAAAAAGGCGACAAGGTGAAAGTGACGGGCAGGGTCGCTCGTTTCACGTATGCCAGTGGATTAAAGAAGAACGGCTTTTTCCTTATCGATTCCGCTTCCTCTATCTATGTTTTTGATTCTGCCCTTGCTTCTCAAGTAGAAGAAGGAGACGAGATTTGTTTGGCTGCCGAAAAAGATTACTGGATACTGGAAAAAGAACAGTCCTATGCTAAAAAGTATAAATATGAAGGCGCTTGTCAATTAACCAATGGAATTCTTGTTAGCAAGAAGAAAACGACTGAGGCGTTGGATTTCTCTTTTGCCAAAGAGACGACTATCAAAGAATTTGTGAATATTCCTGTCACGAATAATATCTCTAGTGAAGTCTTCAAAGTGAATTCTTATATTAAGAGGCAACAAAAAGAAGGCCAAAACTTCGTCAATTACTATTTCTATGACATTGATGGGAAAACAGGGTCCTACGCTTACACCCAATGCAATGGCGCCGATTTCTCTTACCTTGATCAATTCGACGGGAAAATTTGCACCGTTTATTTAAGCGCCATTAACGCAAAGAGCACGGCTTCTGGATGCTTCTGGCGTTTTGTTCCTCTTTCCGTGAAAGACGAGAACTATCAATTCGATACGACGAATGTGGGAGAATATGTATACGACTATCACATTGACGGCTTGCTCGAATCTGTTTATGCCGGCGATCCAATCAAGAGCATGCCAAAGAACGTTTCTTCTACTCTTTTAGGCTTTGAGAACGCAACCATCACCTACACTTCCTCTAATGCCGAAGTCGCCTATTTCGAAGAAAAAGAAGATGAGTTTGTCTTCCATACTAAGGAAGATGGCGAAGCAAAGATCACCATCGAAATTCATTATCAAGATAATCCGGTTTATAAAAAAGAAGTCAGTGTCAAGATGGATACTGCCGCCGTTAAAAACGCGAAAACGGTCAAAGAGGCTATCGATGCAGCTACGGAAGAAGTCGTTACCGTCAAAGGCATTGCCGGCCCTTCTGTCGTTAACCAAAACTCCTCTTTCTATCTCATCGATGAATCGGGGATCATTCCAGTTACCCTCCCCCAAGCTGATATGAACCGAATTGAAATGGGCAACGAAATTGTTATTACAGGCAAACGCGATGTGAAAGGCGGAGGTCAATATACTTTCAAAGATACGGGCAAAGTAATTGATGTCGCTGGCGAAAATTACATTAGCAACGCTTCCTTGACTTTCAACCTGAATGGCAAAAGCGATTATTCTAGAAATTCCTTCATTAAAGACAAAACCTTAGCTGATTTGGATGCTCTATCTCAAGATTCAACCAAAGACCTATCTTCCCAAGGTTATACTGTTTCCGCTACCTTCAAGAAAGTTGAAAGCACCGATAACAGAAGCACTTGGCACATCCAAATGGACGATGCGGATTTGGAATTATACACATCTGATGTAAGCCATTACGATTGGCTCACCCCTTATGTTGGCAAAACAGTTTCGGTCGATATGGCTTTATGCAACTGGAACAAGAAAAGCTTCTATAAAGCGGCGATTCTTTCTGTAACTGATGGAAAAGAAACCGTTTATAACACGTATTCTTATACAAAATGATTTTTTGGGAGACAACTTATGCTTGCCTCCCTTTTATAAGCCTGCCGGCTTGTTCTTTGATGCGTCGATTGATAATATAAGTTATAATAATTGGCTGCCTTAGGGCACCAATAGCAATGAGGATGATTTCATGGAAATTAGAATCAAACACCTAACGAAAGCCTTCCCTTCTCGAAACCCTAGGAAAAATCCTGAAGACACAATTGCCGTAAATGATTTTGATTTGGACATAAAGGATGGGGAACTCTTAGGTCTTTTAGGGCCATCCGGATGCGGAAAATCTACTACCTTGTATATGATTTCCGGTTTAAAAACTCCAACTTCTGGTGAGATTTGGTTTGGGGATTCCGATGTGACCAATTTATCGCCGGAAAAACGTGGGATCGGCTTGGTTTTTCAAAACTACGCTCTTTATCCTCATATGTCTATTTACGATAACGTCAAATTCCCTTTGACGAATCTCCGCGTTAAGACTTCCTTGAAAGCAAAAAAGATAATTGACAACAACACGATCATTGATTTGCTTTCGAATCATATCGAAGAAATCGAAACTTTATTGAATGAATCCGTTTATAATGGCAAAATCTCCAAGGAAAATTTTGCTAAGAGAATGGTTTTCCGTTTTCATATCGTTACTTCTTTAGCGTATCGCGTTTATCGTTTTGGCCTTCAAGGCTTGAAAGGGGAAGAGCTATCTTCCAAACTAAAAGAAATCATTTCCTCTTTAGAAGAAGAAAATCAAAAAGAAAAAGCAAAAATCGAGAGAAAAGGCTGCTCTTTGAACGATAAATTCGAAATTTTGAACAAAGATGGAACGACCACGATCGTAACCAGAAGGCTAAACAACGATGAGATTGATTCCCTTGTTCAAGAAACGGCGAGGCTTGTTCAAATTGATGAGTACCTTGAAAGAAAACCTTCTGAATTATCGGGTGGTCAACAACAGCGCGTTGCCATTGCCCGCGCATTGGTGAAAAAGCCAAAAGTCCTTCTTTTGGATGAGCCGCTTTCCAATTTGGATGCGCGTTTGCGTCTTCAAACGAGAGAAGAGATTCGTCGTATTCAACGAGAGACTGGAATTACAACCATTTTTGTCACCCACGACCAGGAAGAAGCCATGTCTATTTCTGACCGCATCGTTGTTATGAAGCTCGGCGTTAAAATGCAAGAAGGAGAGCCACAGGAAGTTTATCGCAACCCGAAGAATCTCTTTGTCGCCAAATTCTTAGGAACGCCTCCAATCAATGTCTTCGAAGGAAGAATTGAAAAAGGCGCTCTATACATCGGGGAAGAAAAAATACTGTCTTCCAAAGACTTTAAAGAAGATAAACCGGTTTACGTCGGCATTCGCCCGGAAGGATTCCTTTGCGATGAGCACACCACGGAGAAACAGAAAGTTCTTTCTTTGAAAGTGGATGCTATTCAAACAATGGGCAGGGACATATCTTTAATCTGCTCTCATAAAGACTTTATTGGCCAAAACATCAAGATCATCGTTGATTCGGATATCCAAGCGAAGGTCGGGATGATGAAGTTTGGGATTCGCCCTACGAAAATCTATGTTTTCGATCATGAAAGCGAAGAAAGAATTCGTTTTGAGGTTTCGAAATAATGGAAAGCAAAAACAATTGGAAGGCCTGGCTATATCTAGCGCCGACGATTATCCTTCTTAGCGTTTTCACTTTTTACCCCATTATTAACACGTTCGTCGTATCCTTTACGGCTGACTATGATTATGTTTTAGGGTATAAGGGCGGCTTTACTTTCCAGAATTATATTGAGGTCCTTTCACCTAACGGCATTTTCTTTGACGATGTCATTAAAACGGCTTTGCCGAACACTTTGTTGCTGACTTTTGTTACCGTTCCGGTTTCCATCATACTTTCTTTGGCGATTGCCATTGGCTTGAATTCAATCAAGGCCTTGAAGAAAATCTTTCAAACGATTTTCTTTATGCCATATGTTACGAATGCGATTGCCATCGGTATGGTCTTCAGCGTTATTTTCGATACGCAATACGGTTTATTCAACGCCCTCTTTGGCATTCAAGGGCATCCTTGGATCACGATGAACCTTCAAACTGGCGAGGCGGTCAATTATTGGTCTGCTTTCTTTGCCATTTGTTTCTATATCGTTTGGCATTCCTTGCCATATAAGATCCTTATTTTCTTAGGCGGCCTTCAAAATGTTGACAACCAATATTACGATGCGGCTAAGATTGATGGGGCTTCCCGTTTTAAAACGATTATGAAAGTCACCATCCCTCTTCTCTCCCCGCAGATTTTGTATATCATGATCACTTCCTTCATTGGCGCGTTTAAAGAATATAACTCTGTTATTGGCTTGTTTGGGAAAGACGGGGGGACCTTCGATGTCACAACCGGTCAGAAAAACATGCAGACGATTGTTTATTTCATCTATGATCAGATTGCGGAGAATCAAGTTCAATACGCTTCCGCCGCAGCCGTCCTTCTCTTTATCCTCATCTTAATATTTACGGGCATTCAATTCAAAGTCTCGAAAAGGAGGGTTCATTATTAATTATGGAAAATACAAACGAAGAACTTATCCTTGTGTTGGCTGATGAAGGGAAAAGCGTCCATCAAAAAGAAGTGGCATCTAAGATTCTTAAGATCGTTTCTTTGGTTGTCGTGTATGCTTTTTTGGCTCTTTTCGCTTTGGTTATGATTTTCCCTTTTTATTGGATGATCATCACATCCTTAAAAGGCGGAGAAGAAATCCAGCGCCTTGTTCCGACTCTTTGGCCAGAAGTGATGCGCTGGGATAATTACGCCAGTGCTTTCAGCCGTTTGAATTTCGGCGTTCTTTTAAGAAACACGCTTGTTGTTGGCGTGATTTCTACATTAGGTACATTGGTTACGACGATATTCGCGGCATTTGCTTTCGCCCGTTTGGAATTTAAAGGCAAGGATCTTTTGTTCTCTATTCTTCTAAGCACGATGATGATTCCGGGAGAAATGATGGTTGTTTCTAACTATATTTCCGTTTCTTTGTTTGGAATGACTGGCGGCAACAATATCGTCGGGGCTTATACGGCTATGATCATCCCTTTCATGATTTCCGTTTTCTATATTTACTTGCTGCGCCAGAATTTCAAGCAAATTCCTAATGAGCTTTATTTGGCGGCGAAAGTGGACGGAAAAAGCGATTGGGAATATCTTTGGAAAGTAATGGTCCCTTTGGCGATGCCTACCTTGACGACGATTTTTATCCTGAAATTAATGGGGTCTTGGAACGCTTATGTGTGGCCAAACTTGATTGCTTCGGGCAATTCGCAATTCTATTTAATCACCAATGGTCTTCGTGAAACCTTCAATTCCACGGAAAATTATGATGACTATGGAGCGCAAATGGCGGCTACTGTAATTGTTACCGTCCCGTTACTATTGGTGTTTATTTTCTTTAGAAAATATATTATGCGTGGTGTTTCACGTGCTGGCATTAAAGGCTAGAAAAAGGAGAAAAAAATGAAACAAATCAAAAAGATGGGGAAAGCATTGGTCTTTGGCTTGTTGGCTTCGGCCGCATTGGCTTCTTGCAATCGTGGTGGAACAACAGGAGCCGGAGACGTCGATACCACTTTGCCAGAAGACGATCCAACGAGTGCTGTCACGATTCCGTTCTGGAATTGCTTAGGACATGCAAAATCGACTGTTTTGGATACGATCATTGATGGTTTCAACAAAGAGTACGAGGGTAAATATAAGCTAGAGAACGTAAAGCTCGCTGGCGATTACGACGCCCTAGCCGATCAAACAAGGACTAAACTCGCCAGTGGCGAAATGCCTGCTTTGATTATGGGTTATCCAGATAATTTCTCCACATATATTGGCAAAACCCTTTCCAATTCGGCCTTACTTCGTTTAGACAATTTCATTAATGATACGAAATTTGGCTACACCAAAGAAGAGCTTGCTGATTTCGTTCCTGCCTTCCTTGAGGAAGGAAATGATTTCCAATTCGAAGGAACATGGTCCATGCCTATGTATAAATCAACCGAGGCAATGTATTATAACGCATCCTATTTTGCTGGCGCGAATAAGCAAACAGCAAAGAAATTTGAAGCAAACGCCGAAAAGAAAACGACTTATGCTGAAAAATTGGAAACCGCTAATAGCGAAAAAGCAACCGATGAAGAATTGGCCTCCTTCAAAACGTGGGTCAAGGAAAATGGCGGATACACCTATGAGGTTCCTGAAACCTGGGAAGAAATGGTTGCCACCTCTCGCAAAATGCTAGCCGATATGAAAACGGAAGGCGTCAGCGATGAATTCTATCCTGTCGGCTACGATTCAGATTCTAATTTGATGATTTCACAGATGGCAATGAGGGGAATCCCTTATACGACGAACGAGAACATCAATAAGCCAAGTGATCACATCGTTTTCAAAAACGATCAGACAAAAGCTCTCATTGAAGAACTGTCCGGTTTGATTAACGACAGAATATTGATTACTAAAGGCGTTCTTCAAGGGAATTACACGAACAAATATTTCACTGCCGTTAAATCCGCTATGTCTATTGGATCCACAGGCGGCTCTTCTTACCAAGACTCCTCCAATTTCGCTGTGCGTTTAGCGCCCGTCCCTCATCCTGAAGGAAAGGAAGCAAAATACATCCAACAAGGGCCTTCCATCGCTTTCTTTAACAACGGCAATTCCTATATTCATAAGGGGGCTTGGCTATTCTACAAATATATGGCCGATCCACTCAACAACGCAAAATTGGCTTTGCAGAATTCCTATGACCCTGTTCGTTCGTCTTCTTTCGAAACCGATGCCTATAAAAACTGGGTTGCGCAAAAGGACAAAGGATTGAATTACGCCATACCGGCATTGACTGGAAAGCTCCGTCAAAACTATATGACCTCTTCCGTTTTCCTTGGCTCCGAAAAAGCCCGTACGGAAATTGGCAATACGTTGAAATACGTCGTCGGTTCTAAAATGAGCGTGGATGCCGCTTTGCAAACCGCTTATAACCAAACCATCAAAAACACAAAATAGGGCACGAATTGATATATGAAAAAGAATACTGTTATTTTAGTTCTCTCAAGCTTAGCGCTTCTTCCTTCTTGCAAATCCCTTGAAGGCAGCGCCAGTTACGTCGATATTACTTCGGAAAGCCATTATGGCAAAATCGTTTTCGATCAAAAGAACGAAAATCTAAAAGAAGGGGATGTCATTACTTTCAGCGTGAATCCCACTCAAAACTTTTTCGTTGACCACGTGACCGTAAATGATGAAACCTTAACGAAGAAAGATGGCAAATATTCTTACGTCTTGAAAAAAGGCGAAAACAAAGTCGCTGCCTATTACGTCGTAGACAAAGATGTGGATTGGGTCAGCCAATTTAAACTCAACGTCGACAAGGATGCCTTCTATAACGTCATGAATAATCCAAAAGTGATGGATTTTCGTACGAACGGTTTGGAACAAGTGGCGACTTCTTATACGGATACCTTGAAAATTGGCGCTGATTCGTTCATGAATTATGTCGATGGCGATACCACACATGTTGCTACTTTAAATAAAGGCTATACCGTCAAAATTCGTTATTTAGGAATCGATACCCCGGAATCCACTTCCGAATTGGAGGAGTGGGGAAAGACGGCCTCCATTTATAACAAAAGCGTTCTTTCTAAAGCAAAACGTATCATATTGGAGTCTCAAGGATGGGCCGCAGGATTGGAAAACAAAGCTGCGACGGCGGATGGAAATCAACGTTCTTTGGCCTACGTTTGGTATTCCGAAAAAGAGAATCCCGAGATGGAGGATTTCCGTTGCTTGAATTTAGAGATGGTCTATCAAGGCCTTTCGCAAGGCATCGGCTCTCCCGATGATATGGGGGAAGAATTCTATTGGACGTTCGACGCGGCCAACTTATCCGCTCAAGCGAACAAGAGAAATGAATATAGCGGCGAAAAAGATAAGAACTATTTCTACTACAGCAAAGACAACCCGCCTGTTAAGAAGACCTTAAAAGAAGTGTATGAGGCAACTCACGTGAGTGATGGAACGCTTACTTGCGATTTATTTGATATCAATGAAGAGCATAACGATTGTTCAAAAACCCTTTATCAATTGGAAGGATATGTCACACGTAAGTTAAACGGGGCTTTCTATTTCCAAGATAAGCCTTCTTATGAAATGCCAGAGGATGGCTCTCTCCCAGAAGCGTATGGCATGTACGTCTTTACTTATGCTCAAACTCCGATTGACGTTGGCGATTATGTGAAAGTGATTGGCGTTCTTTCTTCCTATTCAGGAACCTTGCAGATGATGGGCATTTCCTATCGTGAATTCGACGTCGATCCTTATAGAGACGTTGAGATCATCTCTGAGAAATCCGTTAAGAAAGATCAAATAAAGCCAATTGTTTTGAGCAAGGAACAATATGATGAAGCTTCACAAAATAAGAGCAATCTCAATCATGTTTTGATTTCTTTGGAAGATGATGTCTATTGCAATCAGGATACGACGTTCACCGATGGCGGTCTTCAAGAGGTGAATCGTTACAATACTGCTTACCCATATTATAACGACAATAATAAGATCATTTTCTTCGGCAACTTGCAAAGCGCGCAAGCAGGCTCTACGGAAGTTCGTTTGGTTCAATTCGACGGCGTTTTGAAAACCTATGGGGCCGAATCTTCTTATACCTATAAGTTCTACACGGGTGGCAAGAACGAATATAACCCTCTTGGCGCGGAATATGTTTATCCAACCGTGCTTACGAAGGAAAACGCGAAAACCGATGAAGAAAAAAAGATTGCCGACTCTCTTATTGTCACTAACTATCAACCAAAGATTTGTAAGATCACGGGCATTTGGCAGAATTATGTTTCTGCCTCTGGTAAAAACCATCGCGACCAGATTGCCTTGGTGAATCCTAGTGACATTCAGATCACGGGAACTTATAACGCTTAATCTTGATTTGCTTTTGAAAGAAAGGAGGAAAAGGATGACGAAACAAAAATTGGAAAAACCCCTATACGATAAAACAAACCTCGTTTTGATATGGGAAAAAACGGATGAAACGAATGATGCCGATTGGGTTGAGAAAATCAAGCCGAGCGAAGTTTCTTCTTTCTCCCAGGCTGCGCATCGCCGCGATACGGAAGGATATGACCTTTCTCAAAATGCGATGTGCTTCGAGGTCATTGGCGGAATCGTCTTGGCAATCGGAATTCTTTTTATCTTCCTCTCTCTTAAAAAAAGCAGGAACCAAATTGTGGGAGTGGACTTCGCCTCCTTGCAGTTTGTCATTTGCGTGGTTTGCCTGATTGGCGGAATCGTCTCTTTGAGCATTGGCACCATCTGGCTCATTAAGGCGTTGAAAAAAAGGAAGGACGCCAAAAGAGACATTGCTTATTTAGGCACGCTAAGCCGTAAATAGCGAAAGAAAAAGTGCAAGGCTCCGTTTAGCGGGGCCTTTTCTTGCCTTGAGGTATTTTTTCCTTGCGGATGATTTCTTAATGTTATAACATAATCGTTGCGCTGGTCCCTTAGCTCAGTTGGTAGAGCAGCTGACTCTTAATCAGCGGGTCGCGGGTTCAAGTCCCTCAGGGATCACCACATAGAAATTTAGCCTTCAAAAAGAAGGCTTTTTCTTTACTTTTCTACATAAAAAATTTACATTCTTGGCTAGCTATTTTAATAGATGTGTGGGGCTTGTTTCGCCCATAAAAGCGCTCTAAAATAGTGGTGTTAATAAAGGAGAAATTAATTAACATGAATCGTAAGATCGTCTTATTTCCATTGGCTATGGCCGCAATTCTTGGCTTAGCTGGATGCTCGAATGGCAACAACTCGTCATCTTCTGCTGAGGAGAGCTCTGAAGTGGCGAAGGCTTCCATCAGCGTTGATAAGAAGGCCGTTGAAGTTGCAATCGGCGAAAAAGTCTTAGTCACCGCTACGGTAACCAATGCCGAAAACCGCAATAAAACCTGGAAGTCAAGCAATGAAGGTGTGGCAACGGTTACGGCTGGAACCATTACCGGTGTTGCAATAGGAACTGCAACCATCACCGTTTCTTTGGATTCCGATCCAACCGTGAAAGCGGAAATTGCTGTTACTGTCACGGAAAAAACCAATCCAGTCGAAGAAACAACCGTCGATAAAATGGCTGATGTAAATGGTGGTCTCCAAGGGAAAAAACTTTATAGAGCGACAGGTGTCATCGAAGGTCTTGATCATTCAAAAAAATACGGGAATGCCTATCTTACAGATCCAGTTTCCAAAAAGACCGTCCAAATTTGGGGAATGACTGGAACAAATGATGATAAATTTTTTAACTACGAAGCCGAAGAAGATAATAAATTCTTTAATAATCCAAAAACTGCAATAGAAACTTTGAAAAATGTTCAAAATGGTCAATTGATTACTGTTAGAGTTGGATGGTGCAAATTTGGGAATGCGACCGAAATTTTTGGAGTTTTGGAGAAGGCCGAACCTTATAATTCCAAATATGGTGTTGACATTGCTTCTTTCGAACACGGAAAGGCATCTGTAGATAAAACGGAATATGCCTATGGCGATACAGTCACTTTAACTGTTGCTCCAGATACTGGATATGTCGTTAAAACCATTCAAGTTAAAAACGCCCAGCAAACTGCGAATGACGTTACGAAAGTGGAAGATAATAAGTATACCTTCAATGCCACTTGCGTTAACAACGTAACAATCACTTTAAAGGATGCCAATGATACAACCGTTACGGTTGTTTGGGATACAACGAAGGACTCTGCTCCATCTAAATGTGCGACAACGGACACTGAATTTGAGGCTACTGTTGGAAACCTTGGAAAGAAAAAATTTGGGGGCACTTATGTTCAACAAAGTTCAGACTATCTTATGCTTTATGGGAAAAAAGGGGATTCCTATCTCTACTCCAAAGAGGCATTGCCTGGTTCTTTAGTTTCCATTTCGTTAAAAACCAGCGGTGGTGCTGCTGCTGATGCAAAATATGCAGTTCATTTTGGTACCGAAGCACTTTCTACTATCAATAAAAATGATGAGGTTCAACTTGGCATAAATGAAAAACATACCTTCC
>ERZ808240.2181-NODE-2181-length-22172-cov-40.121400_pt1 | contig 22172 bp, 22 predicted proteins | sample MGYA00521084_ERZ808240 | MGnify/ENA primary metagenome ERZ808240 (study PRJEB31516, sample SAMN03275571) | gut metagenome | biome: mammalia-associated habitat; material: feces | host: Papio cynocephalus | place: Kenya | collected 2012-08-06 ...
ATTTATTATAGCGATGGCAACGCATATACCAGGGCGTTACGCATCTTTTTCTTCTGCAAGTTTCTTCAGGGCGTCACCGCCCTTTGCATTGGCGAGCAAGCCGTTCTGCTCGGCTCTAGCCTCAGCCTGAGCCTCAGCGGCAGCCTTGGCCTCAGCCTCACGCTTCTCGCGATCGAGCTTTTGCTGGCTCTTCTTAGCCACGCCAGCCTTCTTAGGACTGAGATAGAGGAACATCTTCTTGCCTTCGAGCTTAGGCATCTGCTCCACCTTGCCAAACTCTTCCAAGTCGTTGGCGAAACGGAGGAGGAGAACCTCACCCTGCTCCTTGAAAAGGATAGAGCGACCACGGAAGAACACGTAGGCACGCACCTTGTTGCCTTCGCCCAAGAACTCCTTGGCGTGCTTGAGCTTGAACTGGTAGTCGTGCTCATCGGTCTGAGGTCCGAATCTGATTTCCTTGGTTTCCACCTTCACCTGCTTCTGCTTCATTTCCTTAGCATGTTTCTTCTGCTGGTAAAGGAACTTAGAATAGTCAACAATACGGCAAACTGGTGGTTGCGCATTAGGTGAAATCTCGACCAAGTCAAGTTCTTGCTGGCGAGCCAAATCAAGTGCTTTACGTGTTGGCATCACTTCTGCTCCACCATCACTTACTACTCTCACTTCACGTACGCGTATCTGTTCGTTTACGCGGTACTGATTTTTCATTTTGTCATTTTTCATTAACTATTCGATATGTTGTCCAATTTATTAAACGGCTGCAAAGTTACTACTTTTCTATGAAACCACCAAATTTTCAAGGGGTTATTTTATAAAAAATCCGCAGATTTCTTTCGAAACCTGCGGATTTTAATATTTTATCGCTCCATATACCTTATTATATATGATACAGAGCATTTTATAAGCTTATTCCTCTGCAGCCTTGAGCTGCTCAGCCACCTCGTCGTTGATGCGCTTAGCAAACTCCTCCATGCTCATGGTAGCCTGTTCGCCACCACCTTGCTTACGCATGGACACGAGACCCTCAGCGGCCTCCTTTTCACCAACGATGACCATGTAAGGCACACGCTTCAACTCGTTGTCACGAATCTTGCGGCCAATCTTCTCGTTGCGATCATCCACAAGGGCACGAACGCCCTGCTTGTCGAGATACTGACGTACCTTCTGGGCATAGTCGTTGAATTTTTCTGAGATAGGCAGGATAGCTACCTGATCTGGAGTCAACCACAATGGAAAATGACCAGCGGTGTGCTCTATCAACACAGCGGTGAAACGCTCCAATGAGCCAAATGGCGCACGGTGAATCATCACTGGGGTCTTCTTGGAGTTGTCCTCGGCTGTATATTCCAACTTGAAACGCTCTGGCAAGTTGTAGTCCACCTGGATGGTACCCAACTGCCAGCGACGACCGATGGCATCCTTCACCATGAAGTCGAGCTTAGGACCATAGAAGGCGGCCTCGCCAACCTCCTCGCGGGTCTCCAATCCCTTCTCCTTGCAAGCCTCGCGGATGGCGTTCTCGCTCTCTGCCCAAATTTCCTCTGAGCCGATGTACTTCTCGGTATCCTTAGGATCGTGGAGAGAAATCTGAGCCTCGTAGTTGTCGAAGCCGAAGATCTTGAACACCTTCAGAATCACATCGATCACGTTCTCGAACTCGCTCTTCACCTGGTCCTGACGAACGAAGATGTGGGCATCGTCCTGTGTGAAGGTACGCACGCGTGTCAATCCGTGGAGCTCACCGCTCTTCTCATAGCGGAACACGGTACCGAACTCTGCGATACGCAAAGGCAGATCCTTGTAAGAACGTGGCTTGCGAGCGTAAACCTCACAGTGGTGAGGACAGTTCATAGGCTTGAGCATATACTCCTCGTCCTCCTCTGGTGTGTGGATAGGCTGGAAAGCGTCCTTGCCATAGTGAGCATAGTGACCTGAGGTAACGTAGAGGCTCTTGCCACCGATACCTGGAGTGATGACCTCCTGATAGTTGTAAGGCTTCAAGAGGCTGCGGAGCAACTCCTGAAGGCGGAGACGCAGCTGTGTGCCCTTTGGCAACCAGATAGGAAGGCCCTTACCTACACGCTCAGAGAACATGAAGAGTTCCATCTCCTTGCCTATCTTGCGGTGGTCGCGCTTCTTGGCCTCCTCAAGCATCACGAGATACTCGTCGAGCATTTTCTTCTTAGGGAAGCTGATACCATAGATACGAGTCATCTGCTCGCGCTTGGCATCGCCACGCCAGAAGGCACCAGCCACACTTGTAATCTTCACCGCCTTGATAAGACCCGTGTTCATCAAGTGAGGACCACGGCAGAGGTCGGTGAAGTTGCCCTGTGTATATGTAGTGATGGTGCCATCCTCCAAGTCCTGCTCGATGTGCTCGCACTTATACTCCTGACCGTCGGCCTTGAATTCCTTCAAAGCATCGGCCTTGGAAACCTCCTTGCGAACCACAGGCTCGTTCTTCTTGGCAAGCTCCATCATCTTCGCCTCAATCTTAGGGAAGTCGTTCTCAGAGATTACCTGTCCGTTGGCAGGCATCACGTCGTAGAAGAATCCACTCTCTACGGCTGGACCGAAGCCAAACTGAATGCCTGGGTAAAGCTCCTGAAGAGCCTCAGCGAGCAAGTGGGCTGATGTATGCCAGAAGGTATGTTTGCCCTGCTCATCCTCAAACTTGTAAAGTTCTACACTTGCGTCCTCGTTGATAGGACGGTTCAACTCTACTGTCTCACCATTGACACCGCAAGATACAACGTTGCGAGCGAGAGCCGGTGAGATGCTCTCGGCGATTTGCAAGCCAGTTACGCCCTGTTCGTACTCACGAACAGATCCGTCTGGGAATGTGATTTTTACCATAACAACTTAGTATTTTTATTAAATCGATTGCAAAAGTAACATTTCTTTTTGTAACTAGCGAAAAAAAACGCAATATTTTTCCATAACAGAAAAGTTTTTACTATTTTTGCATCCGAATTAATAACATTATGCTACAAAAAGAGAATATGGCAACAACAAGAATACTCATTATATATACAGGAGGTACCATCGGCATGGGCAAGGATCCCGTGACAGGCACACTGGAGCCGCTCGACTTCAACCACCTCGTTTCCTCCATGCCTGAGTTCCAACTCATACAGGCGGAGATTGACGTAAGGAAGTTTGACCCGCCTATCGACTCCAGCGACATGGATCCGATGCGCTGGGCGGAAATCGTGGGCATCATCGCCAACAACTACGACGACTACGACGGCTTCGTCATCCTACACGGCACCGACACCATGGCCTACACCTCGTCGGCACTGAGCTTCATGCTAGAGAATCTCACCAAACCTGTGGTATTGACAGGTAGCCAACTGCCTATCGGAGAGCTGCGCACCGACGGCAAGGAGAACTTGATGACTGCCATCGAGATAGCTTCGGCTAAAGACCCGGTAACCGGTCACCCGATGGTGCCAGAGGTCTGTATCTTCTTCAACGGCAAACTGATACGTGGCAACCGCGCCATCAAAATCAACGCCGAGGGCTTCCACGCCTTCGAGTCGTTCAACTATCCGCACCTCTGCGACGTGGGCATCAACTTCCAGTTCCACACCCACCACATCCTGCGCCCGGCATTCTCCCGTCCGATGACCCCCCATCTGAAGCTCGACCCGAACGTCATCGTCTTCAGCCTCTTTCCTGGCATCCAGGACGGCATCGTGCGCCACGTGTTGGAGTCGCCCGACCTGCGAGGCATCGTGATGCGCACCTTCGGCTCGGGCAACGCCCCTCACCAGCCATGGGTGATGCGACTGCTCGACGAGGCGGCCCACAGGGGCGTGAACATCGTGAACATCAGCCAATGCCTCACGGGCAGCGTGGAGATGGAACGATACGGAGCAGGATTCCAGTTGAAGACCGCCCACGTGATAAGCGGGCACGACTCCACCGTGGAGGCGATGGTTACCAAGTTGATGTACTTGCAAGGCAAATACCCCGACAACAAGACCGTAAGGGAAAAGCTGCAACAGTCGCTGGCTGGAGAGATAACCCTCTAAGTGCCAGCCTAAGGAGCGGAAAGTGCATAATCTTACAATTTTTATGCGATGAATGATTTAAAAACGTTAAATACAGGAAATTCTTTGAGGAAATCCTTGACACGTATCAATATTTTGTGTAAATTTGCAACTGAAAAGATGAAGATAAGTAAAAGACCTAACTTACAATAGGTTGACATAAAATATCATAAATTATATAAATCAACAAAACCTATAGATCATGAACATCAACAAAACGAAGAACTACGGTGAGTTCGTAGAGATTACGGCTCCCGCAGAAAGAACGACTGCTGAAGAGTATACCAACGTATTAGGTGGTGAAATTTGGTACAACTAACTCATTATTGGCGACATCATTGGCTCGCTAGCATTCATCTCTCGCAGAAACCGTATTCTCGCAGATGAAGAGAGTCGTACATATCGCAGACATTCTTAACTCAAATAAGAAAGGCTCAATCCTCGACAACATCGGGAACTGAGCCTTTTTATATGATGCTCATTCAGAGCTTGTTCTTACCACAATCTAGTGCTTACCACAGCCTTCACCATGATTGATGCCACCCTCGACTGCCTGGTGCTGGTCGCGGAGCAAGTCGTTGACAGTCTTCACAGGGTTGAACGTAGCGAGCGGAACCTCTACAAAGATGGTGTTCCAGTCGCTCATCGCACCATTCCAAAGTCCTGGCAACTCAAGCGCCTTCAAGTCCTTGCCATTCTTACTCTTGCTAGAGATGAAACCCGTGCTAGGATCTACATACTTAGGCAGGTCGAAGGCATTGCCCTTGTAATCCTTGGTAGCACATACGAGATCCACTGGGTTGAAATGAGTGCCATGGGTAAACATCTCCATATACTCCTTGTTGTTCTTGTCTATCTGGGAGCTCTCCAAAATCTGAAGGCTCACGGTACCATCGCTATTATAAGTAAGGAATGGACCACCGCCAGGCTCACCCACGTTCTTCACCACGCCGCAGACACGCATAGGGCGATTCAACTTCTTGCGCAGATAGATAACGAGCTCTGCATCCTCCAATTCCTTAATGTCCGACTTGCGACAGCAGAGGTCACGCTGCAAGAACCGAATGATTTCCTCCAACTTCTGGTGGTTGTACTGACCAGAGTCGAGCACCTTCAAGTATTCGAAAGCCTTCTTCTGGAGCGTAACCAAGATACCAGCGATAACCTGCTTCCAAGTGACAGTCTCACCCTTCAGGCGATCTGGCACTACATTGTCGATGTTCTTGATGAACACCACGTCGGCATCAATCTCGTTGAGATTTTCGATGAGTGCGCCGTGACCACCTGGGCGGAACAACAACGAGCCATCCTCGTTACGGAATGGTGTGTTGTCTGGATTGGCCGCGATGGTATCGGTAGATGGCTTCTGCTCGGAGAAGGTGATGTTATACTTGATGCCATAACGCTTGGCATACTTCTCTTCCTTCTCCTCCACCATCTTCTTGAAGAGAGCGAGATGATCGTGAGATACGGTGAAGTGGACGTTGGCCTCGCCATTGCTGCTGGCATAGAGCGCAGCCTCGACCAAGTGCTCCTCCATAGGGGTGCGCACCTCGTCCTCATATTCATGGAACTGGAGCAACCCCTTAGGCAACTGCCCATAGTTCAAGCCCTCAGGTTTGAGCAGGTTGGCTACCACAGCCTTGTACTCGCCGTTCTTGATGAGCTGCATGATGCCCTTATCGTTGTTGACATGGCACTTGTCACAAAGTGCCTTGCGGAAAGCAAACTTCTTGATGTTGTCGAAGAATTGTTTTTCAAAATCAGTAGTAGGAACATCGTATGGAGCGTCGAGGAAGGCGAACATATTCTTAAACATGCGGCTAGCAGCACCCGATGCAGGTACGAACTTCACCACCTTGTGACCCTCTGCCTTATAATCGTTCCAAGCCTTCTCATACTGCTCCACCTCCTGTGGGGTAGGAGCCACGATACCCTTGCCGATGGCAGCCGCAGCCTCCAGCTTGAGGAATGGGAACCCATTCTTGATTTGTTCCAACTGGTGTTCAATCTGCTGCTCGGAGATGCCGCGGGCAGCGATTTGCTTAAGATCTTGCTGATTCATAATACCATATTTATGTTAAATTTATGCTATCTGTGCCACAAAGTTAATTGTTTTTTCTGATAATAGGAAATATTTCCGCATTTTTTTGTAACTTTGCAATGAATATTTAACAAAGTTAGCAAATATCATATTAGGTATTACCTATTTAATATAACAAGGAGGGAACGAAATGAACGAAACAACATTTACTTTTACCCCAGAAGAAAGAGAGCAGACCATGCTCATCCTCGAACGCCTAAGAGCCGCTGCCGGCGACTCCTTCAAGCCGGGCGACGAGGAGCACCTGCGCGAAGACATCCACCACGCCTTCGAGAATCATCAAATCAAGCGTGATGTCTTCGGGCTCAACCCTATCCTCAAGTCTTTACAGACGGCGGAGATCGCCGTCAACGAGATAGGTCTGAAGCGTGACGGCATCATCGCCATCCTCATGCAGACCAGCGTCATCGACGGTTATCAGACCATCGACGACATACAGAAGAAATACGGCGACAGCGTGGCGCACATCATCAGCGGCCTGCTCCGCATCCACGACCTCTACAAGCGCAACCCTATCATCGAGAGCGAGAATTTCCGCAACCTGCTCATCTCCTTCTCCGAGGATATGAGAGTCATCTTGATTATGATAGCCGACCGCGTAAACGTGATGCGCCAGATACGTGATACCGATCAGCTCGACGCCAAGCACGAGGTGAGCGAGGAGGCGAGTTACCTCTATGCCCCACTCGCCCACAAGCTGGGCCTCTACAAACTGAAGAGCGAACTAGAGGACCTAAGCCTGAAGTACTTGGAGCATGACGCCTACTATATGATCAAGGAAAAGCTAAACGCCACCAAGCGCTCTCGCGACGCCTACATCGCCCGCTTCATCAAGCCTATACAGGAGAAGCTTGATGCCGCTGGTCTGAAATATCACATGAAGGGCAGAACCAAGAGCATACACTCCATCTGGCAAAAGATGAAGAAGCAGCACTGCGCCTTCGAGGGCGTATATGACCTCTTCGCCATTCGCATCATCCTCGATGCCCCTAGGGAGAAAGAATATATGCAGTGCTGGCAAACCTTCGCCCTCATCACCGACATGTACCAGCCGAACCCGAAGCGTATGCGCGACTGGCTCTCCGTGCCTAAGAGCAACGGCTACGAGAGTCTGCACACCACCGTGCTGGGACCTGAGAACAAGTGGGTGGAGGTACAAATCCGCACCGAGCGCATGGACGACATCGCCGAGCACGGTCTCGCCGCCCACTGGCGCTACAAGGGCATCAAACAGGGAGAGGGAGGCATCGACGAATGGCTCGCCAACATCCGTGCCGCCCTGGAGAGCAACGACGACCTGCAACTGATGGACCAGTTCACCACCGACCTGAAGGAGGACGAGGTATACGTGTTCACCCCGAAGGGCGACCTGCTCAACTTCCCTAAGGGAGCCACCGTGCTCGACTTCGCCTACTACATCCACTCCCGCATCGGCAACACCTGCGTGGGCGGAAAGATCAACGGCAGAGCCGTAAGCTTTAGAGAGGAACTTCACTCAGGCGACCAGGTGGAAATCCTCACCCAGAGCAACCAGAAGCCTCGACAGGAATGGCTCAACATCGTGCAGACCAGCAAGGCAAAGGCGAAGATTCGTCTCGCTATCAAGGAGACGCAGAAGAAAGATGGTCTCTACGCCAAGGAGCTGTTGGAGCGCCGATTCAAGAACCGCAAGCTGGAGATTGACGAGAGCATCATGGCTCGCATCATCAAGAAGATGGGCTACAAGGAGAACTCAGATTTCTACAAGGACATAGCCGAGGAGAAGCTCGACGTAAACACCGTCATCGAGAAATACATCGAGGAGCGTGACCACGACCTTAACCTCGCCAACACCTCCAAGCCTGCAGAGAGCGCCGAGAAATTTGAGTTTGAGAACCCTACCGAGGAGCTGATGAAGCAGAGCGATGATGTATTGGTCATCGACGAGAACCTGAAGGGCATCGACTTCGAACTAGCTCACTGCTGCCACCCGATTTACGGCGATCCAATCTTCGGATTCGTAACCATCAACAAGGGCATCAAGGTGCATCGCATGGACTGCCCTAACGCCAAGGAGTTGCGCCGCCGCTTCGGCTATCGCATCGTGAAGGCGAAATGGAGCGGCAAGGGAACGTCTAAGTATGCCATCACCCTGCGTATCATCGGAAACGACGACATCGGCATCGTGAGCAACATCACCAACATCATCTCCAAGGAGGACAAGCTCGTGATGCGTGGCATCAACATCTCTTCGAAAGATGGACTCTTCTCGGGCAACGTGACCGTGATGATAGACGACGCCGGCAAGACCGACGCTCTCATCAAGAAGCTAGCTGCCGTAAAAGGCGTGAAACAAGTAACAAGAATATAAACGAACATAAATAAAACAAAAAAATCCCGCAGAAAAATCTGCGGGATTTTTTTGTTTTATTTAGCCTTGTTGAGTCGCTTGATGACCGAGTAGGCATCATACAATCCTAGCTCTCCAGCCTTCGACAGGTCTTGGATGCCAGCCTGTTTGTTGCCACTCTTCGCACGAGCAATACCTCTATTGTAATAAGCCTCAGCCAAGCGGCTGTCTATACGCAGGGCAATGGTGTAGTCGTCGATAGCCTTAGACAGCTCATTGCGCTCAGCGTGTAGGTTTCCTCTATTATAATAGATGTAAGCGTTGTTGCTGTTCAAACGGATGGCATCGCTGAAATCTGCCTCAGCGGAATGGATGTTGGTTACGCCCTTGCCTTCCGACTTGTTGAACTCATCCATCTCCGACTGGCACACAGCCCTCTGCCAATAAGCCAAGGAGCTCTTGTCATCAAGAGATATATAATAGGTGAAGTCACTGATGGCTGCCTCAAAATCCCTCAGCACGCTGTGGGCGATGGCACGTCGCATCAAGATGCTCTTCTTAGCCTCGATGTCCTTTGCCACGCTCAGGTCGGCAGAGAGTTTGTCTATCATAGAGAAGAGCTTCATCGAACTGTTGTCATCCAACTGCTCCTTACTGCATACGATGTATATCTTATCGGCAACCTTGGAAGACGAACCCATCTTCTGTCGCTGTGTCTTAGCAGACAGCTCGTTGAGTTGCTCCACCTCTTTGTCGAATGCCTGCACGCCACTTACGTTCTGCGTGTTAGGGAAGTAAGACAACTGATACATAGGCAGGTAAGCGGTCTCAACCTGTCTATTCTGGACACGTCCACGATACTCACTCTTGTAGTTATGGTCATACTTTGGTTCATCATCCACCACGAGCGAAGCAAACTTGTTAGGGTCTATCTCCGAACGCTTTCGCATCTCTTTCTTGGTCTTGGCGCTCCAGCGAGGCTGGATGCCAATGTGCTTGTTCATCTGCGCCTTGAATATGCGGAACTCATCCATCTCAGCCTTGGCATTCATGCCCAGTCGACGATAACAGTTGGCTCTGTAAGAGAGACCAGTCCAGAAGTTTGGAAACTGCGCTATCACTGTAGAATAATCACGAATGGCAGCTTTCAGATTTCCGGTCTTGTCGTGCAAGAGGGCACGGTTGAAGATGGCCATGAAATTCTTCGGTTCCATCTTGATGACGAAATCGAAATCAGTGATGGCACGGTTGTCATCTCCCAACTGCACGCGCATCAACCCTCGGTTATAATGCGCCAGGAAATTGTTCGGGTCGAGGTCGAGCGCATTGTCGTAGTCACTCATCGCCCCTCGCAAATTATTCAGATTGATGCGTGCCAAAGCACGGTTGATGTAACTGTTCACATTGTTGGGCTTGAAATGGAGGCTCTTGGTAAGTGCCTCGTCAGCCACCTTCCACTCTCTTCGAGCCAGAGCCATATAGGCACGTGTGGTCCAGGCATCCCCATCATAAGGATTGAGCTGCAGACTCTTGTCGAGCCATTTCTCTGCCTGAATGGTATCCTTCTGGTGTAAATACACCTCTGCCTTGAGCGAGTAAGCGTTCGAATAGTCCTTCCATTTCGTGATGATAGTATCTAGTTCCAGCTGGGCTTGGTCATACTTCTTGTCCTCCATCTGGCAGAGTGCCCGGTTGAACCAATAGTTGCGATTGCGTGGTTCCAGGCGAATGGCGGCATTATAGTCGGCTATCGCCTCGTCGTACCTATTCTGACGAATGCGGCAAATGGCACGCAAATCGTAAATGTCATTGATATAGGGATTGAGATTGAGAGCCTCGCTGGCGTCACTCTCAGCCCCCACATAGTCGTCGAGATTAAACTTAGCCACACTGCGGTAGTACCAAGGCTCATAGAGATAGGGCTTGGCACCGATGGCGAGGTTGAAATACTTGATGGAGAGCACGAAGTCTTCATAATAAAGAGCACTCCTGCCCGCCGTAATCAGACGATCAACACGATATTGCGCCATCGCCGAAGTAAACGACAGCGCAAGTAGAATCGCAACGAGAATCTTCTTCATATCTATCGACGTATCTTGGTGCGATAGCTGCAGCGGAACTTGCCCTTGATGATATTCTTGAGCTTACCCGCAATCATGTTCTTGCGAAGAGGCGAGATGCGATCCACAAACATCGTACCCTCCAAATGGTCAAACTCATGCTGCATCACACGAGCCAAATAACCATCCACCCACTCATCGTGCTCTTGGAAATCCTCGTCCATATATTTCACATGGATGCGTGTAGGGCGTGTCACTCGCTCGTTGATGCCAGGAATGGAAAGACATCCTTCGTCCGACTGGTCTTCGTTGCTCTCGTCACGCTCCAGAATATGAGCATTGATGAAAGCCTTGCGAAATCCCTTGTACTCTGGAAGGTCTTCGCTCAGCACGTCGAGATCGATGACCACTACACGGATGGCGAGGCCTATCTGTGGCGCAGCCAGTCCGATGCCATTACAGGAATCAAGGGTCTCAAACATGTTTGCTATGAGCTGTTTCAGCTCAGGGTAATCGGGGGTAATGTCTTCAGCCACCTTTCTCAACACAGGCTGACCATAAATATAAATTGGTAAAATCATCTTCTTGATTGCAAATAATCTTGTAATATGATGGTGGCGCTAATCTCGTCCACCAGTCCTTTGTTTTCTTTTCTCACCTTCTTCTTCACGCCACCGTCTATCATAGCTCGATGTGCCAAGACACTGGTGAATCGCTCGTCGTAGTACTCGATGGGCACCTCGGGATGAGCCTTGCGCCACCGATTGTAGAAATTCTCCACGCGCGCCAAGTTCTCACTGGGTTGCCCGTTGGGCTGCATAGGCTTGCCTATTACGATGCGTTCCACCTGTTCTTTCTGAATATAACTCTCGACAAACGTGAAGAGCTCGGGTGTAGAAACAGTGGCCAACCCATTGGCGATAATCTGCAATGGGTCGGTCACTGCCAGTCCGGTACGTTTCTTACCGTAGTCTATTGATAAAATTCGCATGAATGTATATTACGAATTGTCTAGCTTAGCTCAACTTACTTCTTGAGAAGCAACCACGCATCAGGATACTTGCCTGCACGCAACTGGTTGCGGCTCTTAACGGCGCCAGCCTTGTCGGCGAAGGTAGATGCCACCACGCGATACATGTTGCGCTCGCTGTTGAATACGATTTGAGAATCGTAGCCTGCACTCTTCAACGTACTGGCCAGGCCCTCTGCATTAGCCTTGAGAGAGAAAGAACCAACTACAACGCTGAAGTTCTGAAGACCAGAACCAGAGATGAGAGATACATTCTCCTGGCGAACAGTGGCATTGTCCACTTCTGTGTTAGTGCTCTCAGAAGGAGTAGTTGTCTCCAAAGGTGTCACCACTGGCTCCTGAGCCACTGGAGCCTCGGCAGCCTGCTGCGCCTCCTGCTGTTGAGCTTTCTCGTATGCCTTCTTATATGCGCTTTCCTTAGATGCGCCACAACTAGCAAGTGCCAACACTGCACACATGCCCATGCTCAAAACTGTTAATTTCTTCATAATCTTTTAAATGCTTTTATTGATTAATATTATTGTTTTCTTTTATCTGCATTACGCGAATAACGCTTTTACACTGCGAAAATACAAAATATATCTCAAAAAAAGAAGAACAAGCGATGTAAAGTTTGTTAAATAAGGGTATTAAAACATTTGTTACTAAAAATTAAGACTAAAAAGCTTGTTTTCTACAGAATATTTCGTACATTTGCAATAGAATAATCGTTTAACGTTTAAAACTTAGAAATTATGAAGACATTAGGTTACATTGGTGCATTCCTCGGCGGTGCTATCGCTGGAACAGCACTTGGTTTGATTTTTGCCCCAGAGAAGGGCGAGGATACACGCAGCAAGATTGCAGGCGCAGTTGACGATTTTTGCAAAAAGCACGACATCAAGTTGAGCCGCAAGGACGTTGACGACTTGGTAGACGACATCAAAGACGCTGCCCCTGAGGTTTAATCCCCACGGGATGAGTTTTGGGTTTAATCATTGCCAAGTCATGATGTTCTCCAACGATAAAAACGTAGAAACCATCGGGCAGCTCGTTGAGGTGCTCAAACATTACATCGGGCTTCAGTCGGAGTACTTGAAGCTCGATGTTGTTGATAAGGTGGTACGCTTGCTCACCGCCATCACTATGACGGTGGTACTCTTGGGCTTGCTCTTGATGGCTGTCATCTACCTGTCCTTTGCTGCCGCCTATGCGTTGGCGGGGGTTGTGGGGAGCCTGGCCATCGGCTTCTGCATTGTGGCTGCCGTATACCTCTTTGTATTGTTATTGTTCGTTATCTTCCGCCATAAGTGGATAGAGAAGCCACTGGTCAGATTTCTAGCAGGCTTGCTCATGGAGAAATAACCTCCCCGCTTGGGTGGTCTTACTTTTTAATATATTCGAAAGATGACACATTCAGATATTACAGAATACAATTCCCTAAGCGACATCCGTCTCAAAAAGGAGTTGCTGCGCAAGGATATAGAGGCCGACGACGCCAAGATTAAGACTTTGTGGGGTACCTTGTTCACCAAGCCAGACGTATTGTCGAGCAACGCTACTACGAGCAAACGAATCAATAGTTTGCTACATGTGGGGGCTGGCGCACTGGATGGTGCATTGCTGGCTTGGAAACTCTATAAGAAATTCAAGCCACGAAAGAGAAGGAAATAAAAAAAGGGTCACCGCTGTGACCCGAAACCTTGTTAACCTTAAATCTAATACTATGAAAAACACACTTGCAAAGGTAGTCATATTTTCGCTCTCCCACAAGCTTTTCAGCATAAAGAATTGATTTTTTACGAAATATTAACTACAGAAAGTCCATTTTTATAGTATTTCACATTAAGCAATCCACTAAACGAGGATTTTTTGCTGATCGTAACCGAAGGCAAATCCCTTAGGAAGCCGATGGTTGGCCTCATCGTATAGACCTATCTGATGAGTCATGTGAGTGAAATAGGTTTGCCGAGCCCCTATCCTACGCGACACTTCGATGGCATCGGCAACCAACTGATGGCTGTGATGCGGACGGTCGAAACGAAGGGCATTGATGACGAGTACTTCCACCCCTTTCAAGTAGTCGTACTCCTCGTCGGCCATCGTCTTCATGTCGGTGATATAGGCAAAGTTGCCCACTCTATATCCCAAGATGGGCATTTTGTCGTGCATCACACGAATGGGCATCACGTCGATGTCGCCTATCTTGAGCGGTTCATGTGGATGTATGGTATGCAGATTGAGCTTCGGGGCCCCAGGATAGAGATCTTCCGGATGCTTTGGAAAACAATATGGCATGGTATGAGGCAAAGTTTGCGTCACGATTTCGTCGCCATAAATGTTGATGTCACCATAAATGCAGAAAGGGCGCAGGTCATCGATACCTCCCACATGGTCGTAGTGGACGTGTGTTATAAGCACTCCATCTATCTTTCGAAATGGCTCTCGCAAGAGTTGCTGACGAATGTCTGGCCCGGCATCTATGAGCACACGCGTCTGCTCTGTTTCTAGCATCGCCGCACTGCGCAGGCGACGATCGCGAGGATCCTTGCTACGACACACCACGCAATTGCATCCCAACGCAGGAACACCGCCCGATGTTCCCGTTCCTAATAAAGTAACTTCCATTTCACATTTTACTTAATATTCACTTCCGGTTGGATTTCGATTTCAAACTTCTTCTTCACATCTCGCTGGATAGTCTGGCATAAGTGGACCACCTCCTTACCTTTGGCTCCACCACGGTTCACAAGCACCAGAGCCTGCTTGTCGTGAACCCCAGCATTGCCCAGGCTTTTTCCCTTCCAGCCGCACTGGTCTATCATCCACCCCGCCGGAATTTTCTCATGCTCGGCATCGATGGTATAGTGAGGCATTCCCGGATATTGAGCAGCAAGCTGCTCATACTTTTCCTTGTCAACTATAGGATTCATAAAGAAACTGCCGGCGTTGCCTTGCACCTTTGGGTCGGGAAGTTTCGCCTGACGAATCTCTATGATTACTTGACGCAATTGCTCGGCAGTAGGTTTTTCGATACCTTTCTCAGCAAGCGAGGCACGAATGTTTCCATAGTCGAGATCGGGATGAAATGCCTTGATGAGACGATAAGTGACATGGGTGATGAGATACTTGTCTCTCCACTCATGTTTGAACTTACTCTGCCGATAACTATAATGACAGTCGACGTTATCAAACGTCACCACCTTGCCGGTGGCTATCTCCACAGCTTCTACCTTATATATAATATCCTTCGCTTCTACACCATAGGCTCCGATATTCTGAACGGCACTTGCCCCAACCTCGCCTGGGATAATACTCAGGTTCTCGGCGCCATGGTAACCATGTTCCACGGCATAAGCCACCACGTCATCGAACACCTCGCCGCTTCCACAACGCAAGAAAACAAGGTCGGTATTGAGCAGACTCTCGTCGTGCTCCTCCTCAGCCACCTTTTCATTCTCAAGCACCTCGATAACCTTGATGGCAGAATGGAGCACGGTACCCGCATAGTCGTCAGTAAGCAAAAGGTTGCTTCCACCACCTAGAATGAGCAACGGGCGGTCGGAAGCAGTCAGCGTCTTTACTATCTGCTGGGCCTCCATCACCGATGTATATTCCATAAACCTGCGGCAACATGCATCGATGCCAAACGTATTGTGAGCCAAAAGGCTGTAATTGCGAATATCCTTCATAAGTCTTTACATATTAAGTTTGGTGAGCATCCACTTGCCACCTATCCTGCGGAAGGTGAGCATGGTCTCCATGCCGTTGGCAATTCCACGTATCACGAAGATCTTTTGGTTGCTCTCGGTATATTTCTGTCCGTAAATGATGTTGTATATCATGCCATGAGGCAACTGTGGCGCAAAGGCAGGCCAGGTCTCAGGCTCGATGTCGCCCGTCATGGTGCTGAAATCATCGTCTGGGTCAGGTCCCGTAAACTTCACAGGGTTGTGCAGATGGCGAGATTGGAAAGCCGAGTCGGTGGCAAACGAGCCATAGAATTTCAGGAAACTGGCATTTTGGTTGGCGTACATCGGCTTATAATTGATGCTGGTCATCATCCACTGTCCATTGATGCGGTTGAAAAGGAACTGCTGTACTGTCTTCTTGTGATAGAACACCTTCTCTATCACCACGTGGTCGATGGTGGTGTCCTTCACCAAGTTCATCTGCTTCTGGTTGTCGAAGATGAGCGTGTAATAGTCCTGTCGCATAAAGAAATGTTCCATCTTCCACTGTCTCTTGGCGATATGCTTCACGAGCTTCTCATTGTGGTACACGGGCAGCGGGAAGTGGATACGCTTGAGCTGCAATTTGCGGTTGGCTGCGAAATTGAACACGAAGTCGTCGAATAGTTCATCGGCAGCCTTCGGCATTGGGGTTTCCTCTATCAACTTTTCGGTAGAGTCCATAGACTGTGTGTCGGCGACCGCCGTATCGGCAATCACCGAATCTGAGGTAGCGGCAGGCTTCTTATCTGTACACCCCACGGAAGTGAAACAAACGATGGTAAGCACCTCCATCATTACTGTTATAAAAGATAGTTTCTTCATAAACTTTATAAAATTTCTCAAATTTTCCATGCAAAAGTACAACTTTCTTTTGAGATATTTCATATTTTGAGCAAAAAATGTTATCTTTGCATGCAAAATAGACAAATAAAAAAATATGTTACTAGAAAAAATAGAAGAACTCTTGAAAGAAGTGAGTGCTCTTACTGCCAAAAACGCAGAAGATGTAGAGCAGCTTCGCATCAAGTATCTCAGCAAGAAAGGTGAGATCAACGCCCTCATGGCCGACTTCCGCAACGTGGCTGCCGACCAGAAAAAGACTGTGGGCATCAAGATCAATGAGCTGAAGCAAGCAGCCCAAGATAAGATCAATGGCTTGAAGGAACAGATGGAGGAAGCCGAAGCTTCTAGCGACGACATCGACTTGACTCGTACCGCCTATCCTGTGGCTCTCGGCACCCGCCACCCACTGACCATCGTGAAAAATCAGATTATCGACATTTTCTCTCGCATGGGCTTTACGCTGTACCAGGGTCCTGAGGTTGACGATGACAAGCATGTGTTCACCATGCTCAATTTCGCCGCCGACCATCCAGCCCGCGACATGCAGGATACTTTCTTCATCGAGCAAAGCGATCCTAACGACGTAACCAAGAATGTGCTCCTCCGCAGTCACACTTCAGGCGACGAGGCTCACTATATGGAGACCCACGAGCCACCTATCCGTGTGCTCTGCCCTGGTCGTGTTTACCGCAACGAGGCCATCAGTGCCCGTGCCCACTGCTTCTTCCACCAGGTGGAAGGTCTATACGTAGACAAGAATGTGAGCTTCACCGACCTCAAGCAGGTGCTCCTCACCTTCGCTCGCGAGATGTTTGGTGCCGATACTAAGATTCGCTTGCGTCCTAGCTACTTCCCATTCACCGAGCCTAGCGCCGAGATGGACATCTCTTGCAACATCTGCGGCGGCAAGGGTTGCAATTTCTGCAAGCATACAGGTTGGGTAGAAATCTTGGGTTGTGGTATGGTCGATCCTCACGACTTGGAGGCTTGCGGCATCGACAGCAATGTCTACACAGGCTATGCCTTCGGTATGGGTGTGGAGCGCATCACCAACTTGAAGTATCGTGTGAGCGACCTCCGTCTCTTCTCAGAGAACGACACTCGATTCTTGCGCGAGTTTGAATCAGCCAAGTAACAACCGACAAATCATATTTCAAGACAATACATTACAAAAATAGGAGAATGCCTTTGAGACATTCCCCTATTTTTTTTATGTTATTCAAGCGAAAGTTATCCCTTCAGAAACATTTGCCTGAAGATTTTATTTTTCTGCCTTATTTGCCGAAAGATTCCTCACAGCCTCAGCCAACTGCTCCAATGCTTGCTTGAGCACGCTTCTCGGTGCAGCCACATTCAGGCGCATGAATCCTTCGCCACCAGGACCAAACATCTCGCCATCATTCAATGCCAAGTGAGCCTTGTCGATGAAGAGGTCGAGCAACTCATCGTGATTGAGATGGAGATCACGGCAGTTGAGCCACACCAGGAACGATGCCTGTGGACGGAGTGGTCGCACGCCAGGGATATGTGCCTTACAATAGTCCTCCACGAATTTCACATTGTCCTCGACATAAGCGAGCATCTGTTTGCGCCATTCCTCACCATTGCGGAAAGCGGCAATGGTTGCAATCGGAGCGAAGAGCGTTGGCTCATCCAACTCGTTGGCAACCAACCAACCGAAGAACTTCTTGCGTATTTCCTCGTTTGGCACGATGGCATAACTGCTCACGATACCAGCGATATTGAAAGTCTTCGTAGGTGCCTGGAAGGTAATGCTTATCTCACGAGCCTTGTCACTCACCGAAGCAAACGGAATGTGCTTATGCCCGAAGATTGCCATGTCGGCATGAATCTCATCGCTTACAACGAGCAAGTGATGGTCATAGCAGAAATCCGCCAAGCGCTGCAAGGTCTCACGACTCCAGGTGATGCCACCCGGATTGTGAGGATTACAAAGAATAAACACCTTGCACTTCTCATCGCATACCTTTTCGAGGTTTTCGAAATCCATGTCGTAATAACCATCCTCACGCATTTTCAAAGGATTGAACACCACCGTGCGACCGTTGCCTTCAGGAGTCAATCGGAAAGGATGATACACGGGCGGCTGGATGATGACTTTCTCATCCTCCTTGGTAAACACGTTGCACACCAAGCCGATGCCCTTCACGATGCCCGGAATAAACTTGATCCACTCTCGCTTCACATCCCACTGATGGTGGTCGTGAATCCAATCGATGATGCTTGGCACGAAATCCTCCGGCTCCACGGTATAGCCGAAGAGCGAATGTTCCAGACGCTTCTTCAGGGCATTCGTGATGAAAGCAGGGGTCTCGAAATCCATGTCTGCTACCCACAAAGGCAACAGGTCATCCCTACCCCAGCGAGGCAGCAAGGCACCATGCTTGAGGTCACCGCTACCCGTACGGTCTACTATCTTATCGAAATCGTATTGCATTTTAATTCTATTAATTAAATTAAGCTAACGCCTGCTTGATGTCTTCAAAGAGGTCATCCACATCCTCCAAACCTATGCTGAAACGAATGGTCGTATCAAGCACGTCCATGCTCTTGCGCATTTTCTCAGGGAAACCGCCGAAGATGGTGCTGGCTGGATGAATGGCAAGCGAACGATTGTCGAAAAGATTGGTGGCACGATGGATAAGTTTCAGCTTGTTGATAAAGTCGAAGCAAGCCTCCTTGCTATCCAAGTCGATGCAAATCATAGCACCCGCCGTCTCGCCAAATTGCTTCTTAGCAAGGGCATGGAATGGGTTATCCTCCAACCCTACATAGTTTACACGCTTAATCTGCGGAAGAGTCTGCAATTTTTTAGCAAGCGACATGGCATTGCTACTCTGTACACGATAACGAGCATCAAGAGTTTCCAAGCCAATAGTCTGCATATAGGCCACCTGCGGAGTCATGTAAGCTCCAAAATTGAAGAGCATCTCGCTATAAAGACGCTTTGCGAAGTCCTTGTTGTACTCAGTGCCATAGTCAATGACCAATCCACCAAGCGAGGTTGCGCCACCACTCACGTACTTAGAACTAGACACCACCTCGATATCTACGCCCAAGTTCTTGGCAGAAAACTGCGTAAAAGGAATGATGGTTGTATCAGCCACAAGTGGTACGTTCTTGGCATGTGCCACCTCGGCAAGTGCCTGCAAGTCTGCCACCTCCAACTGTGGATTGGTGATAATCTCCAAGAATACGCAGCATGTATCATCATCGATAGCTTCCTTCACTTTCTCGATGTCTGTGAGGTCTACGAGATGAGTCTTCACACCAAAACGGCGTAAAGTACCAAAAAGCAAAGCAAAAGTATTGCCGAAAAGATGCTTGGAAGTAACCACATTTTTACCCTGTGAGGCGATGGCCAAAATAGTGTTGCTGATGGCAGCCATACCTGAATTGAATGCTGTGGCATGCTGAGCACCCGTAAGAGCCGCAACACGGCGTTCCAAATTTGTAACGGTAGGATTCTCTACACGAGAATAGTCTGGCGCTTTGATTTTATCGGTAAATGCATCTGCCATCATCTGGGCATTATCAAATTCGTATGCTAAGGTGTTGTATACCGGCACACTGAGCGAATCGTATGCATCTCTGCGTTCATAAGGCACATGGATGGCCTGTGTTTGTTTCTTCATCTTGTTCTATATTTATTTTAGTTTTGGCTGCAAAATTACTAAAAAAATACGATATACGCATCACAAAGTTTTGGTATTTTATGGAAAAGGCAAAAGAAAATCAGAGAAATAAGCAGAGTTTAACTTTTCATCTATATAATAAAGAGGAAATAAACTCGTTTTTAGTGATATGAAACAAAGACTATTCTTTATCACTATATGCCTGATCGCCTGCATGAACATGATGGCACAGGAATTCACATTGAAAGGGAAGGTGGTTGACGAAGACAACCACCCGTTGGAGTTTGCTGTGGTATCAGTAGCAAGCCAAGGGAAAATGGCTTTCACATCATTAAAGGGAGAGTATAGTTTGCTGCTGCATACCGCTGACAGCGTGAAAGTTAGATTCTCTTTTATAGGCTACAGAACAAAGGAAAGAACATTACGCAGACCTCGGGGCAAACAGACTCTCATCGTCGTCATGCATGAGGACGACACCACTCTAGACGAGGTAAACGTGAGGGGCGAGAAAATACAGACTGACCAAACGTTGGAACTCAAGACAAAGGACATGAAGCAGATGCCCTCCGCCAATGGCAATGGCGTGGAGAGTCTCGTACAGCAGCAAGCAGGCGTTAGCACTCACAACGAACTGTCTTCACAATATAATGTAAGAGGCGGCGCTTTCGACGAAAACTCTGTATATATAAATAATGTGGAGGTGTATCGCCCATTCCTGGTAAGAAGCGGTCAGCAAGAAGGACTCTCCGTCATCAACCCTTACATGGTAGAAAAGATTGGATTCTCAACGGGCGGCTTTGGAGCCAAATACGGCGACAAGATGAGCTCTGCGCTCGACATCACCTACAAGACATTGAAAACGAAGGGCAAGAAACCTATAGTAGAAGGCAGTATGGCAGCCAGCCTACTAGGTGCCGATGCCTACATCGGACTAGGTACCAAAAAACTATCATGGCTCAATAGCGTACGCTACAAAACAACCTCCTACCTACTCGGCTCCATGGAGACCAAGGGAGAATACAAGCCAAACTATCTGGACTACCAAACATATCTCAGTTATCAGCCCAACAAACGTTGGAAGATAGATTTTATCGGTTACATATCGGACAACCACTACAACTTCGAGCCATCCGACCGAGAAACCACTTTCGGAACGATGGAGAACGTGAAGAGCTTCAAGGTATATTTCGATGGACAAGAAAAGGATCGATTCCTCACTTACTTCGGAACCCTCGGCATCACCCGAAACATCACCGACAAAACAAGCATCTCACTTCTCGGAAGCGCTTTCTACACCAAGGAACAAGAGAAATATGACATACAAGGACAGTATTGGCTCGACCAGACCGAGACTTCAGAAAACCTCGGCGTAGGAACCTACTTCGAGCATGCCCGAAACTATCTTACAGCCAAAGTGATGAGTGCCAAGCTGATGCTGAAGCACAAGGTTCAGAAACACAATGTGGAAGCAGCCGTAACCTTTAAACGAGAACACATAGAGGAAAACTCCACAGAATATGAGATGAGAGATTCCGCAGGTTACAGCATTCCACACAACGGGAAAGACCTCTATATGATTTATTCTCTGAAAGCCCACAACAAGCTGAGCGCCAACCGAATCGAGGCATACATTCAGGACACTTACCACTTCACTAGCGGTACGGCAGATAGCACAGACCACCATCTCACCCATTACACCCTGAACTATGGTGTTCGCATGAGTCATTGGAACTTCAACCGAGAGACCATCTTCAGTCCTCGCGTATCGCTCGCCATCATCCCTGCCAATCACGAGAACACGACACTTCGCTTTGCGGCTGGGCTATACTACCAAGCCCCATTTTTCAAGGAGCTAAGAGACACATCCACCGTTAACGGCACCACCGTGGCATCGCTCAACCAGAAAATCAAGAGCCAGCGAAGCATCCACTTCATCGCAGGCTACGATTACCGCTTCAAAGTGAACGAACAACGATATAAGTTCTCAGCAGAGGCGTACTATAAGGCATTGAGCAACCTGGTGCCTTACTCGGTAAGCAACGTGAAGGTGGTCTATTACGGACAAAACGAATGTAGTGGTCATGCGGCAGGCATCGACTTCAAGCTCTATGGAGAATTTGTGCCAGGCACAGACTCATGGCTCAGTCTCTCGCTCATGGATACGAAGATGAAGCTCAACGGCAAGAGCATCCCATTGCCTACCGACCAGCGATACGCCGTGAATCTCTTCTTCACCGACTACTTTCCAGGAAGCAAAAGATGGCGAATGTCATTGAAGCTCGCCTTTGCCGATGGTCTGCCATTCTCCGCGCCACACAGAGAGCTGGAAACCAACAGCTTCCGCGCCACAGCCTATCGCCGCGCCGACATCGGAATGAG
>ERZ808240.2182-NODE-2182-length-22166-cov-12.664059_pt1 | contig 22166 bp, 18 predicted proteins | sample MGYA00521084_ERZ808240 | MGnify/ENA primary metagenome ERZ808240 (study PRJEB31516, sample SAMN03275571) | gut metagenome | biome: mammalia-associated habitat; material: feces | host: Papio cynocephalus | place: Kenya | collected 2012-08-06 ...
GAGGCGTACTTTGTGTACGTCCTATTTGAAAGTCTGCCGCATGGGGCAGGAAGATCCCCACACAGTCGCAGGCGGTTCGTTGGGCGCATGCGCCCAACATTACTTATCTTCCAGGCAGGCGATACCGGGCAGCTCCAGACCCTCCAGGAATTCCAGAGAAGCACCGCCGCCGGTGGAGATGTGGGTGATCTTGTCGGCGAAGCCCAGCTGCTCGCAGGCCGCGGCACTGTCGCCGCCGCCGACGATGGTCACGGCATCGGAATCGGCCAGAGCCTGGGCCACGGCAATGGTGCCCTTGGCCAGGGTGGGATTCTCAAACACGCCCATGGGGCCGTTCCAGACGACGGTCTTGGCGGACTTGATAGCCGAAGCGAAGAGTGCCTGGCTCTTCTGGCCGATATCCAGACCCATCTTGTCAGCGGGGATGGCATCTGCGGCCACGGTCTGCACGGTGATCTCGCCGTCAATGGGGTTGGGGAAGGAATCGGCGACCACAGAGTCCACCGGCAGCAGGAGCTTGACGCCCTTGGCCTCGGCCTTGGCCATCATTTCCTTGCAGTAGTCGATCTTCTCGTTGTCCACCAGGGACTTGCCGATGCTGTAGCCCTTGGCGGCCAGGAAGGTGAAGGCCATGCCGCCGCCGATGATCAGGGTGTCCACCTTCTCCAGCAGATTATTGATGACGTTCAGCTTGTCGGAAACCTTGGCACCGCCCAGGATGGCCACAAAGGGACGCTCGGGGTTGGCCAGAGCCTTGCCCATGATGGAAACTTCCTTCTGCACCAGGTAGCCGCAGACGGCGGGCAGGTAGTCGGCCACACCGGCGGTGGAGGCGTGGGCACGGTGCGCCGTGCCGAAAGCGTCGTTGACGAAAATGTCCGCCAGGGAAGCCAGGCGTTTGCTCAGCTCCGGATCGTTCTTGGTCTCGCCCTTCTCGAAACGGGTGTTCTCCAGCAGCATGACCTGCCCCTCCTTCAGGGCAGCGGCCTTGGCATGGGCATCGTCGCCTGCCACGTCGGCGGCCATGATGACCTCCTGACCCAGCAGCTGGCTCAGCCGGTCGGCGACTACCTTCAGGCTCAGCTCCGGCTTCCACTCGCCCTTGGGCTTGCCCATGTGGGAGCACAGGATGACCTTGGCCTTGTGGGCGATCAGATACCGGATGGTGGGCAGTGCGGCCACAATCCGCTTGTCAGAGGTGATGACACCGTTCTTGGTGGGAACGTTGAAATCGCAGCGGCACAGCACGCGCTTACCGGCTACGTCGATGTCCTCGATGGACTTCTTATTGTAGTTCATGGTACTTCCTCCTTAATAAAACCGGGGATCAGCCCCGCATTTTTCCGTAGTCCCGCAGATCCGGGAAGGACAGCTGGCGCAGTGCCTCGTAGACGGTCACGGCAACCGCGTTGCTCAGGTTCAGGCTTCTGGCATCGGGGCGCATGGGAATGCGCACGCATTCGTCATAGTGCTCCGCCAGAAAGCTCTCCGGCAGACCCTTGGTCTCTTTACCGAAGAACAGGTAGCAGCCGTCCTCGAAATGGGCCTCGGTGTAGCACCGGGGAGCCTTCGTGGACAGGCACCTCATCTGCCTGACCTGATTTCTGGAGAAGAAATCGGCCAGATTGTCATAGGCCAGAACCTCCACCATATGCCAGTAGTCCAGTCCCGCTCTTCGCACCGCCTTTTCGGAGATGTCGAAGCCCAAAGGCCGGATCAGGTGCAGCCGGCAGCCGGTGGCCGCGCAGGTGCGGGCAATGTTGCCGCAGTTCTGGGGAATCTCAGGCTCCACCAGCACAATATTGAGCACCTGCCATCACCTCGGAAACCCTTTGCGTCTATCCCTTTTCCGGATTCCGCTCGATCTCTATTGTATGCCAAATGAGCCGTAAAATCAATCTCAAAAATGGGTAAAAGCCAACTTTTTTATACTATTCACATAAAAAATGAGGAAGAACGCAGAAATTTGTGAAAATTGCTCTTACCTCGACCCTGGCTCGGCAAACCGGGCAGTTTTCCTGGGTTTTCCTTTGGGCTTGAACCCTTCCGAGCGGTCAAAACCTTACATTCCCGGCCAAAACGGGAATGGCCTTCCGCAGCAAAGGGCACGGTGCCATGGCGGCACCGTGCCCTTACGTTTTTTTAGCCCACTGCGTTGGCAAGGGTGCCGTCCTGGTAGTACCAGGTCACGCCCTCGTCGGTCAGCTGCTGGCCGTTGGACAGCTCTGCGTCCAGCCGGAGGGTCAGCTTCTGCTCGGCACCCAGGGTGCTGGGCAGATCAAAAGACACGTCATCCAGGGCGCACTCATAGCTCCTGGCGGTGTCGCCGGGCGCCATGGTCAGCTCCTTGGTGGCGATCTCCTGGCCGTCCAGGGTCAGAACCAGGGTGGCCTTGCTGCAGCCGATCTCCTGACCCGCGTCGGCGATCCGGGGAGCCTGAACCGTGGCCGCACCGGAAGTAATCACCAGCTTGCCGTCCGTCAGGCTGGACTCGCCCAGGGTCAGGCTGCAATAGGCCTCCAGAGCGGACTGCATGTTGATGTAGTTCTCCTCAATGGGATTGGCGGGGGTATTCACCGCCACCTCGGCGGTGGAGCCGTCGGCACCGGTCAGCACCACATAGTAGCAATAGCCGTCGGCGGCGTTCAGGTCAGCCTCCGCCACATAATTGCCGTTTTCCCAGGTGCAGGGTACGTTGGCAATTTCCTCATCCTCCAGACGGACGACGAAGGACGCGCTGTCCCCGTCGGCGTGACGGGTAGGCTCGGCGGTCAGATGGATGGTCGCGCCGTTGGGGCTGGACCAGGTGCTGGCACTCAGGCTCCAGGTCGTCAGACCCAGCTCCTCCAGAGCCGCCTGGGTGGTAGCCGCAGGCTCGGTGACCGGCTGGGTGGTTTCCGGCTCTGCCTTCTTTCCGCAGGCATTCAAAGTCAGAGCGAACAGCAGCAGTGCCGCCATTGTCAGACAAATCCGTTTTCGATTCATTCTGTTTCCTCCTTTTTCTTCATCAGAAAATCCACAGCATGGTCATTATACCTCATTTGTTTCCATTTTGCAACCGTTGTTGTAAAATTTTGTAAAATATTTGAAGGACTTACTCCTCCTTCGGCGCTTCCTCCCCCTGGGGCATGGCCTTCTGATCCGCGTTGACGTAAGCCATCAGCTCGTCGCCGGTGATGGTCTCCTTCACCAGCAGGAACTCGCTGATCTCATCCAGCAGCTTCCGGTGCTCCGTCAGGATTCGCTTGGCATCGGCGTAGGCCGCGTCCAGCAGCTTCAGAACCTCCTTGTCCACCTGAGCGGCGGTCTCCTGGGAGCAGTCCATATAGGCCTGGCCGTCCAGGTATTGATTCTGGACGGAGGCGGTGCTCATCAGGCCGAATTTCTCGCTCATGCCGTACTGAGTGACCATGTTCCGAGCCAGAGCCGTGGCTCGCTGGATGTCGTTGGCGGCACCGGTGGTCTGGACGCTGAAAACAATCTGCTCCGCCGCCCGGCCGCCCACCAGGGTACGCAGCTCCGTGCGCAGCTCATCGGCGGTGGACAGGAACTTCTCCTCCTCAGGCATCTGCATGGTGTAGCCCAAAGCGCCGGAGGTGTGGGGCACAATGGTGATCTTGGACACGGGCTGGGCGTGCTTCTCCAGAGCCGCGATCAGGGCGTGACCCACCTCGTGGTAGGCAACCAGCCGCTTTTCCATATCGGTAAGCACCGTGTTCTTCTTTTCGGTGCCGGCGATGACCGTTTCAAAGGAAACCAGCAGGTCTTCCTGGTTCACCGCCTGGCGACCCTGTCGGACGGCTCGCAGGGCGGCCTCGTTGACCAGGTTGGCCAGATCCGCGCCCACCGCGCCGGCAGTGGCCTGGGCGATCTTCCGCAGGTCTACGTCCTCGCTGAGACGGATCTTCCGGGTGTGCACCTTCAGGGTATCCAGACGACCCTGGAGGTTGGGCTTATCCACAATAATTCTCCGGTCAAACCGGCCGGGACGCAGCAGCGCCTTGTCCAGAATCTCCGGCCGGTTGGTGGCCGCCAGGCACACAATGCCCTTGGAGGACTCGAAGCCGTCGATCTCGCTGAGCAGCTGGTTCAGGGTCTGCTCCTGCTCGGAGTTGCTGCCGTAGCGGCTGTCCCGGGAGCGACCCACCGCGTCGATCTCATCAATAAAGATGATACAGGGAGCCACCTTGGCCGCCTGCTGGAACAGATCCCGCACCCGGCTGGCACCCATGCCCACGAACATCTCCACGAAATCCGAACCGGAAATGGAGAAGAAGGGCACGTTGGCCTCGCCGGCCACGGCCTTGGCAAGCAGCGTCTTGCCGGTACCGGGAGAGCCAACCAGCAGCGCGCCCTTGGGCAGCTTCGCGCCGATGGCGGTGTACTTCTGGGGATTGTGCAGGAAGTCAATAATTTCCTGCAGGGATTCCTTGGCTTCATCCTGTCCGGCCACGTCCTTGAAGGTAACGCCGGTCTGCTTCTCCATGTAGACCCTGGCCTTGGACTTGCCGAAGCCGCCCATCATGCCGTCGCCGCCCATCCGCTTGGTCAGCAGATTCAGCAGCAAAAACATGCCGCCGATCATAATGGCGTAGGACAGCACCATCATAACGACGGAATTGTCCTCCACGATCTTGTTGCTGACCTTCACGCCCGCATCGTTCAGTTCCTCCGCCAGTGCCAGCATATCGCCGCCGCTGGGAATGCCGGTGAAGCAGGCTCTCTGCTGGGACAGCTCCTTGGCCGCCTCTTCCTTGGTCATATACACGATCCGGTCATACCGCAGCTCCACCTGGGCAAGCTGCCCGGCATCCTTTGCGGCAAAGAAATCCGACAGTGTGGTCTCCGTATACTGACTTTTTTCCACTGTGTTCATGATCCAGCTGAACAGCAGCACCAGAATCAGCGCGATCATCAGCGGGGTAAAATAGCTTCCCTTTGGGTGGTCTCCTCCGGGCTTTTTCCCATTATTGGGGTCGTTTCCCCGATTTGGCTCCATATCTGCTCGCCTCCTTATTTTGTCACATCATACCACAATTTTTCTCCTTAGGCAATGAAGGATTCTCGTCAGGATGGTAAATTTTCTGTGAATAGGTGACATAACTTCCTGATTTTCCCCAGGTCTTCAAAAAATAATTCTTGAGAAAATTCCGCGCAACTGTTATAATGCTAGCATCTATCACCATAATTATGAGGAGATACCCTTATGAATGAACGACGCCGTCCCCAGGGACGGGAGAACGCCCCCCGCCGGGCTGACCGGTTCGCCCAGCGGCCGGAGCCCCAGGCGGAAGCGGAGGGTCAGCTGGAGGGTCGGAACGCCATCACCGAGGCTCTGAAAAGCGGCCGTACCATCGACAAGGTCTTCGTAGCCCAGGGCGACACCGACAAGGGCTTACAGCGGCTGGCCGCACAGGCCAAGGAAGCCGGTGCCGTGGTGGTGAGCGTTGACCGGCGGAAGCTGGACGCTATGTCCGCCACCCATGCCCACCAGGGGATCATTGCCCTGGCCGCCGCCCACGAATACGCGACCATCGACGACATTCTGGAAGAAGCCGCCGACCGGGGGGAAATCCCGCTCATCGTTATCTGCGACGAGCTGTCCGACCCCCACAACCTGGGTGCCATTCTGCGAAGCGCGGAATGTGCCGGTGCCCACGGGGTCATCATCCCCAAGCGGCGCAGCGTTGGCCTGACCGCTACCGTGGCCAAGGCCTCCGCCGGGGCGGTGGAATATATGAAGGTGGCTCGGGTCACGAATATTTCAAACGCCATCTCCGAGCTGAAGGAGAAGGGAGTCTGGGTCTACGGCACCGCCGCCGAGGGCTCCATTCCCATGTACCAGGCAGACCTGACAGTCCCCGCCGCCATTGTCATCGGCAACGAGGGCGACGGCATCAGCCCTCTCGTCCGCAAGCACTGCGACGTGATGGTGAGCATTCCCATGCGGGGTCGCATCAGCTCCCTGAATGCCTCCGCGGCGGCATCTGTTTTATTGTATGAGGCGGTTCGCCAGCGCACATAACCAGGAGGAAACCCAATATGGACAACAATCAGGAATTTGATCTGGAGGACATTCTCCGGGAATTCGGCAGCGAAGCTCCGGAAAAGGCTCCGGAAAAGGCTCAGAAACCCAGTTCAAAGCCGGAAAGCCCCCAGCAGGAGCCTTCCGCGCCGGAGCTGACCTTTGATACCAGGCAGGACACCGCGGAGGAGGATGTTTCTCTTTCCTTCACCGCCCTGACCGTCTCTGAGACGGGTTCGGCGGAGGCGTCGGAAGTCCTGTCCGACGAGGATACCCGCGCCTTTGCCCCTGTGGCTGAGTTCCAAGGGGAGGAAGCTGCCGAAGCCGCTGATGTCAGCTCCGAGCCGACGGCGGTTCTGAATCAGCCCGACCGGGAGGAGCCGCCCAATGAGGCTCCCAAGGAGGAGGCTCCCAAAAAGGCGGAGCCTGCCTTTGAAGTAGCGGAGGAATATATTCCCTCCCCCATTCTCTTCACGCCCCGCTCCCGTCTGCGGGAGCTGAAAAAGCAGCTGGTGGCCGGCCCTGAGCGGCGGTACTATGAGCTGTCTGAGATGGGGCTGGCCAAATCCCAGATTGCTTTGCTGGCCAACGTTGTGGTGGTGCTGCTGTGCGCGGGTGTGGCCGCCCTGTCCGCCTTTGGGCTGGTGCCCGAAAACCGGATGAAGCTGGTGATTTTCAGTCAGGTGCTGGCCATGCTGGTCTCCGCCTTGCTCGGCTCCAATCTGATGCTGGACAGCCTGGGCGACCTGCTCCGGGGGCGGTTCACCGTGGGCACCCTGATGACATTGACCTTCGCCGCCTGTCTGGTGGACAGCGTATTTTGCTTACAGGAGCTTCGGATCCCCTGCTGCGCCGCCTTCAGCCTGGAAATGACCATGGCCATGTGGGCCCGGCTCCAGCGGCACAACACGGAAATGGCGCAGATGGACACCATGCGCAAGGCCGTCCGCCTCCACGGTCTTGTCCGGGTGGAAAACTACTATGAGGGCAAGGACGGCCTTCTTCGCAAGGAGGGTGAGGTTTCCGATTTTATGGATACCTACAGCCGGATGTCCTCCCCGGAATTTGTTCAGTCCGTTTACGCCCTGCTGGCTCTGCTGATCTGCATCGGCATCGCGGTATTCGCGGGAATTTCCCACGGCATCAGCTTCGCGGTACAGATTCTCTCCACTTCCTTGCTCGTGGCCGTGCCCGCCAGCTTCTTCGTCTCCATCACCCGCCCCATGGCCATTCTGGAAGCCCGGCTTCACATGGTGGGCACCGTCCTGTGCGGCTGGGAGGGCGTGAAGGATCTGTGCGGGAAGGCCTATTTCCCCCTGACCGACCAGGATCTGTTCCCCCAGGGCAGCACCAAGCTCAACGGCGTCAAGTTCTACGGCCAGCACAATCCCGATGAAGTAGTGTCCTACACCGCCTCCCTGATCCGGGTGGCCGGCGGTGGGCTGGTGCCGGTGTTTGACCAGCTGCTTGCCAGCCGCGGCGGCAAGGTCTACCCGGTGGAAAACTACCGGAACTACGGCGACGGCGGCATCGGCGGCGAGCTGGAGGGCGTTCCCGTTCTGGTTGGCACCGCCTCCTTCCTCCAGGACATGGGCATCGCCGTCCCCGAAGGCTCCATGATCGCTCAGGCGGTGTATGTGGCCGTGGACGGAGAGTTGTCCGCCGTATATGCCATTTCCTACGCGAAGATGCGCTCCGCCGCGGCAGGTCTTGTGACCCTTTGCGGCTACCGGAAGCTCCGGCCTCTGAAGCTCTGCGGCGACTTCATGCTCACCGAGGAGTTTCTCCGGAGCAAGTTCAATATCAAGACCAATCGGATCGTGTTCGCCGACCGGGACACCAGTCAGCGTCTTGCTCGGCACCCCATCGATCCCGACGAGCCGGTGCTGGCTCTGACCACCCGGGAGGAGCTGCTGAGCATCGCCTACGCCATCACCGGTGCCCGCTCCCTGCGGCAGGCCACCAAGCTGGGGGTCGTCATCCACATGCTGGGGGGCTGCCTGGGTCTTGTGATTATGCTGGCTCTGGCGTATCTGGGACGCACCGACCTGCTGACCCCCGGGAATATTCTGCTGTATCAGCTGGTCTGGGCCGTGCCCGGCTTGCTCGTCACCGAGTGGACGAGAGTTGTGTAATAAGATAAATTCAGGCCGGAGGCAATCGCCTCCGGCCTTTTCCTAACCCCGTAAAAAGAAATCGGGGCCTTTTTCTTCAAACAGAAGCAGCGACACGCCCAGCAGCAGATCGGCATGGGCGTCCGGGTCGTCCAACGGAATATGAAAATCATCCTGCATTCTGCGAATGCGGTAAAGTACCGTGTTGCGATGGGTAAAAAGGGCATCACAGGTTTTCTTAAGAGAGCGGCAGCATGTCAGATAGTGATAGAGCGTTTCACAATACTGTGTATTCTTTTCTTTATCATGCGCGGCCAACGCTCGGATTTCCTTAGCGATCAGATCCCTGCGTCCTTCTATATTTTTCAGCAGCAGCGGCGTGCGGAGCCACGCTACCGTGCAGACGCTGCCGCCGTGAAAGCGAGGATCCATCATCAGCTCCAGGGCTTCATGAGCCGTGCGGTAGTGGGCAGGCAGGGCAAACAAGTCGTCAAGTTCCTCCGACATGATCACCTTCAGCCGGAACTCCTCCGCCAGCGCGGAAAGGCCGTCGAAGTCTTTCCGCTCATGCAGGAACAAAAATACGTCTCCCCGATAGAGGAAGGAATGGGACTGGGGGAATCTTGCCCTGAGTTCGTCCTTCAGATGCCGTTTGCCCAGATACCCACTGTGATAGGCAGTCAGATCGATCAGCGCGAAACCGGACGGGTGAAAATCCGCGAGATAGGTACCGGATGCCTGTAAGTAAAAATACGGAGCGGAGGAAAACCCTCCATCCAAAAGGTGTGTTAAAACATCGTCCGCTGTTTCAAAGGGCTTATCATGTCTGCTGGTTTCGATAAACGCCTGCTTGGCCAAAACCTGCTCAACCGTCTTCCATGTTTCGGGCGGAATATTTTGCAGATGTCCGTCCGTATCCACACAAACCAGATAGCCCAGCCGCACGCCGGAGCTGATGAGCGGTGCGAAACGGCGGCGGTATTCGCTGCCGTCCAGCTTCACACAGTCCGCCGTCCCGGAAGAAAGCGCGTCACTTTGGCTGATCAACGCGCCGGCTTCATAGGTGATCTGCCCCTGTCGAACCGCCTCCTGAAAAAGCGGATCGGTAAATCCAAGCGGCCGGTTATGCGCCATCACATGAAAGGTATCGTCCAATACCAGAAGCGGGCACTCAAGCAGCGCGCCGGCATCGGCCGCCAAGGCTCTCAGGTCATCCTGCGCGAAGAACTCGGTCAGAAGCGCGTCGGTTCCGTAGCGCTTTCGCGCTTTTTCTTCCATCTTCTCATTCCTTTCGCTTGTGCGGAAAGCACAAGCCTTTTTCTTTTTATTATACCGTAAGATCATTGCCCTTTCAAGGGGAAAGGACTATAATACGGACAGAATTCAGAAGCGAGTGCCGAAAGGAGTAATGGTCAATGCAAGCTTCCAAATCTATGAGAATCCTCAATATCATTTCAGGTGTGCTGCTGATCGTGGCAGGTATCTATTGTCTGTGCAATCAGGATGTGGCGGCGATGACCGCCGGTCTGATGATCGGCGTGTTTATGCTGGTTTCCGGCGTGATCGAGATCATCGTCTTCGCCTCGACCAGCGGCCTTCTGCTCGGTTCCGGTTGGCTTTTGCTGGATGGTGTTCTGACGGTGATCCTGTCCCTGTTTCTGCTGTTCAATCAGTGGTTCACGCTGATGTCGCTGCCGTTCCTGTTTACGCTTTGGCTTTTGTTTTCCGGTATCTCCCGTTTTGTCAGCGCGTTTGACTTGCGGGCAGTCGGTGTCCGCGGTTGGGGATGGGTTCTGGCAATGGGCATCATCCTGATGATCGCCGGGTTTGTCTGTATGATGGATCCCTGGGTCAGCGTCGCGGCGATCGGTCTGACGGTGGGGCTGGTGTTCCTGCTGGAGGGTGTCAACGCCATCGTCTATGCCTGCGTCCCGAGAGGCAAGTAAGCGATGCTTGATCGCGGCGTGTGCCGCGAGGCAAAGCTTTTGATATATAATAAGCAGCTATCTGTTATCTAACTGTCTGAATGGAGGAATGTATTATGCTGCCCGTAGTGTATGGTGAAAACATGTTCGACGATTTCTTTGACAATGGTTTCTTTGGTTCTCGCAGCCCGCTGTTCGGCAAGAATGCCAGAAACCTGATGAAGACCGATATCCGTGAGACGGATGACGCGAAGGCTTACCGTCTGGCGGTCGATCTGCCCGGCTTCAAGAAGGATGAGATCAGCCTGGATCTCAAGGACGGTTATCTGACCATCAGTGCCGAGAAGGGTCTGGACAAGGACGAAGAGGACAAGAAGGGTCGCGTTCTGCGTCAGGAGCGTTATGCCGGTTCCTGCTCCCGCAGCTTCTATGTCGGCGATGTGAAGGCCGAGGACGTCAAGGCGAAGTACGAGTCCGGCGTGCTGACCGTGCTGGTTCCGAAGGAGGACGTGAAGAAGTCTCCCGTCAGCACCGCCATCGCGATTGAGTAACCTGTTCCGACCGGAGTCTGCCGCCTGCGTTGTGCAGGTGGCAGGCTTTTTTCATGAGGCGATAAAATGAAGCAAACAATTTCACTGAACAACGTCATTGATATGCACGTTCACACCGCGCCGGACATCTGTCAGCGCACCTATAACGATCTGGAGCTGACGGCCGCCGCCGTCCGGGCGGGAGCGAGAGCGATCGTCATCAAGGGGCATCACTGCGCTACCATGGCGCGCGCCGCGCTGTGCAACGCCTATAACCGAAGGGCTTTTGACAGCAATCCGTTTGTTATGTACGGCGGGCTGGTTCTGAACTACGAAGCGGGGGGACTGAACTCCCAAGCCGTGCGGACCGCGCTTGAGATGGGAGCGAAGGTCATTTGGCTGCCAACGGTGGATGCGGAAAACGACCGCCGGAAGCACGGGAAAGCCGGCGGAATCCGCATGACGGACGACCACGGAGTACTGCTTCCGGAGCTGCGCCGGGTTTTCACGCTGGTCAAGGAATATGACGCGGTTCTTGCCACCGGTCATATTTCACCGGAAGAAATACGGTGCGTGGTGGACAGTGCCCGCAACATCGGCGTACAGAAGATCGTCATCACCCATCCGGAGTACTGGGTCGTGGATATGAGCCTTGCGGATCAGGAGGAGCTGATCTCAGATTACCATGTCATTCTGGAGCGCTGCTTTATGCAGCCGCTGAAAAACGGCAAGTGGGTCAGCAACGCGGAGCGTAACCTGGAAGCCATACGGAAGCTGGGGGCGCAGAGCACGATCCTGTCTACCGACTGCGGCAATCCCGCGACACCGCCCTGGGAGGAGTCCATGGGGCAGTATCTGCAATTTATGGCCGAGCACAATGTCAGCCGCGATGATCTGCGAAATATGGCCAGGATCACACCCGCTCACCTTTTGGGGCTTATGGACGTCCTGGAATAACCGGAAGGCCGGAGGCGATTGCCTCCGGCCTGATTCTTATCTTCTGTGCTGCTCCAGGAAGTCGCCCAGCTGCTCCATGGCCTGGGTGATGACCTGAGGCTCCGGAAGCATGACGATCCGGAAGCGCAGATCCTCGAACCAGTCGAAGCCGTGGCCGGGGATCACCAGAACATGCTTCTCATGGAGGAAGCCCATGGCGAAGTCCTCGTCGCTTTCAAAGTCGAACACGTCTTTTTCCAGGCCGGGGAACAGGTAGAACGCCGCCCGGTTGGGAACCAGGGTCACGCCGGGAATCTTCTCCAGAGCCGTCACCGTGGCCTTGCTCTGCTCGTAGAGCCGACCGCCGGGAGCCATCATGGCTCGGGTGCTGTCCCGATCGGAAAGTGCCGCGGGGATCACCAGCTGGGTCAGGGCGTTGCCGCACAGCCGCATGGCGGCCAGCTGCATGACCCCCTGCTCAATGCCCGCCAGCTCCTCCTTGGGGCCGGAGAACACCATCCAGCCGCAGCGGAAGCCGCAGATGACGTGGGATTTGCTCAGGCCGTTGAAGGTGACGCAGGGCAGATCGGGAGCCAGTGCCGCAATGGAATAGGTGGGCAGATCCTCCAGCACCAGCCGGTCGTAGATTTCATCCGCCAGCAGCAGAAGGTGATGCTCCCGGGCAAGTCCGGCGATCTCCAGCAGGGTTTCCTTGCTGTACACCGCGCCGGTGGGGTTATTGGGGTTGATAACCAGGATGGCCTTGGTTCTGGAGGTGATTTTGCTGCGGATGTCCTCCAAGTCCGGGTTCCAGCCGTTTTCCGGGGCGCAGCGATAGTGTACCGGTCTGCCGCCGCCCAGATAGGTATTGTTGCTCCACAGGGAGTAGCAGGGCGAGGGTACCAGCACCTCGTCCCCGGTGCCCACCAGCGCGGTCATCAGCATGGATACCGCCTCGCTGACACCGTTGCAGATATAGATATCCTCCAGGGTGATATCCTTCAGACCCCGGCTCTTATGGTAGTCCAGAATCGCCTGACGAGCCTGCGCCATGCCCCGGACATCGCAGTAGGGCACGGCCTTATCCACCTGCTCCAGGAGCGCGGCGCGGACGCTGTCCGGGAGTTTGAAACCGAAGTTGCCGGGGTTGCCGGTGTTCAGCTTCAGCACCGGGGTTCCGGCGGCCTGCATCCGCAGGGCTTCTACATACAGCGGCCCCCGGATGTCCGAGTGGACATGGGTCAGCCGATCCGATTGTGCAATCATGGTAGTTCCTCTCTTTGTACCCAAATGGGTGAAGTGCTGATTATTATAACATGGTTATTCTCAGAAAACAACCGGAAAATACGACAAAAAAGCCGGGGTACAGAAACGTACCCCGACTTTTGAAAAAAGAGTCAGTTCTTTGATTTGTTCTTGCGCAGCAGAACCACGCTCTGCACCAGCAGGAACAGGCAGATCATGGCCGCCACAGTGATGTTCGTCCACCAGGCCTCGTCCAGACCCAGGGAGGAAACGATGTTCTTGATGGTATTCAACGACAGGACGCCAAAGAAGGTGCCCAGGATATTGCCCACGCCGCCGGTGAGCATAGTGCCGCCGATGATGGAGGAAGCAATGGCGTTCATCTCCGCGCCGCTGGCGTGACTGGGAGAGCCGGAGCCTACATGCAGGAAATACACGAAGCCGCCGATACCGGCCAGGGTGCTGCACAGCAGATGCGCCAGGAACTTGGTGCGCTTGACGTTGATGCCCAGCATGTTGGCGGAGGCCATGTTGCCGCCCACGGCGTAGAAGGCGCGACCCAGCTTTCCCCACTTCAGGAGGATAAACAGCAGCAGCACCACGAGCAGTGCCACGATCACACCAGGCTCCACATAGGCGGGTACATAAATGCCCCGCTTATTGACGCTGCCCATGCCGGGAACATAGACCCGGATGGCCTTCAGAGCCTGGAAGGCCTCGTTGGTCACATTGAACTGGGTGGAGTTCACAATGGTGGTCATACCCTTGGCAAAGAACATGCCCGCCAGAGACACGATGAAGGGCTGAATCTCCAGGTAGGCGACCAGGTAGCCCTGCACCAGGCCAAAGGCAACACCGATGCCCAGGGCGATCAGCATAGCCGTGAGTACGGTGCCGCCCTGATAATCCAGATGCACCGCGCAGCTCATGCACACCAGAGCCGTCAGGGTACCCACGGAAATGTCAATGCCGCCGGTGATCATGACGATGCTCATGCCGCAGGACAGGATGATCAGCGCCGCGTTCTCGTTGAGGATGTTGAAGAAGGCCTGGGGCTTCCGGAACCCGGAGCCAAGCACCACCACCGCCAGCGTGTACATAAGGATGAACACCACGATGGTGATGGTCAGCAGCAGATTGGTATCGGACAGATTGCTCAGGCGGGTAGAAAGGCGTCCGTTTTTTACCGTAACCTTCGGTGCCATATCACTTCGCCTCCTTTACAGCTTTCGGGGCAGCGTGCTGCTTCCAGAGCTTCGCCATCCGCTCCCGGACTACCGGCGCGCTCATGACCACCAGGATGATGACCACCACAGCCTTGTAGGCGGGCAGGGCGTCGGAGGCCACGTTGAACTTGTACAGGGTGGTGGTCAGGAACTGGATGACGTAGGCGCCCAGGATGGAGCCCCACATGTTGAACTTGCCGCCGCCCAGGGCGTTGCCGCCCAGAGCCACCGCCAGAATGGCATCCATTTCGATGTCCTTGGCAATGACGGAGTAGTTGATGGAGGAGATCCGGCTGACCTTGATCAGACCCGCCACCGCCACGCACAGGCCCAGGATCACATAGGTCAGGAACTTGACGAAGGCCGGGTCAATGCCGTTCAGGCGGGAGGAGTGGGCGTTGATGCCCACGGACTGGGTCAGTAACCCCAGCGTCGTGAATTTCAGCACCAGGGCGATGACAATCATGCAGGCAATGGCAATGAACACCGGGGTGGGCACGGGAATGCCGGGGATAAAGTTGCCGAAATAGCCGAACTGGGGGTCATTGATAATGGGCAGCTCGTTGTTGTTGATCCAGGCGGCGATGGAGCGGCCGGCGGTATACAGAATCAGGGTCGCGACCATGGGCTGAATCTTGAAGTAGGCAACCAGGGTTCCGTTGAAGGCACCGAAGAGCATACTCACCACGCAGGCGGCCAGGAAGGCCAGGATGACGGGAGCCTGCATGGTCTCGGGTCGGGCACCCTGATTTCCGCAGAGCACCCGCAGGATCACGGAGCCGGCGATGGCGATGTTCGCGCCTACGGAAATATCCTGTCCGCCGGAGGCGGCAGTGACCAGGGTCATGCCGATGGCCAGGATCACCAGCTCAGAAGCGTTGTTGAGAATGGTAATCAGGTAGCCGGACAGCACGGGATCGCCGTTGCTGTTCTGACCCATGGTGATCTTGAAGAAGCCGGGATCGGCAATCAGGTTGAAGAGAACCAGCAGCAGCAGAGCGGCCAGCGGAATGAAGATCTGCTGGCGCACCAGGTTTTTCAGCCAGCTACCGGATTTTGCGGGTGTTTCCAGTCTTTCCATATCAGTTCTCACCTCCGGCAATGGTCGCCATGATTTTGGTCTGGTTCAGATCGTCGCCGGCCAGCTCGCCCACGGCCTTCCGGTCACGCATGACCACCAGTCGGGAGCAGGTGCGCAGCATTTCGTCGATCTCCGAGGAAATGAAGGTCACGCTTTTGCCTTCGGAAGCCAGCTGCAGCACCAGCTTCTGAATTTCGATCTTGGTGCCCACGTCGATGCCCCGGGTCGGCTCGTCCAGGATCAGATATTTGGGATGGGTCAGCAGCCACCGGGCCAGAATGACCTTCTGCTGGTTGCCGCCGGACAGCTGCTTGATGGGGGTATCGGCGGAAGCGGTCTTGATCTCAAGGAGCCGGATGTACTCATCGGCGTAAGCCTCGGCCTGGGCACGGCTGATGGGCTTTGCGAAGCCCTTCATCACCTGCAGAGCCAGGATGATATTCTCCCGGACGGACAGGTCGCCCACGATGCCGTCCTGCTTCCGATCCTCGGGCAGGTAGCCGATGCCAAGCTTCATGGCATCCAAAGGCTTATTGATCCTCACCTTCCTGCCGTCCATGAACACCTGGCCGCCGGTCTTCTTATCGGCACCGAAGATGGCCCGGACGCATTCGCTTCGGCCGGAACCCAGCAGGCCGGTGAAGCCGTTGACCTCGCCCTTGTGGATGGCAAAGTCGAAGGGCTTGATGCCCTCGGTGCTCGATAGACCCCTGGCCTCCAGCACGGGGGTGCCCATGTCCGCCTTGGCATTTTCGCCGTCATTTTTGATGGAGGCCATGTCGTCCAGCTCCTTGCCCAGCATTCTGGACACCAGCTTGACTCTCGGCAGATCCTCGATGACGTACTCGCCCACCAACTGGCCGTCCCGGAGAACGGTGATCCGGTCGCAGACCTCATAGACCTGATCCAGGAAGTGGGTGACGAAAATAATGCCCACGCCCTTGGCTCTCAGATCCCGCATGAGCATGAAGAGCTTTTCTACCTCCTGCTCATCCAGAGAAGAGGTAGGCTCGTCCAGAATCAGAACCTTGCACTCCATGTCCACCGCCCGGGCGATGGCCACCATCTGCTGCACGGCGATGGAGCAGCTGCCCAGCTGCTGGGTAGGAGAGGCCGGGATATCCAGAGCCTCCAGCATTCTGGCCGCTCCGGCATTCATTTTCTTCCAGTTGGTAAAGGCCCCCTTGGTGCGGCCGATATACATATTCTCCGCCACCGTCAGGTTGGGGCAGAGGGTAATTTCCTGATAAACGGTGCTGATGCCCGCGTTCTGGGCATCCTGGGGGGAGCGGATGGACACCGCACCTTCATGCCCTTTGATATGGATTTCGCCGCCGTCCTTTTCATAGACGCCGGTCAGAACCTTGATAAGGGTGGATTTGCCCGCGCCGTTTTCCCCCATCAGCGCGTGAATTTCCCCCTCCCGCAGTGTAAAGTCCACATTTTGCAGAGCCTTGACACCGGGGAAATATTTGCAAATGCCGCGCATTTGCAGCACTGCTTCTTCTGCCATGGTCATCCTCCTTCGTGTCCGGGATATCATCGTCTTTACGGCGGCTGCGCACCGCCGCGCGGTGCTGCCGCCCTGAAAAAGGCACGCGGTGCGGCAGGATGCGCCGAACCGCGTGCCCGGAATTTACTTAGTTTTCTCCGTATCCTTCAGGCATCAGATGCCGTAGGTGTCCACGTCAGCCTGGGTGATGGTGGAAGCGTCGAAGCCCTTCTCGTCCATGACGATGGTCTTCTCGGCGGGGGTGTTGCCGGCCTCCAGGGTCTTAATGATGTCGGTGATGTAGGAAGCCTGGAAGGGGTTGCACTGACCGTCATAGTTCCAAGCACCCTTGAGCAGCTCTTCCAGAGCCCACTTGTTGCAGTCGAAGCCCATGACGATCACGTCGCCGTCCACACCGTGGGTGATACCGGCAGCGTCCAGAGCGGCCACAGCGCCCTTGGCCATGTCGTCGTTCTCGGCGTAGATGACGTTGAAGTCCTTGCCGGAGTCGATGACGGCCTGAACGATCTGCTGGGCGTTCTCGGCGTTCCACTCGGCGGTCTGCTGGGTGACGATGTTCCAGTTGTCACTCGCGGCGACCTTCTCGTCCAGCGCGCCGGAACGGCCGATCTGAGCGGCGGAACCCATAACGCCCTGGATGTGGATCACATTGTAAACGTCCTTATTCTGGGAAGCCAGCCAGTCAACGGCGGTCTGGCCTTCCTTGGCCATGTCGGAGACGATGGAAGCGGCGTACAGGCTGGGGTCAGCGTCGATGGTACGGTCGAACAGGATGACCTGGATGCCGGCGTCCTGGGCGTCCTTCAGAACGGTATCCCAGCCGGAGGTGCCGGCGGCGGACAGCAGCAGGTAGTCGACCTCGTCCTGGATGAACTTCTGAGCGGCGGCGATCTGCTCCTCGTTCTTCAGGGAGTAAGCGAAGGAAGCGTCATAGCCGTTCTCCTTGGTGAAGGTGTTCTTCATGTCCTTGTCGTTGGCGGTGCGGTAGCCGGACTCGTTGGGGTCGTTGTTGATGATGCCCACCTTGATCAGGTCGTCACCGGCGGGAGCGGCGGGAGCCTCGGTAGCGGCGGGAGCGTCAGCCTTGGGGGCTTCGGTGGCAGCGGGAGCGGCGGAGCCGCCGCAGGCAGCCAGAGCCAGAACCATGGACAGAACCAACAGGATGCTCAGGATCTTTTTCATACGATTTTCCTCAACTTTCTTGATTCATTTTCGGGTTGTTCATTCAACCCCTCTGCCAGCATTAAAGCACATTTTTTCTTCCGCGTCAATAGGCTGTCGTACAGAATGCTCAAGTTTGTCTCCTTAAATAATACAACTTTTCGTTCATTGTTACCAATATTGATACAAATTTTAAGATGACCTCCCTTTTTCGCTGATCCGGTTCGTTTTTTTACGATTTGCCCGGCGGGTTTGTACGTTTTTTTAAGGCCGTTTCCCGGCAGACAGCCGAGGGAAGCCTCCGGCAACTTGCACACATCCGGTGAAAAACGCAATGGATGCCGGAAAAAAGTTGGTTTTTTTACACACACCGCCTGGCTTCCGCCGGTGCCTCCGGCCGGGAATCGGCTTTTATCTTCGGGTCAGGGTAAAAAAAGTCATAAGAATTTCAACGAATTGACTGGCCATTTCCCCGGTATCTCTGCTATAATAAACACAACTTATGAAACTTGTCCCTTGGGAGGAAGAAAGATGTCCAAAAAATACGAACAACTCGCGGGCATTCTGCGAAGCGAGCTGCAGCAGCTGGTACGTCAGGGAGGCAGCCGTCTGGCAACCGAGGCGGTGCTGGCCGAGCGGTACCACATGAGCCGCCAGACCGTCCGCCACGCTCTGAAAATTCTGGAGGAGGAGGGGCTTATCCTCCGCCGACAGGGCAGCGGCTCCTATGTCCGCGCCGACCCCGCCGAGCCGGGAGCCCGGCAGGTAGCCGTGGTGACCACCTTCCTGGACGACTACATCTTTCCCTCCATCCTGCACGATGTTCAGGGGATCCTGTCCCAGGAGGGGTATTCCACCCTGGTCTTCGCCACGGAGAATCTGGTCAGCCGGGAGCGGGAGATTCTGACCCGGCTTCTGGACATGCAGCTCAGCGCAGTGCTGATGGAGGGGGTAAAGACCGCCCTGCCCACGGTGAACGCCGATCTTTATCAGCTTCTGCGCGCCCGGGGGGTGCCGGTGCTGTTCCTCCACGGCACCTACTGCAATCTCAGCGGCTTTCCCTCCATTCAGGACGACAACTACAGCGGCGGCTATCAGCTGACCCGGTATTTATTGTCCAAGGGTCACACCCGGATCGCCGGAATCTTCAAAAGCGACGACGCCCAGGGTTCCCAGCGGTATCATGGGATGCTCACCGCCCTTCGGGACGCGGGGGTACCCATCCGGGACGAGGCCATGGTCTGGTTCGGCACCCGGGAGCGGTCGGCTCTGGTGGATTCCGGGGCGGAGAGCCGGATGGCGGAATTTCTGGGCAGCCGTCTGGACGACAGCACCGCCGTCATCTGCTACAACGACGAGATTGCATATCTCGTCATCCGTCACCTTCTGCACATCGGCAGGCGGGTGCCGGAGGATATGGCGGTGGTCAGCTTCGACAACAGCTTCTACAGTCAGATCGGCCAGGTGCCCATCACCTCCCTGGGGCACAAGGCCAGCCGCACGGGCAAGGCGGCGGGAGCCGCCCTGCTGCAGATTCTCTCCGGCAATCAGCCGGAGGAGGAGCGGCTGGAGTGGGAGCTTTTTCTCCGCGCCAGCGGCTAGGCCGGGTGCCCCGGCGGGCAATGCGTGCGCCAGCTGGTCTGTATTCGTTTTTCTCCTGGGTATCGCTCGGTATCGTTCTTGCTGAGCACCTGAATAGAAGTTGTCATTGCGAACCAGTGGTGCTCCGCGCAGCGAGTCAAAATCCGAATGACTGCCAGCGGCAGTCATTCCTTAATGTAGCGCAACGCTGGTGTGCAATGGCAGGCGTTATACGATAATACGCAAAAAACGACCAGGCGCGCCGCAAAAACGCGGCGCGCCTGGGTGCTGCTTTTTCAATATTCCCGGTCGGCGATGATCTCCTCGGTCAGGGTCTCCGGGGTGAATTGCTGCTCCGCAATATGCTGCTGCTTCTGGGGGGTCTGCCCGGCCTCCAGGGTACGGACGATCTCCTCCGCCATGGGGCCAAGCAAGGGGTTGCACTCCATGACCAGGGAAATTTTTCCCGCCATGCACAGCCGCAGGGCGTTCCGGGTAGCGTCGAAGCAGATCACGTCCACGTCCCGGCCGCAGACATAGCCCCGCTCCTCCAGAGCCTCAATGGCACCGAAGGCCTCGTTGTCGTTTTCGCAGTAGACCACGTCAATGGCCTGCCCCTCAGGGAGACCGTCCAGGTATCTTCCCATGGCCTCATAGGTTTTCGCCTGGGTGAAATCTCCGTCCAGCCGGGTCAGCAGGTTCCAGTTTTTATGCCGGGTCATGCCGTCCTCCAGAGCCGCGGTACGACCCAGCTGGGCGGTAGAGCCAAGGGTTCCCTGAATATGGATGATCTGTACGGCCTGCTCCGGGTCGGGATACTGTTCTTCCATCCAGGCTACCGCCTTTTTCCCCTGGCCGTAGAAGTCGGAGCCTACATGGGCGGCATACAGGGTATCGTCCTCCACGTTCGCCATCCGATCCACCAGGATCACCGGAATATGCGCGTCTTTCGCCTCCTGCAGAACTGAGTCCCAGCCGGTTTCGCTCAGGGGCATGAGCACAATGTAATCCACCTGCTGCTGGATAAATTTCCGCAGAGCCATGATCTGGTTTTCCTGCATTTGCCGGGCATCGTCGAAAAGCATCCGGTAGCCCCGGCTCTCGGAGAAGGCCGCCTTGACGGACTCGGAGTTGGCCACCCGCCAGTCGGACTCCGCTCCCACCTGGGAAATGCCCACCACGATCAGGTCTTCTTCGGTGGGGTCGGTTTCCTCGGCGGCGCAGCCCGCAAGCAAAAGCAGGGTCAGGGCAATCACAATCAGCCGCTTCATGGGCGCGGCACCTCCTTCCGGACGTAGGGGATCCGGGCGGTGACCCGGGTGCCTGTCCCCTCCTCGCTTTCGATGGTCAGGCCATACTGAACCCCGAACTGCAATTGCAGCCGCTGATTCACCGCGGACATGCCGAAGCCCACGGGCTTCTTGCTGCGCATCCCCTGGCGCAGCTGCTCCAGCCGCTGCCGCGTCATGCCCACGCCGTTGTCCTCCACCTGCAGGATCACGTCGCCGCCCTGGCGGGTGCCGGTAATGCGGATGGTGCCCTTGGCACGCTTGAGCTTGATGCCGTGATACAGGGCGTTTTCCACCAAGGGCTGTAAGGTCAGCTTGGGGATCATGGCATCCTTAAGCTGAGGGTTCATTTCCAGGGTATAGTCCATAATGTCCTGATACCGGGCCTGCTGGATCCGCAGATAGCTTCGCACATGGCTCTCCTCCTCGGACAGGGTGATCACGTCCTCGCCCTTGCTCAGAGAGTGGCGGAAAAAGCCGGAGAGATTGGAGACCATCTCCACCGCCTCCTGCTGCTTGTCCGCCTCGATGAGCCAGATAATGGTGTCCATGGTGTTGTAGAGAAAATGGGGGTTGATCTGCGCCTGGAGCAGTGCCAGCTCCGTCCGGCGCAGGCTCTCCTGCCGCTGACGGCTTTCCCGCATCTGGTCGTCCAGCCGGGCGATCATCTGCTCCAGTCCGGCGCTGAGGGTGCGGATCTCCCGGATTTCCGACTGCACCGGTTTTCGGGTCGTCAGGTCTCCCCTGGTGACCGCCTCCATCCGGCCGGAAAGCTCCTCCAGAGGCCGGGTAATGGACTGGCTCAGCCGGAAGCTGTAGCGCAGGGTAAAGCCCAGGGTCAGAGCCGCCGCCAGCACAATCGCCGCGATCTCCCCGGCCATCTGCCGGGTGGCCGCCTGCTGCACCGCGTTCAGCTCCGCCGCCTCGTAGTAAAGATAGGTGTACATGTACTCCTCCACCAGGGAGGTGAGGATGTACACATTGTTTTCCAGCTGACTTAAGCGCTGGTCGTAGTCCGAGGTTTCCTCGATCTGGTAGATTTTTCCCTCCAGATTTTCGCATAAGTCCAGGACGCTGGTAATGGCCTGGCGGCTGTTTTTCTGGCTGGTGGTAGCCCGGAGGGACTTGGCAAGGGTCTGGGCATCCCGGACCTCCGCGATGGGCAGACCCTGAGAATACTGACTTTCGATGACGTAATAGTACATCTTCTGGTCAATGGTGTTTTTGAACTCCCGGTTGAATTCCGAGGCGGTGGTCACGTTGTGCAGAAGCCTTGCGTAGTGCCGGTTGTAGCTGACCAGCATCAGCAGAGCCGCCGCCATCAGGACGGCCAGCAAAATGGCGATGGCGATCACCAGCCGCCGGAGCCGCCCCTTGATGGAGTAGGTCATTTCTTTCCCCTGCCTCCCCGGTAGTCTCTGGGCGTGCAGCCCTGGGTCTTCTTAAAGAGGAAGCTGAAATAGTGGGAATCCTTATAGCCCACCGCCGTGGCGATCTCCCCGGAGCGCAGGTCGGAATTTCGCAGAAGCTCTCTGGCCTT
>ERZ808240.2183-NODE-2183-length-22156-cov-5.508077_pt1 | contig 22156 bp, 15 predicted proteins | sample MGYA00521084_ERZ808240 | MGnify/ENA primary metagenome ERZ808240 (study PRJEB31516, sample SAMN03275571) | gut metagenome | biome: mammalia-associated habitat; material: feces | host: Papio cynocephalus | place: Kenya | collected 2012-08-06 ...
CAGACTTTTCTTATCGAAAAGAACGCCGACACCGAAATATTCTGCGGTTTTCTCGATAAAATCGAATAAATCCTACGAAGTTGCGACCGATAGTGAAAAAGCGTTTTCGCTGGAAATTCCGAGTGAATACTTTGAAGCAGAGGACGGAAACGTTTTCCTCATGATTTTATCGGCTAGCGTAAATTCGGGAGAAAAGAATTATTCGAATAATGTATATGAATTCTCAAACATATATGACGTTTCGGATGAACGGATATGTATAAACCATAATTATATCCTCACCTCAGAGAGTGAATCCACATGTATAAAGCACGGCGAAAAAGTGTTTACATGTAAAAACTGCGGGGATGTAAAAAATGAGGTACTGCCTCTCGGTCCGCATTCCGAATCCGATTGGGTAACCGATGTTAAAGCTACGTGCCTTAATACGGGTTCCGAACATAAATACTGCACCGTTTGCAGTGAAATTCTTGAAATGCGGACGATAGAAAAGACAGGACATACACCGTCCGGCTGGATTGTCGAAGAGGAAGCAACATGTCTTCATGAAGGCATACGTTATAAAGAATGCGTTGACTGTATGACGGAGCTTGAAAGCGAAATCATACCGAAACTTGACCATACTGACGAGGACGGAGACAACATATGCGATGTTTGCGGTGAGCAGATTCCAGTGACCGTCTCGTGCTCTCACATATGTCATAAGAAAGGCTTCGCAGGCTTCATATGGAGAATAATCCGAATTATATTCAAGATTTTCGGTTCAAACAAGTACTGTGAATGCGGAGCGGAACATTATTAATTGATTTTACAGACTTCCGGAATGTAACGTTTCGGAAGTCTGTTTTCATTGTTGAATAATTAAATTAAATATGTTAGTATAAATAAAAGATGAGTAAAAAAGGAGCACGCTGAATATGTTTTTTTCTTCATTGGTTTTGAAAATATCGGCATTTTTTCTTTCAATACTTATGAGTCTCGGTTCTCTGTCGGGGTTTACGGCAAGTAAACTCGAATATAAACAGGCTTCGGTTAATCCGATGAAGGGATTTATGCCTTTTTATAAAGAGGACGGGGAATCAGATAGTAATCTCGATTACAGCATGGAATGGTTTTATATTCCGATGTCTGAACTTGTAAGCGTATACGGGGAATTCACGATAAAACAGGCGATAGAGCCGTATCTTGAGAACATATCGTCGAGAGGAAATCAGGCCGTTTTCAGAGTTTATCTTGATTATCCCGGAAAGGATGAGGATTCGACGGGCGAATATATTCGTTCTCTCGGCGTAAAGTTTTACGAATACGAACAGTACGGCGGGGGAGTTACGCCGGATTATTCTGATGACAGGCTTATAGATTTTCTCGAGAAGTTTGTATATAAACTTGCGGAAGAATATGACGGGGATCCGCGTATTGCGTACATAACCGCAGGACTTATCGGTCACTGGGGCGAATGGCACGTTTGTGTTGACGATGCAGCCCCGGAAAAGCAGCAGAAAGAGCGCATTATAACAGCGTATGAAAACGCGTTTAAAACTACGAAGATTCTCACTCGTTATCCGGGCGACCCCGGTACGAAAAACGGCAAAATCGGTTTTCATGACGATTCGTTTACATATGAAACGATTGATGATACAAAGGACTGGTTTTTCTGTACTAAGTTAAAGAAAAACAAACTTACAAATGTATGGAAAAGTCAGGCAATCGGCGGGGAATTCCGTCCCGAGTGTCAGGAACCGTTTATTAAAGGCGAAGAGTTTGAGGGTATGCAGAACTATGACGGGTGCGTTAATAAAACGCATTGCTCGTTCCTTATGATGCAGAACGCGTTTACAATGGGTCTTTCCGATTCACAGAAAGAGACCGTTTCAAACGCTTCCGCAAAGCTCGGATATGATTTTTATATAGACAAAGTCAACGTTAAAAAGATATTCGGCAAAACATATATTTTCGTTAGAATCATGAACGACGGCGTTGCTCCTATTTACGCAGACCCCGGTGTATATATCGGTACGGACAGCGGTGAAGTTAAAGCAAGCGGTGCAGAACTTGACAAGATACAGCCCGGCGAATACGGCGTATTTTATATTAAGACTGACGAAGATATCACGGGTGAAATTTATGTACGCGCCGGAAACTTTTTTAATAAAGGCAAATGCGTCAGATTTTCAAACGTAAATGCAGACGATAGATTTGTTATCGGAACAATAGAATAAAAAACAACATAGAATAAAAAACAACTGCGAACAGCAATAAAATCTGTCCGCAGTTGTTTTTTATTGATTGGATTAGTTGATTTCTTCTTTTAACGTTTCTATTATCGAGTCTTTTCTGATTTTCTGTACGGAGTATATCATTGATATTCCCGTTACGATAAAGACTGCGAGACAGGCTCCGATATAAGCTTTGAAATCTATCGAGAACGGAACATACGAAGAGCCGAACATTTTATTGATTGCAAAGTTTATGATTAAACTGATTGGTAGACCGTAAACAAGAGCTTTCAGTCCGTAGAATACGCTTTCCATAACGATCATTTTTCTGAATCCTTTGGGAGTCATGCCGACCGAGCGGAGCATTGCAAACTCCTTACGGCGGAGTATTACGCCTGTTGAAACGGTATTTAAGATATTTGTGATTGTTATAAGCGTCATGAGTGCTATGAATCCGTAAACAAATACCTGAAGAACATAAATTATTGTATTAAGTATCTGCTGTTGATTATCAAGATCGAAAATGTTGTCGTTCATATCGAATCCCGCGGCGGTAAGAGCGTTTTTGATATCATCTTCTGTCTGCTCGTGCGTTTTTGTTTTAACACCGTAAACGATTGTTAACTCGGCTTCTTTGACCGGAAGATTATTTATCGTCTCAACGTATACGCTCAGCGGGATGAACATGCTTATGCTTCCCTTGGGGTTGAGAGAACACATGTCGCTGTTTTTGTCATAATCTATAAGTCCGCCGACGGTCGCTTTGAAATCGCCGTATGACGGGTCGTGCGCAGTGAATGACTTACCTATGATTGAAGATGTAAAGACCTTGCTTACCGAATCGGAGTGCGTCATATTGTTGAGTAAGAGGCATTTTACGTTGTCTGACGAATAGAACTGTTCTCTGTTTAGTCCGTTTTCGAGGCAAAGCTGATTGAATCTGCCGTCGTCGATAATATTAATGCTGATTACTTTTTTCGAGTCAAAAAGTTTTTGATTCTGAACGGTAAGAACAGAGGAGTCGTTTGTAATATCCGTGTAGTCCTTATTTGCGCTTTCCTTGTCTCCTCCTACGATGTTTGTAAAGTTTGTTGCGGCGAAAACGTCGTCAACGCTTTTTACAGATTCTATTACTTCTCTGACTTTTTCGCTGTCGTTATAAGAAGAATAAACGGTAACCTGATACGGTATCATTGAGGAATACTGGTTAGAATCCATCAGCATGGTACAGAAGTAGTTTGTACAAAGGAACAGAATAAGCGACAGCGCGATTGACGCGGTTATCATATTCGTTTTTCTTGAATTGCGTTTTAAGGATTTATATGATATCTCGCCCTCGAATCCAAAAATCTTTGAAACTATCTTCGGACAGGAGTATTTCTGCTTCTTGACTTTAATCGAATCTGTCTGTTTTATAGCGTCGATAGGGGTAATTTTAGACGCTTTTTTAGCGGGAATGAGCGTTGAAATCCATATGGTCAGAACGCTGAATATAACTATCATAATTATCGCCCAGAGCGGAACGTCTACGCTTATTTTAAGATTTGAATTCTCAATGCCGGCTATCATTCCGGTTGATATGATTTTGTCGCTGAGGAAGTAAAGTGTTACAGCGATACCTGCAATACCTGCAAGTGTTCCGACAGGGATTCCTATTATTCCTAATATAAATCCTTCAAAATAAATAGACGCGCGCTTCTGTCTTTTTGTTGCTCCGACGGAGGCTAACATTCCGAGATATCTGACTCGTTCGTTCAGCGACATTGTAAACGCATTGTATATAAGGAGCACGGAAGCTATAATGATAAGAATGAGAATCAGAATAACGGGAGCTATCAGTGTGCTTAAATATCCGCCCTCGTCGAATGACAGATTCGCCGCAAGAAGTTCTGTATTCGTGTCGTAGTTTTCTACATTGTAATCCGAACAAATCGAATTGATTGTTTTTAATGCGGAAGAATTCGGATTGCTTAGTTTAAAAAGAGCAGTAATTACGCCCGAATGCATTTCCTCATTGCTTCCCAATATAAGAATGGGGTAGTCAAGTGTCGGCAGATTATAGTCGAGAACCGCAGTTATCGTAAATGAGCGTTCGCCGGTTTTTACGAAGCTGTAACTGTCTGTGTCATTACCGTCGCTCTCGAAATGTACTATGGGGAGCGTTACCTTGTCGCCGGCTTTCCATTCGAGCATGTGTCTTTTTATATAATCTCCGCTGACGGCGGCCTCGCCCGGGGCGGAGGGGAGAGAACCCTCTATTGAAGTCGGAATCATGTGTTCTAAATAAGCTTTGTCGCACAGTGCGATTGATTCGTAATCTGTTTTGCTGTTACCGCCGTTTATTTCGAACACAAAATCATACGACGGCTTGATTCTCATGACGGATTCGACTCTGTCGTCGGCAAGCGTTTTGTTTATTGTATCGTCGGAAACGTCAGTCGCCTCAAAATGCCAGTCTCCGTCCTGAAACAGAGCTGCTTTTCCGAAAAATGAGAGGAAAGACGACATTGCGGTAAACACCGCGGTAATCATTGCAACGGAAATGCAGATTCCTATTAATGTAATAATTGTCCTGCCTTTATTTTCGCTCAAATGGCGCAGGGTGAGCTTCTTAACCACGTTCATCTGCGTTTTACCTCGTCGCCGACAATACGGCCGTCCTGAACAGTGATAACTCTGTCTGCCGAAAGGGCGATTTTTTCGTCGTGAGTTATCATTATAACGGTCTGATTGAGAACTTCGTTGAAATGACGGAGAAGATTTACGATTTCCTTGCTGTTTTCGGAGTCAAGGTTTCCCGTAGGCTCGTCGGCTAGCATAATTGCCGGATTGTTTATTAACGCTCTGCCAATCGAAACTCTCTGCTGCTGACCGCCCGAAAGCTGGTTTGGCAGATGCTTTACTCTGTCGGAAAGTCCGAGAATCGATACTATTCTGTCAACCTGCGCTTTATCGGGTTTTCTCGAATCGAGCAGGAGCGGGAGAGTCAGATTTTCCTCAACCGTGAGTATGGGGATAAGATTATAAAACTGATAAACAAGTCCTATCTGACGGCGGCGGAAAATTGCGAGCGCGGTTTCGTCAAGCTTCGTAATATCGGTATTTTCAATCATTACGCTTCCCGAGGTCGGTTTGTCGACTCCGCCCATTATGTGCAGAAGCGTAGATTTACCGCTTCCGGAAGGACCTACTATCGCAACGAATTCGCCTTTTTTTACGGTGAATGAAACGTTGTCGAGAGCTCTTACCATAGTGTCGCCCTTGCCGTATGTTTTTGTGAGGTTTTTTATCTCAAGAATGTTCATGAGTTTGTCTCCTTTCAATTTGCCTTTGCCTTATGACACTATGATAAAGGACGAATATTACTCTGCGGTGACAATAATTATTACAATTGCGTCACACTGTTGATTTGTAAAATCTGACTGTGAAAACGGAGCCCTCGCCGATTTTGCTGTCTACCGTGATTTTTCCGTTCTGTGAGTCGATAATTGATTTAGAAAGAGCGAGTCCTATTCCGACCGAATCGGGAGACGCGTTTTTGCCGTGGTAAAATCTTTCGAATACGTGAGGTAAATCTTCCTCTGCGATACCGCATCCCGAGTCACGGATGATTATTTCCTTATATAAAAACGTTTCGTCCGTTTTTATTTCGAGCTTTCCGCCGGATGGCGTATGCTCCATGCAGTTTTTAATTATATTTCCAATAGCTTCGACCGTCCAGTTAATATCGCAGTGGAATATGGAATCGTTCGGTTCCGTTTTTAATTCGATATTCTTAACGTCAAGTATAACGAGAAACGGCTGAACGCTCTTTTTGATAAGCGCATCTGCGGAAATATCGCTTTTTATGAACTCAACGGTGCCTGCGTCGAGTTTTGAGAGCTTTAAAAGCATCTGAATAAGCCAGTTGATTTTATTAAGCTGGGTTGATAAGATAGAGAGAAATTCTTTTCTTTTTTCTTCATCTTTTTCATTTTCGAGCAGTTCCGTCATCATGACAGCCGAGGTAAGAGGTGTTTTTATCTGATGAGAAATATCCGCAAGCGAATCGGCTAAATATTTTTTATCGTTCGACAGCCTGTCCTTTTGATTATTTAAAATAAGTATTACCTTATATAAATTGTTTTTAAGTATAGACAATTCGCCCTCTTTGTTGTCGGGAATATTCAAATCATATATTCCCGCGCAGATACGCGAAAGATAGTCGTTCAGCATTTCGATTTCGGTGTATCTTTTATTTGTATAGACAATATAAAGAACCGTCAGAATTACGGAGCAGACGAGCGAAATGACGGCGGGAACGATTGAGTAAAAAATACATACGGAAAAAGAGACTATCGACAGTATTATCCCGACGGTCAGTATTATTTTAAAATCCGAGTTAATTACTCTGCGCGGCATAGCCCAGCCCCCTGACTGTTTTAATAATTTTGGGATCGGACGGGTCGTCCTCCAATTTATCGCGTAAACGTTTTATATACACGGTCAGCGTGTTGTCGTTTACGAAGTCACCCTCAACGTCCCATATGTTTTCAAGAAGCTGTAATCTCGACATTACGACTCCCGGATTGTTTACGAAAATAAGAAGCAGTCTGTACTCCATTGCGGAGAGTATTATTTCCTCACCGCGTTTATATACCTTGGCTTGCGAAATATTTATTGCAATATCGCCGAGTCTCGCGGTATTGTCCGCGCCGTTTTTTGAATAGCGTTTTAATATCATCTTGATTCGAGCCATCAGCTCTTTTAACCTGAACGGTTTTGATATATAATCGTCCGCACCCATTTCGAGTCCCATTACGGCGTTGACCTCGTCGTCTGCGGCTGTCAGAAAGATTACGGGAATGTCGTATTTTGATTTTATAAATTTACATACGTCGTAACCGTTTCCGTCCGGCAGTATAAGATCGAGAATACACAGCGAAAACTCAGTTTTAGAAATAATGTCAAGAGCTTCTTTTACGCACTTTGCGTCTGTTACGGTATATCCCTCGCCCTCAAGAGAGTATTTAAGTCCGGTCGCTATAGCTGTATCGTCTTCAAGTAGAAAAATATTCATAAAAATCACCGTTTATAATATATCATAATAAAAGCATCATTTCCATTACGATATTGTAACAATTCGACATAATGCAAATAATGTTGAATTTTGTCTTTTTTTCTTTACAAATCCATTATTTTATGCGACAATATTAATATAAATTTGATTATAATGAGAGGTTTTTTGTATGGCAGGTTCACAGGCTTTTATAAAAGAGTACGGCGATAAGTCATTTGACGAATTTCCGTTCTGCGACGGGGATAATCTTGCGCTTTGCTCCATGTTTTATATGCCTTTCGAAAATGTCGTTTCGGATTCTTTCGACGAGAGTATAAAACTTGACGAAGCGTTTGAAAAGTTATTTGAATTCAGAGGGGGAGAACATAAGGCGATAGGTTTGCTTATTAACCCCGAGCTTAGCAAAAACACGCAGTATATGACGAGCCGTCCGAGATATTCATGTCTTAAAATGACAGGTGTCAGAAGTGTATACGAGCATGACCCCGCCGTTCAGTTTGCCGCATGTACTCTTATAATGCCGAACGGCGACAGTATTATAATATTCAGAGGTACGGACGATTCCATTACGGGCTGGAAAGAGGATCTTGATATTTATACAAAAAAATCAATTCCTTCGCACGCCCTTGCGGTCGATTACATAAACGAAGCCGCCGAAAAGCTTGACGGTAATTTTATAATTCTCGGTCACTCAAAGGGCGGAAACGTCGCGCTCTACGGCGCGCTCAAATGCAGTGAAGAAGCAAGATCGAGAATTAAGGAGCTTTATAATAACGACGGTCCAGGATTTTTTGATCATTCAATGTTCCGTTCCGACGCTTATTCCGAGCTTCTGCCGAGATATCATCACATAGTTCCCGACTCGTCATTTGTAGGCATGCTGCTCGCGCACGATGACGATTACAAAGCTGTTAAGAGCAATAAACTTATAGGTGTAATGCAGCACGACATGGGTACGTGGCAGTTAAAGGACGGAAATATCGTCGAGAGAAACATATCGCGCGCGGGCCGTATTACCGATATAACCGTTTCGAATATTATTTCACACGTAAACGATATTCAGAGACAGAGTATAGATACCGTTGTTTCCGCAGTGGTTACCGGACTGGGACAGGAGACGCTTCTTGATTTTTCAAAGAATGCGGCAAAAGCGATAGACGGCGCGGTTAAAGCCGTAAAAGGCGTTGACAAAGAGACGAGAAAGGAATTTAAATCCTCGTTTAAGGGAACGTTTAAGTTTATATTGGACGCGTCCAGAGAGGTTACTAAGGAGAGAATTCCCCTCGCCGTCGGCAGAGTAAAAACTCTTGTCAAATCTTTCGCCCCCGCAAGCGCATAACAGAATATTAAATAATAAACGCGGTTTCGTACAGAGACCGCGTTTTTATGTGACTATTAGATTTTAACAGTGATTCCGTTTACTTCAACATTTGATTCGGCGCGAATCATAATATATTTTTTGCCGTCGATAACGCGCGTTTCCAAAAGGTCGGAGCGGTCGGAATTTATTTTGATGCTGACGTCGGGAGTCGATACGGACAGCTCCTTTGTATTAACGAAATTCTGGGGTGAAAGCTCCGCGTTTTCTCCGAAACTTTCGTCGAATTTATCCTCGAAAGATTTTACGCGCTCCTCGCTGACTCCGCAGTTTGTCAGAATGTTTGAAACGGATTTCTTTGTGATGACAGGCGGATCCTCGTCCTTTTGCTGTTTATGTTCCTCAATCTGTTCGCACAGAACGTCCCTTACGTTTACCGCGACTTCAAGATTGCAGTCCTCGGAAAGAGTTTCTTCAATTATAGAGTTGAAGACCTCTTTCTGTTCTTCCGCCGGCATGGGAACCTCCGTTCTTAAAATATTTTCTATAAATTCGGGGTGGTTGTCCGCCGTATTCTTCGTATAGTACAAAATATCGTAGATGTTAGCCGTCCTGTCGTCGAACGTCGGGAATAAAAATCCGATTTCGGGAGGGGAGATGAGCTGATTCGCGGCGAGAGTCTTAAACGCGTTTTCATGTGCGACAAAACCTAATGCCTGTTTGCTCTGTTTTACGGGGCAAACGGCGCACAGACAGTAATTGTATACGCTCGACGAATCCTCAATTCTGCTCTCATCCGAGCCATACTGCGGAACATCGTACGAATCCTGAATCAATAAAATAAGATAGTTGTTTCCCATGGCGAGGGTTGATGCCGCCGCGTTGAAAAATATATTGATAGCTTCCTCGCTCTCGGGAGTCTGCGTCCTTAACGCTGACATCAGCCTGTGTTCGTCCGAGTCGACGACCTGCTGATTTTTATACGGCAGGTCGATAAGGTTTTTGCCGAGCGTTCCCGACAGCGTTTTTCTTATAATGGATAAAAGATTGTCCGCGTCGTCGTTGTCCATGAGTCCCAATGACTGTCTGAACGAGCTTACGACTTCCTTTTTCTCGTTTACAAAACATCCGTATATGTAGTTAACCGCACATTTGCCGAGTTTTATTCGACGGCGGATTTCGCCTGTTTCTTTTTCATTCATTTCATTTTTCTCCTTAAATTCGAATGAAAATATTGTAACATAAAAGCGTCATTGATTAAAGTGTTTTTTGTAAAATAAAAAAGAGCCGTATTTCAGGCTCTTCTTTTGATTTATGATTTTTACTCGGTGGTCGTCTCGTCCTTAATATGGAAAAGCGACTTGATAAAATTAATGATGATCGTAAAGAATGAAAGTACAGTCTTAACGATATCTTTTGCGAGATCCATGATTGACACTTCCTTTACTTTTATTTACACTTATATGATATCACGATATAAAAAAAAGTCAATATTTTCAAGGGATGTTCAACATCTAATCGACATCTGTCTACGGTAAAAACAACAACGGTAAATGCTTCTGTCGAATAATATATTTTTATCTTAATGAAAAAAAGAGAGTCCGGAAAATTCCGAACTCTCTTTGAAAAATTACAGTGTAGTTGCCTCGTCGTCTTTCTTGCCAAAGAGCTTCTTTAAGAAATCAGCGATGATTTTGAAGAAAGAAAGAACAGCCTTGATGATATCCTGTGCCAACTCCATTATGTTTCACTCCTTTTTAATATTATTCAATTATATAATAGACTTTTATGAAAGAAATGTCAACACTGCATTCAATACAAAAAAGTAAATTAAATATGAATATCCTTTTAGTCTGTGTTTATAATTTTCACAGAGTCCGGAACCGTATATTTAACAGTCTGTTTTGAATTTTCATACGTTACCTCGACCGTTATTTTTCCTCTGACCGTTTTGATATATCCCTTGACGTTCAGGTTGTCGATATAGGCGGGAGATATCGTTATCTTTTCGAATCCGGCGGAATCTTCTGTTTGCTTTATTCCGAGCAGGTAAGTAAAAAGATACTCGCTTGCCGCGCCGAACATCGGATGAGAATGAGAGTCGCATCCGTCCCAGTTTTCCCACAGCGTTGTCGCGCCGTTCTTTTTCATATTGTAAAAGCTGTTTTCACCCTTTGACGTAAGGAGTTTGACGGCGGTCTTACCGTTTTCTGTTTCAAAAAGCGTTTTTATAAGAACGTCAGTACCGAAGATACCCGTGTCGAACTCACCGAGCTTTTCGTATCTTTTTACGATATTCTCAACGCATTTTTCATCAGCAAGTCCTATATTATAGGCGAACGCGTCCGCGCCCTGTATTCCGCCGCAGAAGCTGTGCGTATTTGATGAATAATATGCGTTTTTAAACGCTCTGACTGCTTTTTCGAGCCGTTCGGTCATAGTCTGACGGTAACGCGGGCGGTTGAGCAGATACGACAGTTCGATATATTCTTTAAGACATTTAATATAAAAATATGTGTTTACAAACGGCTCCGGCAGTTCGTTCCTGTTGTCGGGCGCGCACCAGTCGCCGAGACACCATCCGCCCTTTTCCTCTCTGACTACGAGACCGAATTCTGAGTGCGATTCCATGTAGTCAAGATATAGTGTCATGTTGTCAAAGTACTTTTCGCAAAGCGATTTGTCTCCGTAGATTTTATAGTAATTATACGGCACTGCAATAACTGCACTTCCCCATCCTCCGGGGCCTCCGCCTCCGCCGTTAAACGGCGCGGTGTGTTGAACATGACCGCTGTACGTATCCTGACAGTCGGCGATATCCTGCATCCATTTTCTGTATAAATCCTCGGCTTCAAACTGGGTCATGACAGCTTTCGAACAGAGCTGACCGTCGCCGGTGTAGCCGAGTCTTTCGCGGTGAGGACAGTCGGAGGGGACAAACGAATGAATGTTGTTAACCTGCGTTCTGATGTAAGCATTATAAAACCAGTTTATATTTTCATTCGACGAAATAAAATCGCTTGTTTTCTTAACATCGGAACTTACGCACGTAAACGAAATGAGTTCGCCGTTACCCGTAAGTTTTACGAACTGACCGGCGCGCCATGTAAAGTAATTTGTAAACTCGCAGTCGTTTTCACCGTAAATGAAAATGTCTTTCTGTACTCTGTTTTCTCCGCCGGTATGTCTTAATTTAAAATTAAAATTATCGTCAATAACCTCCGCATATTCGAGCGTTATTTTATCTCCCGATTTCGCATTTTTATTGAATTGAACGGTCGGAATTCCGGAAATATCCTCTGTTAAATCGTATATTTTAAAGTCGGATGTTTCGTATATTAATTTAGGTATGACGGTCTCTTTCTCTGTATCTCCCGCAAAATCCTGTTTTGTTAATGCAAACGTTACCTCGTTTGATAATGCGGGAAATTTTTTATTCTCGTTTTTATATCCGAAATTAAGAATATTCTTATCGTAAAGTCTTGCGTCAATCGTTTCGTTTATATAAATGCTCGAATGGGTTATGAAACTGTCGTACATATCCTCAGTTGAATCCGAACATATTTCGCTTACTGAACCGTCGTCGTAAACAAGCGTGATTTTGTATATGTACTTTAGTTTATCGCCGTATGCGCTAAGCCCCTCGATAGCCTGGTCAAGCTGTCTGTACCAGCCGTTTCCGATGTGCAGAACAAACGCGTTATTATCATTTATATAATCGGTAATATCGTATTCAAGATAATACACGCGTTCGCGCATTTCGTCAAACAGCGGGTAAATAGCCGTCGACATATCGCGGTTTTTATAATTCGACCACGCAGGGATGAATTTATACTCGGTCAGTTTATGTCCGTTAAAATACGGGACGGAAAAACCTAAAGTTGTGTACTCGAGTTTTGCATTTACGACTTTTTTATTTTCAGTGACAAATTCTCTGCGTACAAATACCGCTCCCGCGTCTGAATCGCATTCGCACAGCTTAGCGTTGTCAAACACAAAACTTTTAATCATTGGAATATGGGGTATGTTTTCGTCCTCATGTCGTACGCCGTCTTTGACGAATCCGAGTTTTTTATAAAAACCTACCGCGTGTTCCTGTGCGTCAAGCGTTGCATGTTTTGCGCCGAGCTCTTTTGCTTTTCTTAAAAGCTCGTATACCAGCTTTGCGCCGTTTCCTCCGCCCCTGTACTCGGGGTACAGCGCTATTCTGCCTAAGTGAAATGAATCAGCGCTCTCGGGCGCGAGACGACCGCATCCAATGAGTCTGTCGTCGGAATATACGCCGAGATGATATGATTTACTCTCGAGGTCATCCTTTTCGAGCATATACGGATAGCCCTGTTCTTTGCAGAAAACGTCGTAACGAAGTTTAATGATAGGCTCGATATTTTCGCTTCCGTTTATCCATATGAATTCAAGCATAGATTACCTCGCAGTCATGGTAAATGAGAAGGTGAGTCTTTTATTTTCATCGATTGTATATTGCTTGAGCGTCTCGGGACCGCAGCTGTTGGAACCCGCACCTCTTACAAATCCGTCCAATGATACAATCGTCGAATTGACTCTTTCGATATCTTCGCGGTGAAGTGCTTTTGTCAGATTTTCCTGCGTGTAATCGTGCGCGGAAAATGTCAGTCTGTCGTCAGCGTATATTTTAAGTCCGGCTCCTGAATCGTTCTTAAATTCGATATATTTAACGTCGGAATGATTCGAATTGTCCTGCGGATAGATATAGTCTTCGTGCATATCGTGAACTTTTTCTTCGTAAATTCCGATAGGAGACTGTGCATTAAAGTCGGAGAGATTCTCTTTTATTCCTCTGCCGAAATATTTAACGGTATTAAACTGCTCGGGAAGTTCAAACATTATGCCGAAACGAGGAAGTTTCAGAAGAGCTTTTGTAGTCTTTTTAAGAGAAAGCGTTATTTTTATATCTCCGGCCGAGCCGACGGAATAATTTATTACGTAGTCGAATTTTTTGCCTGCCGGCGCGCAGAGAGAATATGAAGCGGATATCTCCGCTCTCGAATTTTCAAGCGTAACGTTGAATGACTCGATTTTTTCCGTGAGTTTATCAAGCGAATGTCTCATCCAAACGGATTTAATATTTCTGTCATTATCAATCGGAGCTCTGAAAACATTGGGTGTTAAGCCGGTTTTGCTCGAAGCGGGGGACTGATTTAAATACTCGGTCGAGTTTACGATATAGGAAACAAGTTTTCCGCTTTTGTCGTCGAATGAGGCTGTTCCGTCGTCAAAATGAACGACCGTTTTTGAATTATCATATGAAACGCTTATATTTCCGTTTTCATATGTAGGAACACTGACGGGCACGTCGTTTAGAATAATTTGCTCCTGTGCGATTTCGGACGAATCAACGATATATTTAAAACTCATAACCCAGTTTGATATTTTATCCGTCGGTTTGTGCTTGATAGTTACCGCTTTTGATTTTTCAGGTGCGATATCCGCCGTGAATTCTCCGCCGTCAACAGACTTTCCGTCTTTGTCGAGAGACCATTTGATATTAATATAACGAGATGAGCGGAATCTGTTTGTGTTTGTAAATACATATTCGCCGTTTTCGTTGACCTCTGCTCTTATCGGGCGGTAACAGTTTTTCATCTCGAACGCACCGGTGTGCGGGGTTCTGTCGGGGTAGAAAAGTCCGTCAACGCAGAAATTGCCGTCATGGCGTTTTTCGCCGTGGTCTCCGCCGTAGGTGTATTCATTTCTATATTTTTTATCGTTCTTTGAATGCAGTACGGAGTGATCCGCCCACTCCCAGATACATCCGCCTGTCACGTTGTCATACTTAAGGAACAGACGGCAGTAGTCCTCGAGCGAACCGGGACCCACACCCATTGCGTGCGCATATTCGCACAGAAAAAGCGGTTTTGTCGAATAGGCTTTTTTCATTGCGGGTTTATCCCCGTATGTCTTTTTACCTATCGAATCGACTTCGTCGGGGGAAGGGTACATTCTCGAAACAACGTCAAATCCGTAAATTCTGCTCGAGCACGCGCCCTCATAGTGAACGGGAATCGTCGTGCCTTCTGACTTTAAATACTCATAGCATTTTATATGATTTTTAAGCCATCCCGATTCGTTGCCGAGAGACCACATCGTTATGCTCGGGTGGTTTTTATCTCTTTCGTACATTCTGTGAACTCTGTCGAGATAGTGCTCTTTCCATTTTAAATTATCGCTTATTGCATTGGGGTCACCGCAGTTGTCCTCAATGCCGTGTGTTTCAATGTCGGCTTCATCGATAACATATAATCCGTAAATATCGCACAGCGTGAGCATAATGGGGTCGGGGGGATAGTGTGAAGTTCTGACTGCGTTTACGTTAAACTCCTTCATAAGTTTAATGTCGCGCAGATAATCCTCATGCGTCATGCAGTAACCGCGTACGGGGTGAGTATCGTGATGATTTACGCCTTTGAATTTAATTAGTTTATCGTTGAATTTAAATAAGTCTGTATCTATTTCAATATGTTTGAATCCTACGATATGGCGTACGGTTTCTGTTTCTTCCGAGTCTTTTTTCAGTGTAATGTAAAGCTCGTAAACCGAGGGGATTTCTGCGTTCCACTCTTTAATATTGCTTAATTCAAAATTAAACGAAACGTTGTTATCAGTTCTAGCTGTAGTCGAATAAACGGTATCATCTTTATCGAATAATTTAACGTCAAGAGAGTATGAATCCGTTTCTCCCGCAACTTTTACGTTAAGAGCGCACTTATAGCTTTCTCCGTCTTTTTTATAATCGAAATGAAAATCCTCAATGTGTGTTTTATCGCGTTTTGTTAAAAGAACATCCCTTACGATTCCGTTCTCCCTGAACATATCCTGAGCCTCGAGATACGAACCGGTGCACCATCTGTAACTAAGCGCGATAAGTTCGTTTTCACCCTCGGTCAGATACTCGGTAATATCGTACTCGCTCGTGTTGTGCGTGCCCTCCGAGTAGCCGACGTAACTTCCGTTTATATACAGTTCGAGATTATTTGCAGTGCCGAGGAATGTAAGAATGTACTGCTTTGACATGTCGGATATTTCGAATCTTTTTCTGTAAATACCCGCAGGCATATCCTCGGGGAGAGTCGGGCAGACAGTTGTAAACTCATATTTCCAGTTTAAGTATACGGGTTCAAGATAGCCCGTTCTCTGCCAGACGGACGGAACTTTAATACTGTCAAATTTAACTCTCGACGAATCGAAAACGTCGGGAACCTTTGCGCAGTGTCTGTAGAACTTAAAATCCCAGTCTCCTGAGAGTACCGTGACCTCGTCCGAAGAATAACGTTCGTTTAAAACGTCGGTATTTTTTAACTTGTCAAACGACGAATAAGGTATAAAATAAGTTCTTGCACCGAGAATATTGTCTTTAAATATTTTTACATCTCTGTAATTTGTTTTTTTCAGTTTGTATTTCAATTTGGTACCCTCCGATATTATAAAATAATGTCGAATAAAGTATATCATGAGTTTACGTTTATATCAACAATTCGGATTGAAATTAATATTATTTTCTGTTATAATTATTCTATAATTTACGAACGGAAAAAATTTAATGGATAAATATAAGAAAAAGAATGTAAAAAAATCGTTCTGTCCCGCCGCCGGAAAATGCGGAGGATGTCAGCTGCAGAATATGAGTTACGAGCGTCAATTGGCTTTTAAACAGGCTAAGGTCGTTTCTCTGCTGGGCAAATATGCTCACGTTAACGATATAATAGGCATGGATAATCCCGTAAAGTACAGAAACAAAGTGCAGTCTGCGTTCGGCGTTACTCGTTCGGGGAAAATTATATCCGGCGTGTATCAGTCGAGTACTCATAATATCGTTTCTATAGATTCGTGTATGCTTGAAAACGAAACAGCGGACAGCATAGTCGTTGATATCAGAAAACTTATGCCGTCGTTTAAATTAACGGCGTACGATGAGAGAAGAGAGCGCGGTTTTCTCCGACATGTATTAGTAAGAACCGGGCGCGTCAGCGGGGAGGTCATGGTTGTTCTCGTTACTGCCGGACAGCGGTTCCCGTCTAAAAACAATTTTATTAAAGCTCTGCTTGAACTTCACCCCGAGATTACGACGATAGTACAGAACATAAACGATAAATTCACGAGCATGGTTTTAGGCGATAAACAGATTGTTTTGTACGGAAACGGGTACATTACCGACGATCTTTGTTCTCTGACGTTCAGAATCTCGCCTAAGTCGTTTTATCAGATAAATCCCGAGCAGACTCAGAAACTTTATAATAAGGCTATGGAATTTGCCGGTTTAAATGAAAATGAGACTGTACTCGACGCATACAGCGGTATAGGTACTATCGGACTCTATGCTTCAAAAAACGCTAAAAAAGTAATATGTGTTGAGAATAATCCCGAAGCCGTCCGCGACGCTAAAATCAACGCAAAGCTAAATAATATAGAAAACGCTCAGTTTTACTGTATGGACGCGGGCGAATTTATGACTCAGCTTGCAAAAGAGAACGAACATATTGACGTTGTCTTTACCGACCCGCCGAGAGCCGGATGCAGTAAGGAATTTTTAAACAGCCTGTGCGAGCTGTCGCCCGATAAGATCGTTTATATTTCGTGTAATCCCGAAACTCAGGCTCGAGATGTTTTTTATCTTACAAAACGCGAATATAAAGTAAGGAAAATTCAACCTTTTGACCAGTTTCCCTACACTTCACATATTGAAAACATCGTGATGCTCTCTAAATCAAAGGAGACGAAGACAAATGAAAAATAAAACGTTCCCGCTGTGGGAAAACGACGTCCCTTTCTATAATAAAAAATACGGAGATTTTAAACCCGAACTTGTCGATTATAATTTAAATAACGGAAATCGCCGACCGTGCTTTATCGTTATTCCCGGCGGCGGGTACTCAATGCGAGCGGAAGACCACGAGGGGGAGGTTATCTGCAAAGAATTTAATAAACTTAATGTTTCGGCATATATGCTCCGTTACCGCGTTCACCCTTATTCGAAACCGTGTCAGGAGACGGATTTAAGACGGGCTATACGGCTTATCAGATATAATGCGGACAGTTTAAACATTGACCCCGGAAAAATAGGAATTCTCGGTTTCAGTGCGGGCGGACATCTAGCGTGCATGGGCGGACTGAGATTTAACTGCGGTGAGGACGAAATACACGACGAAATTGATTCCGTCAGCGCAAGACCCGACGCGGTTTGTTCGTGTTATGCCGTCGCCTCGCTCGACGGTGAGATTACGCATTGGGGGACGAGAAATAATTTTTTAGGCGATGACGCACAGAATGATGAGATTGCAAAAAAGTATTCGTCCGAAAATATTGTCCCCGAAGACGCTCCTCCGTTTTTTATATGGCATACAGAGGAGGACAGAAGCGTTAATTTTAAAAATTCAATGCGCCTGGCACTGGCATTGAGCGAAAAAAATATACCGTTTGAATTAAATATATTCCCATATGGAAATCACGGACTGGGGCTTGCGGAGAATACGCCTCTTGCACGCTCATGGTGGGCGAGGTTTTCGTCGTGGCTTAAAGAATTCGGTTTTTGAAAGGACTGTATAAATTATGATAAATCCTGCTTTAAGATTCAGATTTACAAAAGATAATACCGATTATGAGACGGATGTTTTAAATCACGAGTCGTACGATATTGAACTCGGTATTACCGACGAGTCGATTAAGGCTGTTCTGACTCCGAAATGCGATATGGTATTGGGCGAGGCAAGACTGTCGTTTAATTATGATTATAGTAACGGACTGTTTTTTGCCAACGGCTATCAGTCTTGGTCGACGTCAAAAGAATACTCAAAATATGAAAAAATGACGGGTGTTACTCCGCTTGCGTTTTTGTCTTCGCTTAAAAATCTTGCGGGCATATCTTCAGACTGTCGATTCTGCGACGATATAAAATCGGCGGGAGTTTTTTGCAGTCACTGTTATACTTATATAAGACATGGCGGCGATATCGATTTTTTCGGCTCGCTTTCGGAGAAGAACGGATTTACCGTATTCTATGCCGATATGAATTTAAATACACTCGAAATCGCGAAGGATGCATCAGGCGCGTCGCTTAAAAACGGTGAAAAATATACATTGTTTGATATAGCCGTTATTAAGGGTAAATACGACGATGTTTTTGATAAATATTTCGATTTATTCGGTGTTCTTGCGCCCAGGGTTTCACACATGGCGGGTTATACGTCGTGGTACAATTATTTTCAGAAAATAAACGAGGACATTATTCTGCGTGACCTTAACGCTCTCGACAGCGTAAAGGACAGCGTAAACGTTTTTCAGATAGACGACGGATATGAAACGTTTGTCGGCGACTGGCTTGACCCTAACCCCGAAAAATTCCCTCACGGCATGGGATATATAGCAGACGAAATTCATAAAAAAGGATATAAAGCCGGAATTTGGCTTGCGCCTTTTAATGTTCAGATTAAGTCGAGAATATATAAAGAGCATCCCGACTGGGTTATAAAAGACGCAGACGGCAAGCCTTTGCTCGGCTGTCCGGGCTGGGGCGGAGCATATACGCTTGATATTTATAATGAAGAATCGCGCGACTATATCAAGACCTTCTTTAATGTTGTATTAAACGACTGGGGCTATGATATGGTTAAACTCGATTTCCTTTACTCGCAGTGTCTTTACCCGAGAAACGGCAAGTCGAGAGGTACAATAATGTGTGAAGCTATGGCGTTTTTACGAGAGTGCTGCGGTGAAAAGATTATTCTTGGCTGCGGAGTTCCGCTCGGCGCGGCATTCGGATATGTTGACGCGTGCAGAATCGGATGCGATGTCGATTTGAAATACAGCGGAAAATACTATAATAAACTCGGTATTAACAGTGAGATTCCCTCCGCACAGAATTCGATTATAAACGCTATGTACCGCCGTCATTTAAACGGACGCGCGTTCTGCAGTGACCCCGATGTATTCTTCTTAAGATATTCAAATCTTAAATTTAATATGAATCAGAAAATCCTTTTGGGCGGAATCAATCATATATTCGGAGGCGTTCTCTTTGTTTCCGATAATGCAGGTGAATACGTCGAGTCGGATATTAAAGCGCTTAAATTGTTCTTTTCTGAGAATAAGGATATTAAGGTGCTCTCTGTTGACCGTGCAGTTGGGGATAAATATGTTATCCGCATTGAAAAAGACGGTAAAAAGGACGTTATTTGGTTCTGTCTTAATAATGGATTCGGCAATATGAATACGGTTCTCGGACTTTCGACAAACAGATAAGCGGATGAAAAAGATTGCTATTTTTCAAAAAGACCTTGATATAGGCGGAATCCAGCGTTCGCTTTTAAATTTTGTTACCAATATGGATTTGTCGGCATATGAGGTTGACTTATTTCTTTTTAAAGAGCCGACGATTTGTACGCTTGATGATTTAAAGGGGATAAACGTTACCGTTTTAAAGCCTTTATTCTATTTTAACAGAGTAGTGAAGTTTGACATTCTTTTAAAAATGTGCAGTTTTAATCTGCCGGATAAGGAATATGACCTTGCGATTGATTTTAACAGCTATTCGAACGAGTGTGCGCTGTGCGCGGTCAAGATTAAGGCAAAAAAACGCGTTATGTGGATTCACAACGACCTTGTTATCGAGTATAAGGAGAATCGGAAATACAGAATTCTCTTTTCAGCATTTAAGGGCAAGTATAAATATTTTGATGAATTTGTTGCGGTTTCGCGCGGAATTGTCGCACCGTTCAGAAAACAGACGGGGATAGGAAACGACGTCAGGATAAGGGTTATTCCAAATACCATAAACACGCAGATGCTCTTTAAAAAAGCGTCCGAAGCCGTCGACTTTACCGTTGACTCAAGCAAGGTGAATTTTGTATTTGTCGGCAGATTTACGAAGCAGAAGGGTATTGATTTACTGCTTGATTATTTTGCCGAAGCTCTTTCGTACAGAACGGATATACATTTATATCTGCTGGGCGACGGTCCCGAAAGAATTGCGGTTGAACAGCAGATAGCCTCTCTTAAAATCGGCGAAAACGTCACGCTCGTCGGAAGCGTCGAAAATCCGTATCCGTATATGGATAAAATGGACGCGCTGGTGCTCACGTCCCGCCATGAGGGGCAGGGCATGGTTCTGTGGGAGGCTAAGGCTCTCGGACTTGATATTATATTTTCAAAAAACCTTGAAAAATATAATGATTCTCTTGTCGGCAAGCGCGATATCGCAAAGAGCATTGTTTTAGAACAGAAACACACTAAGTCAAGAAACATGCTTGACAGGTATAATTTAAAAATAAAAAACAGTCTTTACGAACTGTTTGACAGGTAAGCTATGGCAGAGTATAAATTCAGCGTAATAATCCCGGCATATAACTGCGCCGATACTATAAAAAATGCCGTCGATTCGGTATTAAATCAAAGCTGTGATAACATTGAAATGATAATAGTAAACGACGGCTCGACAGATTCTACAGCGGATGTTTTAAATGAAATAAGTATGTCGGACGGCAGAGTTAAAGTATTTTATCAGAAAAACTCCGGTCCTGCCGAAGCGCGAAATTTCGGCATTAAAAATTCGTCGGGAGACTATGTTTTATTTCTCGATTCCGATGATAAATTTACTGAGGGAGCGTTTGCGAAAATAAACGGGTATTTAAACGATAATGAAACTCAAATGCTGATTTTCGGTTTCTCGCAGATTTTTACGGATTCTGGCAAAAGGAAAAATTACTGTTTTGACTCAATGTATGCCGAAAACTTATCGGATATCGGCGATAGATTCGGTGCGCTGTACCGTTCGGATGTGTTAAACCAGGTATGGAACAAGGCGTTTTTAAGAAAAATGCTGATTGAAAACAATATCACATTTCCCGACTTGAAATACGGCGAGGACAGAATTTTCTGTGCCCGGTGTTTAAAACACGCACGGGGAATAAAAATTACGGACGAGATATTATACGATTATATAATAGACTCGTCATTGAGCCTCATTTCCGGGTGGTATGATAAAAAGTTTTACGCCTGCAATGAGATATACAGAGAGTTTTCAACGCTTTCAGATATGTGCGGAATACAAAACGATAAGCGCGATATAAAATATATGTATATGAAATCCGTTTTGTCGTGCCTTACCGTGCTGTATTCAAAAAAATGCAAATTGTCAAAGAGCGAGAAAAGAAAAGAGAACGAAAAGATTATTTCTTCCGATGAAATTTCCCGCGTTCTCGATATTAAATCCGATAATCCGAAAGACGAGATTATCAGAAGAATACTTACTTCAAAAAATTCTGCACTCAGCGCAATGCTTGCAAAAACGGTTGTGTTTGTACAGGAAAACATGACGTCCTTGTTCTTAAAACTTAAAAGCTGAAAACCCGCGGTAACCCCGCGGATTTTTTTGTGCAGAAGAGGGGGGATTGTATTTTACTGATTCTTTTCCGATAATTGAGGTCGGAGGGGAAACGGATGATATTGACGGACGGAACCATAAATGAGTTTAAGGAATATTTGATTGATAATGATAAGAGCGGGTATACTGTCGAAAAGTATATTCGCGAC
>ERZ808240.2184-NODE-2184-length-22148-cov-8.039922_pt1 | contig 22148 bp, 20 predicted proteins | sample MGYA00521084_ERZ808240 | MGnify/ENA primary metagenome ERZ808240 (study PRJEB31516, sample SAMN03275571) | gut metagenome | biome: mammalia-associated habitat; material: feces | host: Papio cynocephalus | place: Kenya | collected 2012-08-06 ...
TGACAAAAACAATGCACAAATTCATATCAATTAATTTTGAACACCTACTTAACAATTTGAAGAAGAAATAAAATCATCTAACAATATATCAATAAACGACTTTTCATGAAGCAAACAACATGGTCGAACAAAATGGCATGGCTACGCAAGCTACTTATTTTGTTCGCATTCTGCTCGTATGCTGGTTCTGCATTGTGGGCGCAGCTGAGCGAAGACAAGTACTACTACATTAAAAGTGTAGAAACGGGCAACGTACTCTCTAACGGAGGGTCAAGCCAAAAGAATGCCTCTATTTTCCTTGAGGCTAAAGACGAAAGCTCAATGGGGCAAAAGTGGACGCTAAAGTCTACTGGCAAGGACAATGAATTTATTATCATCAGTGCTGGCTATCCCACAATGGGCATAGATGCCAATCCTAACAAAAACTTCTGGCTTTTGCAATGGACTACGCAAATGAGCGAAAACCAAATTTTTACCATCGAAGCAGTAGATGGCGAAAAGGACGTTTATCAGATAAAATGGACTAAAGACCCCAGCCGCATGATTACGTCGTGGGGCGCATATTTGGTTGTGTCGAACCTTATGGCCGACAGCGACGCTACAAAGTTTGAGTTTGAAGAAACCACTCCTCAAGAGGTGGTTAAAGGTAAGGAATGGGAGGACGAAACAACCTTTGGTGTGAATCGCTTGCCAGCCCATGCCACCTTTATGCCTTATGCTTCTACCGAAAAAATGCATGCCGATGCTGCACGCTACAACAAGCCGTGGGTAGACCCCAAGGGAGCTGAATGGATGAGTCTAAATGGTGTGTGGAACCTAAAGTGGACCACCGAGACAAACAAAGCACCTAAAGAAGACTTCTATGCCGACAATGTTGATGCCTCTGCTTGGGACACTATCACTGTGCCCTCATGCCTTGAGATGAAAGGTTATGGTGACCCCTATTACATCAACGTGGGCTATCCCTTTACCGACAACTATCCTAACATCAATATGGCTTATGGCTGTTTGAATGCAGTGGCATCATATCGCCGTAACTTTACTTTGCCAACAGGATGGAAGAGCAATAAGCGCATCGTGCTCCACTTTGACGGCATTTATAGTGCTGCCTATGTGTGGGTAAACGGCCAATATGTGGGCTACACCGAGGAGTCTAACAACGACTCTGAATTTGACCTCTCTGAGGTTGTTCGCGAGGGCGAGAACAATATTTCGGTACAAGTAATCCGCTTTAGCGATGGTTCATATCTTGAGGGACAAGACATGTGGCACATGAGTGGCATTCACCGCGATGTATATCTATATGCCACACCAAAAACTTACATTCAAGACCATGTTATTACCGACGACATGGCTGCTCCCTACCAATCGGCCAATGTAAATGTGGCACTCAACGTACAAAACCCCAGCGGCTTGGCTGTAACCAAGAAGATTAGGGTGCGCTTAATCAGTCCTGAGGGCGAACAAGTGGCAGAACAAACAGAAGACTTTACGTTTGCTGCCGACGAAACTTCATTGCAACACGATGTAGCACTACCCAGCATTGATAACATTGAAACATGGAGCACCGAAAGTCCTAACCTCTACACCGTAGAAATAGCACAACTCGCTGACAATGGTGCTGAGGAGATGGTATTCTCAACCAAATATGGCTTCCGTGTAGTTGAAATAAATAATCGCCGCGTCTACGTAAACGGCCAACGTGTACTCTTCCGCGGTGTAAACACACAAGACACGCACCCTGTGCATGGTCGTGCTATTGACGTAGCCACCATGCTACGCGATGTGGTAATGATGAAGCAAGCCAACATCAACCTTGTGCGTACAAGCCACTACCCACGTCAAGCTAAAATGTATGCCATGTTCGACTATTACGGACTTTACTGCATGGACGAGGCCGACATTGAATGTCACTTCAACTGGGAACAAGGAGGCAACGTGATTTCGAGTGCAAGCTCATGGAAAGCACAATTTATCGACCGCACTGAACGCATGGTGCTACGCGACCGCAACCACCCTTCGGTAATATTTTGGAGCCTTGGTAATGAGAGCGGTGTAGGCACGAACCTGCAAGCAACCTACGACTTGTGTAAAGAACTCGACCCCAAACGCATTGTTCACTACGAAGGTGCCACTCGCGGCGGTGCACCATACACCGACCTTTATAGCGTAATGTATCCCAACTACGATCGTGCCAAGAGTCTTGCAAGTAGCGTTTCTCAACCTTTCTTTATGTGCGAATTTGCTCACTCTATGGGCAATGCCACAGGCAACTTCAAGAACTATTGGGATGCCATTAGCACCTCGTCGGCAGGTATAGGCGGATGTATTTGGGACTGGGTAGACCAAAGCATCTACAAGGCAGACGATATTAAGAAAGGTACTCTCATGGCCAACGGATACCACAAGTACTACTCTGGCTACGACTTCTCAAACAGCAATCATCAAGGCAACTTTGTAAACAACGGACTGATACCTGCACACCGCGCATGGTCGCCCAAATTGGCAGAGGTTAAAGCCGTTTACCAACAAGCAACCTTTAGCAACTTCAACTTTAACAATAAGGTGGTTAAGGTTGTAAATAAGTTCAATTTTACCAACCTTGCCGATAAATACCGCCTTGCATACACTCTCTTGAAGGATGGTGTTGAGGTGGAAACCGACACTATCGACGTGCCCAGCACCGAGGCTGGTAAAACATCTGCCAACATTACCCTTCCCATTCAATCAACCCTTGAATCGGATGCTGAATATTTCATGAATATCTCTCTCGTACTGAAAGATTCTACTGCATGGGCTGCTGCAGGTTACCCCGTGGCTTCGCAACAGTTTACGGTAAAGAGCCGCTCACGCAATCTTGACAAAATCACGAACAGCGGTAGCGACGAACTTACAGTACAGGTAAACCAATATGGCAACTACCTAATTGAGAACAGCAAAAACCACTTCTTAGTAGACAAACCTTCTGGCCGACTACGCGAATGGAGCTATGCTGGCACACCGCTTATCAGCCGCATAGACCAAGCACTTGACTACGACAACTTCCGTTGGGTAGAAAACGATGAGTCAAATGGCAACTCGCTTTCAACAGGCAATGGCATCAGTTCGCGTACACTTACCACTGCTCCTGCACTCAACGACAAGGGCAACGTTACGTTTGTTACTACCGAAACTGGTAGCTATTGCAACGTCACTTACACATACACCATCTATCCCGATGGAACCGTAGACGTTAAGACAGTTTATAACTCACAAACAAACGACAACTTGCGCCGCATTGGTAGCAAAATTACTTTGCCTGCATCGTTTGAGAAGGTAAACTACTATGCACGTGGCCCGTGGGAAAACTACAACGACCGCTTAGATGCTGCCCACTTTGGCCGCTACAATAGCACCGTAACCGACTTCCTCACAGAGTTGGCTCGTCCACAATCATGTGGCAACCGCACAGCCTTGCGCGACCTCACACTTACGGATACGATAACAGGCATGGCCCTACGCATCGAAACCGAAGGCCAAGTTTCGTTCTCTGCACTGCACTACGAAGACAAAACGCTTGCCTCTACCAAGCACTGCTTTGAACTTAAACCTGGTGGCAACGTTGTGCTACATCTTGACTATCAACAAAAGGGTCTTGGCAATGCAAGTTGCGGTCAGGGCACAGGCACACTCTCGCAATACCTATGTCCACAAGGTGGCAAATATACAAACACCGTCCGCTTCCGTCCGCTCACTAAGGAGGAAGTTACTGGTGTAAACAATATTTCAGCTACCGCAAACAATAACTACAGCATCAATGTTATTAGTGGCGAAGTTGTGCTTACAGGCGACATTGCAGCTGGCACTACCATGCACATTTACGATCTTGGTGGCTCGTTGGTAGCAAGTGCCACAGCAAGCTCTACAACCTCACAACTTTCGGCATCTATTGCCGCTCAACCACAAGGTGCTTATCTTGTTAAGGTTGGCAATGTTTGCTTTAAGATTGTGAAGTAAACTATGTAAATAAAAAAATTCTTAAGCCTCTTTTCTGTAACATCTTCTTACATAAGAATTGCTATAGGAAAGAGGCTTATTCATCTCTTTAAACAATGAAAATATTATTTATCTGTTTAGGCAATATTTGCCGCTCATGTACCGCAGAAGAGGTGTTTCGCACCATGGCAAAACGCGCTGGGGTTGATAATAAATATACGATAGACTCTGCAGGACTGATAGACTATCACGAAGGAGAACTACCCGACCCACGCATGCGCCATCATGCACAAAACCACGGCTATAAACTCTCACACCATTCGCGCCCCATTACCGCAGACGACTTCCTTACTTTCGACCTCATTGTTGCTATGGACGCTCAAAATCGTCAACGATTATTGCGTCTTGCTCCTAATGCTGAAGCTGCACAAAAGGTAGTTATGATGGCCGACTACCTACAACAACACCCCGATGCCACCTACATCCCCGACCCCTATTATGGTGGTGATGCCGACTTTGAACTTGTAATAGAATTGCTCGAAGATGCTTGTGCAGGACTATTAGATGCATGCATGTCGGCACAGTGAAACATTCATGAATAAGTAGTCAAAAATAAGGGTGGCTCTATAATTTCTATGGTTTAATTTCAATCTATTGCTACAGAATTTATAGAGCCACCCTTAATGATGTTCATAAATAAAGATTGTTTCTATACTTTAACAACGCATTCTTTGCGCTCCTTGGCAGGATGGGGCTCGCCATCAGGATAGCCCAACGAGAGATGCCCAATACCCTCGTACTCGCCTTCAATGCCTATTGACTTAAGCCACGTTTTCCACTCGTCTTGGTCAAACTCTTGACGTGCACGGTTAATCCAGCATGAGCCTAAACCAAGGGCATGAGCTGCAAGCATCATGTTGCCCAACATGAGTGTGCCATCGTATAAGTGGTTGGGGTTGGCACGCTCTGCAAGCACAATGATATACACCGGAGCACCATAAAAGGGATCGGCATTCTCGTCCTTACCCAATACCTTGGCATTGGCTATACGAATGCGATTTTTAGTTTCTTCGTCTTTTACTACAACAACCTTCCATGGCTGCATACTCTTGCCAGAAGCTGCATAAGTGCCAGCTTCTACAATTTTGTCAATGAGTTCGTCGGGTACAGGCGTGCTTTTGTATTTACGTATACTGCGACGCGACTTAATGGCATCGAGAACAATTTGAGCTTTTTTATCTATCATGGTTTTACTATTTAGAATTAAGTAGGTATTCAAAATTACCCTACTTACACATTTTCGCCTTTGTTAATGCGATAGAACTTGGGCGACATACCCAAATTCTTTTTGCAATATTTGCCAAAGAATGAGATGGATGGAAAGTCAAGTTCGTTTACAATCTCCTTAATTGTTTTATCAGGACGCATGAGACTGCGCTTCACATCCTCAAGCACATAATGGTTAATAATAGCCGAAGCCGTTTTGCCACTACATTGTTTAGCCACACTGCTTAAGTACTTGGGAGTGACGCTAAGCTTTTCGGCATACCACTCTACAGAACGTGGTTTGGGATAAGAGTGCAGCACAAGCTCAATGAACTGCCTATAAAGGTTTTCACCACACGAGAACTTAAAGTCGCCTGCTTCAACAAAACTTTCGCATATATCATGAAACTCATACATAAAAGCTTGAAACAAAAAGTCTGTTACCAACTGATGATGCTTAAAGGAGTTGTTTTCGCCAAGCTTAGTTTTTATCAGTTCGTAATACTGCTTAAAGATAGTTACAGCATGGTCGTTGAGGTGCATTAGAGGGTTTTCGGCTATATATATCGCAGCGTTGATATAACCCAATGGGATGTTGCTCAACTCTTCAAAAAACTCTCTTGTCATGTAAAAACCACAAGCTCTAAAATTGTCTGAAATGTTTTTACCTTGCATTACACTACCTATTGTAGCAACCAAGAGGTCTCCCTCTTTTAGGTTCAGTAGCTTATTGTTTAAATAGAGCGTTGCCTCGCCTTCTGTACAGAGGATGGTGCAGTGAGCACTGAGTTTATCGTTTTTTTTCGGTATTTGGGTTAAGTTTATATCACTTATAATGTCTATACGATTGTCTTCGATAGAAATTACCTTTTTTGTGGGATTAGTCATAGTTTGAGAGCGTGTTTATGTTGGAATAATGCGGTTATCGGTTGTAAGCAAGAGGCATTAATATTTGCCAAGTTTCTCATTTAGCCCATCGCAATAGGCGTGCCACAATTTGCTAACGTCTGCTCGTGTATAGGCATCCGTAAATGGCATTGTCACAATAGCCGTAGCTATATACCCCATAGCGCAAAGCAAACCACGTAGGTGTTTCACTGCCCAATTCTGTCCATAATGATGGTTGAGATAGGTGGTATTGCGCACTTGATAAAAGCGTTTCCACTTTTTCTTTCTGTTGCGTTCGGCCCAAGTGTCATTGTTAAAGAACTTTTGCTTATCCATCAGTGCAGCGGGCACATAAAGCATTTTATAGTTGGCCCTCCATAGTCTGATGCAATAGTCTGTATCGTCGCAAAAGATAAACAAATCTTTGTTTGGCAACCCTATTTTTTTAATTGCTTCAACACGGATAAGAGGTCCCTCAAAAGCAGTTCCTGCTATAAATGTTGGCTCTGTTATGGGATGCTTCTGCTTGCGAAATTTGCCTGTATAAAGCGAACCGAAAGGGTGAATAAAGTCGTAGCCTGTAAAATCGTTGCTATAAACTTGCCCCTCCATTAGGCGGCGTGGAGCCAACAAGCCTATCTGCAAATCGTGCGTATAAGGCAAAAGGTTACTCAAACATTCGGGGCGGGGAAACACGTCGTCGTCCATGCACCACACCCAATCAGCCCCCATACGTACGGCCTCGGATATACCGCGATAAAAGCCTCCCGAACCGCCCACATTGTCTTGATGCACCACACTTAGGCGGCTGTCGGCCTCAGCATCGAGCCATGCTGATGTTCCGTCGGTGCAGCCATTATCTACCACCAAAATTTTATCCACAGGAGCATTGGCTCGCAAGCAAGCAATGTTGCGCTGCAACAACTCTAACCGATTGTATGTAACTACTACTGCTATAATCATATCATGTATGCTTGTTTTAGAACTCACCCTTTATCTGCCCTGGTTGCGTGCTGCGATACTGTCGCATTAGGTGGTAGCACTCGTCGGCATCAAAGTGCCGCTCTTTGGCATAAGCATTGGCTATAATGCGGTGCATGTGGGCTGTGGCAGGCAGGCGCTCAAGGTTTTTACACCCTTTCTTTATGTCAAGAGGGCCAAAATCCATGCGGTTAAGGTCTACAATGTCAAGGTGGATTTTTCCGTTTGGCAATTGTTCAAAAAGAATATTGGCACGGCCATAATCCTTATGTGCAAGTCCATGGTTATGAAGGATAGCAGTGATACGTCCTACCTCTTCCAATACATCGTCGGCATAGCTAAATGTGTGTGTAAACAAGTCCTCGTAGCGCCAAGGGCAAGAAGATTTAAGCGTAACAAAATAGCTCTTATCAAACGATAATCCACGACGAATATTAAGGTAGCCCACAGGCATAGGTGTGCTAACCCCCAACTTTAAATAAAGCAATGCATTGCGATAGGCACGCTTTGCTTTTGAGGGGCGCAACACGCCATATACCCAACGATTGATGAAGTTGGGACGCTTAAAGGATTTTACTACATACTCGTTACCCTCAAACTCTATGCAACGCAATTTGTTACGCCCATCATGAATAAGTGTGCCTTCGCCATTGGCAAAGCGGTTGGGCAATGAGAGCATAAAGTTGCGCAAATGCTCAAACTGAGAATTGAGTATGAGTGTTTGATGATTTAAAATTGTCATTCTTTAAATTCCTTTTTACAAAGTTCAAGTGCCGCCATGATGGTATCGTCCATGTCGGCATAGGTGTAACGCGCCAAACGTCCGCCAAAGATAACATTTTCCTCTCGTTCTGCCAACTCTGCATATTGTGTAAATATGGTAGCATTGCGTTCGTCGTTGATAGGATAGTAGGGTTCTTTACCTGGCGCAAAGTTGTCGGGATACTCGTATGTTACTACAGTTGTAGGCTGCTGGCCGTAGGCAAAATGCTTGTGTTCTATTACACGTGTATAGGGAATGTGGCGCTCGGTGTAGTTGATTACAGCATTGCCTTGAAAGTCGGGCACGGGCATACACTTGTGTTCAAAACGCAAGCTACGATAGCCAAGACGCCCATATTTAAAGTTGTAAAACTCATCTATACACCCCGTATAAAGCACTCTTTTAGCCATGCTCATAAGCTCAGCACGATGCTCAAAGAAGTCGGTATTCAACCTTACATCGGCCTTGCTAAGCAGCGCATCAATCATTCCATTATAGCTTCCATCAGCGGGTATGCCTTGATAGCGGTCGTTAAAATAATTATTGTCGAACGTAAAGCGGAAAGGCAAACGCTTAATGATAAAAGTTGGTAACTCGCGTGCCGAACAGCCCCACTGCTTCTCTGTATAGCCTTTTATCAAACGCTCGTAAATGTCGCGACCACACAACGTCAAGGCTTGTTCTTCAAGGTTGGCAGGTTGCTCAATATGTGCAAACTCAGCACGCTGTTCTGCAATTTTGGTCTGCGCCTCAGCAGGTGTTTTCACTCCCCAAAGTTCGTAGAAGGTGTTCATATTAAAGGGCAGATGATAAAGTTTACCCTCATAATTGGCCAATGGTGAGTTTATAAATCCATTAAAGTCTGTCAGGTCGTTTACATATTTCCACACCTCTTGGTTTGAGGTATGAAAGATGTGTGCACCATACTCATGCACCCATATATTATCTATCAGTTGGCAATGAATGTTTCCACCAGCGTGTGGGCGTTTGTCTATAACCAAACAACTCTTCCCCACTCTGCCAGCCTCGTGTGCAAACACTGCACCAAAAAGGCCACTGCCAACTATTAGGTAGTCGTACATATTTTAAATTAGTTTTTAAGTTCTATATGTCTATATCTTGGCCTACGTAAACGAATTGCATACGGCAGCAATTTTAACAGGCGTGCAACAAACCACACTGGGTTATGTAATATATTTTGGTTACGCCATGGAGTAAATTTCTGATAATAATAGAATAATTGTTGCAAAGGATGAGTGCAATCCCAATCCCATGGTTTTCGATTGGTAAAGTGCACAACAACAGGCCTTTCTAAATCAGTTTTGTGCTCATCATAATGCGCATACCGAGTGCGATAAAAACCTTCCTGCGCATTATACTTCATTGATATCCACTGAACTTTTCCATGAAAAATGCTATTAAGCAAATCTTGGTCATTAAAACGTATACGTTCAGGATATTTATGATAATAATCAATGCATAACCTTCTCACATTATTCTTACGCCACCAATCAAGATTTATGAGTAATACCCCAGCATTAAAGTATCCTTCATTTTCTGAATGACAAAGAGTCTTATATCGTGCATGGTCATCAGCTGCTGCATCTAGTATAGCAGCAACAGGCTTATCTAGCAACGGAGTGTTCCAAAAATCAGCTAACGAGCCTATAACTAATAGGTCACTATCCATATAGATAATGCGTTCTAAACTACTCGGTAAATAGTCAGCCAACATACAACGATAATAAGTTACTAACGATATATGCCCGCTTGACGCATGTATACGGAAACCTTCAAGCAATTTTTCGTTAGGACTATAAAAGCATACTTCGCCATTGTATTTACTGACCAATTGCTGTATTATCTCACAATCAGTTGTAGTTAGGCCACGCGATAGAATGTGCGCAACAATATGCGAGTTTGCATTATTGTGTAATATTGATACAAGTGTTACACACAAAAAGCGAACATATGCATGATCTATATTAAAAGCTATATGAATTGTCAATGCAGATGAAATTTTGAGATTTATAAAAGGTTTATATGCACATCTTAGCCTTATGAGCATTTATCTTAAGCCTCTTCAAAAAATTCTATAAACTTGTAAACTCTTGTAGAAGGATTTTGAAAATCTTTGAGTTTTTTTGCTCTAACAATAGCATCAGACATATGATTTCTAAGGAAAGTTTTTTGAGTTTCCGTATATGCGGCTTTGTTGTAATTATTCCAAATGGTTGCGCTTTTCTTTAATTCTTTTAAAACTGCGCCAGAGCTCAATGCAGCCCTTTGGTCTTTTGTATGCAAAAGTAGCCATATTTCAAAACATGGATTACTTAACAGAAGTTCAGCCTTACAACTTTTTAATTTTTCATTGATGGCTGGCACATCCATGTCATACATAAGAAAAGCGCTAATATTCTCCTTTGGCGATATTTTAAGTTCTTGCATACGCTTACTTACAAGCGTTTGAGTAATCTTTGTACCTTCAATATGAGATATTATTCGAATTGGAGACCTATACCATCTTTTCAACATATTGACATAGCCTGCTTCTGTTTCACCTTCACATATTATCAATGCAACTTTCCGCATCCTTTTGTTAGGTGACTTTTCCCTTTTGCTTGCCATATTTTATCCGTTTAATAACTGTTTGAGACTATCCACTGTAGAGTCTACATATGGTACAGCATCAAAGCGTCCCTGAATGTAGCCTTTACTTGCATCCATATTCTCGCGAAAGTCCTTAAAGTCGTATAAAGCGTATACTTCAGTCACACCTTCTTCTGATTTGTTTACGAAAACAATTTGGTCTCTACGCAATCGCTTAATATCAATAAGATTGGTGTTATGTGATGAGAACAATAACTGACTATTATCCGAGGCATGAATTAAGTCAAGAATAAAATCGGCCAAACGTGTATGTAAACCCATGTCAAACTCATCCAGCATTATAGCCTTTTTGTTTTTTACAACATCCAATAATCGAATTAAGATTTGAAAAAGCTTCTTTGTTCCGTTCGACTCTTCCATGTCTAAATCGAACATTACATTTTTATCATTGTGATGAAATGTCTTGAACTTCAGTGCATCAACCAATTTAAAGGATAGTTCATCTTGTCCAGGTATAGAAATGGGTACAGGAACTTGTTCTTTTCTTGCTTCTATGTCAGTAATATCAGTATCACAAATTTCAAGAGCTTTAAGAATTACATTCTTGTATGTATTAAATCTTTCAAGAACCAATGCATCATTCACATTTGTAAGTCCAAAGAGAAATTGTTTCAAAAAGTATCTGTATAAAGTCTGCGCAAAGTCTCTATTCATTGAACTTGCACGACTTAGGAACAAGTTCTTTTCACTTGTATTTAGTACAACATCGGTTGGTTTACTGATAATACCTGTACCAAAACTATAATCTCCATTTTCTTTGCGGACAAATACTTTCGCTCGCCTGCCAAGCGGATAATGATAAAGACTCTCCGAGATTATCTTTTCCTTTGTTAATATAAAGGAATACTCATATTCTACATCGTTACATACAAAATCAATCAAGAATCTGCTTGGATTGTTTTGCCACCCATCAAACTTAAATGGCTCAAAATCAAATACTGTTCCTTCGTTATTAAGATGTGAGTTCAATATTAATCTACAACAAAAGTTGATTGCTTTCAGTATGTTTGACTTACCAGACGCATTTGGACCAAACAACCCTACAGATTTTAAGATAGGAACTTCATTCCACATCATAACATTATGCTTTAATTTGCGTGATAAAGCAGTATTGATATTTGCAGCTCTAAAGTCTATTCTTAGTAAATCTCTAATAGAATAGAAATTCTCTATTTCAATCTTAAGTATCATCTATATGTAAATTATGTAGAATTTCTGCAAATCTATTTATTATTTTTATAATTTACAACTCCTCTACAAAAAATGTACTTTTCAACCTCACATTTTATCCCTTCAAAAATAGTTGGCATAGGATTATCTTCGTGTATATATCCATCTACCTGCAATTTGTTAAAGCTATCAGTTCCAATAACTCTGTCATACTCTTTTTCAAGTACTTCGGGACCTTGTTTGTAAAGTTTGTAAAAATAGCGCCAATGCCTTCCGCCGTGTTTGCCCTTGTGCAGTTCAAGTTGCTTGCCGCCATTTATCATCTTGTTCATGAACTGTTGTCGCGACTGCACGTTGTAGTGATATACAATAATATCGCTTTGATTTTCAATCTGCGGTAGCATCTTCACCTTATGGTTACCCATAGATATTTGCAGGTAGCCAGCCGTACGATGCAGCACCTTTTTGTTTTGATGTTCAAATAGTGAATAGGACGAGAGGTTGTACTTTTCGGGAGTATAAACATATCTCACAGTATTGCGCCACTTCGTCCAATGTTCATTAGGAGTTGGATAAACACTGCGCATTAAGCAGCCCAATACATTGGCATGGGTATGTTTCAACTCTTCTTTTAAATTTCCCTTGGGCGAATACCAAAACTCATCAGCATCAGCGTTTATTACCCAATCAGCATGATATTTCTCCTTTGCAATCCATATCATGCGGTCTACCCAAAGTTTCTGCTCGTAGTCTTGCCCCGTCTCTGTGATGACCTCTTTTACCCATCCTTTTTCTTGATAATGACGGATTATATCGAGAGTATGGTCTGTAGAATTGTTGTCAGTAATGATAAATGCATCTACTCCCATTTGGTGGTGATACTCCAAGTTATAAGCAAGTAACTGCTCTTCGTTTTTTACAAGAAGCGTCATAACCAATCGGGGGTTAGGCGTATAAGCAAACGTGTGCAGCACGTCGATAAGTGCATGACACGCTTTCGTTATGATATTTGCCATAGTGTTGGAGAATGTTGTGTAATAGGTAAAAAAGATTTCGGGGTCACTTATTAATGTTATAATTTTGGGGTTGTTGGTAACATTATCCAGCTATCGGGTACAAATTTATCTGCCTTATCATTAACAGACCATTTGTCGGGACATATCACCTTTTTGTTAGGATTGTTATTGAGCCATGCTCCCCACCAACTAAACGTAGAATTGCATATGACGTTGTGTTTGCAATGGGTCATTAGCATCATATCCTGCCAGCTATCTGTGCCACAATTCCAATCTACAAAAACTGCATTTTCAGGTAATTTAATATTTTGTTTTACCCATTCCAATCCATCAGAAAACACGTAGAAATGGGCATTGGCATCGCACTGCAACATATAATCAATAGCGCGTTGATAATAGTTTGTGGTGCACACACATCCTGAAAACTTAAAGTGTTTGGGCTGCAAATAGTCACCTCGTCTGATATGGATTGACACTGCATGAGGATCGTTATCAATTTGCTTTATGGCTTGTAAAGAACGCTCGTTAGCTTGCTTCATGTCGAAGGTGAAAGCTCTTTTTACCATATCTGCACACCCACTAAAATAGCGTTCGTTTTGATAAAATCCTTTATAATAAACCAAGGGCCAAACTTGCTTGCCAAAATAAGGTTTGAGCGAACCATGTTGCTTACGCTCAAGTATGGTTTTAAAGAATAAAAACTCTACAATCTTCTTTAGCTTTTGGTTCATTCTAAATTCAATATTTGGAAGTCCAAAAACCTTATGCATTTCATAGCCGTAGTGTGCATGATAGTGCACCATGTCCGAAAGGTCTATTCTGACATTGATGCCTTGTTGTTTCATGCTGATATATAAGGCATAGATAAACATTTGATTACCCAAGCCTCCTGTCATTTTTAAGAGTCTCATATTATTTCTTATGGGAACTTTAATTCTAACTTTAATATAAACTATCCCCCCAACTTTACGGCAGCAATATTTTTTTCAAATCCATGCCGCGTCCCAATCGGCTGAGGTCTACATTGCCTTTTACGCCATTGATGCGACCAGCATCGGTGTATTGCCAAATGCTGTAATCGCTACCATTGATACGAGGTTCGCGAGCTGAATAAGCTGCTATAAAGAGGTGATGATCGTTGAAGCGTGGAGCAAGATGGGTATTGTAGAAATTGCGGTGTGTATAGATGATAGGTGGGCAGTTATAGTGCTTTTTTACAAGACGTATGAATACTGCCAGACTATCTTGAAGTTGCTGGTTGTTTTTCCAACCACGGATGTCCTCAACATCTATCACGGGAGCAATGTCCTGCCAAGTGCGGTTGGCTTGTTGCCTAAACCAACCAAACTGTGCCACAGCCGAACTGCGCGAAGTGAAGTAATGGTAAATGCCCACTTTCAAATGGTGTTTATGCGCTTGCTGAGCATTGTATAGATAGTTTTTATCTACATGTCCATAGCCCTCAGTGGCCTTTATAAACACATATTTGATATTGCGGTTTTTGCTCACCTTTTTCCAATCTATCAATCCGTTGTGGCGCGAAACGTCTATGCCATCGTACCCCGTGGCATTGTATGCCACACTATGCTCGCTACTCTTGCAAGATGTGAGCAATAGGGTTAAAAGCATACTGAACGCAAACAGGCTGAGTTTATATGGATGAATTAATTTCATTTTGTTTTGATAATGGATAGCAAACCGATATTATGTTAGGGCAAAGTTAGTTCTTTATTCTGATTTCCACACGATGTTTGGTGTGCAATAAAGTAAATTTTGCATTCTTAGGCAGTTGGTGTGCACATGGTTGATAACTTATTGCTACTTTTGTAGAAATATTAAGCAACACACACCATTATTACATGAAACGCAGTTTACTACTCATACCCCTATTGGCACTATCTGCCACTACAGCCCAAGCACAATCAGACCTAACGGCATCGTGGGCATCAAAGGATGTACACTATGCACAAAACGAGGTCCCCTCTCTGCACACATGCACCGACACCCTTGTGCGAGCATGGCGTGGCGAGCGTTTGGGCATAGAGGCTATTGTACGCAATGAGGGCAATGCCGACCAAACACTCAAGGTGAGACTAACCGAATGGAGCAAAAGCGGCACACACATTGCAGCTCAACAAGGCGAAGCCCGCTTTATGAACTATGTTATCACCGACAACTACCAATATTGCGGTTACCACCCACAAAACCTTACCACCTACAAGGTGGCTGATGTGATAGACATTGACACCTTACACACTGTGGGCTCGATGCAAACCCAACCTGTGTGGTGCACACTCGAGGTGCCAGAGAAAGCAACTCCAGGCATTTATAAAACACAACTACTCATCAGCCAAGTGCAAGGTGGCAAAGAGAAGGTGATAAAACGCCTCTCCCTCTCCATTGAGGTGTTGGCGCAAACATTACCACAGCCCAAAGGCCAGCAGTTTCATGTAGACTTTTGGCAACAGCCCTATGCGCTTTCGCGTTGGATGGGAGCAGAGCGTTGGAGCAAAGCACACATGGATGCTCTTAAGCCCTACCTCAAACTATTGGCGCGTAGCGGACAGAAGGTGGTGTCGGCCATACTCTTTTACGAGCCTTGGGGCGACCAAAGTTACGACAAATTCTCGCCCATGGTGCAAACTATTAAGCACAAAGATGGCTCGTGGAGCTACGATTACTCGGTGTTTGACAAATGGGTGAAGCTTTGCCAAGAGTGCGGCATAGACAAACAAATAAACTGCTTCTCAATGGTGCCTTGGGATATGTCGTTTCGCTACTACGACGAGGCGCAACAAAAGGATATCGACTTAAAAACAACCACCAAGAGCGAGGAGTATAAAGTCCTTTGGACTAACTTTTTACAACACTTTGCCAAGCATCTCAAAGAGCAAGGATGGTTTGATAAAACATGTATTGCTATGGACGAACGCGGCCTTGACAATATGCTCGATGCCTACCAAATTGCCCAACAAGCCGTGCCTGGCATCAAGATGGCTTTGGCTGGAACTTACCATCCAGAACTCGTAGACAAACTCTACGACTACTGTATTGGCTTTGGTGAGACCTTTGCTCCCGACGAACTTTCAAAACGTAATGCCAAGGGATGGGTATCGACCACTTACACTTGTTGCAGCAACACCGAGCCTAACCTCTTTTCGAATAGCTTGCCTGCCGAGGCTGCCTACTTGCCCATACATAGCATAGCCAACGGCTTTGGTGGCTATCTGCACTGGTCGTGGATGAATTGGGACAACCATTCGCTCACCGATACTCGCTACCGCTTGTTTGCCTCGGGCGATACTTACCTTATCTACCCAGGTGTACGCTCTTCGGTGCGCTACGAGCGTTTTATCGAAGGCGTTGCTATGGCTGAAAAGGTACGCATTTTGCGACAGTACTTTAAGGAGAATGGCGCCCAAAACCAACTTGATAAGCTCAACAATATGGTTAAAGCCTTTGCCCTTCCGGGCATACCACAAGGCCATACTGCCAGCGAAATGGTAAACCATTTGCAGCAATTCCTTAACCAAACAATAAAGTAAGCACCAAGCAGTTATGAAAAACAGACTTTACCGATTCTGTCATGATTTACTCCATAAGAAGTATATGTGGACTATCTTGATATTCATTGTCATTGCTGGTTTTGTAGATTCTAACAGCTTTTGGCATCGCTATCAGATAAAGAAGCAAAACGATGAACTGCGTCAAGAAATAGCCACCTACGAGGCTCAGTATAAGACCGACACGCACGAACTTAACGACATAGAACACAACCCCGATGCCGTAGAGCGTGTGGCAAGAGTAAACCTTTATATGAAAACTGCCAACGAAGACGTTTATGTTGTAGAAGGCGATACATTGCAAGACGAATGAAACAAATACTTTTTTATATAGGCGGCATTTTGTTGGTGATAGGAGCCATTCTGCCCCTATTTCAGCCCACATTAGCCCCTTGGGTGTTTGCCTTGGGCGCATTGCTATTTGCGTCAATGCAGATTGCGGGCCAGCACTACGAGGGTAACAACCTCGTTATTCGCCGGCTCTACCGACAACAAATGTTGGGTGCTTTGTTGTTGGTTGTTACAGCAGGCATGATGTTTATGCAGTTGTACGGCATTCCGCCGTTTCGCGGTAGTGAGTGGAAGATTGCTCTGCTCATAGCCGTATTGCTCGAAACATATAGCATATTCCGCATAGAGCACGAAGAGAAAAAAGAACATTGATAAGTAGGTATTCAAAATTAATTTTGAATACCTACTTATAATCAGGCTCTACATTAATTTTGAACACCTACTTACACACGCATAAACTTTACGAAAAAAGCAACGAGAATAGATGGTTCTCGTTGCTTTTTTGTTGTGTTTTCCTTATGCATCGTCATGCTCGGGGCGGTCTATGATTGTGTTTTGACGTGCTTGCTCAATAGCCTTCATCGTCTCGTCATATCCCGCTTGAATGATGCGCTTGGCATGGTGAAAATCAAATACACCAAAGCGGTTGATGGGGATGTTTACGGCTATATCGGGAGGTGTTATTTTTTGTGCTTGCACCGTGTTGCGCTGTATTTGTAGTTCGAGTGCAGAGGATATAAGACTCATATAGTTGCTGGCTACTGTGTCAGGAAATAGCGACGATAGTATGCGCTCAACCGAAAGCTTGCTCTGCAAGGCTAAGGCTTTTTTTTGCGCTAAAATCTTTTCTTGTTGCAGTTTAATGCTCGAAGGTGCACTCACATTGATGCTTACTAAAAGGTCGTAATCAACACCCTTTGGCACACGATTGAGGGGTAGCGGATTGACTATGCCCCCATCTATCAATACGTGCTGTGCTATTTTGATGGGTTTAAACACCGAGGGGATGGATATTGACGAACGTATGGCACGATACAAGCTTCCCTTTGAAAACACCACCTCGCGCTGCGTGCTTAGGTCGGCAGCTATGGCTCTAAACGGGATGGGTAAAGCCTCTATGGGGGTGTCGGGCACAATGCTTTTTAACTTGTCAATCACCTTTTGCCCTTTAAGCACATAGTTTTTGCTAAGCGAAACGTCCAACATTTTTATCACATCGCTCTGCTTTAATGAGCAAAACCAATTTGTAGCCTCGTCAAGCTTGCCAGCACAATAAATACCACCAATTAGTGCCCCCATCGATGCCCCCACCACGGCGGTTATTTTATATCCATGCTCTTGTAACGCCTTGATAGCACCAATATGTGCATAACCACGGGCACCGCCACTCGATAATACCAAAGCTATTTTTTTATGGCTCATAAAGTTATTTTTATTGTTTAAGTAGGTGTTCAAAATTAATTGATATGAATTTGTGCATTGTTTTTGTCAGAAGCATAGGCTGAAGAGGGAGCGTAGCTGGGGCTAAGTGACCGATAAAGCCTGTGGTTATGGCGGAAACAATGTGCTAAGGCATATTGATTAATTTTGAATACCTACTTATAATGAGAGCGAATTTACAAACAGAGGTATCCTACCACCTACCATAACAAAAGCGTTTGAACTATAGATGTAAGAGTCATGTTCAAACGCTTTTGTTGTATAGGTTGATGCACCAATTATTTCTTTATCACTTTGCGCCCTGCTCCTGTGATGTACACACCGCTTTGGGCATTTTGTAATGAAGAGATATGGCGTCCGTTGAGGTCGAACAATGAGTTATCGTCGGCAGTTGTTTGCGTGTTGATAGGGGTGATGCCTGTAGTGATATTCTTGTCGAGATAACTAAAGGTTACGTATCCATCTTCGGTTTGGGCAATGTTGTAGATAGGACGCGACAAGTAGCCCTTTGTGCCATTAAATAGTGTGGCTGCAGGTGTGGTATCGTCGGTAAACGACGTAAAATTTCGGTATCCACCAAAGAGGTCAGACTTAAATTGGTTAAAGAATTCGTCGAACGACACACCATTTGCCACATAGCCTTGGCGGGCATTATCGGCAGGCACAACAGCACAACGATAGTGGTTGGCATCAACGTTTATGCGGTTTGCCAACCACGATGATGAGTTGTAATCAACGTGAGTGATAAACATGCCGCTACCCATTCGGCTTGTAAGCCAAGTGTTTTGTTGTTTGTTTTCGAGAATGTAGTATTCTCGGTTATTCTCGGGGTTACGTATAACGTATGCCCTTGTTTCGCCCTCGGTTTCGTCGCTTGCAATGGGGGCAAGTTTAAATACTTGTGCCGACTCGTTAGTGATGTCTTTTACATTGAGCCAGCCCATATAACTACGCTCGTAGGCGGTATATTCCACTGGGCGATAGCCGTTTTGGTAGTACTGTCCGTAGTCCATGAGGTCCCAATAGCTCATAGGTGGAACGGTTGCACGTGAGGTTACGTCGTACACATCGGGCAAGCCTATGGCGTGGCTAAACTCGTGGGCAAAGAGGCCTATGCCATCAATGGCAGCACCAGTAATGTCGTTTTTATCACTACCATAAGACTGCATCAACTCGTTAAACATCAAGTATGATTGCACCTTGCTCTGTCCACCATTAACATTGAATGAGCTCTGCGAGAACTTAGCCCAAAGGTAGTCTGTGTTGCCATCCTCAAACGACGATTGCTGACCAGGGCCGGCAAACATTAGTGCCACCAATGGGATGTTGGTGGTGCCTTCGGTACGAAACTCGCTAAAATCTACGCTCTTTGAAGCCTCGGTAAGTGCGTCGCGAACAAAGGCAAGTGCATTGGGGTCGATACTTCCGCTTGCGGAGTCTTTGCCATAGTAAACATATCCGTTTGGCACCGTAACGTGCGCCACCACCTTAAACGTTGGGGTGAACATGCCACGGCTTTGCGCCACAAAATAGTCGCGCACCGAACCGCGTGCAGCAACTTCATCGCGATAGTTTTCTTGGTTTAGAAAGCGTGTCACCTTGTCGGCATTGATGGTGTCTTGAAAGGTGCGGTCGGCAAAATCAACCATCACCACAGGGATAACAGGCGAGCCAATGCTCTTTACAATGCCAGCGGCCGACTGTCCATACTTGCCCAAGCCATCAGCGGTTGAGGTGTTGATAGACTGTGTATGAACGTTTTGCTTAAGAGCCTTTTGTTTGGTTTGTAACTCTTGTTTGAGTATGTGTTCGGCTTGTTGTAAGGTGAGCGAACCTGCTACATTAGCAGTTGTGCTACGCTTGTTGAGTGGACTTATCGCAAGTTGGGTTGAGGGCTTTATACTATTGCCATCAGCTATGGCATAATAGTAGTGTCCGTCGGCTGCAGGTAGCACAGAACGTCCGTCGCTGGTGTAGTAAACCGTGTATTCGCCATTACCTATTGAGTTAATAGTAAGGCGTTGGCCATTGGGCTGTTGGTGCACAAATGTGCGACGAACAGGAAATGTGGCATAGGCCATCGAACTTATGCCCATTGCCAATGCTAAAGAGAGGTAAAGTTTTTTCATATATATTGTTATCTTTTTTTCTATGTTAAAGTAGGTGTTCAAAATTAATTGATATGAATTTGTGCATTGTTTTTGTCAGAAGCATAGGCTGAAGAGGGAGCGTAGCGGGCTACGTGACCGATGAAGCCTGTGGTTATGGCAGAAACAATGTGCTAAGGCATATCAATTAAGGTAGAACATAATTATATAAATTAATTTTGAATACCTACTTAAGGTGCTATGCCTTGTCAGTAAGCTTTTCTACCACAATCAGAGCCTCGTTTACCATTACAACGCGTATGGGAGTGTTGGCATCAATAAACGCTCCCGACGACTTCACCTCAACCTGTTTGCCTGCTATGTCGGCATTGCCTACAAGTGCCAAACGAGTTGTTGAACGGCCTGTGTCGCCCACTTTTATAGAAAGTTGCTCCTTGGTTGCATTGGTCGATTTAATAGCCGTTTTAAGGCTTAAACGCTCTACCGAATGCGAATGTGCCACTACGTAGAGCATTATGCTCAATATAGCAACTGCTATGACAACAGCTACTACCGTCCATAATGCACCATACTGATTGTATATAAAAACGGCATCGAGCACAGCACACACCAAGGCGCCAATGCCTGCAATGCCAAAACCTGGTAGAACAAATATTTCGAGCAGTCCGAGCAACATTGCCAAGAGTGCTATAACAAGAATTGTAGCCATGAGCGTAAGCGTATATAAAGGGGTACGACAAAGAGAAGCGATTAGTAAGCAGCACGATATTTGCCCTCGTCCTTATCCTCCATCATTGAGAGGTATGAGGCATAGCGCGAGGGTGCCAGTTGGTGGTCTTCGAGTGCACGAAGCACGGCACATCCAGGTTCGTGGGTATGCGTACAGTTTGAAAAACGACAGTCTGCCGATATTTTAAAAATGTCGCGAAAATAGTGTGCCACCTCTTCGGGCTCCATATTAAAGGTGCCAAAGCCCTTTACCCCAGGTATGTCAATAAGAGCTCCGTTGTTATCGGGTAGTTCAAAAAGTTCGCTAAAGGTGGTGGTGTGCATACCTGTTCCGTGAGCGTCTGATATGTGGGCCGTGCGCACATGGGCATCGGGTATGAGCAAATTGAGCAAGGTAGATTTTCCTACCCCCGAATGACCCGCCAAAAGTGTGGTTTTATGAGCAATGGCATGGCGCAGTTCATCAATGCCTGTGCCCTTTAGAGCCGAAATGCTGAAGCATGGATAGCCTATATCGGTGTAGAGTGCGTGCCAGTAGTCGAGCACTTGTTTTTCGTCGGGCGAAAGGTCGTCTACCTTATTAAAGGCTATGCATACGGGCACTCTATAAGCCTCTGCCGAAGCCAAAAAGCGGTCTATAAAAGTAGTGGTAGTTTCGGGGCGTGCTATGGTGACGATGAGCAATGCCATATCAACGTTTGCCGCCAAGATATGACTTTGTTTTGATAGGTTTGAAGCTTTGCGAATGATGTAGTTTCTGCGCTCATCAATCTCGGTTATGAAAGCGGTATCGGTGTCGTCACTCTCGTTGCCTTGCATCTTGATAGTAACCCCATCGCCCACGGCAACAGGGTTGGTAGAGCGTATGCCACGGAGTCTAAAATTACCTTTTACCTTGCATTCTACCAATTGTCCGTCGTCGGTACGCACCATGTACCAACTTCCTGTGCTCTTTATAACTTTTCCGTGCAAATGTATCGTATTAAAAGATTAAGAGGGAGTGTGGCGAGTAGACTATACATTAAGTAAGTAGGTGTTCAAAATTATTTATATAAATGGATCTTTTTATTTTCACATTTGAAACACTTTCTGTGGCGCATCTTAAATGTTTGCTTTCAGTCACATAGCCCGCTATGCTCCTTCAAACAAACCTTTAAGCTACATCCCCATAAAGCACTTCAAATATAAAAATAATTATGAACACCTACTTAGGTATTCAAAATTAATTTATATAATCATATTCTACATTAATTGATATGCCTTAGCACATTGTTTCCGCCATAACCAC
>ERZ808240.2185-NODE-2185-length-22143-cov-13.796451_pt1 | contig 22143 bp, 20 predicted proteins | sample MGYA00521084_ERZ808240 | MGnify/ENA primary metagenome ERZ808240 (study PRJEB31516, sample SAMN03275571) | gut metagenome | biome: mammalia-associated habitat; material: feces | host: Papio cynocephalus | place: Kenya | collected 2012-08-06 ...
CTCCTTTTTTCCTCTATTTTACTATACCACACTCTATCGTAAAGTAAAATGAGCGTCTGTAATTGTTAAAAAACTGTAAGAAAACTTAAAACACGTTTTGAGTTTTCTACAAGTAAGATAATAGCATTTTATCATCAAATTGGCAAGAAAAAATACACGTTCCGCCGTCATTTTCACACATCCGCATTTTTATTTTTTCAGTATAACCGCCAATATGCTATAATACGTAATATAATGATTTTTTATATTATATCTTCTGTCAAACCGCAAAGGAGTGACGTGCAATGAATGAAACAATACAAACATTACTAACTCGCCGCAGCATCCGCAGCTATACGAGCCAGCAGATTTCAGAAGAAGATTTGCAGCTGATTTTGAAAGCCGGGGAATATGCTGCCAGTGGCCACAGCCTGCAGCCTGTAACGATGGTTGTCGTGCAGGATAAAGCGACCATCGCCCAGCTGTCGGCGATGAATGCTAAGATTTTGGGGACTGACGGTGACCCGATGTACGGAGCGCCAACGATTATCGTCGTCTTGTCTGACCCGCACATTTCTCCAGCCAATTACTGGTCTGACGGCTGCCTGGTCATGGGCAATCTGATGAATGCTGCTGCATCGCTGGGGCTGGGTTCCTGCTGGATTAACCGCGCCAAAGAAGAATTTGAATCACCGGAAGGCAAAGCACTGCTCCAAAAATGGGGCCTGCCGGAAAACCTGGTCGGCATCGGCCACTGCATCGTCGGCTATGCCGCTAAGCCAGCTGCTGCGCCCAAACCGCGCAAAGCAGACTTTGTGAAATACGTTCGCTAACCATTTGCATAGAAGCTAGCCAGAAACCGTGACATACTGTTTTTGCCATCGTGTTCTCTGTCCTTCTTCCAAAAGTTTTTTGTTTGAAGTTTGAAGAACAGGATTGGTAATGCGGCAAACTAGGCATGCAGCACAGTATAATAAAGGGACTGTAATACATGAGTTCAAAAATTCTCATGGTATTACAGTCCTTTTCTTTCATTTTTTTATATGTATCCTTATATACATATATTACATCCTATCGTATATATCCCTTGCCAAATAGGACAAATCGGAAAGAGCCTGGGCTTCATCGGCAATGCCGTCCGCCATCAGGCAGCAGACATACGGTGCCTTTTCTTTCCAAACAATACCGCAATCGTGGTACAAACCGTCCAGTTCGCCTGTTTTGTGGTCTACGCGGACCGTATGCGGAATTTGTGCCGGCAGGATGCAGTTATCTTCCTGCTGGGAAAGAATCTGCCGCATGGCAGCATCTTCCTGTTGTCCCAAACAACGGCCCTGAGCCAGCCGCAGGAGGATATGTCCCATGTCGCTGGGTGTCGTTTTATTTTCCCGCCCGGCTTTCGCCGCATCAAAATCCATCATTTTTCGCTGCAGTATCGTTTGCGTCATGCCCTGCCGGGAAATTTCTTCATTGATTGCCTCCATCCCCAGCAAATCAATGAGCATATTGGTGCAGGTATTATCGCTTTCTACGATCATGTGCTGTACCAATTCCCGCACAGCAACCGGCGTTCCTTCCGGCTTTTCGCCAAAGGAGCCGCCGTCTACAGGATGCTGCAGCGGCAGTATGGTATCAAAAGAGAGTCTGCCGCTGCCGACTTGGCGAAAGGCCTGAATCATAATCGGTATTTTAATCAGGCTTGCCGACGGCATGCAGCGATCGTTGTCCATAAAGGCTTCAGTATCCCCCAAGGATTGACAAAATATAGAAAGATTAAGAGGCTGCTGCAAGCGTTTTTCTTTCACCCGCTGCAGCCAATCTGTATGCAGATTCATCAGTAACACTCCTTTATACATGCCGGGCATTCTGTCGTTTTTTTTGACAGTCTGGGCAGTAGCCGTACAGTTCCAGCTGATGTCCTACGACTTCAAACTGTGTTTCTTTGGTAACTTCCTGTTCAAACGCAGTCAGCGGGCAATGAGGCAGCTCTACAATTTTATGGCAGCTCAGGCAAATTAAGCGATGCTGATGTCCTACAGAACGTAAGGAAAATCCATATTTGCGAATATCAGGCAAATATGATTTTTCTGTAAGCCCTTTTTCTGTAAACATTTCCAACATCCGATAAATTGTCGAAACATTTATTGTTTTTCCTCGCTGCTGCAGCGTCTGATAAATACTATCAGGCGTCAAGACACCTGATTTGGCAAGTAATAATTGAAGAACTGCATTGCGAGCCTTCGTATTTTTTAATCCATAACGGTGTAAATGTTCTCCTAAATCTTGTATTGCGTCCATTATTTATCGACCTCCGCCAGCAGTTACTTCTTTATACGCAATAACCAACAAAAGCATAATTACTGATATAATTGCTGTTATCCCACCAGGAGCAGCATCAACCCAAAACGAAATAAACAAACTGATGATGATGTCCAAAAAGCCAAACAGCACGGACAATTCTAAGGTTCGGCGAAATCCCTTTTGCAGCTGTAATGCCGTCGCCACAGGCAGGGCAATCAGAGAACTGATAACTAAAATGCCCACAATGCGGATAGCTACCGAAATGGTTGCCGCTACGAGAACGGCAAAAATATAATTGATGAGCTTGGTCTTCACGCCGGCAATTTTGGCACCATCTTCATCAAAAGTCAGCATGACCAGCTGCGGATACAGTTTGATAATCGTCAGCAGAGAAATAATGCTCAGCGCGACGACAGACCAGACGTCTTCTTTGGTAACGGTCAGCATACTGCCAAACAGAAACGATTCGACATTGGCATGAACCAGTCCAGCACTCATAATCGTAATCGCAATCCCAACAGATAATGCCAAAATAATGACCAAAATAAGTTCGGCATAACGGCGGAACCGCTGCCGCAGGACTTCAATCAGGACGCCAAAGACAGAAGTCAAACCAAAGGCACTGAGAATTGGGTTAACATCCAGCAACAGTCCCACAGCTACACCGGCGAGTGACGCGTGAGCTAAGACATCACCAATCATGGAATATCTTCGTAAGACAAGAAACATGCCAATCAATGGGCAAACCAGTGAAATTAATATAGCTACAATAAATGCGTTTTGTATAAATGCATAGGCAAACATCAATCTTTCCCTCCCATGTTGTCCGATACGTATTCACGAATATATTCTTGAGGTGAGCAAAAATGTCCTTTGCCTTGAACAACATGAAACATCTTAGTCGAATTATGCACGGCAAATTTTAAATTATGTTCTACCGTAATAACGGTAACGCCATGCTGTTGATTCAATATCTTGATAAACGGATATAATTCCATTTGGCTTTTTACATCAATGCCAGTAGATGGCTCATCGAAGATAAGTAAATCCGGATGTCCCATTAAAGCCCGTGCAATCAATACTTTTTGGCATTGTCCACCAGATAAATTACCAATAAGGGCATCTTTTAAGTGATATACATTCATTTGTTCCAACGCCTTGCGAATACACTGTTTATCTTTAAACCCTAAAATATGCCGCTGGCAGTTCAACACTTCATATACCGTAATCGGAAATTGATTTAACGTCTCAAACCGCTGCGGCACATATGCCGTATGCCGAAATGTACTGGTAATCGTCCCAGTACTCGGTGACAGTAATCCTAAAATTAATTTAATCAGCGTACTTTTACCGCTGCCATTTTCACCAACAACAGATATATAATCTCCGTCTGCAATATGCATATGAATGTCTTGCAGTAAATAAGGTCCATGTTCATAGGCAAAAGAAACATGGTCTAGCTGTATCATATCGATTTCTCCTTAGTATAGTTATAAATTGACAACAACTCTATTATACGTATTTCCAAAAGTAAATGCAAGGCATTTGCATTTATTGACAAATACCCACGTTGGTGCTATTATATCACCTGTGCTTCAAATGCAAAGCATTTGCATTTAGAGTCAATCTATGATAGGAGGTATTCAAATGAAAAAATGGTTTTCTTTTTTATGCTGCTTAATGTTGGCAGCGATTTTGTTAGTTGGCTGCAGCCCTGCAGCACCTGCTGCCAAAGACAATGACAAATTAAATGTCGCTGTTTCTTTCGATGCGATGAAAGAGTTCACCCAAGCTGTAGGCAAAGATAAAATCAACATCATTACGATGATTCCTGATGGAACAGAACCGCATGATTTTCAACCTACAACGAAAAACATGAAAGACCTGCAGCAAGCAAACGTCTTTATCTACAATGGATTTGGAATGGAACCGTGGGCTGAAAAAACATTAAAATCCATAGATAAAAAAGACTTAGTCGCAGTCAATGCTTCACAAGGTATCGACCCCATTGTTCTAAAAGATGAAAAAGAACGAAAAGAACACGGCAATTACGATCCGCATTGTTTCCTTAGTTTAGTAAATGCGCAAATCGAAGTCAAAAACATTGCCGATGCATTAGCAAAAGCCGATCCTAAAAATGCTGATTTTTATCAAAAAAATGCCGCAGATTACAATGCACAGTTGCAGCAGCTCTATGCGGAATATAAGCAAAAATTCCAAGCCGTTCCAAACAAACAATTTGTTACCGGACATGCTGCATTTGGCTACTTATGCCGTGACTTTGGCTTGACGCAAACCAGTGTCGAATCTGTATTTGCTGATGGCGAACCGACAACGCAGCAATTAGCTAATCTGGTTGAATATTGTAAAACGCATCATGTAAAAACAATCTTTACCGAAGATATGGTAAGCCCGAAAACATCACAAACTTTAGCCAATGAAGTAGGCGCTGCCGTCAAAACAATTCATACGATGGAAAGCAGCGAAGGCTCTGCAACCTATATGGATCGTATGAAAGAAGATTTAAACGAAATTTATACCAGCCTGCAGTAAAAGGGGGATTATCTTGACTCGTCGTGAATTTTTTAAATTGTCAATTGCTGCATTGACATCGTTCTCTATGGTGCCGGAATTACCGGTACTTGCAAGCGAAAATACCAAAAGAATTATACCGCAGCCGCCGATTCAAGAAACCCATCTTACTTTTTCTGAAACTCTCATTCCAAGGAAGATAACTAATTTATTAATTTTACATCATGTCGGAGGTACTAATCGCGAAGTTTCTGCTTCAGAAATTCATCAATGGCATTTGCAAAATGGCTGGGCTGGTATTGGCTATCACTATGTCATTCACAAAGACGGCCGTATTGAAAAAGGCCGCCCAGAAGCCATGATTGGCGCTCATTGTTATGGATATAATCAAACCTCTATCGGGATTGTTTCTATTGGCAATTTTCAAACTGCTTGGCCTACAAAACAACAAATTACCAGTGCCGTTCATTTATTGGCATACTTATGCCAACAGTACCATATTCAGCCAAATGCATCTACTATTGTTGGTCATCGCGATTTAAATAATACTGACTGTCCAGGACAACACTACTATACTTCATTGCCAACCATCCGGCAGGAAATAAGAAAAAAGTTATCTTTTACATAAATACAGAAAGGAGCTCAGCATAACCTACACGTAATAAATACAACAACGTAACGAAAAGAGAGCTTGTGAAAATATTTTACCATTTCACAAGCTCTCTTTTTTAGTATGTTATCCCCTATAGTTCCCTATCTGTATTAATGACCTGCTGTCACTTTTTCTTCTACGGTTTCAGATACTTCTTTTTCCTGCAAATGTGCATAATATTTTTTCGTTTCTGCTACGACGACACCGCTCAAGCCAATGAGGGCAATCAAGTTTGGAATCGCCATCAAGCCATTGACAATATCAGCCAATACCCAAATGACATCCAATTTAATAAATGCGCCGCAGGCAACGAGAACGATAAAAATGACACGGTACGGCATAATGCCTTTGACGCCGACGAGATATTCTACGCAGCGTTCGCCGTAATAGTTCCAGCCAAGAATAGTCGTAAAAGCAAATAATGTCAAGCCAATGCAGAGAATCATGCTGCCCCAAGCCGGATATGCCTGCAGGAATGCCGAGTTTGTCAAAGCTGCGCCGTTTAAATCCCCCGTCCAGGCACCGCTGACTACAATAACCAAGCCTGTCAATGTGCAGATAATAATCGTATCAATAAACGTACCGGTCATAGAAATCAAGCCTTGTTCAGCCGGCCATTTGGTTTTGGCAGCAGCTGCTACAATCGGAGCACTGCCCAAACCGGATTCGTTGGAGAATACGCCGCGCGCAACACCATTACGCATTGCCATGAGAACCGTAGCTCCCAAGAAGCCGCCAGCAGCAGCCGTCGGTGTAAATGCACAAACAATAATTTGTTCAATAGCTGCTGGTACTCTATCATAAAACGCAATCAAAAAGCCTACTGTAGAAATCACATAGACAATCGCCATTGCCGGAACGATTTTGGAAGCTACTTTGGAAATAGACTGCAAACCGCCAATCGTAACAGCTGCGACGACAATCGTCAGGACAACAGCCGTATATTCAACAGGCACATTAGTTGCCAGATTCATAATTTCTACAATGGAATTGACCTGTGCAAACGTACCAATACCAAAGAAAGCAACGAGAACGCCGAAGAAAGCAAACAAGAATGCCAGTGGCTTGAATTTTTTGCCCAAGCCATTTTCAATATAATACATCGGCCCGCCGGAAATATCGCCGTTCTTATCTACCGTGCGGTATTTGACTGCCAAGCAACCTTCGGCATATTTAGTAGCCATGCCGACGAAAGCTGCCATCCACATCCAAAAGATGGCACCGGGACCTCCAGCGTGAATCGCTGTCGCAACACCAACAATGTTACCGGTACCTACGGTAGCAGCCAATGCGGTGCAGAGTGCTTTGAAGCTGTCTACATCACCGTCACCCTGGTTTTTCGCTGTAAAAATAAGTTTTAATGCCCGCGGCAGTCTAAATACCTGCAGCAAATGCAAACGAACTGTCAGCATTAAACCAGTCCCAATCAACAATACCAATAACGGCGGTCCCCATACAAAACTGTCAATTGCATTCAACGTTTCCAACATAATTCCCTACCCCTTTACACTGTATACGTATAAATAAATACAAAAAAACCTATCATCAGCATATCCTCTGAAGATAGGTCATCAAAAACAGCATACCAAATAAAGAATTATATCGATGCTATCCTCTGTCCTTTTGCCTGAGAGATTGGGAAAGAAATTTCTCATCCTTGCACCTTCGGCGCCCGATTAGGGACTCTCCAGAGTCGTGTCTGTACACGGTCCTGCCCACTGGGCACCTGAGAGTTTGACTCCTTCGGTAGGTCATCTGACCTTCTCCCATGTACTTCGTCCACTTGCTATGTGATTTGATTGGAATTATACGCTATCTTTTTCTATTTTGCAACCCCCTTTCTTACAAAAATGTATTATGAATGGACATTTGCATGTAGCGAGCGCAAAAATTTATAAAGATGTTACGATAGTATTTGTAAAATTATTTTAAATTTTATTGCTTTTTCAACAAATTATACGAAAAAGTAATATATACATAAAAATTTAAAAAATTTTAATGCTGCAAAAAAAGTGACTCACGCACAGCACAGCTGCAGCATGAATCACTTCTCTACGCTATAAACAAATTTTTATATCATCAATCGCCGCCATCGCAGTCTGCTGCCATTTCAGCGGCGTAACGGCAATGTGGCCTTGCCGAACAGCTGCCACATCGCTGTTGTCCGGCGCACCATCCATATCAATATCACCGACAATATGATAGCAAATACTGCCGTCTTTGTCTTGCCGCGGTTCAATGACATTGTGATAAATCTGAACTGTCTGCGGCACTACACGAATATTGCCCAGCGAAATTTCTCCTTCCGGCGGTACGTTGACATTGAGTATGCCAGGGAATTTTCCCTTGATGATTACTTTTTCTATCAACTGCTGTATCAGCCGCGCAGTCTGGGCGCAGCGTTCTGCATCCATGGGATACATCGACGCAGCGATAGCCGGTATTTGGTAATACGGTCCTTCCATCGCGGCAGAAACGGTACCGGAGTATAAAACGTCACTGCCCAGATTATAGCCGTTGTTGATGCCGGAAATAAGCAGCTGCGGCCGATCGCCGCGCAAAAAATATTCCATGGCCATTTTAACACAGTCCACAGGCGTGCCGGATATGGCGATTTCACGAATCTGTGTATCGTCCTGTGCTATTTCCCGGCAATATAACGGCTTATTAATCGACATGGAATGAGATGCAGCACTGCGCTGTCCATTGGGGGCTGCAATTGTCAGCCGATGACCGCAGGCAGCCAGTTCACGTTTGAGTATCTGCAGTCCCTGTGCCCGTACACCGTCATCATTGGTTAGTAAAATATGCATCTATTTTTTATTCTCCTTACGAAGCAAAGCCGCATTGTCATAAGAAACTGCCCGCGTATGCACGGTATGGCTCCATTTCATTTTATGACGGTCTTTAAATCCCAAAAAATTGACAGGAATCCAACTGTACATAAACAAAGGATAGACAATCAGATACGCCCAGGATTTAAGGGGGACCTTGATTTGCAGCAAAACAATAATCGGAATCAGGTACTGTCCGACACCGATAACGGTCCACATTTGTACCGGTACAATCTGATATAAAATATTCGTGTATAACGGAATATACGAATTGATATACGCCATGACAGCATAAAGTGTGGACATCATCATAAAAAACGGCTGTGACAGCGTAATAATCCCGTCGAGCATACGGATGTTTCCTGTTTTGATGCCGCGGGCAAACAATTTGGGAATAAATCGTTCACCACAGTCACACTGCCCTTGGGCCCAGCGTTTTCGCTGACGGCATGACTGCATGAATCCCAGTGCCTTTTCATCATAAATAATCGCATCATGAGCCCAGCAGGTGCGCACGCCTTCCAATAAGACTTTCATGGAAAACTCCATATCTTCTGTCAAGCAGTCACAGCCCCAGCCGTATTTGCGGACAATCTCCGTGGCAATGCACATGCCCGTACCGCCCAAAGCCGTCGATAAGCCAATATTGTATTTAGCCAAATGCCACATATGGTTAATCAGCCAAAACGCAATGGCAAAAGTGCCAGCAATCCAAGTATCCGTCGGATTTTTGGCATCCATGTAGCCTTGAATCACCTTTTCGCCTTTGCAAAGATGATTATTCATTTCACGCAAAAATTCAGGATGCACCAAATTATCGGCATCGAAAACGACAAAAGCATCGTATTGTTTTTCCTGTGCCAGCATCTGCGAAAACATCCAATCCAGCGCATAGCCTTTACCAACTTCTTTCGTATTGGTCCGCACTTTGACAATCGCACCGTGCTGCCGGCAGATTTCAGCCGTATGGTCAGTACAGTTGTCGGCTACGACATACACATCATACATATCCTTGGGATAGTGCAGTTCTTTGAGATTATCAATCAGCTGTCCGACGACTGCTTCTTCATTATGCGCGCATATGACAGCTGCAAAGGTGTTTTTAGGCGCAGCGGTTATTTTTTCTCTTCGCTTAATAAGGCCAAACATAGCCAAGATGAAGTAATACAATGTATAAAAAACAATGATTACTTGAACGGGTATCATGATGATATCCAATACATGTTCCATACATGAATCTCCCTATATGTCTAGTGAGCAGCGTTCATTGCCGTATTGACCAAGCCAAATACGATGTACAGCAGGAAAGGCATCGTAATAATCAAATGCCAATCGATAAAATACAGTACCAAAAGCCCAAACACAACAGCAACTGCTAATGCTGCTTTATGGAGAACATCCGGGCTGGCTCCTTTAAAATCAGGATTATGAACTTTGCTGACCAAGTGATACCCTAAAGCAATAACGATAATACCGATAAGCCATGCCGGCAGCAGCGCATGCGTACCTGCAATTTCACTGGCAATGACATACGTAGCAATCAGACAGCCGCCGTTTGGAATCGGCATGCCCTGAAAATAACCATGAATCACCGTCGTATTTAAGTTGAAACGGGCCAAGCGGACACCGCCGAGCGCTGCGTAAACAACAGCCGGAACGGCACCAATCCAGCCCAAATCTTGCAAAACATATGTGTAAATCAAAAAGGCTGAAGCCGCGCCAAAGGATACGACATCTGACAAAGAATCCAGTTCTTTGCCAAATTCGCCGGCAACCCCCAATGCACGGGCTGTACGACCATCACAAGCATCACAAGCCATAGCCAGCAAAATGCAGATACCGGCCCAGGCAAACATGCCGTGAAGCGTCATAATCATGCTCAATACGCCAAAGCCCAAATTGCCTGCCGTAAATAAGCAGGGTATTATATTTTTCATTTGACAATCCTCCCAATGATAGTTTCGCCGCCCCGTACATATTGTCCTTTTTCGACGGTAATTTCTACATCATCATGGACATATACTTCTGCACAAGAACCAAATTTGATCATGCCATAGAGCTGCCCATGGGAAAGGGTATCCCCCAACGTGACCCAGGACACAATACGCCGCGCCAGAATGCCGGCAATGACCGTAACCAAAATATGCGTTTTATCATTTTCAATTCCTATGGAATAGCGTTCATTTTCATACCCTACACCATCTTTATATGCCGGGCGGAAACGGCCGCACGTATACTGTTGAAAATTAATCGTGCCTGCCAGCGGTGCCCGATTGACATGCACGTCAAATACAGATAAAAAGATAACTATTTTTCTGCATCTGCCGTTCATATATGTATCTTCATCTACGTCTTCAATAGCCATGACTTTACCGTCGGCCGGAGAGACCAGCACAGTATCATCCTGAGGAATAGTTCGACGAGGATTTCTAAAAAAGTAAGCAAAATACAATGCCAGCAGTGCCGGGATTACCGCTGCATAGGCATTGACAAAGTATCCCAGCGCAGCAGCAGCCAGTGCCGGTACGGCAATAAATATATAGCCATCTTCGATTATAAAGGGTTTATTCAAGACCTCACCTCAAATCACTTGACACCTTTTCCCCATTTGACGGCTGCGACAAACTGAGGCAGAGCCAGCATCCGTTTAAAGCGGGTCGGTTCTTTTAACAAACGATACAGCCATTCCAGCCGATGTTCCTGCATCCATTTCGGTGCCCGGCAAGCTTTGCCGGACAGCACGTCCAGCGTACCGCCTACGCCCATGCAGACACACGGTCCCAATTCATAGAGATGGTCATGTATCCATTTTTCCTGTTTTGGCACGCCTAAGGCTACCAATAAAATCTGCGTACCGCCGGAGCGGATTTCTTCAATAATCTTACCTTCCTCTTCCGGTGTAAAAAAGCCTGAATGCGTACCTGTCACATTCAACTTTCCTACCTGCTGCTGGATATTTTCGGCAGCTTTTTGAGCTACGCCTTCTGCGCCGCCAAAGAAATAAACAGCCGTTTGGCGTGCCGCCGCTTCACGAAGCAGACTGCACGCCAAATCAACACCTGTTACACGCTGTTTAAATCGTTTTCCCTGCTGTTCTGCAGCCCACAGCACGCCGGCACCGTCCGGTACGACTAAATCGGCATGCTGCAGAATGCCTGCCAGCTCTTTATCAGATTGGGAACGCATTACCATTTCAGCATTGGCTGTCGCAATGGATGCCGCCCGTCCTTCATCAATGCATTTGAAAGCGACGGCAACGGCTTCTTCCATCGTGACATTCCAAATCGGGATGGATAAGATATCTATTGTATTAGTCACCATTATCCTCCGCGTATGATTAGTTTACGCTGTAGTTCGGAGCTTCCTTCGTGATGTTGACATCATGCGGATGGCTTTCACGAAGACCTGCTGTCGTAATTTGAATGAACCGCGTATTTTCAATCATTTCTTTAATATTGTGGCAGCCGCAGTAACCCATGGATGCACGCAAGCCGCCGACCATCTGGAAAATCGTATCAGCTGCCGGGCCTTTGTACGGTACACGGCCTTCGATACCTTCCGGAACCAGTTTCTTAGCATCTTCCTGGAAATAACGGTCTTTACTGCCCTGTTCCATAGCAGCCAAAGAACCCATACCGCGGTATTCTTTGTAGCTTCTGCCCTGATAAATAACCGTCTGTCCCGGGCTTTCTTCCGTACCTGCCAACAAGTTGCCCATCATGACTACGTTGCCGCCGGCTGCAATAGCTTTGGCCATATCGCCGGAATATTTGATGCCGCCGTCAGCAATGATAGGAATGCCGTACCGCTGTGCCACTTTGGCGCATTCGTATACAGCTGTAATCTGCGGTACGCCAATGCCGGCAATGATACGGGTCGTGCAGATAGAGCCAGGTCCAATACCAACTTTGACAGCATCTACGCCGCATTCAATTAAAGCTTCCGTTGCTTCGCCCGTTGCGACGTTGCCGGCAATAACCGGCAGATGCGGATATGCTTTTTTGATTTCTTTCAAGGTGTTCAATACGCCCTGGGAATGACCATGTGCCGTATCAATAACGACAACATCGACTTTCGCTGCTACAAGAGCATCCAAACGATCTGTCATGTTGTGTGTAACGCCGACAGCAGCAGCTACGAGCAGGCGGCCGTTGGAATCTTTAGCAGAATTTGGATATTTAGTAGCTTTTTCAATATCCTTAATTGTAATAAGGCCCTTCAAATTGCCTTCGTTGTCTACGAGGGGCAGTTTTTCAATGCGATGCTGGCGCAAAATGGCTTTTGCGTCTGCTAATGAGGTGCCTACAGGCGCCGTAACCAAATTTTCTTTTGTCATGATATCGCCGATACGACGGCTCATATCTTCTTCAAAACGCATATCACGGTTAGTAATAATGCCTACGAGTTTTCCATCTACGACAATAGGCACGCCGGAAATACGGTATTTGCCCATTAATTCGTTGGCATCTGCCAGCAAGTTGTCCGGATGCAGGAAAATTGGATCGATAATAATACCATGTTCAGAGCGCTTTACCTTGTCTACTTCACGAGCCTGTGCCGCAATAGACATATTCTTATGAATGACGCCAATGCCGCCTTCACGGGCAATTGCAATGGCCATCGGAGCTTCCGTAACGGTATCCATGCCGGAGCTCATAATAGGAATATTCAGTTTGATATCTTTCGTCAGATTGGTTGATACATCTACGTCTACAGGCAAAACGTCAGATTTTGCCGGTACCAGCAATACGTCATCAAATGTTAAACCTCTCATACCAAATTTATCAGATCTCATATTTGCACCTCTGTTTATAAAATATAAGAAATAGGGAAAGAGCCCTAAATAGCTTACCAACTATTATAACGGATATATCGCAATCTGTACATATTTTCAGCCGCACTTTTCTAAGATTTTCTGTCAATTATTCCATAAACCTTGAAAATTTTCTCCAAACCGCTGCTGCAGCACATTGGCAATTTGTGTTTCATCTACCATCGTGTTTAAATATTGTGCTGCACGGTCTCGAGCCGCAACCAGCAAATCAATATCCTGTACAATGTCTGCCGCTTTTAAATCCGGCAGCCCATGCTGGGCGCAGCCAAACAACCTGCCGGCGCCGCGAAGCAGCAAATCTTTTTCTGACAATACAAAACCGTCGTGGATTTGTTCCATCCACTGCAGACGCTGCCGCGTCTCTTCACTGCCGCCTTTGGCCAGCAAAATACAATACGCCTGCTGACTGCCGCGGCCTACGCGTCCCCGCAGCTGGTGCAGCTGGGCCAGGCCGAACCGTTCGGCGCCGTCAATGAGCATGAGCGTCGCATTGGGCACATTGACGCCGACTTCAATGACGCTGGTCGCTACGAGAAGATCGATTTCACCGTTTTGGAACGCTTCCATCACCTTTTCTTTCTCTTTGCCTGCCATCTTGCCGTGTACAAGGCCGCAGCGCCGCTTTTTGAACACGCTAAGCCGCAGTTTATCATACAACGCTGTCGCAGCCTGCAAATCTACAGTTTCCGATTCTTCTACCAATGGGCAGACAACATAGCATTGCTGGCCTGCTTTCATCAGTTTTTCCATAAACACGTAAATCCGCTGCCGCATTGCCTCGCCTACGGCATAAGTTTTGACAATTTTGCGTCCCGGCGGCATGTCCCGAATCGACGACACATCCAAATCGCCGTACACAGAAAGAGCCAGCGTCCGCGGGATTGGCGTCGCTGTCATAAACAGCGTATGCGGCGCCTTTCCTTTGTGCTGCAGAGCAGCGCGCTGTTTGACGCCAAAACGGTGCTGTTCGTCCGTAATCACCAGTCCCAGTTCCTGAAATACCACATCGTCCTGAATCAGGGCATGTGTCCCAATGAGGATTTGAATGGCACCGTTTTTCAATTCATCCAGCAGTATCCCCCGTTCTTTGACACTGGTCCTGCCGGTCAGCAGGGCAATACGGACGGGCATATCACGAAATAAACGGCCAAATTCTTCATAATGCTGCACTGCCAAAATTTCCGTTGGTGCCATCAAGGCACCTTGATAGCCATTTTCGACTATCTTAGCCAAGGCCATCGCAGCTACAACTGTTTTCCCCGAACCGACATCTCCTTGTACGAGCCGCTGCATGGGCACTTCGCTTTCCATGTCATTTTGTATATCCAAAAAAGCCTGTACCTGGCCTTTCGTCAGTGTAAAGGGAAGATGAGAAACAAACTGCTTCAGCAGTTTTCCATTGGGCCCGCATTTGATGCCCTGCCGTTTTCCTTCTCTGCGGCGGCGCAGCAACAGTCCCAGCTGCATGTCAAACAGTTCTTCAAAAGCCAGCTGTTTTCTCGCCTGTTGCTGGCAAGTTCTCGACGGGGGAAAATGCATCCAGGCATAGGCCTGCTCGGTCTGCAGCCGTGAACGGCAGGCTTTTCGTCCGCCGCCCCAGCCGGGCAGAAGCGAAGGATTAGCCGCTGCCGCCTGCAGGGCCGCCTGTACTGCTTTGCGCAGGTCCTTCTGCCGCAGGCCGTCCGTCAGGCCATAAATAGGCACCAGTCCTTTTCCTTCGGCAGCGCCTTCTTCTGTTTCCGGGGCATTCATCTGCCGCCGGCCATAAGCCCATTCCATCTTGCCGAATGCCGTAACAGTCATGCCCTGCTGAAACATTTTTTTCTTAAACGGCTGATTAAACCATGTCATTTCTACGGCACCGCTGTCATCGGTCACGAGTACTTTCAGCAGCGTCATACCGCGGCGCGGCCGTATTTCCTGCACGCTGCGCACAGTACCGCAAACCAAAACCGGCACCGGCGACGGCAGCGTAACGTCGGCAATTCGCTGTATATGGCTGCGGTCTTCATATTCTTTTGGGAAATACTGCAGCAAATCGGTAATCGTATGAATCCCTAAACGAGCAAACAACGCTTCTTTGCGCGCGCCGATGCCCTTTAATTGACGAATTGAACAATCCATAAAAAAACTCCTTGTATTTTTCTCTTTTTTATTGTATCATATTTTGTAGACTTTTTTATAAATATAACTTGATTTACCCTATCTTTTATGATAAGATTTGTATGTTGTACTGTAGATGGTGCAGGGAGGTGTAACCAATGGCAAACTATTGCGAAATTTGCGGTAAGGGAACAATGAGCGGCATGAATGTCAGCCATTCCCATTTAAAAACGAAAAAAACCTGGAAACCGAATATCCAGAGAGTACGCGCTATCGTAGACGGCGAAGTAAAACGTGTTAACGTATGCACTCGCTGCCTTCGTTCTGGCAAAGTACAGCGTGATGTTTAATCCTATATAAAAAAAGATGATTCTTTACCGAATCATCTTTTTTTATTTGCCTTCATGTATATATTGTCTTGTCCAAGAGCCGTTCAGCCATCTGAGCGGCTCTTTTTTCAATGTCTTCACACTGCAAAATACTTTGCGGATCATTGGCTGTTTCCAACATAGCAAACTGCCCCGGCAGGCTAAAGTTTTTATTGCAGTTCATGGCATCTATGACTTGTTCCGCCACTATATCGCCACCGCTATATCCCGAAACGATAAGGGCATAGACGTATTTTTGCGCAAAAGAATCAAACTCCAGTCTAAACAACGCTGTCAGACGATTAAAAAATGCTGTCAAATTAGCACTTACGGCATCATTATAATTAGGACAAATAAGCATTACCGCATCAGCTGCCCGAATAGCAGGATATACTTTTTCCACAATGACGCCACCGTAAAAGCATTCCCCCTGTTCGCCAAAATGACGGCAGGCCTCATAGCTGCAGCCGCGGCAGTCGATGACAGCCCCGTTGCGCAGCGATATTTCTTCTACATCCACAGCGCCACGCAAATGACGGCGAATCATTTCCCACAAGAGCAGCGTGTTGGACGTCCTGCGGCTGCTTGCATGCAGCACCAAAATACGCCGTATTGGCTTGACTGCCGCTGTCTGTGCCGTCTTTGCAAACGAGCAGACTTTTTGCACCAGTCTTGCCGCACTTTCTTTGTATGCCTGCAAATTCGTCAAGCCTTGGATTTTTGCCTGCGTATTGAAATTGTACAAAGACCCTGTCGCCTCTACCAACGGCTTGCCGGGAAAAGCGCAGCCTGCCTGATTGGCTAAAAAAATCAGTTCGCGTCCTATTTTTTTGGTAAACCACTCGCCAGGTCCATCGATGAGTACAGCACCGCACCAGCCTTGCAGGCACAGCGGATGGGCTGTCAGCCAGGAAACCAGCCGCACATAGGAGCAGCTCCAGCCTCCCGGCGGCAGTGCAACGGCAAAAAATACGGCTTGCCACGGCAGACCTGCCGGACAGGGCCGACAAGATGAAATAAATTCTCTTTCATTTTCATACAGCGTATACGCCTGTCCCTCCAGCGCATACGCAAGAACCGGCTGTATGCGCGCAACAGAAGAATCAGTCCAGCCAATCTTTACTACATGAAGCATAGCCCCCTCTCCTTTCTTCTTACGGCAGGCGGCACAGATGGAGATAAGACCGCTTCAGCCGTTCATACAAAGGTGCGCAGACAGCAACATCCTCGTACAGCACGCCTTGTTCGTGGATTCTATTTTTGATTCCAAAAAACGCTCCTTTTTCTGCATCGCCAAAATACAGCGACCCATAATGCCATTGATGCCGCAGCGTCAATAAAATAGAGATTGCCGCAGAAGACAGGGCCGGTGCAATATAGGGCTTATATCCCAGTTCGCGTACAGCCATATTGGCATGGATTACCTTTTCCGTCAAGGCTTTGGATATATCATCATGATAGGCAATAATGCTGTCTGCCAATACTAAATCATCGCCGTGCGGGCCAAAGGCTCTGCCTTCTGACAAATATAAAGAAAATGCAGGATCTCGTTCTGCGTAATATGCCGCGCGGGCATTCATCACGCCCAGCCCGTATCCTTGAATCTGCGAAGGCGCCAGTCCGGACGCCTGCCAAAACGCTTTGCACAATGGATCTACCGGATCTGATACGATGCAGACTAAGCCTTTGAATGCTGCCGTTTTAGCCAAGGCTGCAAAATGCTGAACCAAACCGCGATTTGCCTCCAGCTGCGCCATCCGCACATCACCGGCAGCCCCCAACGGCGGCACGCCTTTGCTGGCACAAAAAACAAACACATCGCAGTCAAACAGCTGCGGCTCTTCCACGATTTTTACAGGCGGAAGTATCGGCATATCACTGCCGACAAAACCGGCAAACGGATACCGCACCTGGTTGATTTCCATTTCCAGCCGCTGTGTATTTTTGCCATTCAAATCACAAATGCCGATTTGGCTGATTACATCGGCTCCCAACAGCCGCATGCCAATAAGCATCGTCGTTCCCACATCACCTAATGCTAAAATATGAACCCGGTATGCTTTTTTTCCTAATGGATTATACGCCGTCAATGGCAATGGGGCTGTCACACCGGCTGCCTCCGGTAAATCATGAATAAAATATTGAATCATAACATTGTTCCTCTTTCTGCATGCGGAAATGCACTGTCTCCCCACTGCAGCCGCACCAGCCTTTCTATATCATTTTCAATAAAGCGAGTCGGATCCATATTTTCATCAAATTTGACGCCTATATCAATATCCGGTATACGGGGATACGTAATTACTTCACCAAGGCGTTTCAATGTCAGCCGTTTTTCATACGTTTCCTGATATACTTCCTGCAGCGTATGCATAATCTGCGCCGCGTTCTGCAGGCACGTCAAAGAATACAAATAATTGGCCTGTACGTCGCCGTGGCAAATAAACTGCGGATTGACATACGGCAGCACCAGATTAACAGACGGATTGCTGTCATAGCCGCTGTAGTTGTGCGCATTATCAATGCTGTCGCCGCCAATAAAAGGATAGCAGTCTCTTTCATTCAGCCAAAGCTCCAATGTTGGCAGAAAATAGACTCCTTCTGCCTGAATATGCTTTTCAGCCATCATATCCATTGCTTGTCCTGTCATTACACCTACTAATACTTTTTTTATGACAACGCCGTTTTCCTGCAAATACGGCGTCAGCATACGCATACGGTGTCCTTTATGCAGTAAGTCATCAATAAGAATCACTGGCCTGTTAAAGGATTTTATAGTTTTTACCTGATTTTCAACAGGAGAATAATGGTGTGATTCGGCAATCGTAAATCCTTTGACCCAGCGGTCAAAATATTTGTCAATATGCAGGTTTTTCGTCACCGTATTCGGCACCAGGACATCACTTAAGGCTTTGCCAAACGGCACGGACATATACGGGCCGCGCCGCTTCTTTTTATCTTCTACAATGGAAACGCCGTTGATTTCTGCTACTTTGTGAATAATTTTATGATGAACAGCGCTCATCGTAAAAGACAACAGCAATTTTCCCGGATACAGCCGGTTCAGGACAGCTAGCAGCTGCTGGTGTGCCCGGCTAACAGCCTGCCGCACGCGGGGATTTTTATTAAAGGGATTTTTAATTGTCGTTTCTACATCTCGGAAAATGACAACAGGTGCTTTCATATCCACAGCATACAGCGGATACTCTCCGTCAGGCGCAATATTCACAAACCCCTGCCGTTTGAGTGCCGTAATAATTTCATCATTATATCCGGCTTCTTCATCTACCGGATGATATACTGCATAGGTAAAATCGCGCGCAATCAATTCCGTCAAAAGTTCCGTAATCATAATCTGGCTGACGTTGTCAATACTTGCTGCGTCATTGGCATACAAAAAGCCGATACAGGCAATACTACCGCCTGCAGCACAGCGTATGTGCGCTGCCGCTTCCGTACTACCAAATTCTTTCAGCAAATCCCGTGTACCCACACGATGCACAGCTCCATACGCTATCATCGTTTTCTGCGGCCCGGCATCATCAATATAGAGCGTCCATACTTTTTCTTTTTCTATATACCGGTCCAAAATATCTGTCGTATATCCTTTTTTCCACAGCTCGCCGCAAATAGGCCACAGGCTTTCTGCCCCCCGCGGCTTAAATGCGCCAATGCCAATTTCACGAGCTTCCAGCACATGTTTATACGCCGGTTCGCGAAGGTACATATTGTTGTCGTAGATAAACTGCTGGGCTGCCGCATCGATAAGATTGGAAATATCCCTATTTAAATCAATGTTTTCACGGATCTTTGTTGAGCTGATATCTTCATAAAACTTATCCAACGTCAGCTGAATGACCTTCCCGGTTATGCCGCATTCCGTTATTTCCGTGGCTTCGGCTTCATTTTGCCGTGTTTCTCTGGCAAAGGCAATATGATTTACTGTGTGGATAGAATCGGCTGTCGGTGCCGCTTTATACGCAGAGGCATGTTGAATCACATCCGTTCCTACGGCAATATACAGTTCTTTCCCGGCAAAAATCTCCTTCAAGCGATGAATATCCTGCGGATTGGCAATATTGACCGGAATATCATCCGGGAACGGATATATATTTTCTTCATCAGCTACAGACATATTCATAATCTTACGCCGCATCAGACGCGGCTGCGTATGCTTGGACCAGGAAAATTCATCTAAAGCTAAATATACGTCAAATCCCAAATCCCTAATCTTGCAGGCAACGGCTTTATGTCCCAAGCTGAAAGGATCAAATGTCCCCGGATAAAAGCAGGCTTTGTGAGGAACCGTAAAAGAAAAAGCGCCTTCTTCAAACTGATGCTGTCCAATATAGCGATACATATGATTGAGCACAGAGGCATTGCTGTAAAAATCCAATGTTTCTTCCGGATTTTCGTCTAAAAGTACCAGTATTTTTTTATAACAATGGGCAAAGAGAACGTCTTTCTGCGGCAATGCCATCTGTTCGCTGCCAAAAATAAACTTGCCTATATCACGAAACGCATCACGACTCAATTCTTTATTATAATGCGCATATGCTTTCATCATGATGTACAGCAGCCGCCGCTGCCTTTTTTCATGGCTGGCCCTATCTTCCGGAAATGCGGCAGCAAAAGCAGTAAAGTGCTCCAAAATAACGCCTACAGTATGAACCATTGCCGATGCCAGCTGAATATTCGCTGCCACGATCTGCGAAGCAATCGTGCTGATAAATTCATCAAATTCCTGCGGCGGCAGTTTTATAATCATGCGTCCTAGAAAATCCGGCATGTATTTGGCAATCTGAGGATCGCCAATTTCCAATCCGTTAAACAATTCCACTGCCAATTCATTGCGCTGCGAATACGTCATTTTGTCTGCAATGCGCAGTAAGCTTTCCCCGGCTGCCTGCCGGACAAAAATAGTTTCGCTGACTTTCAGCAGATTTGTCAGATGCATGCCCAAATGCATAATGTCGCCTTTACTGCATTGGTCATCGGCATACCGCAGCATGAGTTCTATATTGGCTACTTTGACAACCCAATGCGTTCCCATTTTTAAATCGATTAAAAACAGGCTGCCTTCTTTTTCCTCAAATTGACAGCGTTCTGACGGCAAATCCATATACTGCAGCAGTTCTTGATAATATCGCTCACGAGTATATGCCGGCAGCACATGCCGTGCCGTAATCAAGGCGGCAATGCGTAAATTATACGAGCCGTCTTCCATGGCCTTTAAAATAAAACGCTGCGCCGTTTCCGCAAAATCGCTGACGCCTGTTGTCCTATCCATATCAGCCAAAGCTTTCAGCAATATAATATACTGTTCATCTGTATACGCATCAGTACGGTAATACGACTTCAGGCTGTTTATATAGCCCGCCTTATCCGCGGCAGAACAATGTGCCAGCACAGAATTGACAAAGGTACTGAAGCAGTATCCAATCCATTGTTTATGCTGCTCTGTAAAACGAAGTTCCGGATACAGAATCATCTTCACATACTGCGCAAACAGCGACGCATTCGTCACCTTTTTATGAGGCAGCGATACGCCTTGAGGCAGCTCTTTCGTGTATGTATCATTGAAATCAGCAATGATGCGCCCCATAAGAGCCGCCGCCTGCATGCGGATATCGCCTTCTTTGTGCGATAACAATTCATACAAAAACTTCAATATCATTACTTTTTGGTGTTCTGTCATATATGTAGAATATTCTTCAAAGATTCCCGTATATGTGCGGATATTTTTCCATAGCCGTTCACTGCGCGCAGCTTCTATTAATTTGCCAAAATCGCTTTCATCCCGAAACAAGCTCATCAGGCGGATATTGTGATCAATCGCTGCATATTTTAATTGGTCTACTACATCCTGCCCGTCCAACAGCACTTTTTCTTTGGCAGCCTGCTGCTTAGGTTCTGCCGGGCGGTTTGAAAAATCTGCAGGCAGCTCTACACACACGCCCTGTTCTTTCATAAACTGTTCAAAGTCTGCCAATTTAGCATATACTTTTTGATACCGCTGTCTTTTTGCATCATCTACATGGTCCAGCTTACTCAAAATAACGTCAAATGCTTCTGCCAAAGTATAAAAATGAATAATTTCTTCTCCCTGCGTATTGCGGGTACTCTTTACCCGAAAATCAGCGTATATCAAAAGCAGCGATTCAACAGACAAGTTTTCCAGCTCTAAATCCCAGACGGAATGATTGGCTGCAATATGGCCGATGCCGGACAAGCCGTTATTTTGACACCATATGCCTGTATAATAATAATGTAAATAAGGAACCCGTTTTTCTTCATTTTTTTTGCAGCCGTATTTCCCCAAATCATGGCATGCAGCTGCCCCGGAAATCAATGCCGTATCCACAGGGACGCCGACTTTAGCCAGCTGCTGCGCCGCATACACAGCAGTATAATGGACGCCGGCAATATGCCCCAATGTATTAAATGGAGAAATATCTGCGCCAATACGCATAAACTCATAGATATATTCATCTGCAAAAAGCCGCTTCATCATCGGATACTCCTGCGTATATCCCTGCC
>ERZ808240.2187-NODE-2187-length-22129-cov-7.034022_pt1 | contig 22129 bp, 18 predicted proteins | sample MGYA00521084_ERZ808240 | MGnify/ENA primary metagenome ERZ808240 (study PRJEB31516, sample SAMN03275571) | gut metagenome | biome: mammalia-associated habitat; material: feces | host: Papio cynocephalus | place: Kenya | collected 2012-08-06 ...
ATGCAGTAACACCTTGAATTATCGGTTTTAGTGGAACTCAAATGCAAAGTTCACACTCTATTATAAATATCTTACTGTGATACCGCATTCATGAGATAATTGTTCCAAATATTCGAATATCTTTGCATCTTATATCAGTAGGTTCTCATGAACACTACAAAACAACTGCCGCAAATCAACTCGACCAGTGGACTGTGCTCTATAAGGAACAGGTTCAGAGCTGTCTCATCGTAAAGCAGTGGTGCGATCAGAACGGCTACACCATTCATACCTACAACTACTGGAAGTAACGCCTCAAAGAGAACTTCACGACATCGTTCCCATCACTCCAACCGTTCCCGTTGTATTGCACGATTCGGGTATTACAAACACGATGATCTCTAACCTTTTAGATGGCACTCCCATCTCCCCTGACGCTTCCACCTCTATTAAGATGCTCTGCCGCATCATCACGGTTCTGCGCAGTGCTATAGTGGCTCAGTTGCCTTATTTGCTTCAGCCATTCTTTCAGATATTTCAACTAAACATTTTCCCATAAATAATGAATCCTCGCATTTCTTTATTATTTGATATCCATGAAGTAAATAAAAACCTTGAGCATTTTTATTTGTTCTGTCAACTTCCAATACCACATTACTCATACCTAAACAACTACATTCTTCTTCCATTTGATTTAACAAAACACCACCTACTCCCTTGCCCTGATATTCTGCCTTAACCACAATCATCGATAAAAAAGCTTTCTTATCCGTGACATTATTACAATAAAATGCAATCATTCCTGTTATTTGATCTTCAGCTATAGACTTGAATACAACTCCGTTTTTGTAATACTTATTTGAAATGTTCTCGATAAATTCTTTATTGTTTAGTTTTTTGTTGTATAAATCACCTGCACAATAAATCAATGCCTCGTGAATTTGTTCAAATGTTTTACATTGTATTACTTTCATCATATCATCATTTATTGTACCTTTTCTCTAATATTGCAAACGGTCATCCTTGTTTTTCCACTTCTTAATTTGGGGATTTCTTCAACATATTTAAATTCTATACTTACAGATTCTCCAAACAGTTTTTTACTTTCGTTTACAATAAAGTCTTCATAAGTATGGTTACTGGTATTAAGAATCCACATCAATTTATCATAGTCATCTTGCACTAATTGAAACTGTTTAATATCTTGACATGGCTCTAAAAATGAAATGGCATGAAAAATATCTACCATAGTCCCATCGATTGTGTATAATACATCGGCAACTCTACCCATCAATTTGGTGATGTACACACGGCCATCCTCAAAATGCTTTAATGATACCAAATCTCCATTTTCGTATCTGATAATAGGAAAAGCTTTATTAAAATAATCTGTAATAATTAATCTTCCAACTTCCCCATCCTCGGCCGGCTCATCAGAATCCATCTTGAGTACCTCAAAATAGTAATCTACAGTATTTAACAAATGGCCATTTCCCGATCCATCTTCAATTGCAAATGCGCCATTCTCTTCATTTGCATAATAAGAATACATAGGACATTCGAAATACTCTTCAATTATTTTTCTAGTATTATCTTTCAGCAACTCAGACATAGCAAATATTGCAATCAGTTTACCATTCCACTTAGGCGCCTTACCACTAATAATATATCTTGCCATTGCTTCATATACTGATGATATTGCGGTAATAGTTTTGAAATTTTCGGACATCAATCTTTGAATTAAGTCTGAAAATGCTTCTTCGCCTAAATAGCGATAATCCAAATAATAAACATTATCTCTTTCTTGTCTTTCCATTGGAATGTTTTTATCAGCCACATTTGCACTAATAAACATTGTCTTTTCATGCGATTTAACACCATCAATGGCCCGTAATACTTTATTTCCCGCAATCCATCTCGCATGCTTATATTTATCCATTATCATTTTAAATGGGGTACCTGTTGATCCACTAGTATATTTCACAACCACTTCATCGGCATTGTAATTTTTTACAGCGATTTGATTCCAATTATCCTTTAAATCTTGCTTCTTTAAAATTGGAAAGTCCTGTAAACAGGTGTAATATTTATAACTACTGTAAAAATCAGAAAAAGATGTTGCATATGTTAATAATTCCGTCAAATAATGTCGAGAAAAAATATCGTTAATTTGGGGATTATTTAATAAAAACTCCAATTCATCACATGCGTTTACTAATCTGCCTTTGTTATTTATTCTGTCATACTCAACAAAACTGTTAAATTTTTCTGTTCTTTCATCCATAACTTATTTTCCCTTCCTATCTATATATACTCTCAAAATATTTTCTAAAATGATATGGATTTTCATCTTCATCAATAGGTAACTCATTCGCTACTTTATACAGTATTTCTGGATCCAACCCTTTTTTATCGTAGTTTGTATAAGCTAATATTAATCTTAATGGATCCACTCGTTTTTCCATACAACATCTATAAATATCCTTTAAATAAGACGAGTGGAAGTCCGCAAAACCGCAAATCAAATCCAATGGGTTGATTGACTGTCTGCCAATAATATTTCTATTTACATAATACCCATACTCCAAAAGCCTTGGTATGTCGAATCCTGTATTCACTCCCATCTTTTCTAATGACATAATAAAGAATTCTGCCATTGTGTTACCAACGCTCCGTCCTACCCCTTGAAGAGTGGTATCTATAATATCGTAGCCACATTGATAAGCAGCTAAACTATTAGACACTGCTAATCCTATGTTATTGTGACAATGAAGTCCTATGCAAATATCAACCTTTTCTTTTGTACAATGATAATACTCTTTTATTTGATCTGGTAACATCCCCCCTGAGGAATCAACAACATATACATAGTCTGCTCCCCATTGTTTAAGCTTTAGAGCTTTTTCTGCAAACTGCTTTGGCGTAATTATATATGTTTTCATATAATTAACCATAACTTCCATCCCAAGTTTTTTGGCTTCAATTACATAATTTTTTACTGTTTCTATATCATCCGCATTCTGGCCAACTCTAACAAACTTAACATCATTATCTGCCGCAATTTTTAAATCATCCAATCTTGCAATTCCTGGTATACAAAAAAAACCTATTTTTGACTTACCTTTTTTTTCGTTTGCTGCATTCATATATTCTATATCCGTCTGTAACGAGATTCCATTTTCCAAATTACTTGCATTTAACCCCTTACCATGACCGATTTCAATATATTCAAAACCAAGTTTACTAGTTCTGTCGACAATTTCTGAAACATCTTCTGCTGAAAATTTAAAATTGACGCAATAACTTCCATCTCGTATTGTTGTATCTAATAGTTTCACGTTAAATCTCCTTCCTAAGCTATCACATTACCCAATTTCTATACTCACCTCTTTTTTAACGTTATTTTTTACCCTTTCAATCTCTTCTAACGAATTACAACAAGCAATATAATATCCAAATCTACTGCCTCCATCTTCAACTTTTTTAACAGCATCTCCTTTTTTATATTTAAACCAAAAAGATTTTATACAATTTTCCTTTTCTAAATAATCAATTCCCTTTATTCCTCTGATTACTCCTTCTCTATCCCCTATATCAAAAAAACTAAGTAGTGCACATCGTTCTTTATAATTATCTGCATATTTAATCTTCATACATTCAGCCTTTTCTCTACTTATACTCCAGTCTATCAAGGCTTCTTGTGATTCTATTCCTGTTATATTAGGGTTAATTACACTAGATATTAAGTTTCCCCCTCCTCTTGCTCCAATTTCAATCAAATAAAATTTTCCATCTCTGTATTTATACTCTGCATGAGTTAGTCCAAATGGTAGCTTTGTTTTCTTTACATATTCTTCATTTGTTCTTCTCAATAAATCATAATCATACTCTTCATCTCTATATTTAAAAATTAACTCCTGATCTAGATTTTCATTATATGAGTAATGTTTCTTGTGAGAAATTGCTAAAGAATAATACCCCTGATTTGTCATGATTCCGTCTACAGAAAACTCTTCCCCCTCAATGTATTCTTCTAATAAAACGCTTTTCTCAACTTTTGAGTATGACATTGCTCTATCAAAATGATTCTTAATATCTTCTTCACTCTCAATTGAAAACACACCTCTACTGCTATTTCCATCCAGTGGCTTAATTATCATTTTTTTCCCAAAGGCTTTAAACTTCTGAATAGTTTCATTTACTGTTGTACATTTGAAAAAAATAGGTGTTGCAAAACCATGGTCTTTCGCAAATTCACGCATTCTGAATTTATCTGTGTATAATGCAGCTAATTCAATACCAATGCTCGGTTTTCCCATCTGTTTTGACACCCAAGCAATAGTTGGAGTAGCTATGTCGCACTCATCTGACATAACTGCAATTGGATTATACTTTTGAGCCAGTTCATATACTTTTTCTTTATCTAGTATATTGACAATTTCATGCCCATCTGCATACTTATACGCAGGTTGATTCTCATAATAATCGAAAACAATTACCTTAAACCCTCTTTTTTTTAATTTGTTAATTAAAGGAATTTGCCATTTTGTTCCAGGCAACACAATCACAGTATTCATAGATTATTCTTGAAAGATAATTAGAAAGTTAATTATCACACGCTTCCTTTCTTTTAATATCGTGGTTCAATACAATTCAGATACTATGGACTTTTAATTTTTTACCTGTAGCTTGACTACTCGACTGGAGTGTATTACCGCTACCTTTATCTGAATTGTTTATCAGCTGGATGTTGCCAGAGTGTTTTTCACTCAGAGCACTTATTTTTATCAAGTCTACGATGATAATCGATGGTGGACATCATGGTATCAGACTTGGGACATTTTCGTCAGAAAAACATAAAGCAACGTACCCGTTTGAAAATCCAGCTGACAACCTATGTTGATCAGGTATTTCCGGAGATTCAATGAATATTCCTGTGCGATGAAATCGCACTTCCGGAAATTTGGAAATCAGAGTTCCGGTACTCGGAAATCGCCTATTTTGTGCTTGATGACTTATCCATTTCTGTTGGGATATTGGTCAAGACCTTGCCGCATCTGCGGTGCGTAGCAGTCTTTACCAATATCTCAACAGAAATTATGATTCAGTATGCACAAAAGCGAATCTATAAAGTGATTTCCATATCGCCGGACAGCTGATGTAAAACCAGCTGGAATATTCAATTCAATACTTTTTCAAATCCGGTCTGCATCAGAATGCTGTCTATGCTCTTTTAAAAGAGGCACCTTCTCCAAAAGAGATTGCTTCCATGCATATGACTCATCTGGCAAATCTGCTCAAAGTGAACTCACACGGACACTTTACCAAAGAGCAGTACAAAGAATTAAGAGTTCTCGCACAGAAGTCTGTCAGTGTCAACGACAGTGCTATATCTATTCAAATAACTCAGACAATCCAACAAATTGGATAGCCAGTTAGATAAGATTGAAGCTGAGATGACAAATATCATGAAATTCAACGTTTCTGTCATCATGACCATTCTAGGTATCGGATATATCAATAGCGGAAACCGCATAGTTGATCTTGGGCAATCTCTAATGCTTCAATAAATGCCTGATTGTACTTTTCTAAATTTTTCAGTTTTCTTTGTCATACCTCACGTCATTTTTGTTAACAAGTAATCAGTTTTCCAATTCCTTTGTTAATAATATCTTTTGCAATATCTCGATAATCATAATGATATTTTTCGTTAAAACAAGCACTGGTGTCCTTATATATCTCATTAACATAGCAAAATGCCCCATATTGCACTGCAAAATTTTTGCTGTTCAACATTAAGAAATATTTTTCACATTTAATCTCTTCCTCCGTCCCTGCATTTGGATCAATCATAAGCTCGGAAAAGGCCTTTTTAAAAAAATTATTATCCATTTGTCTAATAATCCACATCCAATTACATCCTTCTTCCAATGTATGGCGTAACATATTTTCTTTTGTTAATGCGCTCACATTTTCTACCTGTTCTGTATGATGTCTCCTCATTTTTACTAATGCTTTAGGAATTATATAAATCTGTGTTTCCTGTATATATTGAACCCATTTGAAAAAATCCGGAAGTTGTCTGCATGCTGCCCCAAAACGTGCTTTTTCAAAGCCAAACTCCCTGGTTGCCAAAAAAGATGGATTACATATTGCATTTCCATGTTTCCAAAAATAATTCATCCATTGATAACTATCTCTATTTTTCTTAATAAAAATTGTATCATCCATTTCTTTCCCTGTTTCATCAATATATTTGCACCACGTTACACATACCCCACACTCTTGATGTTTTTCCATATAATTGACCTGTAATGCTATTTTATCTTTTTCCCACAAGTCATCTGAATTCATCAATGCAATATATTTACCTGTTGCATATTTACTTATCCTATTGTATGTTCCCCCATTATTTACTTCCGAATAATATTCATATGCATAAAATTTCGAATATTTCCTCATTATATCAGCCGAATGATCACGCGACCCATCATCCGCTACAATAAACTCAATATTTTTATAAGACTGATTCAAAACACTTAAAATTGCCTGTTCAACAAACTGCTCGTGATTATAGCAGGACATAATCACGCTTACTAACGGTCCATTTTCAAGTAAATTCTGATCTATTTGAATTTGTTCCGCCATATTCAATGAAATGTCACTTGTTTTTGTAAGCACATATAGGACACTCGTTTCTATGAGTCCCTGCTGCTCAAATACTTCATTTCCAAAATAATTTTTTCCAAGCTGATATACATAGAAAGATTCTTTTAATCGTTCTACCAGTGCATTTTTCCCATACTTTCTACAATGATCTCCTTGTCCAAATCTTCTCCAATTTTCCTCCTCTGATAATCCCCATTCCTCGTCTATTCCTTCATAATTCAATAATACTGGAACCAGAAAAACACATTTTCCATCATCCTTCAGTATTCTATTTATCTCTCTCAATGCTGCTCTATCATCCTGAACATGTTCCAAAATATGAGAACACATAATCAAATCATATGTTTTATCCTGAACCTCTTTCATATTTTGAATATCCGATTTGAATGTAACACCATCCATATAAAGGTCAGTTGTTTCATATTTTACATGTGGACAATTTGTCTCAATCCAGATGGATATACTGGCAGATGGCGCAATTTGTAATACTCTATATCCTTCTGCTGCTTTCTGTAACTCTTCCTTCTGAAAAAAAGAAATTATTAACCGATCTCTGTCACTTGCTCCGCAAACAGGGCATAGATACTCATCCTTATTAATAGTTTCTCCTATTCCTGATTTTTGTACGCCATGCTTTTTTTCCATTTCTTCATAGTAGGAAGGTAATGGCCAATATAATACTTTTTCACCACAACAAGCACATTTTTTAGCATGTTTTGCGAAATATTTATTTATTTCCATCATACATTCTTCCAATAGATCAAGTGAAGATAACAACATCTCCATATTTTCATTCAGGAAATTTCCATATAAGCAATTTTCTAGGAAAATTTTTAAACTATCAAAAAAATCTGTATATTCAGATAGGATATTTTCGGGAAATACTTTTACCAAATTTCCAATCAACTGATATAATTTTATAATCCTTTTGTTTCCATTCTGATAATCACCCGTTTTTATGTCTTCTATCAAAGCCACAATAGTTTTTTGAATTTCATGAATAACTTTTTCCTGCATTTTTATCCTCTCCCTCATTTATCATCTGTATTGGAACATTTTTGAATCACTTTAACAATTCTGTCTATTTGTTCCATCTCCAGTTGTTCATAAAAAGGCAATATCAAAACCTTTTCAGATAACTCTCTTGCAATTCCTAAATCTTCTTTTTTATACTTATTCCGAAAGCACGCCTGATCTGCCGTTATAGGATAAAAATATTTTCGGGCGTAAATATTTTCTTGGCGCAATTCATCATATAGTTGATCTCTTGTCATGCCATATTCCCTTTCTATGATAACTGGAAGATAGGCATAATTAGATGTCTGCCATTCTGATTTAGCCAAGAAACTAAGACCTTGAATTTCTATCAATTTTTCCATATAATAATCATATTTGATTTTTCTATTTTGCAAGGTCTGATCTATATATTTGAGATTACATAACCCCATAATTGCACAGAATTCATTCATTTTAGCATTTGCGCCAACCGCTACAACAAGTTCTTCATTTCTGATTCCAAAATTCTTTAAATTATATAGTCTTTCATATAACTTATGATCAGAGAATGCTACTGCCCCACCTTCTATAGTATTATACACCTTTGTTGCATGAAAGCTAAAAACAGACGCATCTCCGTAATTGCCAATTCCTTTTCCTTTATATGTCACAGCAAATGCATGTGCGGCATCATAAATAACCTTAAGATTATACTTGTCTGCAATATGTTGGATTGCTTCCACATTACATACATTTCCATACACATGTACCGGAACAATTGCCACTGTATTCTCTGTAATCTGTTCTTCTATTTTTGTCTCATCTATAGTTCCATCTTCTGGTTTTATATCACAAAATACGGGTTTTAAATGGTTGCGTACAATCGCATGTGTCGTTGATACAAATGTAAACGGTGTAGTAATCACCTCACTGTTTTCAGGAAAATCAAAGGCCTGAAGTGTCAATTCAAGCGCCATATGTCCATTTACCATTAATGACAACTCCGGAACCCCCAAGTACTCTCTTAACGCACTCTCCAATTGTTTGTGATAACTCCCCATATTCGTAAGCCAATGACTTTCCCATAGAGGACGAATTGCCTCTACATATTCTTCAAAAGGGGGCATTGATGACTGTGTAACCAAAATTTGCTTATTTATCTCCACGTAGTAACCTCCCTGACTATCCTGCATTTCTTCCCTGCACTATTGAGCTGTTAATATGCGATTCTATCTACATATTCTCATTCTTCAGCCTTTAAACTATTCATATATCTCAAGATTCGTACAAATTTCTTTTACCCTATTTGGATTGAATGCACTATGTTCAATAATTACATCCATAGAAAACCGAGATCCACTAGTTAACGAAACTATTTTTTCTATTACATCAAATTTTCCCTGCTCTATATGCCAAATTGCAAATTTCATACTAATATATTTCTTTTTCATTTCTTCCCACGTTATTACATCATGAAAAAAGCCTATGCCAAAAACATTATTTTCTAATTCCATTTTCCCTATTTCTGTAATATTTAATGCATACTGTAAGTCATTACTGCCTATGCTGTATCCATTTACCATATTATACATATTAACTGCCAGCTCTATATTCTGACTCTCTAAAGCACTTTTCAACAATGAAAAAATACGCTTCTCCATTTGTTCAGCCTCGGGATTATATTGCTGTTCAAACGAAGCGTCAAAATATTCTTTGTACTCTATTAAAAACCTTTTACGTGCTTCATCATATTTGGAAAGCTTTGAATATCCACAATCATGCATGCACCAGGGAGATTTTTGTCGCACAACACCTACCTTGTATCCCCTTCTACGAAATTCTAATGCCTGAGACACATCATAAAAATCCCATCCCAGTTTCAAATCCTCTCGCCATGGGATATCATATTGTGTTGCCATGAGCATTCCATCCACAGCCTCCACTTCTACATAATCTGTCGTTATAGAATACCCTGTCGTGACTAACAATCCTTTTTTATTGTTACATGCATAAGTCCATCCCCTGTTCCATGCATTCCATGCGACGGCATTCCGCGGCAGATTAACACCTCCTAATACCCCTAATAATCCTAATCTTTCATCCATTTGAAATATATTAATCAGTTCCGCAATAAAATTTGTATTGTAGATAAATACATCCTGATGCAAATACACTTTATATTTTGCATCACTACTTTCCATTGCAGCATTATATGCTTCTGCTATGCTGTCCGCATCTCCAATACTGATAATATCTATTTCATACTGTGAAGGAATAATCAATTGTTCAATATACCAAACACACTCCTTAAGATATTGTTCATTATTGGTGCAAATGATAAACGCAATTTTTTTCTCATTGATTTTTTCTTTCATATATTTTATAAAATAAAAAAGGGAACCATCCGCCGGCTCCCATCTTTGCCAGCAAATTTATTCATTAATTCTTTTTGCCGGCATCGCATATTTTATCCTCCTTGACCTTAGTTGCTTCCCTGCATATTACTATTACTCATATATTATATCGGTTCTTTGAAAATTATATTTAGTACCCAGGGAAATACTTTCTTAGTACTTCATGCACCTTACCCCATTACTATTTTTAACATTTCAGATATTCTGCTTGTCAGATCATGCTCTCTACATACCTTCTCCATTGCATTTTCCGCAATCATTTTTCGTTCTTCTTCATGATTTAAATAGTAAGAAACTTTTTCTCGCAGATCATTCATATCTTCATAATATACAAAATCTTTTCCCGGTTCAAAATAATCCAATAATTCCGCCTGATAATTTGTCAGTAAGAAACCACCGTTTCCCATAATATCCCACGCTCGAAGCGGTATGCCTGTTTTAATACTTCTCAGCGTAATATTCAGATTGATTTTACTATTTCGAAATACATACGGCATTTCATTATAATAGTCCACCTTTCCCATATTCTGCACTCCCGGGATATTAGTTTTCTCATTATAAGTGTACAGTTTTATTGTATATTCTCTTCCTAATAATTCCAATACTTTCTGACGCTCCAATGCCGTCACCTCTCGTGCAAGCACATAATCTGCATACAGCTCAGCCGGAGGTAAAACAGTGCTCGCATTTGGATCTGTTGGATAGGCTTTCTCCATTTCTGCAAGCACTTCATCCGTAAGCATTTCCTGAATAAAATTATAACCCTGTACGCACATTTGTGCCTGAATAATACCATCCAGATATCCTTTTGTATATTCCTTCATTGTCTGAAATTTTTGATACAGTTGCTGTTTTTGTTCTGTATACAGTCCTCCTACAAAGGATATCTCACCTTGATATCTCGGGGTCATTGATGGTGATTGTTTTCCCAGTCTTCTCATCCGTTTACTATTAACACCCAACGGCAGATAATATACCGTAGGAATCCCGGCGCCATTCAGTTCTTCGTACATTGCACGATCAAATAGAAATATATAGTTGCAGGAATTGAGTACCGTATAAGAATATACGTGAATATAAGGGCTGTCGTATACCCAGGATACATATTTTATTCCATATTTTTGGCACAATTCAGATATCATTGGGAAATAATTAAAGGAAAACAAAAAATCACAATCTGATTTTTCCAGTGCTTTCTGAAGTTTTTCCTCCATTTCTATTCTCGTGGATTCTAATCTTCTAAATGGGATACTTATCACCCTGTGCCCCATATCTTTTAATATTTCATATATATCCTCATTGCAAAAACTGTTCCATTCCAAAAAGAAAATATTCACATTCGTACTCCCTATAATATAAAATCCATCAGCTGATATAATGCATATGACGGATTGTTTTTCCAAAGTCGATCTGCCATTACATCCATTATTCCTGAATTCTCTGCAATTCTGGCCAAATGAGAAATTAAAGTGATTCTTTTTGAATCTGTTATTTCACCGTTCAAATTATACTCCAGCATTTCATAGTTTTGTAGTGTTATTAACGTCAAAATGACTTTAAGCATATTCTTGACAATCGATTTATCCTTTAGTGAATCCATATAATACTGTAACAGATATGTCAGCATCAAATTCGTATATTGTACCTGGTCCATTTTGGGATAATAGATTTCCTGATATTTCTTATATCTTTCGTTTTCTGATCTCTTTATCTGTTGATAATACTGAAAATCTTCCCGTTGTTCCTTTGTAAGTGCCAGCATGGAATCCATGGTTGCTAAAATATCATACAGACTTTCCCATTTTTCTGATCCCGTATTGGTCTGAAGCTCCTGCAGATATTCCTCATATTTACCTTCTTGAAATATCTGTATTTTCTGTCGTATCCCTCCTATATCTCCAGTGTCTATCTCCTCCTGCATCAGCTCTGCCATCCGTAATAGAAGGTAGGCTTTCTGCCTGATAGAAAGTCGATTGTCGGAAGCAATTTTATTAGCTATTATCAAACCATTAATAAGTTCATTAAACAGCTGCCACTCCGGGGTTATCGCTGATACAGTCTGATCATCTTCGGCATATCCCCATTGGATATAATCCTTTTTTTCCAATAACAATCTGCATACTTCCGGGCAGGACAAAAACAATGTCAGAATTGTTGTATCATAATAATTTTTTATTTTTCTGGGGTAAGTCTGGCAAACCGGAAACATCGCCTCAGGGGATATATGGATATAAATATCGCATAAGTTTTGTTCGTTTAAAAAAGGACATCTTCCCGTTTCACCCATTTTTATCCGATAATTTTCTCCGGCGCATTCAATATTTTCCAACACCTTATTACTATAGGAAGATTGCATTTTTTTATACTGCTCTATCGTTTCCCTATTTAAAGGAATACTCCATCCCACGCAACAGCTATTTGGACAACTTCCCCCGATACATTTAAACATTTCATAAATATCCATATAGAGATATTTCATTTTCTGTTTTAACCTTTCCTGCCAAATACAATTCCACGTCGAAGCTCAGCATTTATATATTCCTCCGGAATCCAATCCGGACAAATATATCCCCGGGAAGTGTCTGTATTCATGCCCTGTCCATTTAAAAATTTTTTAATCCATTCTTCGTCTTCTCTGCAATGATAAGAACAAATAGCGCAACAGATTTTCTCATTTGTCTGCAATGTTCTTTCTGCACCAGTCAATGCTCTTTTTTCATATCCTTCGATATCCATTTTTATGTAATTGAGAGTTTTCCCTTCCATTAGTCCATCAATCGAAATGTATTCTCCCTCATTATGATCTGATAAATATCCCTGTACAATTTTTACTTTTGAAGTTTCTCCTTCAAAAGATTTCTGTAATGCTTCTAACCACTGCGGATCTGCTTCTACCAATATTATCTGTTCCGCTCTGTCCATCACATCAAAGCAGAAAATCCCCTCTGCTGCACCGGCATCCAGCACCACATCTCCTTCCTTTACCTCATAACCACTCTTGCAATAACAATGGGGCGAATATGCATCCTGTTCCATAACAACAGAGCAAAAATAATCCGCTATTTTATCTCTATCCCATCCTCTTGGAAAATACATTTTTCTTCCTTTATAAATAACATATGACATAGCACTTTCTGCATCATAGAGTACTTCCACATTGTCTGGCTGATATTTTTCTGTAAAATCATAATTCAAAAGCTGAATTTTTCTCTTCCTGTCAATATATTCTATAATTTCTGCAATTTCAGGATCATCCGCCCTCTGCTGATACTTGTAACGCCAATAATCACCATTTGCTAACGTTTTCATCAATTCGGAAATCATATGAATACATAAAATAGCTGCATCTAAAAAAAGAAGAATTTGCGTTTTGTCTACTCTATCCAATGCAAAATCGTCACAGATTTTGTTCCATCTTTCTACTACACATTCATATTGTTCTCTCTGAAAAGTATTTCTGTTCAGACCTATTTCCGTACTGACCGCCTCTCTGATTGTATCAAAAGGGATCTGTTCCTGTGCCAGTGTTTCTTCTCTGAATGCTTTTTCTATTTTTTCCAATAATTCCACTGTATGATTCATCTTCGTCCCTTTCTTTTAACCGAGTAACCTTGTGACGACCTGATAAATATGCTAAAATATAGTAGTTCCTACTATAGTGGAGGCCATATGTATACTACACAGTTGCTATTACAAATTGTTAATATTCTGCATAAAAACTCTGAAATGGTACATCAGATTCCCTGGATTGATCTACAAGAATGTGTGATTGGTGAATTAGAGCGCCGTGACTTTCTATATCCGGAATCTCAATATCAGAATCTTTTGTGCAAGCTTAATAGTGTTTTTGATACTATTACGTACAATATTTCACAGGGAAACATTCAGAATCTTATACTGTTGTTAGAAAGTCTTTATGACTCTCTCTCCTTTTTCCCTGAATTTGGATCACTTTCATCTCATTACGAAAGTGCCAACTTTGATCATGCATGCCTTAGACATCACCGGGAAAATACCATTATTGTATTAGGCGATTCCCATGTTAATTTTTTCAGTGGAAATGAACACCTGAATTTTCTTCCAATAGGAAATGGCATTAATACCTGTCCACAAAAAATCCCTTACTTATTCACGCCTCTTCATCTTGGTCCCTGTCTTGCATTTCATTGCACGCAGCCGAATACCAAGGTGCTTTTTTATGAAAAATTGCAATATTTGTTGCAAAATTTCATAAAATCAAACGCCACCATTATATGCAGTTTGGGTGAAATTGATCTGCGTGTTCATGTTTTCAGGCAAGCTCTTGCACAAAATAAATCTTATCAGGAAATCATTGATAAAATTTTGGAATCCTACTGTTCTCTGCTTTTCTATCTGCAAAAATGTGGATTTCAAGTCTGCTGTTGGGGACCTATTGCTACGCAACCGGATAGCTGCCCTATCGATCCAAACTATCCGCGAACCGATACAGAGGTAAATCGCAATCTCGCAACCTCCTATTTTAATAACCGGTTGGACATGCACTGCCGACAACATGGAATTGGATTTTTATCCGTTTTTCCTAAAATGATTACTGATGATTTCCATACGCGCTCTGAGTTTCTCTCATCCGACCAATGCCATTTAGGACAGGCTGCCCTACCTTTAGTTCTTCCGGAATGGGAAAAAATTAATCATCCCATACTTCCAAGTAACCCTCTGTAAATTCCTGTTGGGCAATCTCTAACATTTGTCTGGCACTTAATCGTTGCTGGTATTTCGGATTGTTAAATAAATTTTCATGATCCTCTCGTACACTTTGATTTTTTTCAAAGGAAAGCGCATCGAAATCTTTTCCAAACCAGTGATAGTCTGCATCCGTTAACATCTCCGGATGCAGAAAAGCTCCTGCATAGCGGAAAGAATGCCACTGTCTCAACGCATAAGAAGTCGTATATTTATAGGACACATAAGTTCCATAGGTTTCAAATTCGCTGAAACTGTTTGATACCAGTTTATCTTTTGGAATCGCTGCTATAATCTTTTCCCAGAAAAATTCTCCCTGTAAGCTACTGTTTGCCATAATATCAGCAATCATATGTTTCATGATATCGCAGCGAAACAGCATATGTTCAGCAATAAAGGATTTTTCTATCGTCTTATGCATGCCCGGCAATATTTTTTCTATGGTCTCAAAATATTCCTTATGATATTCTCTTTTTAAATCTAAATATGGTATATTTCCCTCTTTTTGAAACATAGCAACCGTTCTGCAGGGAATTGTATCTCCATCCCATACCAAATAATAATCATTCTCGCACAAATAACTATATTGCATTTTCAAAAACTGCTGATAATACCATCCTGTTGTTCTTCGTGCCAATTCCTGTACACCCAGAGATTTCTTCATTGCTTCATGAACCAATGCAAACGGTATAACAGCTTCTTCATTAAGGAACCCCACTCTTTGATACGGATTTCGATCATTGAATTTTTCACACAGTTCTCCAACTTCACTACTACCTATAAAAATGACTTTCCTCGGTTGCATCTCTTGCAGCAAATGCGGATAACAACATTCTACCCTTTCAAAATCTTTCGCTGTTGTAAGAATGATTACATCGTATTTTTCTTCCATATCGTTTCTATTCATCCTCCAGGTCATCCAGTCTTTTCAAGGCTTTTACTTTTTCCTGCTCTGTTCCGTGAAATCCCTTTTTAATGCTTTCTCTTACATGCATCAAGTATTCCGACCATGTCTGGTTTTGACGCATTTCCATATAATCTCTATATTCTTTTAAAAACTTTAACCGCTCCCCTTCATAATTTGTTAGATTTGGAGCACCGCAATCATGAATATACCATTCTGGATTCTGTCCCGGAACAACCACCTTATACCCTGCTCTTAGAAATTCGAAACTCTGTGAAGCATCATAAAAATCCCATTTTTTGAAAATCTCCTCTCTCCATGGAAGATCGTACTGTGTTGCCATCAGTAATCCATCAATTGCTTCCATCTCCATATAACCTGCTTCGAGTGGAAAAAATCTATGAATAATCTTTTTGTTTACATATTCCTGTAGTTTGTAAAAAGCTCCATAACGGATTCCATTCCACATTGTACCGTCCTGTATCATATAGGGAGTTCCTACCATTCCGATCATACCGATATTTGCATCCGTCAGGAAAATATTTAACATATCCACAAGGAAGTTTTTATTAATTATAAACACATCCTGATGTAAATATATCTTGTATTTAGCATCTGACTTTCGCATCCCCTCATTGTAACCGGCTGCCATGGAATGTGCTCCGCAAATCTCGCTTATTTCTACTTCATGTCCTTTCGGAATAATTAATTCTTCTAAATATTGATAACATTCTCGGACATAATAGTCATCATTACTGCACATTATAAAACATATCTTTTTTTCGTTCATATTCTTTATCCCTGTGCATCCATCAAAGCACTTTCCAACTCCTCTATAATTTCCCTTGTATTTTGATCCGGATTTACAATTTTCTTTAATGTTGTTAATGCATCCTGCCACAAATTATTTTCCAGTAACAAATCCGCTTGTTCTAATAGTAACTGGGAATTATTTTGGAAAAAAAATAGTGCATAGCTTAATACCTCCATGGCAGCCTTACTACTTCTTTCCCGAAACAATCGAGATACTTTTATGCAGGTTTCTACTCTATTCCGCAAGTTAGCATATATAATCCACACAATAAAATATTTCGAGATTGTATGTGAATCCATTATATTCAGAGCTTCCTCACATTTATCCGCTGAGAGATTCTGCTCAATTCTCCAAAGTCCATGCTTGATTTGCAAATATTTATAGTTAGCCTCTTCCAGGTTTTCCACATCATCCAAAATGCTTTCTATTCCTAATTCCCGTTCACTTCGCCAGCATCCCATTATTTCCCTGATGGTTCCTAATTTTGGATTCTTTTGAATGCATGTTTCAAATAATGGATTTTGAAGAAGTTGGTACAACTCTATATATGCAGTTTCATTTTTTTGTTTCAACAGCGAGTTTATCTGTTTACTAAGCTGATCCGCCTGCATATTTAAGTATGTTTTCTTTCTTTCGGCTTCTCTTTTTTGGGTTTGAAACAGCATTTGTTCCAATTTCAAATGAAGGTCATGTTGTTCAAGTACTTTTTTCTGTCCGTTTTTTGCAATCCGTTCTCTTTCATCTTCATGTTCCATATAATAGTCTACCAATTCCATAAGTTCCTGTTCATTATGGAATAACACGATTTCTTCTCCAGGCACAAACATTTCTGCCAGTTCTTCCTGATAATTACTTAGAAGAAATCCTCCCGCCCCCAGCACGTCAAAAATTCGTTGGGAAGCTCCGGTTTCTATGCAATGCAATGTAATATTAAGATTAATTTTGCTGGTATTGTATATGTAAGGCAATTGTTCTGTCTTAACTCCCGGTTTTACAAACACTTGATCTGATAATGTTTTATCATTAATATCATGAGTATAAAACTCTACTTGATATTTCTGTGCCAGTACATTTAATATATGTGTTCTCTCCTTATATGCCAATATTCTTGCAAGAAAAGCCGCTTCATAATAGTACTGTTCTGATATATAAGGATATTGCTGTCTCACTACATCATTATCTACATTTCTTAAAAAACTAACAGTTTTATCATCCAATCTTCCATGAATTGTCGTCTGTCCATCCCACTTCATATAACAGGATTCAATAATTTCTTCTGACTTTGTTAATCCGCATTTTTTTAACTTTTGAAGGATTTTCTCGTTTTCTTCATTTTGATAAAGCTGCCCTACAAAAGCTATGTCTGTTTGATACTGTTCTTTTTTCTTCTCATGATACAGATTTAAGATCATTTGTATCATATTGGCATGTACTCCCAAAGGCATATAAAAACTATTTTTTATTCCTATTTTTTGTAATCTATCTTTTTGTTTTCTATCGAACTCAAAGACATAGTTACAGGGATAAAGCGCAAAATGTGTATATAATTCCTTCTGTGGTGCATCATAAATCCAGGAGATATACGGGACATCCATCTCCAGGCAAGCTTGTGCAGCTACTTCTATAAAGTCATAAGTCATTACATACTGCACCTGATATATATCTATCGCACCAGCTATTTTTCTTTTCATCTTTTCATCATAGGTGCAAGCTGCTATTCCAAATCTTGCATGATATACATCATAGCCGCTTTCATTTAGTACACGTGGAATATCCAGTGTACCTATTTCATTCGTCTCTATATACAAAATACGTGTTGTACTTTTGTTTTCTCTCTTCATAAATTCTTATTCTTAGTTGGAAATAATGTGATGTGTTAATAGTAAAAGAGAGCCGGCAAAGCCGACTCTCTCGGTAGCTTATGAAATTACTGAAGTAAGGATAATACTCCCTGATTAGCCTGATTAGCCTGAGCCAGCATAGCCTGACCCGCCTGAGCCAAAATGTTGTTATTGGAGTATTTAACCATCTCGGTAGCCATATCAGTATCACGAATCTGAGATTCAGCAGCCTGAGTATTCTCAACTACATTGTCAAGATTGTTGATAGTATGCTCCAGTCTGTTCTGTACAGCACCCAAGTCGGAACGGAACTTAGATACGGACTGAATTGCCTTATCAATGGATGTAATAGATACAGAATCACTGATCTTAAGAGTACCTACACCAATTGTGGCTGCATCCATCTTGGACAGATTCAGGGTGATAGTATTGTCAGCTTCAGCGCCTACCTGAAGGCTTACAGATGCCTTAGAGCCATCCAACAGACCCATCTTATTGAACTTGGTATCATTAGCTGTTCTGCTAATCTCAGATGCCAGCTGATCAACCTCAGACTGAATATAACCCTGATCCTCAGACTGTAAAGTACCATTAGCTGCCTTAACTGCCAGTTCATTCATTCTCTGCAGCATATCATGAACTTCGTTCAGAGCACCTTCAGCAGTCTGTACGCAAGATACACCATCCTGAGCGTTGGAAGAAGCCTGTGTCAGACCTCTGATCTGACGACGCATTTTCTCGGAAATCGCCAGTCCTGCTGCATCATCTGCTGCTCTGTTGATCTTGTAACCGGATGATAACTTCTCAGCAGACTTTGCCTGAGTGTTGGTGGTGATTCCTAACATTCTGTTAGAGTTCATAGCTGTAAGATTGTGTTGTACTACCATAATATATTCCTCCTTGAATTGACGAGCGCTTCCCTGCGCTCCGTTGTTTGCTTTGGCAATGTCTGCTCCGGGCTCGCACTTCCCTTTACTTTCATCGCCATTGTCTTCCGTATCTCCGGCGTGCGAAACTTTTGATTTAGAAGAGTTTGTTAGGTAAGCTTTTTATTTTCTTTACCTGTTAAGTATATCGGAGAGTATTTTAGAAACTTAACCCTTTTTTGAAAAAATATTTGACTTTTTTATTTTTACTCAATTGCCAAAGTAAATTCAGGTTGCCCCATCTCCAAAGCTGAAGTAACTTTGGCAAATCCCCAAGTGGAAGTTACTCTGGCAAATTTTTACATCTCTGGCTTATTTCATGCTATAGTTTACCTGCTGTGTCCCGGTTCTTTTTCGGGAGGTGTTCTTATGAGTAAAAATAAACACTTGAATCTGGATGACAGATGTAAAATCCAGCTGATGCTCGATAACAAAGAGTCCTTTTCCTCGATTGCAACTGCGCTGGAAAAAGATCCAACTACTATTTCAAAGGAGATCCGAAATCACCTTCAGTACCGTAAAGTGGGGACTTATCATCTTACCTATAATGCCTGCGCCAAACGCGTTTCCTGTCCGAAATCCCATATCTGCTCAGAATGCCATGCCGCCAGAAAGTACACCTTATGCAGGCGCTGTTCCATGTGCAATGCTTTCTGTAAGGATTTCGAAAAGGAAACCTGCAGACGGCTTCTAAAGCCGCCCTATGTCTGTAACGGCTGCGGAAAACGCTCTGTGTGCAGTCTGGAAAAACGGGTATATAATGCTGATTTTGCCCACAGGGAATACCGGGATGTTCTTTCGGAATCCCGCACCGGCCTTTCCTATTCCGACGATGAGATCCGCTATCTTGATGAATTCATTTCTCCTCTGATCCGTCAAAGCCAGTCTCCACATCACATCTGCTCTACCAATGCGGATTCTCTTTTGGTAAGCGAAAGAACTATTTACCGGCTGATCGATGCACGCATCATCTCAGCCATGAATATCGATCTTCCCAGAAAAGTCCGCTACAGTGCCCGTAAAGTGGAGTGTCACCTGAAAGTTGACAAAGCCTGCCGGATTGGACGCACTTATGAAGACTTTAAGGGATATCTTCTGGAATATCCTGATCTCGCAATCACCCAGCTGGATTCGGTGGAAGGGAAAAAAGGCAGCAAGGTTCTTCTTACCATTCACTTCGTGAAAGCAGAACTTATGCTTGCTTTTCTCCGTGATCACAATGACTCCCAGTCCGTGATCGATATCTTTGAACGGCTTTACTTTGAACTGCGTCCGGACCGTTTCTGTTCCCTGTTTAAAGTTTGTCTTGCAGATAACGGCACCGAATTTTCAAATCCGAAAGCGCTCGAATACGACCGGCAGGGAAATCTTCGCACCCGCATTTTTTATTGTGATCCGAGCGCTCCCTACCAGAAAGGCTCTGCGGAACGTAACCATGAATTTATACGCTGTTTTCTTCCGAAAGGAACTGACCTTGCTCCCTATTCGCAGGAAGATATCTGTCTCATGATGGATCATATCAACTCTTACAGCCGGGAAAGTCTGGGAAATAAATGCCCTTATGATGTGTTTTCTTTTCTGTACGGGCAGGAGATTCTGGATCTTCTTGGGTGCCACAAAGTTCCTCCCCAGGACGTGACACTCAATCGATCCATTTTTCACAAGGAGGGCAGCCATGAGAGCAGATAAGAATTCCATTGATTACCAGGTCAATTTAGTCGCCTTACAGGAGATGGAAGAAGCCGTTCCCATGACACTAAGAGAACGACGGTGTCTCCGAAAATGGGTATATAAAGGCAATGAAGTCGAATCAAATCCATGGAACTACATGGATTCTGACGGAATGCCCCTGAACTACCTGCAGGCTTTCCGCATCAGATTTGGCTATTCCAGCGGTCCCTGGGACTACTGGAAAGGTTCTGACACAGAGCTTCTCTGGGATGAACAGCGCCACTGCTTTCTCTCCAAAGATGAATTCTTTTAACTGACATGACAAACCGGGGCACAGCTCCATAGACCTATCCATACGGGTGGAATTTACTAAGGCGAAAAAAAGGAAAAATTCCACTTGCGATTTACTATGCCCTTTTTTCCCTGTTTAAGATCTATTTTACGCTATGTTTTTGGAAAAATCATCTGTTTTTAAGCAGTTTTCTCACAGAAAAATCCCTGTCCGACATGCGGACAGGGATCGACCGGAGATTTACTTCGGCAAACCGGAATTCACTTTGTCATTTGACCCTTTTTTATTTTTCCACTATATAGTATAGGAAAGGAAGCAGTTTTTTACCACTTGTTTACTTACGTATTTCTGAGTGGCGTACTTGCTTTCTTTTTTATATCAACAATATCATACAAGTACAAGTTACCATTATGTGAACAATTTACCACCATTCTTCCCTTAAAAACACTATACATTTCTGTCTTTCTTCCATTATCGTAAATCGGCAATGCAAATCTAATCGTATAGTAATACCATCCACCTTCTGCATCTTTGTCATGTTTACTTTTCCGATTTTCCTTATGAACCTTATTACTTGCTGTTTTAACAATTTCTCTGATTCCCTGTACAGCATTTGCCTTTGCTTTCGCTCTTGCTCCCTTTACGTAATGCGAATCCTTTGATTCCACATATTCCTCTGTAAATTTATTTCCAATCATTATCTTTTCATTTGTTTCAATATTCTCAATGATTTCTCCCACATATCTTTTCAAATACTGCTTAACTTCCTGCCAATCGATATTTTGCTTATTCCAGAATATAATGTTTGGTATTACAACAACAGTGTTTTCCTGTTCATCTCTTACTAGTATATCGTAAATTAAATAAATAGACTAATTCATATTCCTGTGGTATACTA
>ERZ808240.2188-NODE-2188-length-22124-cov-8.610358_pt1 | contig 22124 bp, 16 predicted proteins | sample MGYA00521084_ERZ808240 | MGnify/ENA primary metagenome ERZ808240 (study PRJEB31516, sample SAMN03275571) | gut metagenome | biome: mammalia-associated habitat; material: feces | host: Papio cynocephalus | place: Kenya | collected 2012-08-06 ...
GTATGCCTGCAAAATACGGCCGCTGCGGTAGTTAATCGCCACGATGCCGGGGCAAAACACGCCGTCTGTCGGCTCTATCGATGCTGCCAGATAGGCTATTTCCTGTGCTGTCAGCGTCTTATGAAACGCAGCTGCCACGGCAATGCAAACCGCCCCAATATCTGCGCTGCTGGAAGCCATCCCTTTTCCCTGGGGAATCTCGGAAGACAGCGTGAGTGCAAAGGGAAATGCCGTTTCTCCGATGTACGCCAATGTTTGATAGACAGCCTTTTCTGCTTTTTTGCCGCACAAAAGCTGCGGCGGCTTTTTGTCTTCCACGCAAACCGTCGTATACCAATCAATAGGACACGTCACGAGAAAAGGCTGGTTTTCCCAATATCCCTGTACCAATTCGCCGCAGGAGCCGGGAACGCGAACGATGATTTTCATGGCGCTGTCACCACTGGCATCCGGCTGCCAACAGTACCGCAAAAATCGTAACTGCATACATCAAATGAACGGCCTGCCGGATATGATGTGGTGCCAATGGCTGCAGCGCATCCCCCATATACGCGCGAAATGTTGTTTTGCCAAAATACGAATTATACCCGCCCAAGCGTATTCCCAAAGCCCCCGCTACGGTGGCTTCAGCATATCCCCCATTGGGACTGGGATGCTTGGCTGCATCACGCCGCATCATACGCCAGGCCATACGCCCATGATGACGCAAAAGGACAGCGGCTATGATAAAAAGCACGGCACTGATGCGTGCCGGAATATAATTGAGCAAATCGTCCAGACGAGCGGCAAAGCGGCCAAAATACAGATAGCGTTCATTTTTATATGCAATCATAGAGTCCAGCGTATTGACTGCCCGGTAAACCACTGCCAGCGGCACGCCGCCAATGGCAAAGAAAAACAGTGGTGAAACGATGCCGTCCGTCGTGTTTTCTGCAACAGTTTCAACCGTCGCCCGGACAATTTCGCCTTCATCGAGCTTGTCTGTATCTCTGCCGACAATCCAGCCTACTTTCATGCGGGCCATCGGCAGATGATGATGCAGTAAATAATGATAAATCTCCATCCCTGCTTTGGCAAGACTATGCGGACAAATCATCAAGGATAATAGGAGCCCCTGCACCGCATAATATACATATATATTATCCAGATACAAAACAAACGCCAAAATGAGTTCGGTTATGTCATAGGCGATACAAAGCGTAAGCAGCGATACAATCATTCCCGCTATAAACTGCAGGCGCGGGCTGGCCGTTTTGTCATACAAACGGTGTTCCAGCCAAGAAATGCAGCTGCCAATCAGCGCTACCGGATGCAGCCTGCTGTGCGGGTCACCGATGACGCAGTCAAAGAGAAAAGCAAGCAGACAAATCATTTTATAGTTCTCTCTTTCATTATTTTTTGCAGTACGTCCATGCGCAAATGCTGCCGCACGATATGGGCCAGCCGGTCATAACTTTTTTGCTTTTCTGCGCGGTAATTTCGAGATACCGGCAGTGCAGGCAGCCCTTTTTGCAGGCGCAGGGCATTGAGCATACAGCGTCTAAATACATCATTGTCAAAAATGCCGTGCATATACGTTCCCCAGACCAAGCCGTCAGCCCGGGCGCTACCGTGAACCTCCCGGCACGCTTTGCCAGCCCGCTGTGTCAGACAGATGGGATGAAGGACATGCTCTTGAGTATCCGTCGTCTGTCCCATGTGAATTTCATAGCCTTCCAGCTCGCCGCAGGCAATCTTCTGGCCAGCAAAATACAACTCGCTGCAAACGCCTTTGACTTGGGACGTCATTTTTTTTGGCGAAAATACCGTTTCAATAGGCAGCAAACCCAATCCCTGTGTATCTGCCAGCGACGATTCCGTATGGGACGGGTCGTGAATCCATTGCCCCAGCATCTGATAGCCGCCACAAATGCCGACAACCGGCGTTCCCTGCCGCAGGGCCTGCTGAATGTGCCGCTCCATGCCGCTTTGGCGCAGCCACTGCATATCTGCCGCAGTGTTCTTACTCCCCGGCAGGATAATTAAATCGCAATTCGATAACGTTTCCCCATCCTGCACATACGTAACACTGGCATCTCTTTCCGCCTGCAAACTGTCAAAATCGGTGAAATTGGAAATCTTTGGCAGCTGGATGACAGCAATACGGACAGCCGCCGGCTGCTGGGATGCTTCCTGTTTATCTTCCAGGGAAACCGAATCTTCATCATCAATTCCCAGTTGATCTATATACGGAATGACGCCTAATACAGGCTTGCCGGTTTTTTCTTCCAAAAATTCTACCGCCGGCGTAAACAGCGATATATCACCGCGGAATTTGTTGATAATCATCCCTTTTACCAACGCCCGTTCGTCTTCATCAAGCAATGCCAAGGTCCCCACCAAAGCAGCCAAAGAGCCGCCGCGGTCAATATCGGCAACCAGCAAGACCGGAGCCTGGACGTATTTGGCAACCCGCATGTTGACAATATCATGGGCTTTCAAATTCACTTCTGCCGGACTGCCGGCACCTTCAATGACTATCGTATCATAGCGGTTTTCTAAGCGTTTTAACGCATCTTGGACTGCCGAAAACGCTTTAAGCGAATAGCCTGTATGATAGTCTTTGGCCGACATATTGCCCACGGGACAGCCATTGATAATGACTTGGGAACAGCTGTTTCCTGTCGGTTTCAGCAAGACAGGATTCATATCGACCTGCGGTGCCAGTCCGGCTGCTTCGGCCTGCGCCACCTGTGCCCGCCCCATTTCTCTGCCGTCTTGCGTAACATACGAATTTAATGCCATATTTTGTGCCTTAAACGGAACGACGTTTCTTCCCTCTTGTAAAAAAATGCGGCATAACGCTGTCGCTAAAATGCTCTTGCCGACGTGGGAACTGGTTCCCTGCAGCATAATGAATTCTGCCATGCCCTGTAACTCCTTTAGTCTTGGTTTGTATGCTATTCATTATAGTATACATTGCCGCGATTGGGAAGATAAAAACAAGCAGGAATATACCCGATTCATGACGCATTGTTTTGCCTTTCGTTATAGAAATGTTAGAAATATCTAGTATACTATATGCATGACAAAGGAGGTCTTTTATCATGGAAAGCTGGCTTATATACGCCTTTTTATCGGCTGTTTGCGCTGCATTTGTTTCTATTTTCGGCAAAATAGGTTTGGCTGGAATCGACAGTACGGCAGCGACAGCCATCCGAGCTGCCATCATGGCGGTCTTTCTAATCGGCGTGGCTGTCGTACAGGGGCACATCGCAGCTGTCCCGTCTATTATGGAGCATCCAAAAGCCCTGCTCTGCATCGCGTTGAGCGGTATTGCCGGGGCGACTTCCTGGCTGTTTTACTTTTTTGCCCTAAAAACAGGAAATGTATCCCAAGTAGCGCCGATTGATAAACTCAGCGTCATTTTTTCAGTCCTTTTAGCAATTATCTTGTTTGGAGAACACGTCACGCTGATTCACGGCATCGCCATTGCTCTGATTGCGATTGGCGGCATACTGATGGCTGTTTTTTAATATACATCAGCAAAGTGCTGTTAACGAATACCCAAAAAGCCCCTTGACGTTTGGCATACGATGCCAACAGTCAGGGGCTTTGCTGTTGTTTTTGTTTTATGTTAGTACGAGATTACATTTTCACGCCGCTCGGCACAAAACTGCGTGCCATGTGGGCAATGATTTTTTCATACTTATCTTTTTTGTCCGTCGGGTATTCTACCGTAAATGCCGTATAGGTTTGATTTTTTTCATTGACATACAGTTCACGGTAATAGGATTTTTTGCCAGCTGTCCAGCCGATAGCATAGCTAGTTTTAGTCTGAATATCCGTTGTCAGCTCCGGCAGGCCATTCATGCCGATATACATGCTGCGCCATTCACCGACAGAAAATCCCATGGGGTTTTTCGCGGCTTCTGTCCGAAATACGGCTTTATCCTTCGGATCTTGGAAATAACATCCATCGCCATCTACTGTTGCATCGGCTTGTACGGCTGTCTTAGGAATATCGACGACATATCCATACGTACTGTTGTAGTACTGATAATATCCTTTTTCGTTCGATTTATATACCATCACAGCTTCTACGTTATCTTTGTTGGCGCTTTTAATCATCATCGTGTCAGCAGCCAACGCCGTAGAACCTGCCATACATGCCACACCGGCTAATACGAGGGCTATTTTTTTTATATTCATCGAGCTCACTCCTTTTATATTGCTCCTGCAGCAATACGCCGTTTCTCCATAAGAAACGGATATACTGCGTCAAACAGAATATATACAACATAGCAGATATGGTGTCCCATATCTGCTATGTATTATATCATATTCATTTTTTAAAAGACAAGAAAAGAGCCGTGCTTTTACGCAAACTGTGCCAAAGCTGTAACAATTTTCTTAGGATAATTTTTTAATATCTCCCAACGGGCTGATAAGACTGTATGTCAAAGTCAGCAAGTGAATGCGGTTTTCTTTGACAGCCGGATTTTCATGCATGACCAATACGTTGTCAAGGAAATCATTGATGGCAGCAATGCCTTCTGATAAGACAGCAGCTACACCGTCATAATCATAGACGGCATATTTTTGCGGCAAGTTGGCTGCCATAGCCTGGCAGGCACTGTACAGTGCTTTTTCTTCTTCTGTTTCAAAGAGCGTCGTATCTACTGCCGTATCCGCAGCGTCCTTAATCATGTTGCTGACGCGGGTAAAGGCCTGCAGCAGGTCTGTTTTGCCCATCATGTCCGCATCAATCAAAGCCTGGGCACGTTTAGCTGCTTCCGATGCGTTCAGCGTATCGGCATGAAGCACGCAGTCAATGATATGATAGTCCATACCTTTATCCTGGAAGATATTCTTCAGGCGGAGTTTGAAATATTCATCCAGCTGTGCCATGACGTCGGCCTGTTTTTCTGCTTCTACGCCAAGCAGCTGCAGGATGAAGGCAAATACTTCATGGCAGTTCAAATTCCAGCCGGCATCCATGAGAATGTTCAAAACACCAATCGTCTGGCGGCGCAGCGCAAAGGGATCTTGCGAGCCTGTCGGAATAAATCCCTGGCTGAACATGCCCGTAATCGTATCGAATTTATCAGCAATGCCAAGGACTTTGCCCATCGTCGTCTGCGGCAGTACATCACCGGCAAAACGCGGCTGGTACTGTTCATTGATTGCTTCGGCTACATCGCTGTCTTCACCGTCAATCAAGGCATATTCTTTGCCCATGACGCCCTGCAGTTCCGTAAATTCCATGACCATCTGCGTTGCAAGGTCGGCTTTGGCAAGCAGGGATGCCCGTTTAAGCGCGTCATCCGAAAGACCGAGATCGAGTTTTTGATTGAGGAATACCGTAATCTGTTCCAAGCGCTGTGCTTTGTCATACAGCGTACCCAAGCCATCCTGGAAGACGATTTTTTTCAGTTTTTCCGTGTAATCCACCAGTTTATGCTTCTTGTCTTCTTCAAAGAAGAATTTGGCATCATCCAAGCGGGCACGCAGTACGCGTTCGTTGCCGTGCTGTACTGTTTCCAAATGGTAATCGTTGCCGTTGCGGACGGTAAGGAACAAATTCATCAGTTTGCCGTCTTTGTCGCGCATGGGGAAATACCGCTGATGGTCTTTCATCGGCGTAATAATAGCCGCTTCCGGCAGCTGCAGATAATCTTTGTCAAATTCGCCGCACAGTGCTGTCGGATATTCAACCAAATAGACAACTTCTTCCAACAGGTTGTCATCCATAATAATCGTGCCGCCTTTTTCAGCAGCCAATTTCTGCAGTCCTTCGAGAATCATCTGTTTACGCACTTCCGGATCTACAATCAGGAAATGTTCTTTCGTTACCGTTTCATACGCTGCCGGGCTGGGAATCGTAAAATCACCGGTACCCAAGAAGCGATGACCGCGGCTGACGTTGCCCGATGTAACGCCGGCGATTTCAAAAGGAATAACTGCCGTATCAAACAAAGCGACAATCCAGCGAATCGGCCGTACAAAATGGAAATCCAAAGCGCCCCAATGCATGCTCTTGGGGAAATTGAGGCCCGTAATAATGCCTTTGAGCATATCCGGCAACAATCCTTCTGTCGGCGCGCCGACACGGGTAACGTTGGCATATACATAGCCTTCTTCAACGACTAAGTCTTTGACATCGATTTTCTGGCCGCGGGCAAATCCCATGGCAGCTTTAGTCGGATTGCCGTCTGCGTCAAATGCGATTTTGGCAGAAGGCCCTTTATTTTTGGACGATACATCGGCCTGTTTTTCTGCGACGCCTTTCATCAAGAGGGCGACGCGGCGCGGCGTACCAATCGTGCGGATAGCTTCATAGGCAATGTTTGCTTCACCGAATTTTTTTGCAGCTAATTCTTTGACCTGATTGAGGATACTCGGCATATAATGAGCCGGGATTTCTTCCGTACCAATTTCAAGCAACAAATCTTTGCTCATTTATTTTTCCTCCTTTTTCAACATGGGGAATCCCAATTTTTCACGCTGTTCCAAATAAGCTTTCGCGCAGGCACGAGCCATATTGCGGACACGGCCGATAAATGCAGCGCGTTCGCTAACACTGATAGCGCCTCTGGCATCAAGCAGATTAAACGTGTGGGAGCATTTCAATACGTAGTCATATGCCGGTAATACAAAGCCTGCTTTGATGACGCGCATAGCTTCTTTTTCATATTCATCAAACAGGTGGAACAGTAAGTCCGCATTGCTCAGTTCAAAAGCATAGGTAGACTGTTCGACTTCGTTTTGATGGAAAATATCTCCGTAGGTCACATCGTCGGTCCATTTCAAATCGTAAACATTTTCTACGCCTTGGATATACATAGCCAGCCGTTCCATGCCGTACGTGATTTCCGAAGAAACAGGAGCTACGTCAATGCCGCCGACCTGCTGGAAATACGTAAACTGCGTAACTTCCATGCCATCCAGCCAGACTTCCCATCCCAGGCCCCAGGCACCCAGCGTCGGAGATTCCCAGTTGTCTTCGACAAAACGAATATCATGTTCCTTGGGGTTAATGCCCAGCGTTTCCAAACTTTTTAAATATAATTCCTGAATATTATCCGGAGACGGTTTGCAAATAACCTGGAATTGATGATGCTGATACAAACGGTTTGGATTGTCACCATAGCGGCCGTCAGCCGGACGGCGTGACGGTTCTACATACGCTACATGCCATGGTTCCGGGCCCAGCGTGCGCAAAAACGTAGCCGGGTTCATGGTACCTGCCCCTTTTTCTACATCATATGGTTCATAAATGATGCAGCCTTGGGAGGACCAAAAATTCTTCAATGCAAATATCATGTCTTGAAAGTTCATCTGTGTTTCCCTCCTAATAATACAAAAAGTCCCTGTAACATCATGATAATGTTACAGGGACGAGTATACTTACCCGCGGTTCCACCCTGGTTGGTCTACAGACCCGCTTCATTCATCAGCCATACGCATCTCCTCTCGGGGACTTCCGGCTGCGGCCTTCGGAGCGCCTTCAGCATCAACGACAGGCTTTCACCTTCCCTGTCTCGCTATTGGTATGCCTACTCTTCTCCTGCATCGCCTTGCTTCATGCCCCTTATCATAGCATAAACAACGAAAAAGAGCAAGGATTGTTTACATCACCACAGCAAAACCGTCTGCAGCATGTTGTTCTTACTTCTCTCAAAAGGCATTGCATCTTTGCATCTAGAAACTCCAGCGCATGCCGGCATTCCAATCCCAATGCTTCTTGTATTCGCCGCCAACAGCTCGTTCTATGTCAAAATACAAGTAACTGTCTTTGCTCGTTTTAACGGTAAAGCCTGTACCATAGTCAAACCAGCTGCTGCCGAAGCGATCGCTGACGTTCATCCGATCACCGGTAGACAAATCGGTCATGCGTACATCGTAGTTACCAAGAAAATCATGGTTGATGCTTGCTTTGACATAGAATGTCGCTCTATCGCCTATATCACGACCTACATTGACGCCTAAACGGCCTACCAGTGCAGGCATATTTTTTTGTTCTACCCGGATGTTGTTGGATGTCGTAAAGGTATTGCCCCACATATAGCCCAGCGTCAATTCACTCCGAGGTTCTACATACCAGCCATGATTCAGTGGATTTTTACGACCGTATTCTGCGCTGACCGACATGGCGTTGTTGCCGTATTTGCCGCTAATGGGATTGCCTGCCGTATCGGCTACATGAAAATCATTTTTGTATTTATCAAACTTATACACCAAATCCAAATAGTGACCGCTTTGACGCAGCCGTGTCTGATACAGACCCAAGCCAAAGCTCCTCATCGTGCCGGTGCCGCTGGCAAAAGACAGCGAGCCTTTGCCGTATTCTAATACCGCGCCGGTATAGGTCGTCTGTTTTTCATTCTGCTGCGTTACGGTATCATAGCCCAACTGATACGTATGCTGCTGGTTGGTATAATCACCATTCCCACCATGTCTGCCAAACTGACTGCCTTTAGTGCGTATCCATATGCCGTCTGTATTGGCGCCACTCATACGCAGTTCACCCATGCGTTCATTGAGTGTATCCATATCATTACGCCATGTATCATAACCAGACGTTACCGTTGAAAGTAATGTGCTGACAGAAGTCGTCGGTCTTGCCGGTTCTTCCGGAGTTTCGGGATTTACAGGCGTTTTTTCTGCCTTTTTTTAATACCAATCTGTATGATACCCTGTTTCACCACTATCCTGCGTTCCCAACTCATACGTTGTCCAATACAAACCGCCTTCCGAAGCAGGTGCTGTAAATTTGCCATCACCTGATGCCACACTAGCCAATACATTTCCAGCAGCTCCATCCGTTGTACTACCAATGTTGTTTAACTGTAACGTATGTGTACCGTCTAATTCTCCTATGAATAAATGGGGATTGCCGCTATTCTTGCCTGCGTCTATATCCATTTGTATGACACCATGATTGCCGCTTAAAGAGTCAATATAGCTATTTGCCTTATCAGCGTCGTACTCAGTATCATTTACTTCGTGTCTATCTTTCACATACCAAGTGGCACCATTAGACAACTCTAATTTCACATTTCCCAAGCTAGCACCTTTAATAAAAGAGTCTTTGTTGAGCAAATTCAACGTAATCACATCTGCATCACGGTCACCGCCATCAATATCACCTGTAATTCGAATTACTTTATTCAAATCCATTGCTTGGTTTACATGAATAGCACCACCATCATACGTCTGCAGGGCAACAACCTCATTCGTCTTGCCAGTACCTTTAAGATTGTCAATCGTTACATCTCCATTAACATTAATAACCCCTTTATTATTGGCAACTAATGCCATCGTTTCAACATGATCATTATTTGACGTACCTTGTAAATTACTAATAACTAATTTGCCATTGACATCTACAACACTATTTTTTCCTTCACTGACAATACCGATAACACTTAAACGGCCACTTTCTGATGCCGCATTTATATTTTGGATTGTGATCTCATTTGTATTATCTTTACCCAAAATAATATGACTATTAAAACCGCCGGGATTGAATTCATTTTCATTCAATCCTCCGGTTGTTGTACTATACACTCCAAATACTTCACCATGAGTACCATTCGCACCTATATTGCCTGCATCAATTTTATCAATAGTAAAATTACCATTGTACTTCATAGTCCCACTAAACGCTCTGACACCTTCTACATAATAAGTAGGTGCTGTTGTTTTCACATTAATAATGTGAATTTTTGTATTACCATTAACTTCAAAATTATCGTTATTATTTAATAAATTAATGGCTCTAACATCATTTCTAAATCCTTCATTTTCACAATCCATATTCAATTGTAAATTACCATTAATCGTTATGTTTCCATTAACTCTACTTTTATCGGGTCTGTCATCACCATTACACACATCAATTAGTGCCCCTTGGCCTGTACGATTAATCGTTAATGTATCGTTTTTTTCAATATTGACAGTAATGTTCTTGTTATTAGAAAAATTGTTACTTTCAAAGTATACTAGCCGATCATTATACTCTCCGGCTTTAAAATTATACGTACCTTCATCTGTAATCGTTTCCGCATTGCGATACATTACATCATCTGCATATACGCGATGCCCCCCCCTAGACTAATAGCACACATCGCTGCTACTGCCAACATTGCACGGCTTTTCTTCTGATTCATCTCTGCACGACCTTTCTTCATACACTCCCAAATCCCTGATACATAAAAACACGCTTTGTGTATAATTTCTATGTCAAAGTATGCTGCCGAAATATCTCGTCAGTCATTCATAATTTTTATGGTATCATTGATTTTTTCAAAATAATTACGAGAAAATTTTTAATTTTTTAACTTTCTGTATTGAGTATAGCATACTTTTCTCAGATTAACAAGATATTGGTACATATGATAATGTCAAGTTATTGCGAGATTTTTATGAAGAAGTTCCTTGAAGTTAGATTCTGCATAAGATGTTGATATCCGCTACCTTCTATTAAGTGCATTCATCTTCCGTTCCATTGGAATTCACGTCCCAGCACCCTTGCGCATAATACCTGAGAAAAAATAATCTTATCTAAAGCATTTAGCACGTTATAACTTTTACGTGTTTTCGTTAAATCCTGAAACCGCGTAAAAGTTATAACGTGCTACAATTTCATATATAATTACCTACACGCAACTGCCCAAACAAAAAAAACGAAACATCCGACTAATTACAAACTATATCTTTCAAAAAAAGTATTATGCGCAACTATTATTCTCCATTTATTTTCTTTAGGAGATGTCAAATCTAATGTAACAATATACGTTTTATCTGTAAATTGAATATGTACGGATGGTTTGTGACGCTCATCAATTATTTTCCATCCTTGATTAAGAAAATAAGATTTAAAATCTTGTTCTGTCTTCTCCGGTGTATTGTCCGCATATTTCGGAATGATATTGGTACAAACAGCTTTAGCTATCAATGCATTTCTAGGCACCAAAGATACATCATCAACGGTATATCCTTGCAATGGGGTAATCGAATGCAATACCATTTCCAGTTGATTAATATTATATTGAATTTGATCTTTTGCTAAAAAATTATATAAATTCCCGCCAATTACCCATACTCCAAATGCGGACATTTGAAGAACAATCCACACTGTAATTATTCTATCTTTTATTCTCTTTAATTTTTTCACTCTTATTACCTCTTATACACATTTCCCACAAACCATGTATACCCAATATTCGCCGAAATACCTGCTGAACCACTTGCAGCCATTTCCCCAATAATATTTCCCTCCGATGTAATACCAACAGTTCCTCCAATACCTCCTAAAGCAGTTACGGTACTACTCCAACCAGATATCTCCTTTATATAGCCTTTGCTTTTATCACTAACAACTCCAAAACCAGTTATGAGCGGGACACCTATTGATACACCTGGAGCAAATGCCAGTGTTGCATATACATTGCCCTCTCTATCCACAATACAACCTACCGAACCGGCTTTCACGCCTCCACCCAAAGATATTTGCATAGAATAGTAATCTCCTGTCTCCGGTTTGCGAATTGTTTTCTGTATACGTTTCTGTATCTTCTTTGCTTTCTATATGCAACTTATTGCATAGACATAAAAAAGCTCTTTCCTGTACTTATTAATTGTCAATCAAGCAAAATACCTCACTTAGGGATAAATTTTGTTTAACCACTATATTTAATAGGATGTTCAACTCGCCATTGTAATTTATGCCTATTATAAAATCTCGTTTATATTTGAGTTTTCTTACCAACACCATTTATGTTTATTTTCTTCTGTTTTTATTTTTTCATATATAACCTTTTCCTTGGATGATAGTTGAGATATATTTTTAATTGCAATATAATCATCTGTATTTTTTTGTTTTAAGCGAATTATTTGCATCCGGAATTGCAATGTATTGTCATCAAAAAAATAACAAATTCTATGCGTTTTTCTGTCAATAATCGCAAAACCACTTTTCCCATAACTATAAATACAATTTTTATCAAAGTCTATACCTTGTGCATCCTTTTCAATTTCAAACATGGTTTCACTATCAATTAACCATGTTTCATTATTATCTCGACTAATTTCATACCGCTGTAAGTCACCATATTCATATTGTTGGTGCATTTCGAATCCTAGTAAACTACCAATAATCATAATTAAAAATACACATCCATATCGTCTTTTCATAAATATTCTCCCCTAAATAGTAGTCTTTATCTGTATAGCATATATATATGGGTATAAATTACCCGTTTTTTGTAAAAAATACGCTGCATCATTCATTGCCGAAATAGAGTTCCTTTTAATAATTTCTTTTATTTCTGTCTTCGGATATTGATAGCCTAATCTTTCAAAATTATATACATCTCTTGCCTGCCCCTCTACACTAAAAGTTCCATTTCCATTATTTGTTATGGCTAATGCCATTTTTATATGCCCAAATGCTAATAATGCGTCTCCTTTGCAAGAAATACTTGTATAAAAGTATTTTGTTGCACCTGGAGAAATGAATTCCCCTAATTCATGCACTTTATCAAAAAAAGTTTTTTGCTCCTGTAATAAATTGGAGGCAGCTGTACCGAGTGGATAATAACGAGATTCGCCATTTCCATGTAATGCATCCTGAAATAACGATGCAGCCACATACTGATAATTAGAATGCTGCATTGCCAAAGAAGCAACATCGAAAATTTTCTGTAAATTACTTTCTGCTGCAAGCATTCGCATAGTATCTGATGCATCATTAAATGCAGTATTCTCCAATTCCACTTCACAGTTCGCATACATGGCATAATAGGCATCATTTTGATTTTTAAACTCCCCTTCTGTAATATCATTGTCATACATATTGTTCCACTGCATGCCATATTGTGCTGCTATCGCTCCTGTTTGAGCATTACCACCAATGACAGCATTGACGCCTGCTCCTATAGCCGCACTGAGCCATTGAGCTTTTACCGGGTCTTTGCCTGCCCATTCTGCGGTTTTATTCACCAGCAGCTCATTGATAAATCCAGCATAAAAGCCGCTGCCTGCCGAATTTCCTGCCAAGCTGGCTGCGAATTCTGCTGCCAGACCATGCGCCACCGCTTTATCTATTTTCCCGTCACGGTTATAATGATGCAGCAGCATATCCGCATTTTTTAGGAACAGCTGGGAAAGTTTTTGCCGTTCTTCTATTTTCTGTTTATCAAACGTATTCGCAAGTGTATTGAGGGCATTTCGGGTATCCCGATTTATGTTGGATATATCTGTCGTTTCTTTGGTTGTCGTAATGGTTCCTGGTGAAACGGCGGATGTAGTTATGGAAGATGCGTTATTCTTAGATCCCGGTGTAAGTGACGGGAGAAGTCCCGTTGTATTGGCTTTTTCCTGTTGTGTCTTTTTGTCACCGTAGTGCGCATACGACAGTCCGCCACCTTTTACGGTATATTCCGCTTTGTTCTCGATGGTTTCCATTGTCAGCATGCCTGTTGTCAGCTTGTTTTTCGATTCTGCTGCCGTGCTGTCAATAACTGCACCCTGGAGACAAGTGTTGTTGGCAACATTTACTGTATAGCCGCCCTGGCCGGCGTAGATTCCCGCCTGGTTGATTACACTGGCATACTGGCTGTCTATTGCGCCAATCCCTAGTCCTGCCTGCGTAGTAGTACTGCCAAGACGTCCATTCATTACACCCGTACTGATGCTGAATCCGGCCTGTGAATTGCTTTCTGTATACGTTTCTGTATCTTGTTTGCTTTCTACATGCAACTTGCTGCCAACTGTAAGATGTACAGTATGGCCGGATAGCTGTGAGCCTAAGAGCTGGGTGTCTTTGCCTGAAACAGCCGTCAGCGTATGGCTGGCTGCAGCGTCTGTCCCGGTGTGGCTGGTTTTAGTTGTCGCTCCTGTACTGTTCGCAGCACCAAAGGACGCGTCTATACCCGTAAGACCGCCATGGAACGATGCGCCAACAGAGGCACGTTGGCTGCTGTAGGTCTGTTTTTCTGTCTGCGTATTTTTACCGGCATCCAACAAAATATTCTTGGCCGCCGAAAGTGTAATATGCTTGCCTTGGATGGTTTCACCCGTTGCATGAATCATACCTTTATCTGCCTGCTCGCTGTCTGCTGTCAGTTTTACCGTTCCACCGGACAGCGTTCCTCCTGCGTACGTCTTGGCATCCATTTCATGCTCCTGTTTAAAAGACTGGCTGCCTATGCCGACATGCAGGCCAATGGTTTTCGCACCTTGGGTTCCCATACGCTGCAAGCTGCTTTTCAGTTCCCGGCCGCCTTCAAAGAGCTCCAGCCCCTGCAGGGTTTTATTCTGCCTTGTCTGCGCCGTACGGACAACGCCGCGGAATTCTTTCACCGCATGTAATCCCGGCCCGGACAGTCCAATAGTCAATCCGGAGCTGGACTCTTCGTGCGTCTGCCGTTCATGGACTGCATTGGTTTTGCCGTCTAAGCGAATCTGCTGGCCCGTTACATCTATACCGTCTTTTCCCAGAACGTAGGTCGTTGTCAGGTGCGCCGTATCGCCCGCTATCAGACGGACATTCCCCTTTGTGGAAGCAATCGTTGTGCCTTTTTGAGTCACAAAGTCTCCCTGGTACGTGTCGGTCGTTTTCTGGGTGCCAATCATCATTCCCAGCCCGGCTCCCATCATGCCGGATGTGGAAACATGCTGGTATATATCTGTTTCATCCCGCTGCGTACCAGATGTCGTACGGAGATGGCGGCCGCTGCTCAAGCTGGTCGAATCCTGCCCGACAAGAGTTCCCGCTGTGATATCCGTATCCCGATTGGCTTTCATCTGTAATTGCTCGCCAGTCATGACGGTACCCAACACCCCTTCATGCTGGTCATGAGTACGAACCGTTGTCGTGGTACTGGATAACAGTCCAGACGCGGTATGTTTCAGGCCGTAGTCATCTGCCGTAACTTCCCGTCCGGCTGTTAAAGTTATATCTCTGCCAGCCGTCAGAGCAACCGTTCCCTGGTCACTGTTGAGATATGCGGCTCTGGCATGGATATCCTGTCCGGCCTGTATGGCAATGCCGCCTTTAGCATCCACAGCGGTACCGATTTCTGTCTGCCGATACGTTCGCAGGTAATTATCACCGTCCTGGGTCATGTCTTTTTTGGCAGCCAGTGTCTGAGCCGTCAGATTCACATCACCGCCTGCCTGCAATATAACGGTGCCTTTATCTCCCAGGGCTTCCAGCGCTGCGCCTGCTAAATGGATATCTTTTCCGGCAGAGGCGATAAGAACACCGTGGTTTCCTGTCACGGCAATTCCTGCAGTACGGTTCAGGACGTCTTGATGGGTCAGGTGGTCTGCAGAAGCCTGCATGGCAATATGCCGGCCTGCTTTCAATTCTACCCGGTCTGTTGCTGTTAACAGACCGTCTTGCTGAATGTCCGTATCACTAGCCAGTGATACGTCCTGTCCCAACATGCGGCCGGTATGGTTAATGAATCCTGCTTGTATACGAATTGTTTTACCCTGTAGGATTCCTTCGTTTTGCAGTGCTTGTTTGGTTTGAATAACCATTTGATTGGCACTGAGCAGACTGCCGTCTGCCTGCAGGGCCATATTCGAAGAAGCACGCAGATATACCCGTGGGTAAACCACATCCTGCGGCTGGCCGTTTACCCAAACAGTTTTGATTTCCAGCCACACAATATCACTGGTCAGCCCGGCAACTTGTTCCGCTGACAGACTTACTCCTGGAACCAAACCAGTTTTCTTGGCATAGACGACACCGGCATCCATGAGTGCTTTATACGCTGCTACGTCGTCTTCATCCCCTTCCAGATACCGTCTGCCCGTTTGGCTGAGAATCTGTTCCCGAATGAGGGATTGTTCATAAAAGCCGTCTCCCAACCGTTTAGCCACTTTTTCCGGATGCCATTTCATCTGCTCATACATGTAATCTGACGAAAGGAACTTATGTTTATTCGTAAATGCTGAGTCTGTTTCGATGAGATATTTGGCCGTCATTTCCGGATGCAGCTTATACAGAGAACTACTCAGCCCGCTGGCAGTCTGTTTCCATTGCGCAGGTGTCGCATTCGTCCCGGATGAATCGATAGAAAATGGGTCAAGAAATTTTTGGGCATGCCCACGTATTGTTTTCGTAATATCTTTGCTGTCAGGCCGGGTCTGTGTATTTTCCTGATAAACTGCAATCCCCAACGGTATGGGATTGCTTTTTTCTACCTGCGGCGTCATAAAAACACGGCCTTTATATTTGCGAATCTTCCCTTTGTGAAACCTGCTGTGGCGTTCTGTATAGCTGGCCTGTGTGGTGCCAAAGGTCACGGTCAGTTTTTGATTCTCTGTCGCTGTATTGGTTACCGTGCCGTTTCGGACCGTTAAAGTCTGTCCGGCAGCAATCTGGCTGTTGTCGTTGTGCAGACTGCCGTCTATCGTCATATGGCCGCCGCTGCGAATGACGCCGGCATGGGTTGTTTGTACTTGTTTTTCCGAAGTCTGTGAATGAGTACGAATCACGGTAAGGTCATCGATAGGATACGAGGAAGCCGCGGAATTACGATGATGGGCGCCATACCCGCTGTCGAAATTGTCAAATTCATTTTTATTAAACACCTGTCCTCGTTCCGGATGCCCGGCTTCATCAATTCGTATTTTTTCTGGATTCGTTATCCAAGCAGATCCTATTCGTTTGGCAGAAAAGGAATCATTGAGATTAGTGATTTGCGGAGCTTTCATAGAGAGATTGCCCACACTTTCCATCTTGGCTCCCTGATTGATGACTGTCTTCCCTGCCTGCAGTGTCATGATCCCGCCGCTGTACATCATCGCTCCGGCACGATTTAAAATGGCATCTGTTCCTGTTATCTCCAGCGTACGGCGGGCGGCGATAACAGGCGATGTATAGGCCGCCATTTGTTTTTTCAGCTTGGCTACGACTGCCAGCTGGGTATCGTAGTCTTTTGTTTTTTCTTCTATATTTCGTTTATAGGCCTGTTCTTGAGCCCCTCTTGTATACGCCGTCACATCTACCATATAGGCGGCATCCAAGGCTTTTTCTTTATCCTGCAGCTTCTTTATTTCTTTTTCCAGCTGTGCTTCCAAGCCAGCATGCTTGCGATTTTCTATGCTAGCTGCCGAAAGGGCAATGTCATCACCGTATATGCGGCCTGTCAGATGATTATGGATATAACCAGCCTGTATAGCTGTCTTTCCGTTTGCCGTTATGAGTCCCGTGTTGTCTGCGTTTTGAGCAGCCTGTATGTTCAGATTGCTGCCGCTTTCGAATGTCTTCACGTTGTAAAGGCTGCCGTCCGTACGCAAGGTAATCGTCCCGCCGGCCTTGATATCTCCAAAGGTATCCTTGCTGTACTGATTGGTCAGATCCTGCCGGGTCGTAATGACTGTATCACCATCACTGGCCAAAAGGCCATGTAAAGGCAGCGTATCTGCTGTAATGGACAAATTCTTTCGGGCCGTGATTTTTCCTGTATCCATATGAAGGGTATTGGTTACCTTTAGGTCTGCTTGTCCTTGTGCGGAAATTTCTCCGGCCTTTGTCGTTATTTCTTCCGCCTGTATCTGCATGGCACCGCCGCTGACGATTTGCGCACTGTCATTGGTGAGCGTCGTTGTCTGCAACTGTAAGGAGCCAGGCTGATTGACCTTGCCGTCCCGGCTGATGCCGGAACCAATAACAGCCGTATTCGTCAGGCCCTTTTCAGCGTGAATAACAGCATCACCACCGCTGGCCAATGTTTGGTCGTTGCGGATACTCCCCGTTGTATGAACGGACATGGTACCTTCACTGTATACGGCACTGCTGCCTTGTGTATTTCTCCGAATATGAAGGTCTCCATTATGTTCCAGTACTAAGGACTTGACAGCTGACAAGGTACCTGTTACATTCACACCCAATCCTTTTTCTGTCCCGACCAGATACATACGATTGGCATACATGCCGCCAATAGCCGCTACATCCAAGGCCACAGAGGGTTTCTTTCCAGCACCAGCAATCGCGCTGACCTGCAAGTCTGTATAGGAAACATCATTAGCTCCGGTAATGACATGCGCATCCTGAGCCCATATTCCAGCATTGAGCGCAACGGCCCGCGCCAATATAGCTACACGGTCTGTTTGAGACGCATCCAATCCTCGTCCCTCCACCTTGACCATGCCGTCTGTAACGTGAAGTCCGGATAAGCGACCTGCATCATACATGGGACGGCCCGTAGTCAGCATGGCTTGGGACGTATTAATAAATCCGCCACCGTTTACCGTAATCCCATTGGGATTGGCAACGACAACGCTGGCTTTAGGACCGGCTACTTCCAAAAAACCGTTTATCTGTGTCGGACGGTTGCTGGTTACTTCGTTGACGATTACCTTGGCCGAGCCGCGGACCATATTGGGATTGCCCTGTACATAGCCGGCCAGTTTTGTAGGTGAAACCATATATGAATTATTCAAAACGGCACCTTTTTGCGACACGTTAAACTGCTCGTATGCATTGCGTGACACGCCGCCTGCTGTCGGGGCCGTAATTTGCACCAACGGAATACCGTTGGCCGTCTGCTGTACCAGAGGCTGCTGTGCTGCCGGCACCTGCCGATCAGGTATAATCGACACATCAGCCGCACTGACAGCCAGCGTCTCTACAGTCAATAATCCCATCAGTATCCATGCCTTGATATATCGCTTCAACGTTTTCTGTTTCATATCCGAACCGTCCTTTCCTGTGTATTTTTCCGTCCATTTATATGATTGTTTTTATATGTTACCGTTCTTTTCGTGATGCTTTAGTATTAATACCAACTATCCTGTTCCGTGCTAAATCCGTACTAAAATCAAAAACGCCAGCTTAAGGTAACGCCTGTCGTTACGCAGCTGGTATGGTAGCCGTCCGGTTTATACACCGGAACACCGATAAAGGTATCATACGATAGGCCCGATGCAAAGGTTCCCCTCATACCCAGTACGGTACCAACAATAGTGCGCCCTACCAAGTCTTCCACAGCCGGGCCATAGACCGCTCCGATATCGAGTCCGAGATACACATCACTGTGCAGTGTATTGATATGCGAAGATAGTTCATTTCGCCAATACCAGACGCTTTCCGCCATAAGCGTTGCTTCCCCGTCAAAGCCGCGTACCGTATACCGGTTGCCTATACTCATCATATCGACACCATACAGCCGGTCACCATTCATCGTCCATTGGGCACGAATCGAAGATGTATACGCTGCCGGCCGATGTCCCATCGCAAACGGATGCCGATAATCAACATCAAAGAGCCACATATGATACCGTGTTTTAGGGCCGTCCTCATATGGATTTTCCGGCATGGCTCCCAAACACCCCAGCCCCATGCGGTGCCCGATACGTCCGTACCACACATCCTGTCCGACATAGACTTGTTGCGACAGGCCAGCTTCCAACGTTGCTGTATGCAGCGCCTGCACGGCAATTTCTAAATCATTGATATAGTAATGCGAATTACGTTTTTGCACGCTGATATCCCAACTCGTTTTGCGATACTGATTGCGGCTGATCAAGTGCTCCCAGGATAAGATGCTGACATTGTTTTTGCCGCTGCTGATAAAATCATTTGGTGTATGATGCACAGTCTGATGATACTGATAGCTGCTGTATGACAAAGAAAATGTGTCTTTGCCATACGGAATCCGATAATATATACTCTGTTTGCGCGTTCCCCGTTCATAGCCGCTGCGCATACCGTCACCGTTGATTCCTACCTGCAGGTAATCATTGCCATACAACGGATTGTCCACGCTGATATCCGCACTAAGCTGCACACGTCCCGTATTAGAAAGTCCCGAATCATCGATAGATAGCACGCCATGAACCGGTCGGGTTCGCCGAACAGTAAGTTCTATATCACTTTGTCCCAGTTTTTCTGCCGGTATCAGACGAAGGCTGACATCTTGCGAAGAGAGCCGTTTCATCTGTTCAATACCTTGTTCCAGTAGGTGAACGTTGAGAATATCCCCGTCCCCAATAGGAAAGGACGTACGCCAAGGCAGATGTGGACTTCCTTCGCTGTGCCGAACTGCATGAATGCGGCCAGTCTGTACTTTTAGGTGCAGCACCCCTTCGGCAAGGTTTTGTTCCGGAATATGAACCCGGCTCGTCGCATATCCCCGATCCAGCAGCGCATCATTCAGCGTATTCACCAATCGCTGAATACTTTCTATATCCATGCGGCTGTATTCATACGCCTTGGCATACGAATACAAAAAACGAAACGCTTCTGTATCTATATCCAGCTGTATCTGATGGATAAAAAATGAAGGGCCTTGTGAAGCCGGTATTGTTTCTGTCTTTTGTTTTTCTAACCCCGTGATAGGGGAAACTGGTCGGGGCCGCAAGCGCAGATTACGCAGTTGCTCCTGCTGACGTGCTTTATCCAGTTGTTCCTGCTGTACCCCGTGACCCAATGACACAGCAGGCATTCCTGCCAGTATCATGACCAAACTGCTTAAAAACAACCAAGATGTCTTCAACGCATTCACCACCTTACCGACGCCCACTTGTATACTGCAATATTTACTGTAAAGTCATTAAAAAAAAGACGGTTCCTTGGGGGGAATAGGTATGCCTGTTCAACATCTACAGACATCCGATCCCCGCAAAGAACCGTCTTCGCTTTTCCGTTTATTCTGTTATATAAATACGTTAACCGCTTTCGCCATTTGTCGAACGACACGCCGACAATCTGCTGCAGCAAAATACGGCTGCTTTCGATACTGCATGTTTTCTCCATACACATCCTCATTTTTATTAATATGATTGAGTATACTTTTAGTTTGTTTTTCTATATGTTTTCATATTATATATTATTTCTCCATATTTTAAAAGCATGCATGCAAAAAATAGCATGTGTTTTAAGCAAGTAATCGTTCTTGTATCTCAGAAAATCAGTCAATTTCTCAACAGTCTACATCAACTAAATTACCGCATGTTTCTATATATTATTCGAGTATTGCCATAACGTGTGTCTGTGTATTTCGTAGCTGTACTAGTTAGATTACCATAAATACTGTATACGCAACTCTTAGCATTACCAAGATGCAGACTGCCTAACTGGAATTGATCATAAGATTATGTATTTGTGCAAAAGTTAAAGATACCCCTACCAAAGCTGATACAGATAAACTTACAATATTTCTTATTGTACTGCAAAGTATTTTTCTGCACATGCGAGACTTACCCAGCTTGATCCTTATGATTTATTTTATGTCAAAATACTTTAATGTACAGTTTTCCCTCAATTATTTTGCATCAGTCGTTTAACTATACCCTTACAGAAAATGTATCTATACACTTTTTGAGATTTTTTATTTGCTCGTCTAACTCTTCTTCAGAAAAAAATTTACCAAACTCAACACAGTCAAGATCATCGAAAATAGAAAACAGTGCTTCATACTGATGATTTTCCTTTTTTTCCATGATAACCTCAATATAATAATCAGCAATAAAAACCGGGCTTTCAAAAACACAATGAAGAAAATCTATTTTTCCCGCTCTAAGCAGGGATAACTGTTCATACATATTTTTTATATCATATGTGTATACAGAAGAAACTTCACCTGCGCCCCAACCAAATCCTGCTATCGAATAATCAAACCCTGTTTCTACCATATTCTGTTGTTTAAATATATTTTCTTCATCATAAATATTAGCCCGCCAAGATTTATCCGTATACTCATCACAAGTAATTTCATAAAAAGAATCCCCGTCTTCATAATTAAGCAAAATAGTTCCTTCCATATCCGTATTCCTTCCTAATTTGAACAATTTAAGGCCACACTCTCTTCTAGATTCATATATGGTTTTCCTCGCCTATTCTTGACATTTCTCAATAAATTGGATACACTTATCTTAAAAGGTAGGTTATCTGTTATATGAGCATCTTTTGATGTTCCGATGGATAACCTACCTTCTTTTTGTATTTCATAAAAACGTACTATCTTACGTATTGTACCATCAAGCATTTCTGCACATGCGAGACTTACCTAGCTCGATTCTTATGATTATGCTTTTTTATATCCATAAAATAAGACAATGCATTCTCCGGACTCATTACAGTAATATTATCCTTAGCCATGATAATATATTGCGGCATG
>ERZ808240.2191-NODE-2191-length-22109-cov-4.422962_pt1 | contig 22109 bp, 20 predicted proteins | sample MGYA00521084_ERZ808240 | MGnify/ENA primary metagenome ERZ808240 (study PRJEB31516, sample SAMN03275571) | gut metagenome | biome: mammalia-associated habitat; material: feces | host: Papio cynocephalus | place: Kenya | collected 2012-08-06 ...
ACAGTTCTGTCCTCCCTGGCCCCTGCGTTGCGGGCGCAAGCCTCGGTGGAAAGCGAGAGCCCGGGGATCTCGCCCTCGCCGCGTCCCTGTGATTCCACCCAGCTTGAGAACTCCCTCGCGTCCCTCATCCTCGAGAGGACGCCCTCGTCTAGCCTCAGTGCCTTGTACATGTTGTATCCTGACGTCGCGACCTCGCCCGTGTAGTGGCCGAGCGGCTCCAGGGTCGCGAGGATCCTGCTGTCGAGCATGTCGGAGTCGACGAGGATTGTCTCATCGTCCTGGAACATCGCCCCGAGGTTCGTGGAGATTCCCGCGTACGGCTCCCCGAAGTCCCTGGAGTCTGGCTCGACGTCGTAGGCCGTCACCGCGAGGCATCCGTTTCGGTACGCGTCCCTCACGAGCTCGAGGTGGTGCATGCTGCCGAACTCCTCGAACTCGATGGCCACGCCCCTTTCGGGCGCTGCGCTGCTCCTGTCCCTCGACCTCAGGGCGTCTGAGATTCTTCCCCTGATGTCGCTCTCGTCGTCATGGTCCGGCTCGACGTCTCTCAGGGAGGCGTTGTACTCGTCTGCGATCTTGGCGAGGTCTGCCGGCGAGAGCATCGCTGTCGCCGTCTTGCCCTCGGGTATCTCTCGGCAGTCGAACTTGTCCATGTCATGGGCCAGTCGTGCCACGAACGCCGGGCTCACGCAGTGCGCTCCGTCCGGTCGGCGCTCCATGTCGACCCCGGCAAGGCGTGCGTCGTCGAGCTCTCCCACGTCAAGGAGCGTCTCGAACCCGTCCTCGAGCGCCGTGATGGCACGCTCTTCGAAGTCGTCAAACACAAGGTCGAGGTCGGCCAGAACGTGCGACCTGGCCGCCAAGGCGAGCGATCGTCCGAGCAGCCATTCCTCCGTCAGCCCGTGGACGCACTGCTCGGCCTCGTTTGGCGACGACGTGCAGACGGTCTCGTAGATGCTTCGCGCGGCCTCTCCCCCGTATGCCTTGACGTAGTGGGTGGCGTAGGCGAGCGAGAGTGCGTCCTCGGCCTTGCTGAACGCATCGTCAACAGGGTCGTTGCTCGGCTTTGCCTCCGTCAGCCACAGCTCGTTTCGCATGGCTCGCATGACGGTGTCGAGGTCAAGATCGTCGTATTCCCTCATGGCCGCACTCCCTACCTTTCGTTCCCTTTCCTTGCCTTGCCCACGGAGGGACCCTTCGCCTCTTCGTTTCCCCGTGCCACAGCCATCCCGCCGGCAGCCGGCCGCGGAGCCCGATTCAGGTCGTGCCGTCCGACTATGGGGTCGAGGAGACGTTGTAGTAGAGCACTTCGGGGAACTGTGGGAATCCCTCAACAACCTCGCCCGCGCCGCAGAGCCTCGCCCCGTCGTCCCGGTCGCCGTACTCGGGGACAGTGCGAAGTCTCATGGCCAGTCGCCTCGCAGGTTCGCTCATCGGCCTACATCCCCTGCCGTCGCATTGCGTTCCCCCTCGGGCTCGAGGACCTCCTCGATGACCTCGTCCGACTCCTCGGGCGCGCCACCAATGGCTTCGCTGACGATGGCTCGGGCCTCGTCGAGGCGTCCCTCTGCGATGAGCCTCCACATCATTGCCGAGTCTATTTCCGCCGCGGGGTCGGTCTCGGCATCGCCGCCCTTGCCCTCATGCGCGTCAGCTGACCCTGGCTCTTCGACCGATTCCTCGCGAGACTCCGCGATGAGCCGCCCAATCTCTCGCGAGGCTTCGGCAAGCCCCAGCTGCGAGGCGTCGCCCTCGTAACCGAGCCGCCCGAGGAGATCGACCTGCCTATCGGTCGCGGGCCTGGAAGAGGCGAGCGACTCGATGAGGGCGGAGGCCTCGAGCTTCGACAGGCCCTCCGGGAGGGGTCGGTCGCCGAGCAGCCTCGACAGGGCTTGGACCTGCCCCTCGGTCGCGGGCATTGCCTGTCCCGCCCTGCGCTGCTTGATTGACCTTGCGAGCGCCCAGAGCGTCTCGGCGCCGCATCGCTCGGACGCGGCGCCCTCGATCTGGCGGGCGTCACCGGAGCCCGTCACGGTGAAGAGCGGGAGGGGAGCGTTGGGCCTGAACGAGAGCGTGACCTCGCTGACTCCGTCGCCCAAGCGGGCCGTACCGTCCTTGTAGGCGACGAGCTGGCTGTTCCTCGCGATCGAGGAGACGACCATCCCGGAGATGTCTCGCGCTCCGAGGTGGGTGCCGTCGGGCACTCTCGCGAAAACGACCCAGAGGCCCTCGCCCTTGGAGTTGGTCGCCCTCTTTCCGTCGTGCCTCATGGCCGGCTCGATCGCGACGACGGATGCCGCGTCGACGTTCACTGTGGGCCAGCCCTCCCTACGCCCGGGACGGGCGCTTCCCCTCTCAACCATGGCTCCTCCAATCCTTGACGTCTGCTAGAACATGACCTCGGCGATGAGGTCCTCGAGGGATACCTCATCGGGCTCCGGCTCGTCTCCCGCATCGGCCGCGGCAGCCCGCACGGTCGCGGGCGGGACGTGGTCGCCCGCACGCGACCCGCCGTCCGAGGCCGCTCCAGCCGCCCCATCCGCGCGCGGGGACGAGGCCGGCATGTGGCGTGGGCGGGCGACGGGGCGCCTCGCATGCGATGACGAGACTGCCCGCAGGAGCCTCTCCATCTCGGCGGGGGAGAGCTCGGGGCTTACCTGCTCGAGCCCGCCGCCCGCGACGCTCCTCCAGACGAGGGGGTTGGCCTCGTCGGCCCTCACCAGGAGCGGCCTCGTCGGGTCCGGACCGGCGGGACCGCTCCCGGCGAGGCTCACGGTGAGGGTGTATCCGTCCAGGTTCCTCTCGCCGACCCTGACGCCGTCGAGGGAGACGTTGGCCCTGAGTCCATCCCGGCCGATCTCGCTCCCGACGTGGTCCAGGTCAACCCTTCTGGAGTCGAGAACGATGCTCGCCGGGGAAGGGGTCGGCGGCGCGCCCGGTCCGGCCTTGGGCGTGCCGGTTGACGAGATGGCCCTAACGACCAGGCTCGGCGGCAGCCCCTCGTCACCTACGCCCGGAGGGGTCTCCCTCCTGCCGTCCTCGATCCTGAAGGGAACGCAGGGAGCGTCGGGCGGCAGCGTCACGAGCGTCCTGGCGCGCACGCAGACCGGTCCCTCGGGAGTCACCTCGACGCCGGTGGGGTCCACCGACACGCGCACACAGAAGCCGTCAAGGTCCGCGCCGCCGACCTTGACGCCGCCCGAGAGCCTCGCGACGGCGTCGCAGGTCCCGTCGTCACGGACCGTCAGGGCCTCGATTCGGGAGGAATCAACATAGGCGCTGACCACGCTACCTCTGCTCTGCCGCATGGACATGCCCGGACACCGTCCCCTCTATGACCGTCAGGTGGGTCGGGACGCATCGCCTGGCCTCACGACCGGACTCAACCGACGCGATCTGGTCGGACAGCCTCTCGGCATCGTCCTCGCGCCAACCGAAACCGTCGCCGGCGGACAGGAGGGACATGGCGGCTTTCGCCACCTCGCCTGGCGAGGCGGGCGGGATGTCGCCCTCCCTCGGACGCACCGCGAGAAGCAGCTTGCTGTCTGGCGCGTACAGCTCGACGCGGTCGGGCCTGCTCAGCCAGTTGAACGTCCCCCGTCGCTCCCAGTCACTAGGGATGGGAGGCAGCGTGAAGGGCGAGGTGCAGACTCCGTCGTAGTCGAGCGCCACGCTGGTGACCCTGTCGCAGGCGCATGAGCACATCAGCTCCCAGGCAGCGCTCGGGTCCGAGCTTGGGTCACGGCCATCGAGCTCCATGAGGCGCCTCCTCAGCGGAAGGACCTGGCGCTCGAGGGCCTGCCTCCATGGGTGTGCCCGGTCGGCGTACTCGTTCCACCCGTCGCCACGGGCGACGAAGTCCGCAAATGCGTCCGAGGCGGCCACGCGGCGGTATGCCTCGACGTCGGAGGCCGGGTCGGGGTGGGCGGCGGCGTAGTCGAGGGCCATGTCTCGGGCGGTCTGGGGGGCGATGGCCGACAGGGCCCTGATGGTCGCGTCGGACTGCTCGACGAGGACATCGGCATACTCGCCCATGACCTCGGGGGGGATGTCGTCGTACGTGACGCCAAGGACGGCGTTGGCGAGCGCGAGCCTGCACACGATGGCGTTGAGGCGAACGTTGACCGACGTGTCCCTGCACAGGCATGAGGCATGGGCCAGGATGGCGTCGCAGACCTGGCCCTCGATGCGCTCCCTCTCAGAGACTGGGTCGGAGGGGTTCGCAGCCAGGCCGAGCGATGCCTTGGCATCGGCCACGACCGAGTCGAGGCCTGAGAGGTCGCCGGTGAGCTCGGCGGCGATTCCCTCTGCCTCCCTCAGGTAGCTACCGTTTCTGGTCCACACGGCGTACTTGCACAGCTCGTCGATCAGCTTCCCGAGCTCCGCAACACTCATGTCCCTCGCGCGGCTTGGCATGCTGCCTCCAGAATCAAAGTTCTAACGATGCATTCGGCCACAGGCCGCGCGCGAGGCGCGTCCGCGCTGGACTGCCAGGCGGCGCGGCCCTGGCCACTGTCGAGCGTATCCGCCTGCTCCCGGCCTGCGACATTGTCAACCGCCGCCGACCATGTGGCGGACCTATCTCTCGTCGGGCCGTAGGTCTGTGGAGAGCCCCGCATCGCGGGTGGTGTGCGCCACGGTCCCGTGCGCCCGGGAGGCGCCCTCGCGAGCCCGTTCCTCAATCCTGGAGCGGAAGTCCTGCACGTCGTCGTAACCGAGCTCGAGGCCTCCAAGCGAGGACGCAAACTCCGCGGCTATCTCGCTCGCCTGGTTTGCGGTGATGGGACATGCGGTTGGCGAGCCGTCATCGTCGGCAAGCTCCAAGTCCTCGGCGACCTTCAGCACCTCGCGAGCGGTGACTGCCTGGCGAGAGCGGAAGGGGTGGTCGAGGTCGACGGCCTCGAGCCTGCACCTGTCGAGCCCGGACGCAACCTGGGAGAGGGCGTGGGCCTGTGAGCGGCGGGTGACGTCGCCGATGTCGACGGTCGCCCTCTCGGCGAAGTCGCCCCTGTCGTAGACCTTCTCGAGGTCGGCGTCGGCATGCTCGAGCGCCGCGCACGCAAGCAGGTGACCGAACTCCCACTCTGCGCTCGTGTCGCCGCGGCGGATGCGATACGCCGCGTCGGGGTCCGTGGTCGCAGACGCGCAAATGCCGGCCAGCACCTCCGGGTACCTCTCGTACTCGCGAAGGTGGCAGCGCGCGACGGCCGCCTTCGCCTCCGCGTAGTCCCTCGGCTCGCCGGCGCCCGCTTTGGCGAGCTCGTCTCGGACCATCATGCCCGCCTCGGTCTCGGCTATGGCAAGCGATAGCTGGACGTCGACCACGTCGTATGGGTAGCTCATCTCTCGTCACTTCCGATTTCGCTCGCTTCTTCCCGGGCAGCGCAAGTCGCGTCCCTGGCTGCCATCACGGCCGCTCGGATGAGCCGCTCCTCCCACGCGCCGCTGCCGGGCGGCGACACCCTCTCGAAGTAGCGCTTGGCCGAGTCGGCCTGCGCGTCGGTGAGGGAGACCGTGTCCCCTGACGGCAAATCGAAGCCCGCGACGACGATGGGACCATGCAGCACCGTATACAGATCGTTCTCACGGACCACATGGGAGAAGTCGACCTGTGACAGCAACCCTTCCGCCTCCATTGAGGCGTTGGCGTATATCGCGCGGTTCGGAGGCAGGCCGAATAGGAGACCCTCCGCGTTGACGATGAGGTCGACCCCCTCGCAGGGGCAGCCGACTGACAGGAACTCGACGGCACCGCCCACGAGGTCTTGGACGCAGTCGAAGGCCTCCTCGTCCCCGCGAGGCTCTATGATGACGTCCAGCGGCCTGCCATCAACGGGCACCAGCACGACCCTGAGCACATCGCCGGTGGCGGCTGCCGCAGGCACGTGCTGCGAATCACCCAATCCCGTTGCCATCCAACTCGCCTACCTCTCCGCCAGGTCTTCGTGCGACGAGGGGCCATCCGGCACTCCGACAGGCGCCTCGAGTCCGGCTTCCGGCAAGTACTCGTCACCCGAATGCCTGGACGCGACCCATTCCGCGTGGTCCTCGCACCAGCGCTCCGCCTCCAAGATGTCCCGGCAGAACCGGCCGGCTCCCGCATGAGGGCCAGAGACCTCCACGACGGCCTCGAGGCGGAGGCCCCGCTCCCTCGCCGGGTGCCCCTCGCTGAGCTCTCGGGCCGAGATTCGTGTGCGTCCGACCTCAAACTCGACCGCCACGCTTCCGAACTCCCTCTCAAAGTAGCGGGGCCTGGCACAGATCGCCTCGTCGTCCCACATGTCGCAAAGGAGCCCCTGCTCCTGTCCGGAGCGGTACGTGCGACCCATTGCGGAGACGCCGGCGCCCGTGATCAGGCCGCCCTCGCCGAGCCCGGCGAGGATTCGCTCGCCCTCGCTCGTGAGCTGCCTGATCTCGATGGACGCCATGCCATCATGGTGGTGGCCCGTGACGAGCAGCCGCCCGTTCTCATCGGCGATCCGACCTATCTCGCAGTCGGCAAGCGGGTTGTCGAGGCCCAGCCGACTCGAGGAGGTGTCGAGCGCGTTGGCAAGGCGGTCGTGGACCGCGAGACCGCTGGACGGGCCGTCCCACCTCCAGACAGTGCCCCTGGACACCAGGCGGTTCCCATGGTTGGGGTTGGCACCCCTATCGGCGTCGGACCACCCCTCGAGGAACCCGGCAAGCTGCTCGAATTCGTCGTAGTAGTCGCCTTCGCGCATCTCCGACAGGTGGTAGCCGATCTGGTCGGCGTCATACCTTTCGAGCACCTTGTCCTCGGAGATGCCGTCGCAGGCCATGAGGTCCTGGATGGCCAGCTCCTCGTCGAGGTACGCGCTCGCGTCGAAGATTGTTCTCGTTGTTGGCTGCACCGTCATTCGCGGTCCCTTCCGTCGAGCTTCGCATGGGGGCATTGGGCCCCGTTATGGAAGCGTGGCTCGCTACCTGTCCCAGCCGCGAATCGGGTCAAGAGGTGGGTCTGCGACCCTCATCGGATCGGGCTCCAGGTGTGTGGGAATGACATCCGGCGCGCGGAGCGGGTCGACCGGGATGTCGGGTTCAAGCCCGGCGTCGAGCTCGGCGGCCCTCCGCCCCACTTCCCGCCAGACCTCTTCGAAGGTGAGGCCATGCCTCGAAGCGAGGGACTCCGCGTAACGCCTGGCCCACGCCCTCTCGGCGGAGCCGCTGTCCCCGGCGTCCTCGTTTGCCCAGGACGTCGAGAGGCTTCTCGCGGCCCTCTCGAAGTCCGGGTCGCTCCTGAGTTCGATGATTCCCATGTCGGCTCCTTATCGCGATTGCCCGTAAACCGATAACCATGGCCATCGTCCCATCAACGCGCTTTGGAGTCGGACTCGGGCCGAGAGGGGAGCGCGGGCGCTCACATATCTGCCATCATGGTGTATACGGCTCGTGCTCGGGACGCGCGGCCCTGAGCACCTCCCTGGTCGCTTGTCGGGGTCGGCCTAGCGGCCGAACCGAAGCATCCGCCATGCCACGGGATAGTTCCGCACACCCCTCAGGTCACGCTTGCGGACCTCAAATTCGTGGAGCGCCGAGGCGGCCCATTCGGGCGCCTTCCCAACGACAGCGGCGAGCTCCGAGTCGGACGCCCAAGGCCGCTCCGCGTGGAGGATGACGACAAGCTCCTCGTCGGTCGCCTTCTCGCCTCCGAGCTCCAGCCTCGCAAGCCCCTCGCTCACCTCTTGCCTCCCCTCGGGAACTCGAGCCCAACCCGGCCCGACCCGTCCATCGTCAGCCGGGCGTCGAAGGGCCTGCCGCTCTTTCCGACGAGGCCCTTGATGACCCTGGTCCTTCCCGACTCGCAGAGGTCGCTGACCTGCCTGGGAGTGAGCCTGTGCCCGTACTGCTCCTTCCACAGCTCGAAGCCGCAGCCGGCCGTCCTTCTCCAAGTCCCCCGCTCGTACCTATTGCTCGAGCAGGTAAAGCTCTTGTGCCTCGGACCGCGGTCCATGACGTCGGCACCGCAGAGGGGGCACTTGCAGACGACGTCTCCGGGGGAGAGCGAGGCCCCCCTCCATGCGTTGTCGAGGCGGGCGGCGAAGTCCCTCGTGACCGCCTCGGCGACGGCGTACTCGTCGGCCTCCCCGGCCGCGACCCCCTCCTGGATCAGCCACCACCTGGCCGTCGTGTCGACGGACTTGATGTCAGCGGGACACGCCTCGTAGAAGTCGAGGCCGAGCCGCGTCGCGGCGAGCCTGTTTCCGCTCTCGGCTATGAAGCCGCGCGCCTTCAGCTTCTCGATGATGTCGGGCCTCGTGGCGGTCGTGCCGATCGAGCCGTGCTCGCCCGGCTTCCCCTCGTCCTTGCGAAGCAGCGCCGCCCGAAGCTCGGGGTCGCCCACGAGCCTGGCGACGTTCGCCATGGCCTTGACGAGCGTGCCCTCTGTGTAGGGACTCTTGGGCTTGGTCCTCTCCCTCGTCGCCCTGACCTCCGAGACGCGAAGCGCGTGCGCGCCAGCGTCGACCCAGCCCTGCTGGAAGCCCTTGTTCCCGCGCCCGTCGTCGGCGACCGTGCGCCAGCCCGCCGAGAGAGTCCTCCTGGCCCTGTGGGTGAGCGTGCCGCAGGCCGCGGCAAGCTCGGTCGTCGAGACCTCGAGGCGCTCGTCGCCTGCGAACTGCATTGCGTATCGCTCGCAGACCGCGGTGTAGACGGCCCTCTCGTCGGCGTTGAGGCTCCCAAGGTCGACGGCGACGTCCTGCGGGACGATGCCCGTGTGCGCGTCGATCCTCGAGTCGTCGAAGCACCTGGGCATCCTCGAGAAGTCGAGGTGCCAGTCGGCGCCGAGGTTGCGCATCGCCCGCGCGACGGTGTCCGGTGCGTCCGCGAAGGCCTCGGTGGGCAGGTATGGGCAGTCGCTCCTGTTGTAGGTGATGGCGCGGTGGTTGTCGCGAAGCGACTGCGTGGCCGCCATGACCCTCGCCGCGCTCATCTTGGCGACCCTGCTCATGTGGGCCGTGAGCTCGGTGAGGTTGAACGGCAGCGGCGCCGGGACGCGCCTCTCCTCGACCTTTGTGGTGACGTCCGCGTACAGGTCCCCGAGCGCCCTGACGACCTCCTTGGCCGCCGACTCGTCAGAGAGCCTCCCGGCCTCGTCGGCGACGCAGTCGCCCGGCGCATAGGCGAACTCGACCGGCCGTCCGCCGTCGAGCGAGCACAGGGCCACCACCTTCGTGTACTCGCTCGCCCTGTGGTTCGCGATCTCGAGCGTCCGCTCGACGACGAGGCCGAGGGTCGGCGTCTGGACGCGTCCGACGGTGAGCTTTGTGCCGTGGCCCGCGCGCAGCGTCGCCAGCCTGCTCTCGTTCACGCCGAAGCACTCGTCGGCGATGTGGCGGGCGTCGGCCGCCCGACCTGCGCCCACGTGGGAGGCGTTGTCGTCCATCCGCTCGAACGCGCGGCGTATGTTCCTGTCGATGGAGTCGTTGACCATGACGCGCATGACGTGACCCTCGTAGCCGAGGAACTGGAGCAGCTCGTCGACGATGAGCTGCCCCTCGTCGTCCGGGTCGCCCGCGTGCACGACGACATCGGCCCTCGCGACGAGCTCGGCTATGGTCATGACCAACCCCTCCTTGCCTTCGGCCACGACCTTCGGCCAGGGCCTCGGCAGGATAGGCAGGACGTCCTCTCGCCACGGCCTGCCCCACCTCTCGGGGTCGAGGTCCGCGGGCTCGGCGAGCTCCAGCAGGTGCCCCGCGCACGCCACCACCGTGTAGGGCTCGCCTCGGTAGGGGAGTCGCACCCCCTCCGGCGCGCCGCACACGGCGTGCGCGATGTTCCTTGCCAGCTCGGGCTTCTCCGCTATGACGAGCCTCACCTTTCGTCCCCGCCTGGGACGGACTTTGCGGGTCCCTGCTCCGAGCGCGCGCGCTCCCTCTCGGGTTCGTATGTCTCGGGGATGGCCTCTCGCTCACCTTGTGCCGCCTCGATGGTCACCCTTGAGTCCCATGCCTCGGGCGCGAGCCCGAACGTGTCGGAGGCCGTGTACAGCGTCGCACCCGAGCAGGTCGCATGCCCGCGGCCCTCCTCGCACATGACGGCCTCGATGCTTCCGAGCGGGACGCTCACGTCGCGCTCGAGCCTGACCCCGAGCTGGGAGCCGGCCCCGCTCACGGGGTCGAAGATGCCAAGGGTCGCCTGGCCCCTTCCGCACGCGAGGTGGACGCACGAGCCGGCGTCGCGCCCGGCCGCGCCAGCAAGAACCGTCAGGTACTGGCGCACGTCCATCGTGACGAGTGCCGCGAGGCACTGGTATCCCGGGGTGGAGGGGACGCACTCCGACACCTCCTCAGCGAGGCTGTCGCCGAACTCGCCCCTTTCGCCGTCGACTCCCGAGATCACCGCGTCGAGGGTGGTGCCCTGCGTCTCGCAGAGCCACTCGAGGTTGCCGCCGGCATCCGGCCTGTCATACTCGGGCTCGTCGGTCCACTCCCCATCGAGGAGCCTCTCCGCCGCCCAGGCGACCGCCTCGCCGGATGCGTTGCACTCGAGGTTGGGGTCGTGCGGCACGTCGGCGACCAGGAGCGTCGCCTTGCAGCTCGTCGACGCTATGTCCTCGGCGCCCATGAGCTCGACGTAGGGGTTGTATCCCTCCATGAGCTCGACCGCGACCTCGTCGTGGTCGAGCCTGGCCTCGATGGTCACGTCCCCGAACGTCCGTCCGTCGACGAGCGACTCGAGGGCATCGACCGCCTCGACGATGCCTCGGTTGACGACGTCATAGGCGAAGTCGTCGTTTCTCTCCAGGAGCTGGATTGACAGCAGCGAGAGGGCGCGGTCGACGTCCCATCCGGCCGAGGCCAGGATGCCCTCGGCCGTCCCGTCCCTGAGCCACTCGTGGATGGTCGCCGCCAGGTCGTCGCGGTCCCGCCAGTCGAGGAAGGCGTCCAGCTCGATCGAGGCCGTCCCATCGTCGCCCCTGAGCTTCTCGGGGCCGAGCGGGTAGTCGCTCGCGTTCGTCCCGAATGCCTCGCAGACCAGCCTGTCGACCTCGTCCGCACCGATTGCACTTAAGAGTTCCTTGAGGGTTCCTACTGCGCGCGTCTCCATGTTGACCAAGCGCCCTTCTCAGCACTAGCTGGTTGTTGGTGGGTAGAGTCGGCTCATGCGCCCTTACCTGTCAGCCTCACGCTCGTCGCGTGCGGCTGGGGCGGCCAGCCGTCCCACAGGCTGATGGCTCAGCGGCTCTGGCATGCCTGCCCGGGATGTCCTCCACTCCTCGTGGCTCTCGATCTCAGCGACGAGCTGGTCGTGGACGAGGTCTCGCAGCAAGTCGCTGTCCCACAGGTTGTCCTCGGCGTACCTCGCAATCTCCTCGGCCTCGCTGTCGCTGAGTTCCACTCCGAGCTCGTCGGCGACCGCGCGCGCCCAGTCCGCCTCGATGGTGACACCGATGCCTCCCAATGTCTCGATGGTCTGCTCGGCACCCTCTGAGGATGACGGGTCTTCGGCGATGACTCCGACCGGGTCTGCGGCCCCGCCTGCGTAGGGGTCCTCCGCGGGAAACGAGCTTGCGATGGAGGCGGCGCATGACGGGTGCGCAGAACCTGCGACTGAGCCCTGAAGTGGCGAGTTCTCCCTCTTGGAAGATGCCGTCGACTCCCTCATGGCCCGCCTCAGCGAGGCCCGGGAGACCCCAAGCTCCCGGGCGACCACGGGCTGGGCCGACGCCGGGATCCCCTGCGTTCCCCGCTCGCAGGCGAGCCAGGCCGCCCGCTCCATGCCGACCGCGTCCGCGAAGTCGGCGGCCGACCGATACTCCGCCTCGCGGCGAAGCCGATGTAGGCTCGTCACCTCGCTCACCTGGCGTCACCGTCCTTGGACTCGACCCTCTCCGCATAGGGGAGGCGCGTGTCGGTCGAGGACTCGTGCGCCTCGTGGAGCATGTCCTCGAGGTCGTCCACCGAGTCGAGCCTGACCGGCCCGTCGTTGGTCCAGTCCGTGCCGCCGTCGCTGTAGGCGACGCGGTAGTCACCGGGGCCTGACCAGGCGTCCCTCGCGTCGTCGCGCGCGTCCTGCCAGTGGTCGGACGCCCTGATGAGCTTGAGGCACGATGACACGCTCTCGTAGCCGTCGTCCTTGTAGTCGAGGAAGTCGTGGTAGGAGCGCTTCGCCCTGTCGAAGGCCCTGCGCTCGGGGCTACCGTCGAGCGTGTCGACGTAGAGCGGCCATGCGCCGTCGGGGATGAAGCCCTTCTCGTCCTCCGTCCGACCAAGCTCGTCGCAGGGAACCCAGCCCCACTCCTCGTCGTTGACGCACCGCTCGACCTCGACCGTCCAGTGCGTGACCGAGCCGATGCCGCCCTTCTGATGGTTCACGACGTTGCCCTTGTCGGAGAGCCACTCGTTGGCCGCGGCACTCGCCTCCTCGAGCGTCGCGAACTCGCCGACGTTGTCGCCCTCGTCCCAGACGTGGCCGTCCTCCTCGCGGTCCCCCTGCATGGCGAGAAGGCACTCGTGGCCCTCGACGAAGAACCTGACCTGACCGTATTTTTCATCGCTCATCGCGAGCCTCCTCTCTGAGGCGCAACCCCATGTCTGCTCGACGAGCGCTTGCACGGAGGATGATTCCAGTTCCGTCCCCATGGGTTGTCGACGGAGCGTCGAGCTCCACCGACTCCCAGTCAATCCCCATCGAGCGAAGCGCGTCATGGGCCGCGGAGTACTGCGCGTCCCAGTCCAGAGATTCCCACATGTTCTCGTTGGCCCTGTCCAGCAGCTCCTCGAGCGCCCCTTGGTCGATCTTGGCCGCGTCGATGCCGACGCGCCCGAGGTCCCTGAGGCCGAAGAGCTCCCGGTCGGGGGCAGGGTGGCTCACGTCACGCTGCCCGTCGTACTCGCGCATCGCCTCGTCGAGCGCGGCGAAGTAGCTCCCCGACGCCCACTCCCCGGGCACGGGGTCGTAGCCGTGGCAGACGACGAACGGGCACAGCCCGTTGTTCGGCTCGAGGAGCAGCGCGGCACCAGATCTCTCGTCATAGTCCAGGAGCACCCGGAACGGCCTGTACTCGTGTCCCGGCGTGGGCATGCCGACCCTAGAGCGAAGGCTCGCGACGACGTCCTCGGCCATGAGGACGTAGGCCCGCAGCGCGGCGTCCTCCCGCTCGGGACTCAGCCCCATGCCCTCCGTCGGGCGCACGTCGAGGAGCACGGCGTCCTCTAGCGCTGCGAGGACGTGGTCGAGGAGCGACCTCTCGTTCGGCGGCTCGATGCCGAGCGACTCCAGCAGGCTTCGGCTCTGCGTATGATCCACGGTCATCTCGCCTCCGCGTCTGCGAGCGCACGCTGCGCCCGGGAACCTTCATGCGCGGGGACCGTCATGGCGCCGGACCCGCACCTCCGCTCGTCGTAGTTCTCGATCTCGGCGACAAGCTGGTCATGGGCCACCTCGGCAAGCAGGTCGCTCGCATAGAGGTTGTCGGCGGCGCACCTCGCCATCTCCTCGGCCTCACGGTCCGAGAGCGCGACCCCAATCTCGCCGGCGACCGACCTCGCCCACGTGGCGTCGATCTCCAACGCCACGTGCGAGGGAGCGCGGGAGACGGCGGCTGGCCCGCGGCCCAGGCGGCCGTCCTCCCAGCCGCGAAGGACCGAGGGGTCGAGGCACGGCTTGACCAGCCAGGCCTCGGCAGCCTCGCGCGTCGAGAAGGACTCCACGAAGCACTCGGAGACGGAGCTCGCGTCAATGGCGGTGAAGAGGCCCTCCTCGGCCAGTACGAACAGTTGGGGTGAGGCCGCCTCGATCGCATGGCCTCCCATCTCGATGAGGCTGTCGAAGCCGACGCCATCCGGAAGCTCCGTCGCGATCTCGTCGCGGTACCGGCCGTGCGCCTGCGACGATGCGCTCATGATCTCCAACTCAAGCTCCGAGACGCCCAGCGCCTCGGAGACGCGTGGCGCGACCTGGTCCGGTATGCCCGCGAGGCCATCCTCGCACCTTCGCCATAGCGCCCGCTCCATGCCGACGGCGTCGGCGAGGTCGTCCGAGGACCTGAACTCCGCATCCCTGCGGAGCCTGTGCAGCGCGGTGTTATCCATGATGCCCTCCAAAGGTCGGTACGTACCTCGGCGTTAACGTTGTTCACGTCACCCATGGCCGCCGGTGCGAACCGGTGTCTCCTAGCGCCCCTGCGACATCTCCGGGCTGACGTTCCCGAGCTCTTCTTCGGAGAGCGCCACGTCTAGCTCCTCGTCGGTCGAGTTCGTCCTCGATGCGTCATCGAAGAGTCCGAGACTCGAGCTGAGAATCAAGGCCGCCAAGGCGGGCTTCCCGACAAGCGTCGCTCCGTCGGAGAGGTCGAGCTCCTCCGCACACTCCCGCGTCATCGCTCGCACGGAGACCTCGCCAGGCGGGCAGTCAGGACGTCTGAACCCAAGCCTTAGGTCCCCATCGGGCGCGATGCGCGCGGAGGCGAGCTCGGGACCCGGGCTCAGCTGGTTCAGCCGGTCGGGCTTGCACGCGCTCACGACGTCGAGGCCCGTGGCGTCGCGACGCCAGCTCAGGAGGTAGCCGACCCCAAGCTCCTCGGCCGCCTGCTCGATGGCCTCGCCTAGGCGCCGGACCGCGTCGGCCCTCAGGTCGGCGACGACCTCCGACACGAGGCCCATGGGGATGTCGTCAGGTCGCTGGTGCGTCTGCTCCGCGAGCAGGGACCTCCAGCCCTCGAGGTCCTCGTAGTCCTCGGCGAGGAACATGGTCCCGTCGCCCGACGCGTAGTCGGAAAGCGATCCCGCTGTCATGGCGTCCTCCCTACACCCTCGCGCCGTGGAGGGAGTCCTCCAGCGCGACTCCGGGAAGGTCGCGGCCGGCCCTCTCGACGGCCGTCATCTCCTCGTTGATCGCGACGGCGTCAGAGATCGTGTCCTCGAGGCTGTCCTGCTCGAAGCGGCGCGGCTCCCGGTCGTCGGGCACGCCGTCGCCGTTGGCGTCCTCGGCGACGTCGCGGATGCCGTCGCCGTCGACGTCAAGGTCTGCGGGCGAGTCCCAGGACTGCTGCAGGCCCTCGTCCAGCGTGACCCCGGGGCCAGCCGACCCATCGAGCTCAGAGACGGCGGGCCTGTAGTGGCCGCGCTCCCAGCCGGCGTCGCTCCTGCGGACGCCCGTGCCGCCGGACAGCGCGGACAAGCGGGCGTCGGCCTTGGGGCGCTCGGGCGCGTCCGGGCGCCCCTGGTCGGGGCGGGCCGGGGTCTCTGGGGGCGTGGCTCCCTCGCGCGAATCGGTCGTGGCGCCGTCCCTGTCGGGGGAGCCCGGATGCCCGGAGATGGTCGGAACCGGCACGTTCAGCTGTCGGCACACCTCGAGCTGTCTCTCGGGGCTGAGGCCGGCGCCACCGAGGTCGGCCCTGCCGTCGGCCTCGAGCACCGTGGAGATCACGAAGTTGGCGTCCGCTCGCGACAGCGAGGCCAGGGCATCGGCGTTCAGCTCGAGCCCTCGCTCGGAGCACATCCGCTCGATAAGCTCGGTCTGGCGGCGGGTGATGGGGACGTCCTCGAGAGACGCCACCTCCGGCGTCGCCTCGCCGTGGCGGCGCGCGACCTGCTCGCTCATCCGCTCGATTCGCGCCCGGGTCCCCGCCTCGTCGGCGAGTCCCCCGCTCCTCACGCTCGCGACGACCTCGCGGCCGTCCCGCGAGGCGTCTATGCCCGTGGCGTCGAGCTCGCGCTCGAGCTCCTGGGCCTGCTCGTGGGTGCCCATGACGACGGAGACGAGCCTCTGCTCCTCGTCCCCGTTGAGGGTGAACGCCTGCTCGTCAGGGCCTGCCAGCATGGACCAGGCGCGCTCGACGTTCTCGACGTCGTCCTCGTGGAACATAACGGAGCGGCCGTCGGGCTCGTGGGCAACGCCCATGGCGTCCAGGAGCGCCCCCACGTCCCCGGCACTGACGGGACCACCCTGCTCGCGGAACCTCTCGCATGCGCGGCCGATCCAGGCCTCGCGGTCGGCGGGGGAGTCGCCCTCGGGCGACCCCTCTGCGAGGAGGTCGGCGAGGGACCTGCAGTCTGCGCGCATCATGGCCTCGGTCGGGTAGCGGCTTATGGCCTCGCGCATCCTCGCGACGGACTGCGCGCCGATGGTGACGCCGCCCTCCAGCGCCCCCCTCATGGACTGCGGCGTCCTCTCGGCGCAGTCGCACACGATGGCCGCCCAGCGCCCGCCGCCGGGTTCCGCCAGATTGCGCTCGACAATACCTGCCGAGACGTCGGCGCGACGCGCGACCGCCGCGGCGAGCGCCTCTCGCCTCGCGTTCGCCCTCTCGCGCAGCTTGCGAACCAGGTACCTGCCCGCCGGGTACATGGCCCTCGAGGCTGCGTTCAGGATTATCTGGCCGACGTCGTCGCCGAAGTCCGACATGGGGTCCCCAATCTACGAGCTTGTGAGTTGGGAAGAGCGTATTCGAGGGCGCGGGACGGCCGTGTCCTCGCGGGGCGGCCGTCCTCGCGAGGGCACGCGACGCACACACGCGTGTATACGCCCTAGCCCCCGAGGATGTCGCGGGCCCACGAGCCGCTCTTGAAGCAGCCGACGATGGCGACCAGCTCGATGACGATGACGTTGCCTATGTCGGTATTGAGCGCGAAGCCCTCGGTCTTGAACACCGACATCATCATGATGGGCAGGCACCTCAGGATGATGAGCATGATCGTGCCGGAGAGGCACACGGCGATGAGGTTCTTGATGTAGCCGACGCCCCAGCTTCGCGTCTCGTCGAAGCCAAGCAGCACGAGCGGTATCGGGGCGAACATCGACTCGACGTAGATCTGGATCCCGCGTCCCAGCGCCATGAAGTTGACGGCGATCGAGGCGACCGACGAGCAGAGGTAGAGGAACAGCCACCCGACGAGCAGCGCCATGGTGGCCCCTCCGCCCGAGCCAACGAATGCCGCGGCGGACAGTCCCGCGAAGAACTCGAGGGCCTCGTTGTCAACGTCGCCGAGCGAGGTCTTCGCGTACTCGGTGATGAGGTTGACCTGGTCGTAGAGGGCCTGCACGATCGCGAGGCTGTGGTTGATGACGTACATCCACACGGCGCACATCACCGCGAGCATCAGGACCTCCTTCACGGCCGGCATCTGCGAGCCCGAGTCCATGCGCTGGGAGATCTTCACCATGTGCATCAGCATCACGAGCGAGAGCAGAGCGGCGGCCAGGGACTTGATGCCGTTGTGCACCGCCCTCACGGCCTCGTACATGACGCTCGAGCCGCCCGTGCCGCCGAGGAGCGACTCGAACGGCGCGCACAGCAGGTCGGCGGGCCCCGTCACGTCGTCGCCGCCCGAGAAGAGGCCCTTGATCGCGGCGAACGCGGCCTCGGCGAGGCTCTTGCAGCCGTCGGCTATGACGTCGCCCCACGCGACGCTTGGGAGCAGGAGTGCGACGGCGAGCACCGTCACGGCGACGGCCACGCCGCCTCCCAGGCCCAGGCCTCCGAGCGGCCGCCTATCGACGCGCACGGTCCTGCCGTTGACGCTGACGTCAAGCGCGTTGCCCATCAGTCCGCCCTCGCAATCGTGAAGTCGCCGTGCGACGTCGAGTAGGTCGCCGTGACCCTCGTCGTCGAGACGTCGTTTAGTGAGATGTCCAGCGCGACGGTCCCGGCGTTGTCGTCGATCCTCGCCGTGCCTAGCCACCTCGCGACCGAGGCGCTGGGCGCGTTGGCCTGTGACCAGTTCCACAGGGCATCCCTGAGCGCGTCGTCGCTGCCGTCCACGAGCTCGGAGAGGTGGTCGTCGTGCTCCACCGCAAGGTCGTCAGACGCGCTTGCGGCGGTCCAGGTGCCTCCGAAGGCGTCGCCCGAGAGCGTCCGGGTGACCGAGCCGTCGGTCGCGACCTCGGTGAGTGTCTCTATCGAGGTCGTGCCGTCACCCATGAGGACCGAGAACGTGGTCTCGGTCGTGGTCGACGTCACCGCCTCGTTGTCGGTGGCGGTGGACACGACGGGCGAGGACTCCCTGACGCTCGTGACGGCGAAGCCCTCGGCGGCGGCACCGCCAGACGAGAACTCGTCACCCGAGAACCTCAGGGCGCCCCCGCCGTCGGCCGACGCCCACTCGCAGGAGCCGAGCTTCGCGACGAGCGCGGACTCGGACTCCCCGTAGCCCTCGATGGCGGAGAGCTGCGCGTCGGTCGCGCTGCCCCGGGTCGTGGCGGCGACCTCGCCCTCCTCCCGCCGCGGGGCCCCGGCGATGCCCGAGAGGCCAGATGCGGCTCCCCAGCCGCACAGGGCGACGAGGCCGATGACGAGGAACAGCCTCACCTGCCTGTTCGAGCGCAGCGCCTCGGAGACGTCCGAGAGCAGCTCCATCCAGTTGTTCATTTTCCTTCCCTCCTAGAGGTCTCGCATGTCGCCGGCGGCGAACCCCCACCTCGGCGGGCACCGCCTGCCGTACACCGAGATCCAGCTGTCGAGCGACATCGTCTGGACCGACCCGACGTTGTGCATCACCATCCCGTCGCCGACGTATATGGCGACGTGCCCGTAGACGTTTCCGGGGTGCCTGCCGTCCGCGTTGCCGTTCCAGTAGGCGCCGGCGTAGTCGTGCTGGTAGACCGCGACGATCATCCCGACCTTGAGCTCGGACCTGTCCGTCGACCAGGTGTAGTCCCAGTACATGTCGTCGGCGTTGCCGCTAGGGTAGCCGAGGCCGGCCGCCTCGTAGACCTGGCTCACCCACATGGCGCACAGCCCGGCGCCCGGGGAGCCCACTCGATGGCAGGCGTCGGCGATGGCCCTCTGCTTGTCGTCGGACAGCTCGTACTCCACGCCCGAGCCGCCCGACCCGGCGAGCTTCTCGAGGTACTGCCTCGCGAAAGTGAGGCGGCTCGACAGGTGTGCGACCTCGTTGCCGGCCTTGTCGAAGTTGCCGCATCTCTCGTAGCATGCCATCCAGCAGAAGGCGGCGAGCTCGACGTCGTCGGCCTGCCTGAAGTCCTCCCCGGTGCGGTACCACCCGTCTATCTTCGGCGCGATCACCTCCTGGTAGTCCCCGCATCTCGAGTAATAGCCCGCGAGCGAGCCTGTGATCATGACCCCCGACCATCTCGAGGCGCTCTGGTACCAGCCTGGGTCGAACGAGGAGCCCGTGGCGACCGCTGACCCATGGATGGTCGAGTCCTCGCCCGAGAAGATCCACCTGCACTGGGCCTCGGCGGTGTCCCAGGAAAGCCCGTTGTCGGCGCACCACTGCAGGAAGCTCTCCCTCTCGGCGCCGGTCATCTGGACCAGGCCGAGCGACATCGTGCCATACCCGTCGTCTGCGTCCAGCGTCGGGTCGAACCCGCTCTCGGCCTTCATGTTGCCCATGACTGCGGCGATGGCTGGCGTCGTGAAGCCCTGCTGGGCGAGGTAGCTCGCGACGTAGGACTCGGTCTCCGTCAGGGAGGAGGTGTCGATGCTGAGGCAGCTCGCTAGACCGATGACCATGAACAGTACGATGAGGACGGGCAGGAGCATCAGCAGGATCGGGAGCACCGCCGCGATGACGCTCGACACGGCGGCGACGATGGCGGCGACGACCGCCCTCACCGTCGTGGCGACCCTCATGCGCACGCCCATGTCGGTGACGACCTTGGCGGCGGCCTTGGCCCGGGCGACCTCGCGCGTCTTGCGCTGGAGCGCGTGGCGCACCGCCTGCGGCACGCTCGCGCCCTCCCTCCTCGCGCCGAGGAACGCCGTCGTCGCCCTGCGCGCGCGAAGGCCGCCGCGGACGGCGTCAGTGCCGCGGAAGGCGGCGTTCTTGAGGTCGCCGACGACCTCGTCGGAGAAGTCCCCGTCGTCGGAGTCGACGGCCGACGACGCGCCCCGGGCGAGCCCCCCGACGGCAAGCCTCCTCGCGCGACGCCGGCGCTCGGGCGTGAGGGCTCGGAGCGGGGCGTCTGCCCCCTTCCTCCCGTGGGCCCCGAGACCACGGCCGCGTCGGGCCCCGGGGCGGGCGGGTGCTTGCGGCTCGGCCCGGACGCCCCTCTTGCCACCCGGGTACCCGACGGGCGAGGTCGCCGCGGCACCCGGCACCCTGGACTCGGAGCCGGCGTCGAAGCCCGATCGCACGGCCCTCGCGCGGTCCTCGCCGCCTTGGAAGGCCGACGCGTTGGCCTCGCCGACCTGCTCTGAGGTCCTCGCGTCGCGGAGCGCGTTCTGCCCGGGAGTGCCCGTGATCGGGTCCGCCATCCCGGCTACACCGTCCTGGCCATGCGGGCCCTGCGGGCCTCGGCCTCGTTGGGGTCGGTGGAGTAGAGGTCGTAGAGGTAGGAGTCCTTGGGGAAGTCGCCCTTGATGGGTATGCGGGAGTCCCCGAATACGAGCAGTCCGTTTCCGCGCGGCGTCGCGTCGTCGATGGAGGAGAGTTGCAGCGGCGAGAGCCCGAGGGCGTCAGCCCAGTAGTCGCGGTCCTCCTTGGACTGCCTTAGCAGCACGACGAAGTCGGACTGCTTCACGATCGAGCTGGCCTCGGGGTTTCTCATCATCGCCTCGGTTGACTGGGTGATTCCCGTGAGGAACATGCCGAACTTTCGGCACTCTCGGCTGAACCGCGCGAAGTAGTTGAGGACCGTCGAGTACTTGAACAGCGACTCCATCTCCTCGATGTAGAGCCAGGTGCGGATTCCCCTGTCGTGGTTCTTGTACATCTGGAAGCGGACCGCCTCGCACATCGTGACGAGGGCGAAGACGAGCATCGACTCGGGGACCTCCTTGAGGTTCAGGTCGACGATGCGGGCGTCGAAGTCGATGTTGCCTGGGTAGTTGAAGAAGCTCGTGGCGCCTCGGCAGAACCTCTCGTAGCGGAGCGCGATGCTCTGCGCGGCGGGCTCGGGCTGTGAGAGCAGGGCCTGGTAGAGGTCCTCCAGGAGCGGCTCGCGGCCGCGGATCCTGGCCTCGAGGTAGACGCGCTCGACGCAGCGCTGGATGATGGAGCGCTCCTCGTCGGTGAGCGGCATGCCGCTCTCCTCGGCGCTGGCGCCGGCCTGCGCGAGGATGGCGTCGCTCTTGAACGCGACCTGCGCCTCGTCGCCGCGGTCCTCCAGACCCATCATGCCCATCGGGTTCAGGTGCGCCTCGTGCCCGGTGCCGAAGGTGGCGCACTGGCCTCCCCAGTGCTCGGTGAGCCACAGGTACTCGCCGGCGCGGTCGAAGATGATGACCTGGTCCTTGGGCTTTGACAGCAGCGTCGACTCGATCTCGTTCTTGACGAAGAAGCCCTTGCCGCTTCCCGTCTTGCCGCTCACGAAGCCGACGGGGGAGGAGAGCCTGGCGCGGTTTCCCAGCACGAGGTTGCCGCTGAGCTTGTTCTGGTAGTACCAGTTGCCGGACTCGTCGTCGAGCTCGATCGTGGCGAACGGCACGAGGATGCACGTCTCGTTCGTCATGAGCTGGCGGCCGATCTCGACGTGGTTGAGCCCCAGGGGCAGCGCCGTGTTGAGGCCCTGCCTCTGGCGCATCTCGAGCGCCTCGAGCGCGATGCCGCTCGAGGACGCCGCGCTCATGATCTGCCTGACCTGGTCGGTGAGCGCGTCGAAGTCGTCGGCCCAGGTCCACACGACGCCCGTGAACTGGAAGAGCCTCTGCGAGGCCTTGTCCTCATCCTCGCCCTTGAGCTGGGAGAGTATGTCGCTCACGGCCTCTCGGTTGCTCACGAGCTCGGGTGGCAGCAGCGAGTAGTCGTAGCCGTTCTTGATCGCCTTCTGCTGCTCCTGGACGATCTCGTTGCCGATCATCGTCGCGCGCGTGGCGACGTAGTTGATCGCCTCCACCTTGTTGATGGGCTGGAGGAACCACGACACCTCGAGCGGCATCGGGAGGTCGGCGATGTTGGCGATGCAGCGGTCGTCGAGGGGCGAGTCGAGCGAGCGCATGACGAGGACCTGGCAGCACTTGCCGTTGCTCCTGTACCAGAAGTCGGCCCCGCCCGGCGCGAAGTCGAGCGAGGAGGGCGCCACGAAGTCCTTGGTCGTGAGCGGCGAGGCGACCGAAAGGTCGCGCTCGAAGTCGAAGTCGAGCTCCGTGCCTGGCCTCAGCATGGAGTTCACCAGCGACAGCCGCTCCGTGCCGTCGAGCACGCGCCAACCGCAGCGGAGGCGCTCGAGGTTCGTCGAGA